>Ga0189279_100082_pt1 | contig 61413 bp, 56 predicted proteins | sample N26B6minimetaG_FD_130324 | JGI IMG/M metagenome (GOLD analysis project Ga0189279, IMG submission 130324) | Marine microbial communities from the Costa Rica Dome - N26 B6 mini metaG | ecosystem: Environmental > Aquatic > Marine > Oceanic > Photic zone | place: Costa Rica: the Eastern Pacific... | reverse complement strand
CGCACACAGACGACAGGAACCGAAAGAATCCAGACTGTCGGTGGCGCACAGTTTGGGAATATTGATATCAGCCAGCGCTGCTGCGCGCATCACCGAGGTGCCCTCCGGCACGCTGATTTCGATACCATCAATTTGCACCGACACCAGCGTTTCCGATAAACGCGCCGGGGTACCGTAATCTTTCTCAGGGTTGAATTTTTCTACTCTCATGCTGACTCTCCTTGAGCTTTCAGCTCATCGGGGAAATATTTCATCACGCTCTGAACCGGGAACGGGGTCATCCCTCCCATGGCGCATAAAGAGCCGTCGATCATGGTTTCACAGAGATCTTCCAGCAATACCCAGTTCTTATCCGAATTGTTGCCGTCACGGATGCGATCGATGACCTCGACGCCGCGGGTGGAACCGATCCGGCAAGGAGTACATTTGCCGCAGGATTCGACTTTGCAAAACTCCATCGAAAAACGCGCCTGTTCCCCCATGTCGACACTGTCGTCAAACATGACTACACCACCGTGACCGAGCACGGCGCCAACAGCAGAGAATTCTTCATAATCGACCGGTGTATCCCACTGACTCGCGGGCATATAGGCACCCAAAGGTCCACCCACCTGAACAGCTTTGAGCGGTCTTTCGGTCAGCGTGCCGCCACCGAAGTCTTCCATCAGTTCACGCAGCGTGATGCCGAAGGCGAGTTCCACCAGCCCACCCTGTTTAACATTACCGGCCAGTTGTAAAGGCAATGTGCCACGAGAGCGGCCCATGCCGTAATCAGCGTAGGCCTGGCCACCTTTATCAAGAATGTAGGGAATCGCTGCCAGTGACAGGACGTTATTCACCACGGTGGGTTTGCTGAACAGCCCGATAATGGCCGGTAATGGCGGCTTGGCTCTGACCAGACCGCGCTTGCCTTCCAGGCTGTCCAACAGCGAGGTTTCTTCACCGCAGATATAAGCGCCGGCACCAAGACGGACTTCCAGATCAAAATGCTTGCCTGAGCCCAGAATATTGGCGCCCAGATAACCGGCTTCATAAGCCTTGTCGATGGCTTCATTAAGGAGTCGATGCGCTACCGGGTATTCGGAACGCAGATAGATATAACCTTGCGTCGCATGCACCGCGAGCCCCGCTATGGTCATGCCTTCAATCAGCATAAACGGGTCGCACTCCATCACCAGTCGGTCAGCAAAAGTCCCGGAGTCACCCTCATCGGCATTGCAGACAATATATTTCTGCTCGGATGGGGTATCGAGTACCGTCTGCCATTTGATACCGGTCGGAAACGCGGCACCGCCGCGGCCACGCAGACCGGAAGCTTTGACTTCATCCACGATCTGTTGAGGTTCCAGTTTCAGCGCATTTTTGAGGCCCTGATAACCATCGAGAGATTCATAATCTTTAAGCGATACGGGATCGGTAATACCGGCACGGGCAAAAGTCAGTCGTTGCTGTTTTTTCAGGTAAGGCATTGCTTCAACCAGACCAATGTAACTTGGATGCTGATCACTGCCATTGACAAAGTCCGCCTCAAACAGCGCTGAAATCTGCCCCGGTTCCAGAGCAGCATAGCCGACCCGACCTTTATCGGTCTCAACTTCCACCAGCGGTTCCAGCCATAGCATGCCGCGGGAACCATTACGGATAATCTCGATCGGGATATCGCGCTTTTCAGCTTCCAGCCGGATGGCATCGGCGACTTTATCTGCACCTAAAGAGAGCGCGGTGGTATCACAGGGCACATAAATTCGTCTGGTCATCAGCCGGCCTCCTTCATGTCTTTCTGATGCTCAGCGATGAGGGCATCAAATTTATCGAGGCTGATCCGCCCGTGAATAACATCATCAATGCGAATTGAGGGCGCGGTGGCACAATTACCCAAGCAATACACCGCTTCCAGTGAAAAGCTTCGGTCGGCCATCGTCTGGTGGTAATCAATGCCCAGTGTTTTTTTAGCATGCTGCTCAAGACTGCGGCAGCCCATTGCCTGACATGCCTCGGCTCGACATATTTCTATGGTATGTCTCCCCGGCGGGGTAGTGCGAAAATGATGATAAAAACTGATGACGCCATGCACTTCGGCACGGGTCTGCAACAGTGATTCGGCGATCTGACTGACAGCTTTATCCGGAATGTAACCGAGCTCATCCTGGATAGCATGCAGAATGGGTAACATCGCACCAGGTTTGTGCTTCAGTTTGTCGATAATCTGTTGAATGGACTGCATTGCCCACTCTGTGTTTAAACTCATTGCCTCTCTCCATCCGATATATGCATTAAAATGCATAATTAATACTGTTTTTATTATGGTTATTCGGACATTAGCACAGGGCTATACAGATAAAAATATGACTTTATGATCATATTTAAAATACTGGTTGAGCGTCTCGCTTATTTCAATTTTTTCAGCGAATCAGTTACCTTGATCAATGCCTGACAAAGTAGCGGTTTAAGTTAGTGCAGGGGAAGGTGAAAATGCACTCAGAATGTGCACAAAAATGCTCATTGAGCTAGGCTAAAAACATTAAACCTTTGAAATTAAATGAATAAAATTTATGGCACAGCTGATGCAACAGAATGACTACAAACAATTTTTCAGCTGCATGTTGTTTGTAATTTCTCTCTTGTCTACGTGCTGAACTTGGGGTGAACTGATGTTCACCCCTTTTTTTTGCAACTGATTCAGGCCTGATGACTCTGATAGCATAGGAATATCATTAATATCGGTTCCTGAGGGCAACATGCATCAGCACACTATCGAACGCTGGCAGCAGGATCATGACTTTGTCATCGTCAATAAACACGGTGAGAAACGAACCCGTTATGTCTTACTGCTGACGGCTGTAACGATGCTGGTCGAGATCATCGCCGGTCTGGCTTTCGGTTCCATGGCGCTACTGGCAGACGGCTGGCATATGGCGACGCACGTTGCCGCTTTTTTGATTACCCTGTTTGCCTATCACTACGCCACGAAACACGCGAACAATCCTGATTTTGCGTTCGGCACCGGTAAGGTCAGCGTGCTTGGTGGATTCACCAGTGCTATCGCCCTCGGCGTGGTCGCGGTATTGATGGTGCTTGAATCCATGGAACGGCTGGTCAATCCGCATGACATTCAGTTGAATGCAGCGATTGCTGTCGCTTTTCTTGGTCTTGCTGTCAATGTGGTCAGTGCCGTGCTGTTAAAAGATCATCATCATAGCCACAGTGAACTTGAGCATCATCACGATCACAATCTGAAAGCGGCCTATGTTCATGTGCTGGCTGATGCGCTGACCTCGGTACTGGCAATCATTGCATTGATTGCAGCTAAACTGGCCGGGCTGACCTGGCTGGATCCAGTGATGGGTGTCGTCGGTGCGCTGATCATCACGGTCTGGGCGGTGGGCCTGATTCGGGAAACCAGTCCGATTCTGTTGGATGGCAGTATCGATGCAGACTATCGGCAAGCCATACAGCGGCGGATCGAACAAGATGCTGATAACCGCATTGCCGATTTCCATATCTGGCATATCAGTCCGCATCACTATGCCGCTATTTTTACCATTGTCACGGCCAAGCCTCAGTCAACGGCGTATTACAAAGCACTGTTATCCGAGTTTGATCGTCTGTCTCATATCACGATAGAAGTGCATCAATGTGAAGATGCACATTGCAGCCATCCAAGTTAAAGGGGGCAAAGACAAAGCCTGATAAAAGCTGTTTTTACTTCAGCGGTACGAATATTGCGTTGCTCCTCATCATCGCTTCAATGAAGAACAAGAGATATGGATATGCTGAACATCGACCTCAGCGGCTTTCTCCAACAGCACCGCCTCCCCGCAGGCTACCAGCAGCAAATCACGGAATGGTTTGCGCCGCTTGCTGATGCCATCAAAACGCACCACAATGGTGCGGGGCGCCCGATTATCGTCGGTATCAATGGTGCTCAGGGTTCAGGTAAAAGTACGCTGGCTGCTTGCCTGGTCTATCTATTGGAACAGCAACACCATTTACGTGCCCTGTCTCTCTCTTTAGACGACTTCTACTTTACTCGTGCCGAACGCCAACGACTGGCACAGGGTATTCATCCACTGCTCTCGACACGCGGGGTCCCTGGCACACACGATATTCCGCTGGCCAGAAAAACGCTGAGTGATTTGCTGCACCAGCATTTACCGGTACTGATTCCCCGCTTCAATAAAGCGATTGATGATCGTTATCCGCCGGAGTTTGCCGAATGCATAAATGAGCCGGTCGATGTGATTGTGCTGGAGGGCTGGTGTCTCGGTGCCAGTGCCGAAACTGAAGACTCCCTGTCTGAGCCGGTTAATGAATTGGAGTCCAGCGAAGACCCGCATGGCCGCTGGCGTCGCTATGTTAATGAACAGCTGGCACTGTTTTATCCTAAATTATTCGAGTTGATTGATATCTGGGTCATGCTGAAAGCACCGGATTTTCAGTGCGTTTATGACTGGCGTCTGGAGCAGGAAAAAAAACTGCGTGACAGCAGCCGTGCTCAGCATCAGATCATGGATGCTTCACAACTGGCTCGGTTCATCAAGTTCTATCAACGCATCACCCAACACACACTGAAAACGCTGCCTTCGCGAGTCAACTACTTGTTTGAGCTGGATCAGAACCGGCAAATCATCAAACTGACATCAAAGCCGCCCACACTGGCGCCCATGACGAAAAAACAATGGCTGGTCTTCACTGACATGGACGGCAGCCTGCTCGATCATCACAACTATCATTTTGATGAAGCGGTGCCAACGCTGTTGGCACTGGAAAACCACCATATTCCGGTGATACCGGTGACCAGTAAAACCCAGGCTGAAGTTGAATTGCTTCGTGACAGTCTGCACAACAGTCAGCCTTTTATCGTTGAAAACGGTGCTGCCATATTCATCCCTGTCGGCTATTTTAAACAGCAACCTGCGGATACCATCGAAAAAAACGGCTACTGGCTTAAAGAATTTGTGGCACCCCGCTCTCACTGGCAATCATTAATCGAGCAAACCCGCAGCCGTTACCAGGGCGAGTTCAAGACCTTTGCCGAAGTCGGTATTGACGGCATTATCGCCATGACCGGGCTCAATGTGCATGCTGCTGCCCGTGCCGCCCGCCGGCAATACGGTGAACCCATCGCCTGGCAGGGTAATGGCAATCTTAAACAGCAGTTCATTAATGACCTGAAGCAGGCCGGTGCCCATATTCTCGAAGGCGGCCGTTTTATGCATGTCTCGGGCGATTGCGATAAGGGGCGCGCTATTCAATGGCTGAAACAGCGATACCAGACAGCAAGCCCTGATACTCAAATGGTGTCACTGGCGATCGGTGACAGTCAGAATGATAAGGCGATGCTGGAACAGGCTGATTATGCCCTGCTGATTCGTTCGCCGGTTCACCCCCTGCCCACCATTGAGCGCACTGACAAGCTTGTTGTTTCCAGCCACACCGGACCCAAAGGCTGGGCGGAAGGTGTCAATCAAATTATCGATGCAACGTTGCATTCCGATTCATCCACATTACCCCGAGGCAATCATGGCTGATTTTTACCAGAATGGGATTATCACTACCTTACACAACCTGACTCACCGCCACATCGCTGATCTGGAGAGTGACCTGCTGCAATTCAGCAAACAACGGCCGATGGGCTTGCTACTGCCATCTTTATTCTCGGAACTGGAAGGTGAAGCCCTGCCTAATATTGTGCAGCAGCTGAAAAACGTCCCGTATCTTTCGGAAATCGTCATTGGGCTGGATCGCGCCGATGAAGCACAGTATCGTCATGCCATTAAATTCTTTTCTGACTTGCCGCAGCACCATCGCATTCTGTGGAATGACGGGCCTCGTCTCAAAGCCATTGACGCTGAATTACAGTCGCTGGGACTGGCCCCAAAGGAGCTGGGTAAAGGGCGTAATGTCTGGTATTGCATGGGCTATATTCTGGCCTCCGGCAAAACCGAGTCCATCGCGCTGCATGACTGCGATATCGTCACCTACACCAGTGAATTACTGGCAAGACTGATTTATCCGGTCGCCAATCCACAGTTCAATTATGAATTTTGTAAAGGTTATTACGCCCGTGTTGCCGGCGGCAAACTCAACGGTCGCGTCAACCGGCTACTGGTCACGCCGCTTATCCGGGCGCTTAAGTCCGTAATTGGTCACCATCCCTACCTGGAATATATGGACAGCTTTCGCTATCCGCTGGCAGGTGAATTCTCCTTCCGCCGGGACGTGCTGACCGATATCCGCATTCCCAGTGACTGGGGACTGGAAATCGGCGTGTTATCAGAGATGCATCGTAACTATGCCAATAACCGGCTTTGTCAGGTCGATGTTGCCGATGCTTATGATCACAAACATCAAAATCTGTCACTGGACGATCAGCGTGGCGGCCTGTCAAAAATGTCGATTGATATCGCCAAATCCCTGTTCCGGAAACTGGCAACCAAGGGCGTGGTGTTATCTCCTGAAGCTTTTCGCAGCCTTAAAGCCACTTACTATCGTATCGCACTGGACTTTGTCGAAACCTATCGCAATGATGCTGTCATGAACGGCCTCAATTTCGATATACACCAGGAAGAGGAATCGGTAGAAATGTTCGCCAAAAACATTATGGACGCCGGCCAGATGTTTCTGGAAAATCCGATGGAAACGCCGTTTACACCAAGCTGGAGCCGGGTGCAGAGTGCACTGCCGGATATTTTTGACCGGCTCTATGAGGCGGTTGAAGCCGATTACCAGGAATTTTCTGCCTGAGGACTGATGCTTCATGACCGTGACTGACGAGCAGCTTAATCAGCTGCATGAAACCGTTCTCTATCATCTGCAGGCGATTTATCAGGACAGCCTGCCTGATTTATCGTTGCCTGAACTAAGTGATGACATCATAAAAATAATGGGTCTCGACGAGACTTTTTTCGAGTCGGTTCCCCATAAAAACAACTGGGATCAATCTGATGTGGTGCTCATTACCTACGGCAACAGTGTGCAGCGTCAGGGCGAAGCACCACTGAAGACCTTATATCGCTTCCTCAACCACGAGATTAAAGGCTATATCAACGGCGTACATATACTGCCGTTTTTCCCTTTCTGCTCCGATGATGGCTTTGCCGTGATGGACTATTACCAGGTCAACAAGGCGCTCGGTGACTGGGAGGATATAGAGAGAATCGCTGGCGATTACCGCTTGATGGCGGACCTGGTGATTAACCACGGCTCCAGCAGCGGAGAATGGTTCAAGAACGTTATCCAAGGGGAAGGTCCGGGCCATGACTACTTTTATACCACTGCTGCCGACACAGCGGTAAGTCAGGTAGTACGCCCGCGCACCAGTCCCTTGCTGCGGGAAACCGAAACCCACGACGGCATCAAATATGTCTGGTGCACCTTCAGTCATACCCAGGTCGATTTCGATTTCCGTAATCCCGAAGTGTTGAAGGAATTCATCCGTATCGTACGGTTCTATCTCGATAAAGGGATCCGCATTTTCCGTCTGGATGCCGTCGCTTTTTTATGGAAAAAGCCGGGCACCAGTTGCCTGAATCTGTCTGAAACACACGAAGTAGTGCGACTGATGCGCAACCTGATTCAACATGCTCAGCCGGATGCCGTCATCATCACCGAAACCAATATCCCCAACCGGGAAAACCTGAGTTATTTCGGTAATGCCAACGAAGCGCACTGTATTTATAACTTCTCCCTGCCACCGCTGCTGGTCAATACACTGGTCACCGGCAACTGCTTCTATCTCAAGCAATGGCTGATGAGTATGCCGCCGGCTCAGAACGGTACGGCCTATTTTAATTTTATTGCCTCGCATGACGGCATCGGTCTGCGCCCGGCAGAGGGTCTGCTGACTGATAGCGAAATCGCGTCACTGATCAGTACCATGCAACAGTTCGGCGGCCAGATTTCATGGCGCGCCGGTGATAACGGTGTCAAAAAACCTTATGAAATCAACATTGCTTTATTTGATGCTTTACAGGGGACAACCCAAGGGCCCGATCAATGGCAAATTGACCGTTTTGTCTGCGCTCATGCCATCATGCTCTCACTGGAAGGTATTCCGGGTATTTATATCCACAGTTTGCTCGCGACCAGTAATGATCTGGACAAACTTGAGCATAGCGGCCACAACCGCGCCATTAACCGGCACGAATGGGATTACGATAAACTTACGGCGGAACTGGCCGATCCGGCCTCCCAGCATACCCGCGTCTCTGATCTGTTGAAAAAGCTGGTCCACCTGCGCCAACAACAACGGGCCTTCCATCCGAACGCCACGCAGTTTACGCTGCAGATGGGGGAACAGCTGTTCGGCTTCTGGCGTCAGAGCATGGATAGACGTCAGAGCATTTTCTGTATTTTTAATATCAGCGATACCCCACAGCCACTTCGCATCGCTGAGCTTAATTTAATCGTCACCGATCGCTGGTGGGACCTTATCAGCGGTCATATTTTTGATGGACAGACAGAAACGTTTACAGTAGCGCCTTATCAGGTGTTATGGATTACAAACAGCTGATAACTGTCATGTTACATTCACACTAATTCGTTACCCTTTTGCTAAAAGAGGAATTTGCATGTCTGAAGTTAAACCTATCCGTAAATGCCTGTTTCCCGTCGCAGGGTATGGCACCCGCTTCCTGCCAGCAACCAAAGCCATGCCCAAAGAAATGCTTCCCATCGTCAGCAAACCTCTGATTCAATACGGTGTGGAAGAAGCGGTAGAAGCCGGTGTCAGTGAAGCAGGCTTTATCACCGGTCGTGGTAAACGTGCCATCGCTGATCATTTCGATACCAGCTACGAGTTGGAACAGGAAATTAAAGGCTCCAGTAAAGAAAAATTCCTGGAAGATATCCGTAACCTGATGGATAGCTGTGACTTCATCTTTATCCGTCAACGCGCCATGCTCGGCCTCGGCCATGCCATTCTGACCGGTGAACCACTTATCGGCAATGAACCTTTTGCCGTCATTCTGGCTGATGATCTGTGTTCCCCCCCTGAAGACAACGTCAGCAAACGTGTTCTTGCACAACTGGTTGAACTCTATGAACGCTTCAACTGCAGTGTCATCGCGATTGAAGAAGTGCCCGGCGATAACATCAGTAGTTATGGTGTAATCTCCGGTCGTGAGATCGAAGAAGGTGTCTACGAAGTAGACGATATGGTCGAAAAACCCAAGCCTCAGGATGCACCCAGTAATCTCGGTATTATCGGCCGCTATGTGCTGACACCGGATATTTTTGATTACATTCGCAAAACACCACCGGGCACCAACGGTGAAGTTCAAATCACCGATGCGATTAAGGCGATGGCGCAGGACAAACGGGTGCTTGCCCTGAAATTTAAAGGTCACCGTTTTGATTGCGGCAGCATCGACGGTTTTGTCGAAGCCACTAACTACTACTATCAACGCGACTATAAAAAGTCATAAGACACTTCCGTGTCAGCGTGATGCTGTTATGATCACGCTGACACGAAGCTGATACATTAACCCTATGGGCGGCATCAAAAACAATCCTGAACAAGCTTCCGACAATCCTATTCTGATCGATCAGACCCGATTGCTGGAAAAACTGATCTTTCACTGGCGTCAGGCCGTGGCTGAAGATTTTCCTGTCTCGATGTTTATTATCGATGTCGATCGCTTTTCGCAGATGGAAAGTAAATCCGCCTGCTTTGAACAAATCCTGGACGCGATTCGTCAACAATTTCATCGTGAAACCGACTTTATCGCGCGTTTTAACCGTAAACAGATGATGGCAATCAGCTCTCATATGAGTTATCGCCAGAGCACCCAGATGGCTACCAGGCTTCATAAAGCTGTCGCCGCTCTGGAAATTTTTCATCCACATTCACCGACCGGACGCTATGCCACGATCAGCATCGGCCACAGCACTTATGCACCGGTTGAAAATGACTGCTATGGCATCCTGGATATGCTGGCCACGGTGCAACATCATATTGAGCAAGCCAAGCAAGCGGGTGGTAACTGCTCCAAAACCCGCCTGCACAGCCGGGTTTTGAAGTAAGCGCTTAAATAGTTTTCCTGTGGCCGGCCGGTTTCCATGCCGGTGCAATGACATTGGGCATTTTTGACTTTGCCAGTAACCGCGCCGGCGCCAGCATCATTTCGCCATAACGCTGGTTTACTTTATCCATCGCGGCATTGACTTGATGCCGTTGCCGATCCTCATCAAAGAATAAATCGAGTTGGCGGCCCTGGCGAGGAGATAAGGCCGTCACCTGCACTTGCCAGACACCCTGCCCTTGCCAGTAATAAAACAGAAACTCCCGACAAAGCTGATAAATGATCCTGCCGTCATCAGTATGAAAACCAGCCTGGGCTTTGGTCTTAAGCCAGCCCTGCTGCGTTTTGATACCAATAAAAAAGTATTCAGCCTGATAGTTAAAACAACGCATTCTGGCGGCGACCTTTTCCGACATATGCTGAAAATAGGTCAGAATGATATTTTCCTCACGGGTCTGTGGCGGTAACACCTTGCCATGACCGATGGTTTTGGGTGGTTTCACGTTAAAGCTCAGCGGCTCCGGGTCCAGGCCCTGCGCCATCAGCCAGATCCGTCGGCCGAGATTACCGAAACGTTTCGCTAGCAAACTCATTGGTATCCGTTTCATATCACCGCAATAAACAACGCCATAACGGCCCAGAAAGCGACCAATGCCTTTGTTGATGCCACTAAGCGCGGTCACCCTTTCCACAGCCAGCACTTGTTCAGCCTGCATCGGATGAATAATCGTCAGACCATCCGGTTTTTTCTTTTTAGCCGCAAATTTAGCGGTGGTTTTATCGCCACTGATACCGACACTGCAGGTCAGACCGGACACGTTCCACACCCGTTTCCGAATACGCTCGCCGATATCCTCGGCACCGTTATAGAGTTGCTGACAACGAGTCAAATCAAGAAATGCCTCATCTACACTGAAGACTTCAATATCCGGCGTGATATCAACCAGCGCTTCCATAATCCGGCTTGATACCGCGGCATAACGGTATGGTCTGGAGGGTGCTTGTATCAGGCCCGGACAAAGCTGTCGGGCTTGCTTCAGACGCATCCCCGTATGAATACCGAATGCCCGTGCCTCGTATGATGAGGTAATAATAGTCGAGCCCAGTTCACCATTGGTCACGGCAACCGGCTTCTTTGTCCAGTTCGGGTTATCCCGTTGTTCTATCTGTGCAAAGAAGCAGTTCATGTCGATCAGGGCAATCATCCGCGACCAGATTTGTTGCTGCTTCAGATCCACTTTAAGGGTAGGTACGCAGTTGTCCGACCACGACGCCCTGAATCCGTACCCGCGAAGCCGGTAGTGTGATCGGTTCATAATTAATATTGGCCGGCATCAGGGTCACCGTGCCGTCATCATTGAGCAGCAGGGTTTTCAAGGTGGCATCAAAGCCGTCCACCAGTGCCACGACAATATCATTATGACGGGCGGTCGATTGCGACTGCACCACGACGTAGTCACCGGACATAATCGCTTTATCAATCATCGAGTCGCCGTTGACCTTGAGTACAAAGCGATCTTTACCGGTAAACATATCGCCCAGATCAATTTCCGATTCATCGGCCACGGCCTCAATAAGCCGGCCTGCTGCAATTTTTCCCTTCACCGGCAGCGTCAGTGGTCCAGTCTCTGGCAGTTCGGCCTGCTCGGTCAGACGCAGACCGCGGGTACGGCCAACATGGCGTTCCAGCAGACCGGCATCGACCAGCGCCTGGATATAACGATGCGTGGTTCCCTGCGAACGCAGACCGAGTCCGTCCGCAATTTCTGAGACCAGCGGTGAACGTCCCTGTTCAGCGATGTAAGCACGAATAAATTCCAGCGTATCTTGTTCACGTTCAGTCAGCATGATCCCTTCCTTTTAAGAGAAAATAGTGAGAAGAGAAAATATAGAGAACAAAAGCGGATACAGCAAGCGTTTTTTTCTATTAATTGCTAAGTAATAGTGGATGAAAGTCGTGAACCATCGCTTTACGGCTAAAATCCATTGATATCAGTGCGTTTAGCACCGAACAAGACACAATAAAGATGAAATTGAAGCTGGCTTTCCAGAAAAAGAACTGCTATCTTTGCCCGAATAATAATATTAATAATTGTTTAACTTGATGAACTACGAGACAAGAGCATGTTGAAAAAAATCGATAAACTGCTGGTGGAAAAATTCCCCCACATTATTCTTAGCTTCACTGCTTTCTGGTTGAGTCTGGTCGCTTTTGGCCTGTACAACGCCTGATTCGCCTTGTAAAGCAATGAAAAAGCCAGTCACTTGACTGGCTTTTTTTATGGGCGTAACTTCGTAATCGCACATAAGCCGTTAATAATTGATCCAAATCAATGCTCACCACAGGGACACATTCGATAATCAACTCAAGCTTGTTTTATCGTCAAACCACCCAAGAAGGAGGTGCATTATGGACAAACTGGAAGAGTTCTTCAGTAAACATTTCGCTGAATTTATCTGCATTCTGTCAGTCGCATTTATTCTGCTGGTCGCTTACGGCCTGGTCATGTCATAAAGCTTCAGACAGATAACTCAAATACTCCCCGGGCTGCTACCTGGCCGTTAACCAGACACTCGACCTGGTGCTCCCCGGGATAATAACGACGGGTTGAAAGTGGTTTGAACGTCTGGCTTTTGGTTAAAGTCAGCGGTTCTCTTGTCCGTGTCTGGATGTTTTTCCATTTAAAGACTTTCCAGCTCAGACGGCCGTCTGCGCGTCGAAAGCCGATACGATAATCCACCACCAGCCGTTCGGCTTCCTGTGTTGTCAGTGTCAGGTTTAATCGTAAGGTTCCACCGAGTTTTAACTGCGTTTCGCTTAACTGCAGCTCAATATCTTTAATGACCGGCTTATCACTGAAGCCGAGCAGCGGGTAAACTTCCGCACGTCCGCTTTTCACCAAACTACGCAGACCATGATTAATCAGCCAGTCGGTCTCTTTGTTCTGTAATTGCTGCCACTGCCGACAACGCATCAACACCAAGTCGGGATGATCCTTGCTGATGTCGTTGAGATTATTCGCGACCGAGCGGCGTACATAGAGACTGGGGTCGGCTTTAAGGGCTTCCAGAATCGGCCAGATCGGCGCCGGATCCCGGCGTAAAGCCGGTAACTGCTGTGCCCACGGCAAACGTGGTCGAATACCTTCTGAAGCCAGCCGTCTGACGTGTTCATTATCATGGCGGGTCCAGTGCAGCAGTTGGCGATGGGTCAGCTCAAAATGCCGGTCCAGAAACGGCCGGATAGCAAACTCGGCGGTAAACAGCGGCGTTAGTTTCTCCAGCACAACAAAAGCCCGTTGCGGATAGTTCAGGCCATAAACACTGACATAATCAATCAAAGGCCAGACGGTGAAACTACTCCACTGCCCTTGATGTTGCTCCGGCCAGTTATCAGCCACACACTCAAGCAGACGGGCTGTTTCACAAAATCCTGACGGCAGATATTCAGCCAGTGCAGCAATCAGATGTCTGACACGCGCTTTGAGCTCGAGCTCATCAAGTTCATGATTGGCCAGCTGGATGAAGCCCGTCTCGTCAAAGTCCGGATACACCGATTTAAGCACAGCAGCCAGTTGCCCGACAGCAGCTGCCCCCAGTTGTGCTTTAAGCGGTGCCGGCTCCGCCATCAGCGCTGTTTACTGAACACCGCAATGGATTCGACGTGGCTGGTATGCGGGAACATATCCATCACCCCGGCCGCTTCCATTGTGTAGCCATGCCGGTTCACCAGTTCACCGGCATCACGTGCCAGCGTGGCCGGGTTACAGGACACATAGACCAGTTTGTCGGCACCCAGATCAGCCAATTGATGTAGCACCTCCAAAGCCCCACTGCGAGGTGGATCCAGCAAAATCTTGTTAAAGCCTTTGGCGGCCCATGAGTAGTCCTTTAATTCAGTCTGAGTCAGATCCGCCAGTTCAAACTCGGCATTACCAAGCTGATTCAGCTCGGCATTGCGGCGGGCATGGCCGACCAGGGCTGCATCGCCCTCAACACCGACTACTTCCGATACCCGACGTGCCAGCGGCAAGGTGAAATTCCCCAGTCCGCAGAACAGATCCAGAATGCGATCTTCAGGCTGAATATCGAGTAACTCCAGAGCCCGCTGAATCATTTTATGGTTAATACCGGCATTGACCTGGGTAAAGTCACTGGGGTCAAAGTTCAATGTCAGGCCAGGCTCGGGGGCGTAAGAAAGCTGCGGATTGTCAGGCCACAGGGGCGATATAGTATCCGGACCACCCGGCTGCTGGTAAACCCAGAGATTCTGTGCCTGACCGTACGCAATCAGTGTCTGTTTATCGGCATCAGATAAAGGATCGAGATTTCGGAATACCAAAGCGACATGCTCATCATCCATTGCGACTTCAATCTGGGCGATACGGTTATAAGCATCCAGCCCGGCGATCATTTCACCCAGTTCCGTCAGTCGCAGACCAACCCTCGGGTCCAGAACTTCGCATTGTTCCAGCTGGGCGATAAATGGCGAAGCTTTCTCCCGAAAACCCACCAGCACCTGTTCTTTTTTGGTGACATATTTAACACCGAGGCGCGCTTTGCGGCGATAGCCCCAGAGCGGCCCTGTCAGCGGTGCCAGCCAGGTTGCCGGTGTCAGATTGCCAAAGTGGGTGAAGTGTTCGGCCAGTGTCGATTGCTTATGTTGAAGCTGTGCTTCCGGTGCCATATGCATCAGGCTGCAGCCGCCGCAGACACCGAAATGACGGCATTTTGGATCCACCCGTTGCGACGAAGCATGATGTACGGTCAGGGTTCTGGCTTCATCATAGCTTTTATGCAGACGGGTATACTGAAAATCCACCTGTTCACCGGCCAGTGCACCGTCAACAAACACGGTTTTGCCATCAATGCGGGCAATGCCGCGACCATCATGGGATAAAGATTCGATTGTTGCCGTCACCGGCTCCTGAGGCAGTTTCTGCCTGCGCCTGCGTTTTGCCATCTTGCTCTCTTTTACGCTGAACTAAAAAGTCCAGTGACGCGTTACCACGTCACTGGACCAAAAAGAAAAATATTATAAAGGAAACAGGGTTTTATTTTTGTTTCCAACTGCCGCCCTGTTGATACCACCAGCCTTTAGCTGCATTGCTGATCCAGCGCTTGGCGAAGGTCTGACGAATGTCATCCTCCCACTCCGGATGGCCATTGCCACGAGCAATTTCGGCATAGAGTGATTTGCGGTCTTTGTTCTCATCCGTCACCAGCGCATTCACTCTGTTGCGATCTTTAAGCGGGATGGCTTTGGCATCTCGCACCATGATAAAACCATCCTCGGTCAGACCGATGCCACCACTGTTATAGAAAGGCTCCAGCTGTTCATGCCGTTCTTTCATATCTGCTTTCAGCTCGTTAATGGCCGGTGAATTGATATTAATATCGGCTTCTGCAGCTGCCGGTGAGACCAGCCAGTTCAATATCGCAATGGCAATATTGTTGTCGCCGGCTTCGATGGCTGATGACTGATCTACGGCTGCGTCGGGCTCCACATCCTCACCTGGCCGTGTTCCCGGTCCCCAGACATCTTCAATAATCCGATCAGCCGCTTTCTCCGCAGCGGCAGCCGGAAAATAGATATTAATCGTGACACAAGACACCAGCATCAGCCCTGATACCGTACCTGTCAGCCATTTAAATAACGTCATCTTTATCTCCTTTTATTCAATCACCGGGCCGGGACTGTCCCGCACGGCGAGCAGGCGTGCAATCAACTCTGACCAGTTTACATGACGGTTATAACCAATCACATTGATCCACGGCGGCAAGCCACCTCCCCCTTTGACAATATAATAGCCCTGTTCTGCTTCTCCGATACCGGCCATTTCGCAGACTTCATTCTGTAACTCACAGCTTAAACCCAGTTTCTGATAGGAAAAGTCATCAAAAAAACCGAGAAAACTACGTGACACCATCCCTGTGGGACCGCCACCCAGTTCAGTCAGGTTATCAACCGCTTTCTGACTTATACGACGCTTACCGGGATCCTCTTCTGGTGTCGCCAGCCGGGCATCAAACCGGACAGGCTCCCAGTTGGATAAGCGCAGGTGATGAACATGACCTTCTATTTTGCCGGTGATGCGGCCAAAATCAAACGCATTGGTCAACAACGCCAGATCCAGATTGCGGATATCAACATTGGCATAAAGCTGTGGCAGCCTTCCAAAAGGTGCGGTCATACGCAGATCCCGTATCACCGTCGTGCCATCGAAAACTTTGACCAGCAAGGCCCCGTCAATCTTCAGCTCTTCATCCTGGTAGGTGACGGTGGGAATGACACCGGAGAGTTTCCCCTCAAGCGGTGGCCAGTCCAGTGCTGAAGTTAGACTCTGCATTGAAATCGGGGTGAGCAGGCCTTGAAACTGCCATTGCAACTGGCCGGATTGATTATCAAGACTGAAATTACTGATCTCAAGCTCGCCATCCATCACCGGTAGTTGCAGCGACTCATCCAATGTTAGACGGCTGTTAACACTGTGAGCTCTGATGGCAGCCGCGCCCAACTCGATCTCATAAAGTTTTGCCGAGCGCCAGTCTAAATTCGTATGCAATGGCTGCTCAGTCTGGCTCCAGCCCAACTGGCCATTCAGCTTCTGCAAGCTATAACGCCCTTCTTTATCACTCAGCATGGCCTCGTTAAAGTCGAGCAATAACTTGTAAATCGACTTTTGCCAGTCAAATGTCATACTGAGCTTGCCACTCGTTTCGAGCTTGGCAGCCGCACTACCGGCAACAAAAGGTTGCAGCCAGATGGGATAAAGTCTGGATAAGTCAGCGGGGCCGGTCACAATATGAAGCGACTGCAAACTGTCATTTTTCCAGTTCAGTGTGGCATCAGCCGACAGTACCTTTGACTGTTCAAGCTGTGCCTGCTCAACTTTCAGCGCCTTGAAGTCAGTTGCCAGCTGACCACTCGCTTTCAGCGACAACGGATATTGCTGCAGATCCAGGAATATGGGCTCACTGTAGGCCTGACCGCTATCGCTTTCCAGTTCAAGTTGCCAGTGCCATTGCGCCTGCTGTAGCCGACCGCTGGTCTGCCCGTTCAAGGCCACGCTCTCAGCAACCTGAGTGCCGCTTGCATTACTGAAACTCAAATCTGCTACTTGCCAGTTCAGGGAAAATGCCCGTAACTGATCGGCCTGACCTTCAAGCCGACCATCCATTTTAATTCGCCCCTGATAATCCCAGTCTGCCGCTAAAGCCAGTTGCGACTCACTGAGAATCAACGGTAACCAGTCAGTGAGTGCCGACAGAGCGACGCTGTCAGCTGACACGGATACTTTCCAGGCTGAATCAGTTATATCGGCCTGCAGACTAATCTGGGACTCTGCCAGCTTCAGGCCATTAACATTCAACTGATAGTCGTTTTTATCAGGTAATGCTTTGATACTGAAACGGAAGTCCTGCTCACCTACTTGTTCATGCCTGAATGACGCCTTGCCAGATTCACATTGCCAGTGACCGGCATTAAGCAAGAAAGACTCGCAAGTCAGTTGCACGTTGTGCAGGCGACCAATTGGCGCCGGCAAGTCCAGTTTTTCAGCAGTGGCGGAAACTTGAAGGCCCTGTCCCGTCAGATCGACTGACATATCAAACTGTTCCGCTACGGTGCCGTCCAGGGTCCAGTGACCGGCTTGCAGGCGAATTGTGTCAATCGCATACAAGGGCGAATGCCACAACAGCAGGCAGCATATCCAGGCTGTCCATGCCGCAGTCCAGCGCATAACTCAGACCGGAAATATCCCGGTAGACAGATAACGGTCGCCACGGTCACAGGCAATACTGACAATGACCGCATTTTCCAGCTGCTTCGATAGTCTTAACGCCACCGCCAGTGCGCCACCGGAAGATACACCAGCAAATATGCCTTCCTGACGTGCCAATTCACGCATGGTATGTTCAGCCTCTTCCTGACAGACATCCAGCGTCTCGTCGACGCGCTCTGGTTCAAAAATGTCCGGCAGATAAGCTTGCGGCCAGCGGCGAATGCCGGGAATGCTGGCGCCTTCAGCCGGTTGCACACCGATGATTTGAACAGCGGGGTTTTGTTCCTTGAGATAACGTGACACCCCCATAATCGTACCGGTCGTGCCCATTGAGCTGACAAAGTGGGTCACTTTGCCGTGGGTATCCTGCCAGATTTCAGGTCCGGTCCCCTGATAATGCGCCAGGGGATTGTCGAAGTTAGCAAATTGATTAAGCACTTTGCCTTTACCCGCTTTGGACAGTTCCAGTGCCAGATCACGGGCTGACTCCATCCCATCGGTAAGAATAATCTCGGCACCATAGGCACGCATGGTTGCCCGCCGTTCACTGCTGCTGTTTTCCGGCATGATCAGAATCATGTGATAACCCAGAATCGCGGCCACCATGGCTAGCGCAATGCCGGTATTGCCACTAGTGGCCTCGATTAGCGTATCGCCGGGCTGAATATCGCCGCGCTGCTGTGCCTGACGAATCATGCTGTCGACCGGCCGATCTTTCACTGAACCGGCCGGGTTATTTCCTTCCAGCTTGAGCAGGACGGTATTACTGGTCTCGCCCGGCAGCCGTTGCAGCCGCACCAGGGGCGTATGACCAATAAAAGATTCAATGGTGGGAAAAGCAGTCATCAGATAGCTTCCATTAGTATCACGTAAGCACTGGCATACTCATGATCATCACTGAGGCTCAACAGGGCCCGGCCGATACGATGCTCAGTCATAATAGTCTGACCTGCCGCCTCAAAACTTAATTCCGGCTTACCAGCAGCATTGTTACTGACGACGATATGGCGAAGACTGAGACCATCACGGAAACCTGTGCCTAAAGCTTTGGCCGCGGCTTCCTTAGCAGCAAAACGCTTGGCCAGAAATGCCGCCGGTTTGATCTGTAATTTAAACTCGGCAAACTCCGACTCACTCAGGATGCGCTCTGCGATACGATCGCCATGCTTCTCCAGCAGGCTCTGCATGCGCGGAATATGAACCAGATCGGTGCCAATACCCGCGATCATCCGCGACGGGCTTCCTGCATCAGCTGTTTCATATCGCGCACGGCGGCTTTAAAGCCGGTGAAGACCGAGCGGGCCACAATCGCGTGACCGATATTAAGTTCAACCAGTTGCGGAATCGCCGCAATCGCCTGGGTGTTGTGATAATGCAGGCCATGGCCGGCATTAACCTGTAAACCACGGGCATGAGCCTGCTCAGCGGCTTCAGTAATCACTGCCAGTTCTCTGGCCATCTCACCGTCGGTTTCAGCATCGGCATAGCGACCGGTATGCAGCTCCACCACCGGTGCGCCGCAGGCCAGTGATGCCTCGATTTGACTGATTTCCGGATCAATAAACAAGGACACACGGACATGAGCAGCAGCCAGCCTGTCACAAGCCTGTTTAATCCTGTCGAACTGGCCGGCAACATCAAGTCCGCCTTCGGTAGTGAGCTCTTCCCGTTTCTCCGGCACCAGACAGCAATCGGCAGGACGGTATTTTTCCGCCATCACAAGCATTTCTTCGGTGACGGCCATTTCCAGATTCATCTTGGTTTGCAGAATGTCAGCCAGCATAGCGACATCACGTTCCTGGATATGACGTCGGTCCTCACGAAGATGCAGGGTAATGCTGTCGGCACCGGCCTGCTCTGCTTCAATCGCGGCCTGGATCGGATCCGGGTAACGTGTACCCCGTGCCTGGCGCAGGGTCGCGATATGGTCGATATTGACACCTAAATAAATGGACATGGAGCTCCGTTTTTATTTGCTATTAAACTGTTTGAGGCCGGCGAACAACTGACGGCTGTGCAAAGGCCGACCACCCAGATAATAATTTATCACTGTCCGCATCAGAGTTTTAACCTGTTTCAGGCTGGTCTCATCAAATCCCCGCCCTTCACGCAGTTGGCGCAGACTTCTGCCGGACACAATACTGGCATTGCTGCTGCTACCTTGATAGAGGTGTGGACCACTGTCGGGGTGATACAGATAGTTCAACTCATCCTGCAGCGGCTGACCACTGTCGACATCGGTTTCGAGTTGCAGGCCATAGCCCAGTTCACTGAGTAAAGCCTTTTCAAATAAGCGTAAAGTGAGCTGTTGCTGATGACTGTTATTCTGTAGCTGTTCAAGTGTTTGCTGATAGGCATCAAACAGGTCGGTTTCCGGTTCATGCAGGGGCAGCAGTTTATATAAAAGCTCGTTGATATAGAGTCCGCAAAGACTGGCATTACCTACTAAGCGATAAGCGGCATCAGACACTTCCACCTGACTTAATGTAACCAGTTCCCCCTGACCATACCAGCTCAGCCACAAGGGTTGGAACAGTTGCATAACATTCCTTCTGCGCTTGGATTGCTGCCGCTGCCCGCGGGCTACCAGGCTGACACGACCGTGCTCTCGGCTCAGCACATCAACCAGCAGACTGGTTTCACGATAGGGTCTGTGATGGAGAACAAAGGCGGCTGTCTGTTCCACGTCAAAAGGCTTTAAAGTTCGTCTTTGTAACCGAGGTTTTTAAGCATGCGCTCATTATCAGACCAGCCTTCACGCACCTTGACCCATATCTGCAGGTAGACCTTACAACTGAACAATTGCTCCATTTCCAGCCTGGCCTCACGGCCGATGAGTTTAAGTTGTTCACCGTTTTTGCCAATGACAATCGACTTCTGACCGCTGCGCTCGACATAAACCACGGCACTAATACGGTACATATTGTCTTCTTCTTCGAACAGCTCGATTTCCACAGTCAGTGAATAGGGCAGTTCCTTGCCCAGATAACGGAACAGTTTTTCACGTACGATTTCAGCTGCGAGGAAACGGGAGCTGCGATCGGTCAGCTGATCCTCGTCATAAATCATCTCACCTGCCGGCATCAGCTTGGCAATTTCCTGTTCTAAAACATCGGTGTTCATGCCTTTGCGGGCGGAAATCGGCACCACCGCGGCAAAGTCATATTGTGCCGACAGTTCCTGCATTTGCGGCAATAAAGCCCCCTTATCACTGAGCTTATCGGCTTTGTTCAGCACCAGGATCACCGGCGCCCGGGCATCCTGTTGCAGGCGTTTGAGGACTTTTTTATCTTCATCCGTCCATTTGAGGCCTTCCACCACAAACAGGATGACGTCGACATCTTCAATCGACGAGGCTGCAGCACGATTCATATAACGGTTCATCGCTTTTTTGTTATCGCTGTGCAGGCCCGGCGTGTCAACGTAAATGAACTGCCCTTGCTCAGTCGTTTTAATACCCAGAATTCGATGCCGGGTTGTCTGCGGCCGGCGGGAAGTGATACAGAGCTTCTGCCCCAACACACGGTTGATCAGGGTCGACTTGCCGACATTGGGTCGGCCGATAATGGCGACATAGCCGGAGCGGAATGGGGTCTCAGTCATAATGTACTTTCTATCAGGGTCAGGGCGCGTTCAGCGGCTTTTTTTTCAGCTTTGCGGTGGCTGCTACCCTGCGCCATCACGACTTTATCCAGCAGGGTCACCTGGCAGGCCGCTTCAAAGACCGGCTGCTTGTTTTCACCCTTGATTTCACGGACGCTATAGATCGGTAGGGGTTGCTTGCGGCTCTGTAGCAGTTCCTGCAAGCGTGTTTTGGGGTCTTTTACCGTTTCAGTGACATCGATGCTGTCGAGTCTTTCATCGTAAAGTCGCAGGATCAGGGCTTTAACCACTTCCAGTCCCTGGTCCAGATAAAGACTGCCGATAACCGCTTCCACCGCATCAGCCAGAATCGACTCACGCCGGAAACCGCCGCTTTTGAGCTCACCCGGTCCCAGGATCAACACTTCCCCAATTTTCAGTTCGCGGGCAATCTCGGCCAGGGTCTCGCCTTTGACCAGCGAAGCGCGCAGTCGGCTGAGCTTACCTTCCTTGACTTGCGGGAAGCGGTTGAACAGTTCTTCTGCGATCACAAAGCTTAAAATAGCATCACCCAGGTATTCCAGACGCTCGTTGTTTTTGGGATCGGCGCTGCGGTGAGTCAGTGCCTGAAGCAGTAAGGCGGTATCCTTGAATTCAATTTGTAACTGTTTGCACAGGGCTTTTTGCCGCTGGGTCATCATTGTCGCTTGGGCTCTACATCAATTTCTTCTTTGAAATGACCGATGAGGTCAATATGGGCGATAAAGGGTTTTCTGACTTCATAATCGATCACGATTTTGGTGATATAAGCCGAATTTTTACCACGAAGGATTTCAATATCTTCTCTATCAACACTTTTTATGTAGCCAGTATCAAACTTTTTGTAGAGTAGAAGCTCTACTTGATTTTTACTCAGATTGTTATTTTTGAGTTCGTTTTCCATCGAGTCCATGATCTGCAACACACCATAGTACTCCTGATACATTGGCAACAGTCGCATCACCAATGTGGCAAAAAAAGCAATGAGTGCCAGCACAATCACCCAGCCAATCAAAGTCATTCCGCGTTGATTTTTCATGATTATCCCCTTAATCGATTGACTGACCGATACGGTTCCAGATAATACCGCCGGCATCCCAGTCCCAACTCATCCAGATCAAGAACGCTTTACCGACCAGATTCTCCTCCGGCACGGTGCCCCAGTAACGACTGTCATTACTATTATCACGGTTGTCACCCATGACGAAATAGTGCCCTTCCGGGACAACCATTTCGCCTTCCAGCGGCCGCTTATCCGTATCCACCAGAATCATATGCCCTTCTTCACCCAGATGCTCAAAACGTAATTCGGTATAACTGGGTAAAACGATATTGGTCGGTTCAAGTAATTCCTGACCGACCGGTTCACCGTTGATGTACACGATCTTGTCAAAATAGCCTACGGTGTCGCCCGGTAAACCGACCACACGTTTAATATAATCGATATCCGGCTTGTCCTGATCCTCGGGCTTTTTAGGGTAACGGAAGACAAGGACATCACCCCGTTCCGGTTCTCCGGTATCAAACAGCTTGGTATGCAGAACCGGCAGGCGGATACCGTAGGAGAATTTATTCACCAGAATGAAATCACCGATATGCAGTGTCGGCAGCATGGATGATGAAGGAATGCGGAAAGGCTCAGCAATAAAAGAGCGGATTACCAGCACCAGCAGGATGATCGGGAAGAAAGAGCGGGCATACTCCACCACGACGGGTTCATCTTCTTCTTTGTTTCTTTTAGGTGCCCAGAACAACCTGTCAACTAACCAAATCAGGCCGGTCACAGCCACCAGTAACACCATCAATGCCGGAAAACTCACTCAACAACGCTCCTTTTATGAATTCTTGGACAGCTGTAGCACTGCCAGGAATGCCTCCTGCGGCACATCTACCTTGCCGACCGACTTCATCCGTTTCTTACCTGCTTTTTGCTTTTCAAGCAACTTGCGCTTACGTGATACGTCACCGCCATAGCACTTGGCCAAGACGTTTTTACGCATCGCTTTCACCGTGGAACGGGCGATAATATGTCCGCCGATAGCGGCCTGAATCGCCACATCAAACATCTGCCGGGGAATCAGTTCTTTCATTTTTTCCACCAGCAAGCGACCACGGCTGACACTGGTATCTTTGTGCACAATCAGCGACAGTGCATCGACTTTTTCGCCATTAATCAGGATATCAAGCTTGACCAGATCGGCGGGCTGGAACCGGATGAAATGATAATCCAGTGAGGCATAACCACGGCTCACTGACTTGATACGGTCAAAGAAATCAATGACCACTTCGTTCATCGGCAGCTCATAGCTCAGGGCCACCTGTTTGCCCATGTACTGCATGTGTTTCTGCACGCCACGTTTTTCCACGCAGAGGGTAATCACCGCGCCCAGATGTTCCTGCGGTACCAGGATATCAGCGGCAACGATAGGTTCACGGATTTCATCAACACTGCCGACATCAGGTAATGAGGCCGGATTTTCAACCTTAACCACCTCACCGTTTTTCTTCAGCACTTCAAAGACGACTGTCGGCGCGGTGGTGATCAGATCCAGATCGTATTCACGCTCCAATCGCTCCTGAATGATTTCCATATGCAGCAGACCCAGGAAACCGCAGCGGAAACCAAAACCCAGCGCCTGTGAGGTCTCCGGTTCGTAGAACAGCGAGGCATCATTCAGCCGCAACTTGCCCAGAGCCTCACGGAAATTTTCATAATCATCACTGCTGACCGGGAAAATACCTGCATAGACCTGCGGCGTGGCTTCTTTAAAGCCCGGCAGCATTTTATCGGCACCATGATGGGCATGAGTCAGGGTATCACCAACCGGGGCGCCGTCAATTTCTTTGACGCCGGAAATGACGTAGCCGACATCACCGCAATCAAGCGTCTGACATGCCGTGCGTTTGGGCGTGAAAGTGCCGACCTGATCGACCTGATATTCCTGACCGGTCGACATCACGCGGATTTTATCCTTGGTTTTCAGGCTGCCATCAACAATTCTGACCAGCGAGATGACGCCAACATAGCTGTCGAACCAGGAATCAATGATCAGCGCTTTCAGCGGCGCATCAGGATCACCTTGTGGCGGTGGCACTTTAGCTATCAACTCTTCTAGTACATCTTCAATGCCTAGACCGGTTTTAGCACTACAGCGCACAGCGGACATGGCATCAACGCCGATAATATCTTCGATTTCCTGAGCAACACGGTCCGGTTCTGCGGATGGCAAATCAATCTTATTAAGCACCGGTAACACTTCCAGTCCCAGATCGATGGCGGTGTAGCAGTTGGCAACGCTCTGTGCTTCCACGCCCTGGGCGGCGTCAACTACCAGTAAAGCACCTTCACAGGCAGCCAGTGAACGCGAGACTTCATAGGAAAAGTCGACGTGACCGGGGGTGTCGATAAAGTTCAGCTGATACGTCTCTCCGTCACGGGCTTTGTATTCCAGTGACACGCTCTGTGCCTTGATGGTAATGCCGCGTTCACGCTCAATATCCATCGAATCAAGCACTTGCTGCTGCATTTCACGGTTGGTGAGACCACCACAGATCTGAATAAAGCGATCCGCAATGGTGGATTTGCCATGGTCGATATGCGCGATAATAGAGAAGTTACGTATATTATTCATTCAGTTATGTTTTTGTGGGTGCCCTCAATCGCCCATAATGAGCCTGTCAACGCTGTATTATCCCAGGCTGACAATCACCGGCTTCGGGTCACGAATTAAGCAAATGACCCGTCATTATACGCACTTAACGGTGACAAAACGATCATGATCCGTTCCACTTTTCCGGCTTATTGCTGGAAAAACCTTGCTGATTCAAATAAGAATAATTAGCCTAAGCGACTTTGTGGCATCAAGCCGGACCTGTTCATGTCTTCACTCTCTCCCAATATACTGATTCTGTCCGGTCCGGTCGTGACGACTTTCCTGCGCTTTGCACTGCCCTCTATGCTGGGGCTGCTGGCGATCACCACAGCCAGTATTGTTGATGGCATCTTTGTCGGCCACTTTGTCAGCAGCGACGGTCTCTCCGCCATAAACCTGCTGATTCCGTATTTGTCACTGATATTCGGCCTGGCCCTGATGATTGCGATCGGCGGTGCGGTGCGGTGCGGCCATTTTCTCGGCCGCGCTCAAAATGAGATGGCTTCTGCGGTACTCAGCAAATGCCTGGTGGCAGTACTGATCGTCGGCATCAGCTTTATGCTGCTGTCGTTATGGTTGGATAAAACTATTCTGGGCTGGCTCGGAACGCCTGACAGCTTAATGCCGCTGATTCTGCCTTATTTGCATATTATCAGTTGCGTGCTGGTGGTACAGATTTTCACCATGGTGCTGTATTACTTCGTGCGCCAGGACAATGGGCAGCGTCTCGCCACCACAGCGTTGGTCACCGGCGCGCTGATGAATATTGCACTGGATGCTTTGTTTATTATTCATTTTGAAATGGGGCTGGTCGGAGCCGCCTGGGCGACGGCGATTGCACAGGGTATCCAACTCATCATTCTGCTGAGCTTTTTCGCTCGCAAGCAACGCCTTTTGCATTGGGCCTGGCCAACTCAGTGGGCTGAATTAAAAAGCATTAGCTTTAATGGGTTGTCTGAATGTATTAACGAAATCTCCGGTGGACTGGTTATCCTGGTCCTGAACTGGACGCTGGTAATGCAGTTGGATGTCGATGGTATCGCTGCTTTCGCCGTCATTAATTACCTGATTTTTGTCAGTCTGATGCTCTACTACGGCATTGCCGATGCGCTGCATCTGCTGATCAGTCGTAATCACGGTGCTGGCAATCCCCAGCGGATAGTGCAGTTTGTCGCCACCGCATCTGCCATGGTGATGCTCATCAGTCTGGGGCTTGCGCTGTTATTGTGGCTGTCACCGCAATGGCTGACGGGATTATTTCTGGATGATAGCGCGGTTTCAACCCGGCAGTTATCGGTAGCATTTATCGGGCTGGTGTGGCCGTTGTTTTTGATCAACGGGCTCAACGTGATTCTGTCGATTTATCTGACGGCAATGCAAAAACCCAGACCATCCATGCTGATTGCTTTGTCACGTGGTCTGTTTTTCCCGGTGGGGCTGCTATGGATATTTAGCTCGCTGCTATCACCACCGCAGTTTCTTATCGCCCTGCCAATCGCTGAATGGCTGACCTTTACGCTGGCAGCCATCCTATTCTGGCATCATCGCCCTGCTCGACTTATTGTGAAATAAAGTCTTTTTTTTGCCTCATTTGAAGTCACTGTGCTTCCCCATAAAACTAAACAAGCCAGGCACTAAGTAGCTGGCTTGCTCAGTCTGACAATAATCAGAATATCAGCAGCTTAGAACTGCCATGCTACGCTCAGGCGAATGTCTCGGCCCGGTTCATTGAAGCCTCTGACCCCTTCATAACCGGCAATATGCTCGAAGTCACCGACACTGGCGTGATCCAGGTAGTTTTTGTCAAACACATTTCTGACTGTCAAGGTCAAACGAATATCTTCCGATGCTGATGGCAGCCACTGAGCATAAAAATCGTGTACACCGTAGCCGGGCTTGTCGATTTCACCGGCACTGGTCTCGATATTGTCGTTGCCTTTAACAAAACGAGCATTCCAGCCAAAGTTCCATTGTGGGTTCAGCCGATAATCAAGTTGGGCAATGAAGGTATCCTGGATCAGGTTGGCAATGCCATTATGGTCGAAACCATTCGCTTCCAAGCCGTCGACTTCGGCATCGTTGTAGTGGTAGCTGACTCTGGCCAGGATATTTTCCCACCGACGCCCCAGTTCCAGAATGACACCGTCTGATTCCAGATCACCAATATTTTCAAACAGACGTGGGCCACCGGCCGGATCAGCCACGACATCTTCAATTTCACTTCTGTACACCTTGGCTGAACCAAACCAGCTTGTTGATTCATAAGCCACACCAAATTCGGCGTTCTGTGCATCTTCAGGCTTCAGGTTGGGATCATTGGCAACGAAGTCAATTTTGAATGCATCCTGTGCCTGTGGTCCCTTAAAGGCCTCTGCATAAGAAGCAAAGGCGCTCCAGTTATCCGTGAAGTGATAGTTAATACCGATATTAGGGCTGACTTCATCTTCATCAAAGTCGTTATCGCCAAACTGGGTTTCCAGCTCATAGTCATCGTAACGGAGACCTGCACTGAGCAACAAGGCATCAGTAAGCTGCATATCATCCTGAATATAGACGCCTCTCACCTCAGATTCATCGCTAAACGCTGATTTATCACCATAGGCGTCGCCCCCGGCAACCGTCTCATCTTCACGGTAGTCGATACCGTAAGTCACTTTATGCAGGCCCAGGATAGAGGTATTACGCAGGTCAAAGCCTTTGCTCTCACCGACACCATAGTAAGGACCGAAACGGCCATTCTGGAACAACTCGGTTTCGGTGTTATACAGGGTCAGAGCCATATCGAGGTATTGATTATCAAGTGGATTCAACTCGTAATTCAGGGTTACCGTCTCACGCTCAATATCCAGTGGGTACAGCGGATTCCATGAACTCACAATCCACTGTGGACGTTGTGTTCTCTCCCCCTGATCTTCACGTTTTTCATAGCTCAAACGTACTGTTTGGCTATCGTTAAGATGACCAACGACTTTGGCAAACAGAAAATCCTGATCAAACTTTGTTCCGGCTACTTCATTACCATCACCATCTTCGTATTCATCCGGGTTGTAATTCGTAGCGGAGACCATGGCACTCCAGTCATCGTTCAGGCGACCAAACAGCGTGGTATTGGTTTTGAACGAATCGGTATTACTGGAAAAAATGCCCTTGACCAGGCCACCGTATTTTTCACCCGGTTTCAGCATATCTTCCGGGTCTTTGGTGATAAATTTCACTGACCCACCCAATGCACCAGGGCCTGACAAGGCATTCCCTGCACCGGCATTGACCTGAACCCGTTTCAACAGTTCAGGCTCAATACTGATACGACCGGCGTGGTGAAACTGGCGAGTGGACTGCTGAGCACCATCAATAGTAATGTTCAACAGTTGGTCTTCCAGACCGCGGATATAGAGTTTCTGCGCCACATCAGGGCCACCCCCTACCGTCACTTCCGGTGACTGGCTGAACAGGTCTTCCAGATCATTCGCTTGCAGCTTTTCAATCTGTTCTGCATCAACACTGTTTAATTCTGGTGTAATCGTGTTACCTGTAACCTGAACGGTATCCAGCACGATAGGCTCGGCAACAGCAGTATTCGCTGTCATAGCGGTTAAAAGTGCAACAGTGAGAACAGTCGGGCGACTGATGGGGTTAAAGTTCTTGCTCACAACGACCTCGTTAATAATAATCATTATCAAATAAAACAAGATCGCATTCTAATCAGCATACAATTGAAATGAAACGACTTTTACAATTGTTACATGATGGTCACCAAATCCAGATTTGTTAGTTGGCAGCCACAGGGGCAGGCAAGCTAATGGTCATCCTCAGCCCTTTTGTTTGGATATTGCTCGCTTTCAGCTTGCCGCCCACCGCTTCAACCTGACGCTTGGCAAGCGATAGACCGATACCAAAGCCGTGATACTGGTGCCGGCTGGCACGGCCAAGTCGAAAGAAAGGTTTGAAAATATCATCCAGATACTTGGCTGCAATACCCGGCCCTTGATCATCTATATCAATCCGATACTGCTGAGCAACAGATCGTAAACTCACTGTCACTGTGCCCCCTTCAGGGGTGTGAGTAAGGGCATTACGAATGATATTTTCAATCGCATGCCCCAACGCCCGATCACTGCTGTGTGTTAACAGTGCATGTTCAGGCAGTTTGAGTTCGATTCGGTGCTCAGGAAACTCAAAGCGGGCATCATCAACAATACTGTCAATCAGATCGGTCAGATCCAGTTCGTCAGTCTGCAATTCAGGCTGTTCGTTCTCCAGCCAGGCCAGGCTGAGCGTGTCCTCAACCAAATTCCGCATCTGCTGACATTCTTCCCTGATTCGCCGCAAAGGTTCGCTATTCGGTGAGTGCTGTTCAGCCCAGTTGAGCGCTAGTTCAATCCGCGTCAGAGGGGTTCGCAATTCATGGGACAAATCGGAAGTCAGGTGTCGCTGACTCTGAATGAGATTGCCAATCCGTTCAGCCATACCATCAAAGGTTTCTGCCAACGCGGTGATTTCATCATTACGTGCGCCCAGACTGTTTCTGAGCCGGACATCAAAATTGCCCTGGCTGAACTGTTGAGTGGCACGTTCGAGTTGTCTTAGTGGTGACATCACATGACGATAGATGATGATACTGATCATTGCCATCAGCAGCATGGGCAAAGCAATCTGTAGCAGCAGATTGGTTTCCAGCCAGTAGGTCCCGGGCCGCATTCGTTGCGGTAAGGTAATTAGAAAATGGGTTCGTCCATCGGCAAAAATGAGATCCATGACCGGATTAGTTTTGAAATAGAGATGGATTTTCCAGTCAATGCTGCGGCCCAGACGAAACCGTTGTTTGAAGTCTTCTGACAACACACTGCCCGCAATCGTCTGAATCTCTGGCTGCACAACGGCTACCCAGGTATCTTCTTTGTCACGAAGTGTCTGTAACCAGTCCTTAAGGCCGGCTTTGTCTCCGTTTAAATATAGCTGCTCAGCTTTAGCCGCATAATGGTGTAAAGTTTGTTGATGCGCCTCATCGATGAAGCTCATATGCTGCTCAGTTTTGTTAACAAGAATGTGGATCAGCCAGAAAAGGAGGACTGTGCCGGCAACGATAATCGCGCTCAGCTTCCACAAGAGGCGCCGCTTCATAACAGCAGATAGCCAGTGCCATGCACTGTTTGTAACCGGTCTGCCGGCATGCCTGCTGCTGTCAATTTCCGCCGCACCCGGCTCATATGCATATCAAGACTGCGATCATAACGACTGAATTCACGTTCCAGCACCAATTGATACAAAGCAGGTTTGCTGAGCGTTTGATTCGGATGCTGCATCAGCGTCCAAAGCAGCTTGAACTGGATCGGCGTGAACGTCACCTTTTTGCCATCAAACATCACTTGCTGTTTATCTTTATCAATTTGCAGCCCTGCGCGTGTCAGTCTGGCCAGGTTCCCCTCCGGCCTGGTCTGCGGGAGCGAGCGCCGGAGGATAGCTTCAATACGAAGTAGCAGTTCTGTCAGGTTGAAGGGTTTTGAAAGATAATCATCGGCACCGTTACGTAAGCCGGTAATCCGCTCCTCTTCTGCGCCATGCGCGGTCAGCATCATCACTGGTGTGGTACGGCTTTGTCGCAACGTTTTCAGCACGGCATAGCCATTCTTTTCTGGTAGCGCCACATCAAGCAGGATCAAGTCAAAATGCGCTTTCATCGCCATCAGTAAACCCTGCTCGCCATTGAACGACTGGCTGATGTCGAATTCTGCAGCCTCTAACAGCTGCTTCAACTGATCACTCAGTTTGCTGTCGTCTTCAATGATGAGAATACGTGCTTTTTTATCCAAGTTTTCGTCCCTGCGTCACCATAATAAATACGAATGATTCACATTTATGATAAAAGTTCTGGCGCCAAAAATAAACACTAAACTGAGAGGCAAAAAAAAGCAGCTGAGCGGATAAACCGGTCAGCTGCTTTTGAGCGAGAGAAATGCTTATCTATTTTTCGATTTTCAAGGCCAGGAATTGTGATTGCCCTGAGCGTTGAACCAGTACCGGAATCGGTTTACCTACCGGCAACTCCTTGGCTAATTCAACAAACTGATGTGCATCTTTGATATCAACATTATTCAGACTCAAAATCACATCACCTGGACGAATACCGGCATTAATTGCAGGACCTTTTTCGACTTTCATGACCACAACGCCACCTGATTCAACATCCAGTTTTTCGCGTTGTTCAGGTCTGATCTCAGCCACTTCCAATGACAGGTTCTCTGCAACAAAACGGCCCGGTTTACTACCAGTAGCGGCGAGTTCCTCATCTTCGGGCAGCTCTTCAATAGTGACGCCCAGTGTGGTGCGTTTGTTATCACGCATAACGATAACATCGACCTCTTTACCGACCATAGTACGGCCTACAATCGGCGGCAGATCGGAAGAAGTTTCAACGTCTTTTCCGTCAAACTTCAGAATGACGTCACCGGCTTTAAAGCCAGCTTCGGCTGCAGGGCTGTCTGAGACAACACGCGATACCAGTGCCCCTTTGGGCTTGTTGAGACCAAAGGACTCAGCCAGTTCACGGGTCACATCCTGAATCACCACACCAAGCCAGCCTCGGCTGACATAGCCCTGATCTTTGATTTGTGCGACCACATTCATCACAGTATCGATCGGAATAGCAAATGACACGCCCATAAAGCCACCAGTGCGGCTGTAAATCTGGGAATTGATGCCGATCACTTCACCATCAAGGTTGAACAAGGGGCCGCCAGAATTACCCGGGTTGATCGCCACATCAGTCTGGATGAAAGGTACATAGCTGTCACTGGGCAGGCTGCGTCCGAGCGCACTGACAATACCGGCAGTGGCAGAGTAATCAAAGCCAAATGGTGAACCGATAGCCAGAACCCATTCGCCCACTTGTAACTCATTGGAGTCACCCAGCTTGACTGATTTGAGCCCAGTAGCATCGACTTTCAGCAGGGCCACATCACTGCGTTCGTCACTACCCAGCAGTTCTGCTTCCAGTTCAGTGCGATCACTGAAACGGACAATGATTTCTTCGGCATCTCTGATAACGTGGTGATTAGTCAGGATAAAGCCATCAGATGACAGCACGAAACCGGAACCCAGGGATTCACTTTCCCTTGGTGAAGGCATACCACCGCCGGGAGGCATGCCTGGCATACCGTCAAAAAATTTCTTGAAGAACTCGTCTATACTAGAGCCTTCAGGGATTTCCATACCCGGTGGCAACATAGAGCTTGCTGACTGATCCACTTTGTTACGAGTACTGATATTGACAACGGCATCGCCGTTTTCAGCAACCAATTCGGTGAATTCAGGCAGGGCGCGAGCTTGTACATTGAAGCTCAGCATCAACCAAGCCGTCAGCATCATCACTGCTGTCCAGGTTTTGGTATATCTCATTGGTATTCCTCTATTGTTTGAACACGGATGCCGGGATTCTTATCATTCATCTGTCGCTTGACCCAGAAAAAGCCGGCACACAGTCCTAGTAGACCAGCCGTAATTTGAGCCAGTTCCCCTGCGCCGATCATTCTTGTCAGAGCCGCCGCTGAGAACAAGACTAACAGCGGGACCAGATACATCAGTAAAGCACCGGTAAGTAATGCCTCCTCAGGGATGGAAACCATGACCTGTTGGCCGACTTTCAAATCCAAATCGGTATTGACAGCCAGACGGGAAAAACGCCGACCGACATGCTTGGCAAGTAAACCGGTACCACAGCCTTTACGTGCCTGACATTGTCCGCAGGTTGATTGACGCTCTGCTTCAACCCAGACCAGTCTGCCGTCGCGACTGATCACCGTGGCCTGTTGTTCAATCATTGCCTGGCTTCCGCAAAGGCAATACTGTTGCCGATTTTCTCGACCGTCTGGGCTGGAACCTCACCGACGACAGTGACAAAATGCGCCTGCATGATGGTGCCGAAGGCATTGATAGCACCGACATGAGAACCACCTCGAAGATGGCTGTGACGCGCTCTGATTTTTTCAATGAAGACAGACACTGAACTCAGGCCATCACTGTAGACACGTTGTTCGACATCAGCACCGTTATTGGCTCTGAGACGGGTCTGATACGCTACCTGGGAAAAACCATCCGGCAGCCAGGAGGGTCGCCAGTGATGTTCCTGACTGTGGCTGGCTGCATCCAGCGGCTTTTCCGGTTCGCTACGGTGCCAGGTCATTTCCTCTCCGGCCATTTGCGATTTGAACTTGTGCTCGGGAATATGCACATCAGTGTCAATGGATGAGAAAGTGAATGTTTCCAGCACACCGCCATCAGTGCCGACCAGTTCAGATTTGAGTAACAAATGCGTGTCGGCATCAACCCATAACCGGTAACCGTAGCGATATTCATCCACCGGCGTAATGACCAGTTCCTGCGCCTGGCGTCCGGCAATCCGGTCCATTTCACCCAGATTGACGTCATAATAGGGCGTAGCCGAATTCAGTCTTCTGGGTAAATCACTGGGGAAGCCACGGCCGAGCGGGCGACGACTGACATTGACCTGCTTACCCTCGGGGTTAATGCAAGTCACCATATCGTTACTTCGGATCACCTCACGGGCTTCACCATTGAGAGAGATTAGACGCTCCAGTTCACCGCGGGCATCAGCACGATGATAGATGCGGATCGACTGCATGTTTTTACCGGACTGGTAGGCAAAAACACCTTCATATGTCAGCGTTTTCGCTGCCTCGGTCATGCGTTCCAGCATCTTCAGGGCTTCATCATTGTCGGCAGCTGTGACCAAGACGGGCAGACAGAGACTGGCCCCCAACAGGGCGTGAAGCAGAAAACGCATCAGCCTCTACTCCTCGCCGTATGAAACGACACGAGCATAGGAAAACAAACCGGACGCGCCAGCATATTCGTTATGGTCAACCAGGTAGTTGTTCAAGCGGTCTTCCACTTCCTGCTCACCCACCGTCCAACGATTCGGAGACGCAGCCACGACCGCTTGTGTCTCGACAGGAGCAGCCTGAGCCAGTTCCGGCGTAACATCGGTTTGCGGCTGATTCAGAACACCAATAACGGCTAGCGCACCGATTGAAGCGGCCGCCGCAAGGCCTGCCGTTTGTTTCCAGAACCAGTCAGGCAGCGTCAGCACACTGGCTTTTTTGCCTGACTTCGCGGTTAGCTGATGAACCGGCTCATCGGCCAGTGCCGCACTGATACGGGCGCTAAAATCAACAGGCTGACTGCGATTGGTATACCCCCGTAAAACGTCACTGGAAAGTTGATATCTTTGATAATCTGCTCTGGCATTGTCATTCGTGCTCATCAGCGCCAGTAGTTCATCCAGCTCCTGCGAGTTAAGTTCACCATCGACAAATGCTGACAGTAATTCATGTTGCTTGGCTGTCATTGTTGTTCCTCTCCACCCATCACTGCTTTGACCTGCTTATCTATTGCCTCTCTGGCGCGAAAGATACGTGATCGTACCGTACCTATAGGACAATCCATTGCCTGCGCTATTTCCTCATAGCTCAGGCCATCAAACTCCCGCAGCTTGATAGCCGTTGCCGTGTCTTCAGGTAAATCCTGAATGGCCTGATGAATCGCTTGTTGCAACTCATCACTCATGAGACTGCTTTCAGGCGTCTCAAATTCCTTCAATTCCGGTGCATCATAATAAATCGTTGCATCCATCGCATCGACGTCCGTCACTGGAGGCCGTCTCGATGCCGCTGTCAGGTAGTTCTTGGACGTGTTGATAGCGATACGATACAGCCATGTGTAGAACGCACTATCTCCTCTGAATCCGGGTAAAGCGCGATACGCTTTAATAAAAGCTTCCTGCGCGACATCCATGGCTTCAACCGGGTCATGCACAAATCCGGTAATGACATGGATAATTCGCTGTTGATATTTCATAATCAACAAGTCAAACGCTTTTTTATCCCCTGCCTGTACGCGTCGTACTAGCTCTTGATCTGCATTCATCCTATCTTCCGGCTATTATCGACACGACAGTGCACGCTTTTAAATTCTGCTTGATTGACCATGTCGATTTAACTTTGTTCCATATTGTGTGCAAAATAAAATTCTATCTATTGTACCTGTATCGAGCCTTATGACCACAACTGAGCATTTTGACATTCTGATAATCGGCAGCGGCACCGCTGGACTGACACTCGCCCTGCATATGGCGGACCAGGCCAGTGTCGCAGTTATCTCGAAAGGACAGCTGGATGAGGGCGCCTCGCTCTATGCTCAGGGCGGCATCTCAGTGGTGCTGGACAAGACTGACTCTATTCAGTCGCATATCGATGATACGCTTCGCGCCGGTGCCGGCCTTTGTGACGAACAAGCGGTTCGATATACCGTCGAACATGCCCGCGAAAATATCGAATGGCTGATTGAACAGGGCGTCTCTTTTACCCGCGATGGCATGACAGCGGAAACCTACCATCTGACACAGGAAGGCGGTCATAGCCACCGTCGTATTATCCACTCGGCTGATGCCACGGGTCGTGAGGTAGAAACCACGTTATTATCAAAGGCACAGGCACACCCCAATATCACGCTGTTTCCTTATCATATCGGCATTGATCTCATCACCAGCAATAAACAACTCAGGCAATCCCCCAATCGCTCTCTGGGTTGCTACGTACTCGACATAAAAAATGACGAGACTAAAACTTTTCTGGCGCCGGTCACAGTGCTGGCTACCGGTGGTGCGGGCAAGGTTTATCTCTATACCAGTAACCCGGATGTCTCAACCGGCGATGGCATTGCCATGGGCTGGCGCGCTGGCTGCCGGGTAGCCAATATGGAATTTGTCCAGTTCCACCCCACCTGCCTGTTCCACCCTAAAGCTAAATCTTTTCTTATCAGCGAAGCACTGCGGGGTGAGGGCGCCCGGTTACTTTTAGCCAACGGGGAGCGGTTTATGCCGCGTTTCCATCCACAGGCTGAATTGGCACCGCGTGATGTCGTTGCCAGAGCCATAGACCATGAGATGAAACGGCTGGGGCATGACTGCGTTTATCTTGATATCTCTCACAAACCGGCGACATTCATCAAAAGCCACTTCCCAACTATTTATCAACGCTGTCTGGTTTACGGCATCGATATGACCCGTGAGCCGGTGCCAGTGGTGCCGGCCGCTCACTATACCTGCGGTGGCATCATGACCGACCTGCATGGTCGAACCGATATTCCCGGTCTCTACGCTGTTGGGGAAACCGCCCATACCGGTCTGCATGGTGCCAACCGGATGGCCAGTAACTCCTTACTGGAATGCCTGGTATTCGCCCGCGCTGCGGCAGATGACATCAAACAGCAGGTGCTGAGGCCTGTTACGGCCAGTATTCCGTCCTGGGATGCCAGCCAGGTAGAACCGGCCAAAGAAGCCATCTCAATCAGTCACAACTGGGATGAGCTGCGTCGCTTCATGTGGGATTATGTGGGCATTGTCCGTTCCACACATCGGCTTAACAAAGCCCGTCAGCGACTATTGTTGCTGAAGCAGGAAATCAGAGACTATTATGCGCAGCACCATATCAGCAGTGATCTGCTTGAGTTGCGTAATCTGGCCGATGTCGCCGAACTCATCATTTTTTCCGCGCTGATGCGAAAAGAAAGCCGTGGATTGCATTACACACTGGATTATCCCGACACCGATAACAGCAAGCCACCACAGGAAACCATTATCAATCCCAGGATGCAGGATCACGCAGCCTGACGCGAAGCCGACGCCAGTTATCGGCATCCACAGCATCAAAGGGAATGAGTACGGACTTAGCGATAAAGCCATTCAAAGGCCTGAAATAAATGGCTATCAGCGGCCCCATTATCACACTGCTTTTGAGTCGCATAGGTCCCTGCACCCTGCCCTCTTGGTCCGTCATAAACCAGAACCCGTCATCATCAACCCATAAGCTTTCGACCTGAGGCCGTTGAGCCATCCAGCCATAACAACGGCTGTAACAAACCAGACTGCCAATGATCAGCAAGGAGACAAAAGCCTCGAACATCAGGCTCAAACCAATCTGACTGATCAAAAGCAATGCCGATACATGCATCAGCAGCAGGTAAACCATCAACAAGCGCGATCGTTGCAGCGTGATTTTCATCCCTGAATAACCTCTTTATTCATCCCTGTTTTCCGTGCCTGCCAGCCGTTAGAATAGACACTTATTATTTTCTTAGTCTATGGCATTATGAACTGGCAAAAATTAATCGAGCAACAACCTCAATCTGCCTCAATCATCGAGGGCAACAGCCTTATTCCTCTGCCGGGCCGGCAACTCATCCGGATCGCAGGCGATGAAGCCCAAAGTTTTCTGCAGAACCTGCTGACTAATGATGTCAATGCGCTGCAGGTCAATCAATCGCAGTTAAGTGGTTTCTGTAACCCGAAAGGCCGGCTGCTGGCAGTTTTTCAGCTGGTAAGACGGCAGGATGATTATCTGATTGTGTTGCCGGCTGAACTCGCTGACGCTATCAGCCAGCGCCTCAACATGTTCAAATTACGCAGCAAAGTTGAAATTGGTCTGCTGGAAGGCAGCCATGTGTTGGGGCTGATTCATCCCCAAACCGGGCTTGGTTCAGCTGAAGCCTGGCAAGGTCACAGCATTGATGAAGGCCTGATTATTCGTCAGCCAGGTGAGACAAGCCGATCATTACTGATCACAGAGGAAAAAAATGTTGCTGCATTAGCTGACTGGCTGAAACAGGATTGGCAACTCGTCGCTGCCTCTGTATGGCAATGTCTGGAGATTGAGGCCGGACTGCCTATGGTCTTCGCTGAAAGCAGGGAAACATTCACGCCACAACAGATCAATCTCGATCTGGCAGGCGGTGTCAGCTTTAAAAAAGGCTGCTATCCCGGTCAGGAAGTCGTGGCACGTTTGCACTATCTGGGCTCCCCCAGTCGCAGACTCTTTCTGGGCCGGCTTCATGACGACACGCTGCCTGAGATCAACAGTGAGGTGACAGATGCTGATGGGGGGACGCTGGGTCATGTAGTGCAAGCACAATTCACTGCGGAAAAGACGATTGTCTGCCAGCTCAGTATGAAACTATCTGCTATCGGCAAAACCGCCCTGGTCGGAGAGCAAAAGGTCGAATCGCTGACTCCGCTGGCCGCTGAGCCGGACTCAGCTTAATCCAGCTCGAGCTTTTTCAGTTTGTAACGCAGGGCGCGGAAGGTAATACCCAACTTCTTGGCAGCAGCCGTCCTGTTCCAGCGGGTCGCTTCCAACGCTTGCGTGATCAGTTGCCGCTCCTGATCCTCAAGACAGGACTCAAGATCCTGGGGCAGCGGCCCATCTGTTTCAGCTGAAACAGATGCCTGACTGCCTGCAACGGGCTGATGTTCAGGCAACATCAGGTCATCGACTTCAATGACATCGCTATCGGCCCAGGTCAGTGCACGTTCCAGAATATTCTCAAGCTCCCGTACATTTCCGGGAAAAGCGTAGGACAGCAGTTTTTTCATCGCCGCCTGGCTAATGACCGGTTTGCTCCGGTGGTTCTTTTTGGCCAGCAAGCCAAGAATATGTTCCGCCAGCATCGGAATATCAGCCTGGCGCTCACGTAATGGAGGGACATTCAGCTCAATCACATTGAGCCGATAGAACAAATCTTCACGAAAACTGCCTTCGCGCACGCATGCGGCCAGGTTTTTATGCGTTGCCGACAGTATGCGGACATCAACATTGACTTCTTCATTGCCGCCCACCGGTCTCACTGCCTTTTCCTGAATCGCACGCAGCAACTTGACCTGCATCATCAGTGGCAGATCAGCCACCTCATCCAGAAACAGGGTGCCTCCCTCAGCCGCCTGAAACAGTCCCTCTTTATCAGCGACAGCGCCGGTAAATGCCCCTTTCCTGTGGCCGAAAAACTCGCTTTCCACCAGCTCCGCGGGAATCGCACCGCAGTTAATCGGTACAAACGGTCCGTCAGTGCGAGCCCCCAGTTCATGAATCAGTCGGGCCACCAGTTCTTTACCGGTGCCTGATTCGCCTGTGATATAGACGGGTGCCTGACTTCGTGCCAGTTTAGTGATCTTGCCGCGCAGCGCACGGATGGGATCAGTATCACCGAGCAACTTGTCACGTGAGCGTCGCTCACGATGTTGTGGCCGATCCGGTGACAATTTCAGTGCTGCCTCAACCAGATCGCGCAGCATTCTGAGCTTGAGCGGCTTGGAGACAAAATCAAAGGCGCCTGATTTCAGGGCTTCTACGGCATGATCAACATTACCGTGAGCAGTAATCACCGCAACCGGCAGTTCCGGCCACTGTTTCTGCAGTGTTTTAACAAAGTCGAGACCATTGCCGTCAGGCAGACGCATGTCGGTAAAACACAAATCGAATTTGTGCTGTTTCAGCGCCTGATGTGCCTGCGCCAGATTCTCAGCGGTGACACAGTCAATCGACATCCCGGAAAGCGTCATAGTCAGCAGTTCCAGAATATCCGGCTCATCATCAATTACGAGTGCTTGTCGATTTGTCATGCGAGATATTCCTGCCATTCTCCCGGGAAGCTTATACGAAAACGACTGCTTTGCAACTCATCGGGCAGAAAGCTCAGGCGGGCACCGTTAGCCTGACAAAGTTCACGGGCCAGATACAGCCCCAGTCCGGTCCCACCCTGACGCTGTGAATGAAACGGCTCAAACAGATGCTCCTGTACATCCTCCGAAACTCCCGGTCCATTATCACTGACATCAACGACAATTTCACCTTCAGACTTGCTGAGACAAACGCTTACTCGCGGTAAAGATTGCTCCTGATCCGAATAGTGCCAGGCGTTCTCCAGCAGATTCCACATAACCTGATGTAACTGTTCCGGATCCATCGCTACTTTGACCAGCGGTGATTCTACCTTTAACTCGATATCCAGTTCGGTCGCGCCTTTGAGATCGCGAAACTCACTAAGAAAGCGGTCCAGCCAGGTTGCCAGTACCACCGTCGCCGGCTCCACTGTTTTACGGCGACTCATCTGCAGAATCGTCTCAATAATATTGTTCACCCGCTGACTGTGACGCTGAATAATCGCGGTGAGCTTTTGCATTCCGTCATCCTGATCTTGCTGTTCTGCCAGCAACTCACCGGCATGGCTGATTGCGCCCAGTGGATTACGAATTTCGTGCGCGATACTGGCCGTCAGCCGACCCAGGGAGGCGAGCTTGAGCTGTTGGGCCTGCTGCGCCATTGCCGAGGTATTTTCGACATAAACCAGGGTTTCGCCACTGTCGAGTCGAGTCGCCGTCGCCCTGACCTCCGGTAAATCAGGCCGGGCCTGGAAAGGCTGAAACGGCTGGGGATTGTGATGCTGCCAGAGCCAGATTTGTTGCGCCAGTACCGCTACAGTCTGTTTCAGCTTAAAGCCGGGCACCGTACGTTCAATACCTAACAGATAGCGTGCTGATTCATTAAACAAGGTAACACTGCCATGCGCATCCAGTGCCAATACCCCGATTTGCAGCCGGCTGATGATGTGCTGATTCAATACCGCCAGGTTGGCGACATCACGCGCACGCTCTTCCGCCAGTACCTGAGAAGTCTGCATTTTCTTTGACAGCCACTGTGCCAGCCAGGCAGTGACAAAGAATGTGGCACCCAGCAGTCCCGCCTGGCTGTATTTGGTGGCGCCGTCACCGGCAATTTGTGAGTAGCTGACTTCCAGCAGGATCGCCAGCGTCGCTATCGCAGCGATAAAGGCGGCCAGTCTGCCCGGCACCAGCGCGCCACCCGCAACCACCACCACCAGCAACAGCGAACCGAGTCCGGTCTGGAGCCCACCACTGGCATGTATCAGCATGGTGAGCGCAACAATATCGATGACCAGTTGCAGTTTGATCTGGGTATCCACGTAGCCCCAGCGTTTTAGGGTAAACACCAGCAGCACCAGCGCGATCAACAGGTAAATCTGACTGACGCTGGCATAAAAACGTGGATCGACCGACCCCAGAAATTCGGGAGGCAGTTTCAGATAGAAAACAAAAAACAGAATGCCGGCCAGGAAAAAGCGATAGGCGGCAAAAACAGTCAAAGCCCGCCAGGTGGCAGGGTCCTGACGTAATGTCAGTCGGGCGGAATCCGCACTCATCGTGACTGGCGATGGGCCTCTAGATGGTCGTGCGAGCAGAAAAACTGGTGATTGTCTTCCAGCGCTTCTGTTTCAATGATGTGCAGCCCGCAATGCTCACAGCGAACCATGCTTTCGCTGCTGCCGGAAGCCGTATTGGAGGGCATTTTGCTCTTTCTGAGCAGATTTCCGATGATGATATAGAGTAAAAGCCCAATGGCCAGCAAGATCAGAATGCGCATCTTTCACCTCAAAAACAGGGGACACAGGAGCGAGTCATCGCTCCTGTGATTAGGATACCCTTTTTTACCTGCCGTTTGGACCTGATTAACCGCGGGAAGCGCGCTTACGCTCATGCTCCAGCAGCAGTTTCTTACGCAGGCGCAATGACTTGGGAGTGACTTCCAGCAATTCATCATCGGCGATGAATTCCAGTGCCTGTTCCAGACTCATGCGAATCGGCGGTACCAGCGTCACCGCATCGTCATTACCTGATGCACGAACGTTGGTGAGCTGCTTACCTTTGAGCGGGTTGACCACCAGATCATTATCACGTGAGTGAATACCGATAATCATGCCTTCGTATACTTCATCACCATGGCCGACAAACATCCGCCCACGTTCCTGCAGATTGAAGATGGCGAAAGCCACGGCCTTACCGACACCGTTCGCAATCAATACACCATTGATGCGTTTACCGTAATTACCCGGTTTCATCGGCGCGTAGTGATCAAAAACACTGTAAATGAGGCCGGTGCCTTGAGTCGCGGTCAGGAACTCGGTACGGAAACCAATCAGTCCACGCGATGGAATGATAAAGTCCAGGCGCACCCGGCCTTTACCATCCGGCACCATGTTATTCATTTCAGCGCCACGCTCGCCCATTTTCTCCATCACGGTACCCTGATGTTCATCTTCAACATCAATTGTGACCTGTTCAAATGGTTCCTGTTTTACGCCATCAATCTCGCGAATGATCACTTCTGGACGGGATACACCCAGTTCGAAGCCTTCACGGCGCATGTTCTCAATCAGCACCGACAAATGCAGCTCACCACGACCTGAGACCTTGAACTTGTCCGGATCGGTCGGTGACTGTTCCACCCGTAGTGCCACGTTATGAATCAATTCGCGTTCCAGACGCTCCTTGATCTGGCGGGAGGTAATGAACTTACCATCCTTACCGGCGAACGGTGAGTTATTGACCTGGAAGGTCATCGTCACGGTCGGCTCATCCACTGACAGCGGTGGCAAAGCTTCTACCGCACTCTGGTCACAGACCGTATCGGAAATATTGAGCGGATCCAGGCCTGTGAAAGCAATAATATCGCCGGCCTGCGCTGCAGGCACTTCTTCACGTTTCAGCCCCATGAAGCCCATGACCTGCTGAATGCGACCATTACGTTTATTACCTTCGCGATCCACCACTGTCACCGGTGTATTGGTTTTTATCCGACCACGCTGTACCCGGCCAACGCCAATAACACCGACATAGCTGTTGTAATCCAGTGAGGATACCTGCATTCGGAACGGACCGTCAGCATCGACATCAGGCGGGCTGACTTTGTCGACAATCAGTTCAAACAACGGCGTCATATCACCTTCATGGACGTTTTCATCCATATTGGCAAAACCGTTCAAACCGGAAGCATAGATGACATCAAAGTCGAGCTGCTCGTCAGTCGCATCCAGATTTACGAACAAATCAAAAGTCTGGTCCAGCACCCAGTTGGGACGCGCAGCCGGTTTATCAATTTTGTTAATGACCACAATCGGTTTCAGTCCCAGTGCCAGGGCTTTCTGGGTCACGAAACGGGTCTGTGGCATCGGACCTTCAGCCGAATCCACCAGCAGCAGCACCGAGTCGACCATCGACAGAACGCGTTCCACTTCGCCACCGAAGTCGGCGTGTCCCGGGGTATCGACGATATTGATGTGATAGTCGTTCCAGCGAATCGCTGTATTTTTGGAAAGAATGGTAATACCGCGCTCGCGTTCCAGATCATTGGAGTCCATCACCCGTTCGGTGAGCTCTTCATGCTCACCAAAGGTACCGGATTGACGCAGCAACTGGTCGACCAGCGTTGTTTTACCATGGTCGACGTGAGCGATGATCGCGATATTGCGCAGCTTGGAAATGTCTTTTTGGTTATCAGTCATATAAAGAATTCAGTAGGTGCATGCGGTGCATGCAGGTGTAAAGAAGCCCGCAAGGGTCCGATTTAAATGAGTGGTTCCTGCAGGTGGGGCTTAATGGCATCCAGCATCAGTTTGTGTACTCCGAAACCGGCGGCGATGACATTGCCTTTATCAAACAGATTGTCATTGCCGGCAAAGTCAGTCACCAGACCACCCGCCTCTTCTACCAGCAATAGACCGGCTGCCAGGTCCCAGTTTTCCAGGCCGATTTCCCAGTAGCCGTCAAGGCGGCCCGCAGCCACATAGGCTAAATCAAGTGCGGCTGAACCGGCACGGCGGATATCAGCAACCTGCTTGAACAGGGCTTCAAAGCTGGCCATATATTTGTCGTGGTGCTGAGGATACTTAAACGGGAAGCCGGTTGCCAGCAGGGCGCCTTTTAAATCGCGCCGCTTGCTGATTCTCAGACGTCGGTCATTGAGCTTAGCGCCCTCACCACGACTGGCGGTAAACAATTCATCGCGCTGCGGGTCATAAATCACGGCATGCTCCACCCGGCCTTTGATGCGGACAGCGATGGACACGCAGAAATGCGGGAATCCGTGCAGAAAATTGGTGGTGCCGTCCAGCGGGTCAATGATCCAGACGGTATCACTGTCACCGGCGTTGCCGGACTCTTCCGCCATGATCGCATGGTCGGGATAGGCTTTCTTGATAACTTTGATAATCTCTTGTTCGACCTGATGATCAACTTCAGACACGTAGTCATTACGGCCCTTTGTGGTGATTTCCAGGTGTTCAACATGTTGCAAAGATCGCATGATCAAAGTGCCTGCATTGCGGGCAGCACGGATCGCAATATTCAGCATTGGGTGCATAAGACAAATTTTTCCAGAACGGTTTAGAAAAGACGGAATTCCCGAGCAGGAAACCGGAGCATTTCAAAAGGCGTAATTATAGCAAGTATTTAGCGGCGGGGAGACAGCTTTACAGAAACAGTTCGCATTTTGCCTGTCTCTTGATAGACAGTGAAAATATTTCTTGCTAGCGTATGTTTTATGTTGCGAATACGCAATATAATATGCCTGCCATTTAAACTGGTACTTTTTCAAGGAGATTAAAATGAAACCATTAGCAAAACTGAGTGCTGTAATCCTGCCTTTGGCTCTGTTGACCGCTTGTGCCAACACTGCCGAAATGGACGCGTTGAAAGCCTCTGTAGAATCAGCTCAATCAACTGCTGACTCTGCTCTTGCTGCTGCCCGCAATGCTCAAAGCACTGCTGACACAGCTCAACGCACTGCTACTGACGCAGAACTGGCTGCGATGAACGCCCAGAAATCTGCTGATGAAGCAATGGCTACAGTTGAAGAATGCTGCGCCAAAATTGATCGCATGTTTGAAAAAGCCATGAGCAAATAACAATATATTTGCCGCATGCAAAAAAGCCGGAACGCAAGTTCCGGCTTTTTTTTGTCTGAATTTTTGTTCAGTGACTAGGGCTTGTTTATCTTTCATCTTCACCACTGCTGGAGGCTATTTTTGTGTCTGGCAAGGCGGAAAGAGCGTAGTGTAGCCATCCTACATGAGCGATTGACAACACAGCCGGGCGCAAAAATAGTCCCAGCCCGCAGGGTTGCGGCTGAAAAATCGCCACTCTGTGTTTCTCATCGTTTGTTTAGAACAACTAAACCGCACTCCTCGCGCCTTGATTGACGCTTTTTCAGTCACAACAGAGGCGGAGATGAAAGATCAACAAGCCCTAAAGCGCATCACTGGTCACCTGTACTGTCCAGACCGGCACCCCGGCAGAGGCACTAATATCATCAGCCACAATGCTGGCTTCTTCCCGGGTATTAAACGGCCCGATCAACGTCTCCTCTCGCGCCCCCGATCTGACCGGCCAGTAGAGATCGCCCAGCTGCAACGTGGTAATGGCCGCGCGAACCTTGTTCACCGCCTTTTTATTCAAGCCGGCATGCAGAAACCATAAGTTCTCAACAATATCGAGTTGTTGCTGTCCCAATGGTTTAACCAGACCATGCTGTTTGCGGACAACGGTTTCTGCGTAAGACCAGTGCTCATCAGCAGGCAATTTATCCTGAACATTCAGGATGGCTTTGACCATCGGTGTCATATTATTGCCTTCCCGACTGTCGACATCTTTCTGCTGGCGATGGGCTTCAAGATAAAGCTGCCCGTTTCTAATGCCCGCTTTGTGCGGCTGATACACAATTTCCACACCGGTGTTGCCCGGCGTGATATTGAACATATTTTCGATATCTTCGGGAAACAGACGGATACAGCCGTGACTGACCCGTAGTCCGACCCCGTAGGGTTTGTTAGTGCCATGCAGCAGATAACCCGGCATCGACAAACGCATCGCGTAAGCACCCAGCGGATTATCCGGGCCGGCCGGCACGACGCGCGGCAGCGGGTCGCCTTTCTCAGCATGCTCTTTACGAATGGACTCAGGGGGTGTCCAGGAAGGATCCTTGATCTTCTGAGTAATCCGGGCTTTACCCAATGGGGTTGCCCAACCTTCACGGCCGATACCAATTGGATGGGTAACAACCTGTTGTTTTTCGCCAGTAGCCGCTTTCGGGTAGTAAAACAGGCGCATTTCGGCAATATTAATCACAATGCCTTGCTTGGGCCCGTCCGGCAGGATGAAACGGGTCGGTAACACGACAGCGGTATTCTCGCCGGGCAACCAGGCATCGACTTCCGGATTGGCATCTGTAATGTCGCGATAGCCCAGATCAAACTGGCGGCCAATATCCAGCAGGGTATCTTCACTGCGACTGTAGAGAACCATATTATGACCAATGACACTGGCACCGGGCTCACTGATTTCAAAGGTAGTTGCAGAGAGCGGTGCCGACAGAGTCAGGCCGATGGCGATAGACAACAGACGACGGAGCATTAATAAATCCTGATAGCAAAGATGAAAGAGGCATATTGTACTGGATTCTAATCAATAGATAATCTCTTAAGGCGTGCTTTGATGCACAAAAAGGGCTAAGATTAGGTCCTGTTTTTATCTTTTGCCTTGGACATTTATCTAACGTACCCTAAGCCGATGAAAAAATTTTACCTGCCCCTGATTTTAAGCCTTGCTACCTTCACCCTCTCCGGTTGTTCCTTTTTTGAGAAAGAGGAAATCAAAGCCGATGAAAGCTGGAGTGTAGAAAGGGTGTACGCAGAAGCCAAGGCAGCGCTGGATCTCGGTGATTACACCACGGCTATCACCTACTACGAGCAGTTAGAAGCCCGTTTCCCTTTTGGTGACTATGCTCAGCAAGCGCTGCTGGAATCCGCTTACGCCCATTACAAAAACGATGAACCGGAAACAGCCATTGCCACGCTGGACCGTTTCATGCGGGTTTATCCACTCAACCCCAATATCGACTATGCCATTTATCTTCGTGGTCTGGTCAACTTCCATCGTGATATCGGCCTGATTGAAAAATATGTACCCCGCGATGAATCCCAACGTGACCCGGCCTCAGCCGAAGATGCGTTGCGTGACTTTACCCGACTGGTGAAACAATACCCCAACAGCCGTTATGCCGAAGACACCACCCAGCGTATCGTTTATCTGCGGAATCGGCTGGCTCAGCATGAAGTCAATGTCGCCAGCTATTATATGCGTCGTGACGCCTATCTGGCAGCGGCGAACCGCGCCAAGTACGTGATTGAAAACTATTCAAGAACCCCAGCCATGCCCGAAGCATTGGTAATTATGGCCAGAGCCTACAAGGTAATGGGGATGACAGATCTGTCAGAAGATGCACTGAAAGTGCTTGAATTGAACTACCCGGGGCACACCGGGGTGGCTGAAGTACGTCAAACCAAGATTGACTGATTTTAACAGCGTGCCGGTCCAGCCACCGGCACGCGATATTATTTGAAGCTTAAATCGCTTCTTCTCCCTCTTCCCCGGTGCGAATTCTCACCGCACGCTCCAGAGAAGTGACAAAAATTTTGCCATCACCGATACGACCGGTATGCGCAGCCTGAGTAATACTCTCAATCACTGAATCCACGGTTTCATCAGCGACCACAATCTCCAGTTTGACCTTGGGCAGAAAATCAACGACGTATTCCGCACCGCGGTAAAATTCGGTGTGCCCTTTCTGACGACCAAAGCCTTTGACTTCGGTCACGGTCATGCCGGTCACGCCGATTTCTGACAACGCCTCACGAACATCATCGAGTTTGAAAGGTTTAACAATCGCTTCAATTTTCTTCATTGCAATTCCTTACTCTATTGTTGAGGTAACCGTATAGCCGGAAGTGATCGGGTAGCGCCGATCACGCCCGAAGGCACGGCTGCTGATACGAATACCCGGTGGTGCCTGACGGCGTTTGTATTCGTTACGATCTACCATTTTAATCACCCTTGCAACCACTTCCGCATCGTACCCTTCTTCCACCAAATCCTCAAAACAGCTGTCATCAGCGATATAACGCTCCAGTATCACATCCAGCAATTCATAGGGTGGCAGGCTGTCCTGATCCAGCTGTCCTTCTGAAAGCTCAGCAGAAGGCGGACGGGTAATAATGCGTTCCGGAATCACTGACGAGAGCTCATTACGGTAGTGGCTGAGTCGATAGACCAGTGTTTTGTAGACATCCTTGAGTGGAGCATAACCGCCGGCCATATCACCATAAAGCGTTGAGTAACCGACTGCCATCTCGCTCTTGTTACCGGTCGACAGCACCATATAACCAAACTTATTGGATAAAGCCATCAGGATGATCCCGCGGCAACGGGCCTGAATATTTTCTTCGGTGGTATCAGCCGGCAAGCCGGCAAACTGGCTGGATAAGGTATCCAGGAACTGGTTAAATACCGGCTCAATCGAGACCAGGCTATATTGAACCTTGAGCCCCTCGGCCATGGCTTTGGCATCATTAAGACTGATTTCTGAGGTATAGCGCGACGGCATCATCACTGCTTGGACTTTATCCGCACCCACCGCATCCACTGCCAACGCCAGGGTCAGCGCTGAGTCAATACCGCCCGACAGACCGATAACCACACCGGGAAAATGATTTTTGCTGATGTAGTCACGCAGACCGAGCACCAGGCCCTTGTATATCATTGCCAGTTCATTTTCCTTGTCAGCCATCTCCCCCTGAAGTTTCAGCTTTCCGTCTTCAGCCCGACTGACCGTGATGGGATAGAGACCGGATTCGAAAGCGGCTGCCCGTGCGACTTTTTCGCCGTGATGATCGAGGGCAAAAGAACAACCATCAAATACCAGCTCATCCTGGCCACCGACCTGGTTGACATAAACGACCGGTACACAGGTTTCGACCACCCGTTTTCTGACTTCAGCTTCACGGAGTTGCCATTTACCACTGCGGAATGGTGAAGCATTGAGGTTGATAATGAGTTCGGCGCCAGCATCGACGGCCTGTAAAGACGGCTCTTTGAACCAGATATCTTCACACAGCGTGAGGCCGATTTTGACACCGCGGAAATCAATCACACAGGCTTCTTTACCCTCGACGAAGTAGCGTTTTTCATCAAAAACACTGTAATTGGGCAGCTTCTGTTTGAAATAGGTACCGACGATCTCACCGTCATCAATGATCGAGGCAGCATTGTAAAGCTCTTTTCTGACCTCACCATCAGGATGTCCAATGACGATGGCGACGCCATTAATATGCTTTCTTAGCGTCTGCAGCGCTTTATTGACCCGTTTGAGCAAGCCTGGCCGGAGTAACAGATCTTCAGGTGGGTAACCGGTCAGGGTCAGTTCAGGATAGATCACCATATCGGCGCCGAACTCATCCCGAGCCTTATGGGCCGTGGTGATAATTTTCATCACATTACCGGCCACGTCCCCGACGACAGGATTGATTTGTCCCATGACCAGCGTCAAAGGCTGCATTTATCTGGCTTCCATCGCAGCCAGCATACAGTCACCGATTTCTGCCGGTGAACGGGCAATGCGGGCACCGGCGGCTTCCAGTGCAGTGAGCTTGGCCTCGGCGGTACCACTGCCACCACTGATAATGGCACCGGCATGCCCCATGCGTTTACCCGGTGGCGCGGTGAGACCGGCAATATAGGCCACAACCGGTTTACTGACATGTTCTTTAATGAAGGCCGCTGCATCTTCCTCAGCATTACCGCCGATCTCACCGACCATCACGATGCCTTCGGTCTGAGGGTCGTCCTCAAACATCTGCAGGCAATCAATGAAATTCATGCCATGAATCGGATCGCCACCGATACCGACACAGGTGCTCTGCCCCAGCCCATTCTGCGTGGTTTGATGTACTGCTTCATAAGTTAAAGTACCGGAACGTGACACAATACCGATTTTACCCGGCTGATGAATGACGCCCGGCATAATACCGATTTTGCACTCACCCGGTGTGATCAGCCCCGGACAATTAGGACCAATCAGGTAAACATCTTTATTACTGAGTGCATGTTTGACGCGCAGCATATCGAGTACCGGAATGCCCTCGGTAATACAGGCAATCACTTTGATACCCGCATCGGCCGCTTCCAAAATGGCATCCGCTGCAAACGCCGCCGGAACATAAATCATCGTGGCATCGGCACCGGTTTCGGTCACAGCCTCGTGCACCGTATTGAATACCGGTCGATCCAGATGTTTCTGACCACCTTTTCCCGGCGTCACACCGCCGACGAAGTTGGTACCGTAAGCAATCGCCTGTTCCGAGTGGAAAGTGCCCTGTTTGCCGGTAAAGCCCTGACAAATGACTTTGGTATCACGGTTAACAAGGATGCTCATGCGTTTGACTCCCGGGCAGCTGCCACTGCTTTTCTGGCAGCATCGGTCAGATCCTGTGCTGCGTAAATACTCATCTGGCTGTTTGCCAGCAACTCACGGCCGATAGCGGCATTGGTACCTTCCAGTCTGACTACCACCGGTAGCGACAATTCCACCTCTTTGGCAGCCTGGATAATACCTTCAGCGATCAGGTCACAACGGACGATCCCGCCGAAAATATTGACCAGAATCGATTTGACCTTTTTATCTGACAGAATCAGTTTGAAGGCTTCCGCGACCCGTTCTGCGGTGGTGCCCCCACCGACATCCAGAAAGTTAGCCGGTTCACCGCCTTCTTTCTGAATCAGATCCATGGTTGCCATAGCCAGACCGGCACCGTTAACCATGCAGGCGACATTGCCATCCAGCGAGATGTAATTGAGACCAAATTCACGGGCAATCACTTCGGCATCGTCTTCCTGGCTCGGGTCAAACATCTCAGCCAGATCGGCATGGCGGAACAGGCCGTTATCATCGAGATTAATCTTGGCATCTACAGCCAGCAAATCGCCGTCACCGGTAACCACCAGCGGGTTGACTTCCACCAGGCTGGCATCATTTTCGATAAACAGCAGATACAGATTCTGCATCACCTGCTGTAATTGCTTGAAAGCGATACCGCTGAGGCCCAGGAAAAAACCGGCACGGCGACATTGATAGCTCTGCAGACCGACAACGGGGTCAACATAGAGATTCAGAATCGCTGACGGGTCCGCTTCTGCCACCGCCTCGATATCCATCCCTCCCTGCGCGGAGATCATGAACACGATCCGCTGGCTGCTGCGGTCAAGCAGTACAGCGAGGTAAATTTCACGCTGAATATCGGTAGGCTTTTCCACCAGCACCTGGTTGATGGGTAAACCTTCTGCGGTGGTTTGGTGGGTGACCAGACGCTGGCCCAGCATGCCTTGTGCTGCTGATTCAACGGCGTCAACGCTGTCAACGACTTTGACCCCACCGGCTTTACCGCGCCCGCCCGTGTGGACCTGAGCCTTAACCACCCAGCGTTCACCAGCAAGCAGTTCCGCCGCCTGCCGGGCTTCAGCGGCATCAGTGATCGCCTGACCTTGCGGCGTCGGCACGCCGTAGCGGTTAAAGAGTTGTTTTGCCTGAAATTCGTGCAGGTTCATTATTTCCTGTGCCTTTCATCATCAATCGCACCGTGCTGAGACGGTTTGCGGCAAATCGCCTGGGACTTGCCATGTAAACCGCATATTTTCTCGCATTAGACGGATAATTACCACAAGCAGGTGGCGGTTTCTGCGCGGCCGCAAATCCTAACAATTAAGGCGGCATGCTATAGTGCAGGCCGTTAGGGAGAATTGAGCCTCAATATGCGAACTTTATATCCGGAAATTGAACCTTATCAGACTCACGAATTTGCCCGCGAAATGCTCAGCGATGGGCGTCAGCACCAAATTTATGTCGAGGAATGCGGAAACCCGGACGGCATCCCCGTGATTTTTCTGCATGGTGGTCCGGGCTCAGGCTGCCGGCCCCAGCATCGCAGTTATTTCAATCCGGAAAAATACCGTATTGTGCTATTTGATCAGCGCGGCTGTGGGCGCTCTACACCAACAGGTGAACTGGAGAATAACAGTACCGACTATCTGGTTGCTGATATGGAATTCATTCGCAAGACACTGGGCATCAGTCAATGGCTGTTGTTCGGCGGTTCCTGGGGGGCGACACTGGCCCTGTGTTATGCACGGGACTATCCTCAGCATGTGCTGTCGATGATACTGCGTGGGACGTTTCTGGGGCGTAGTCAGGATGTGGATTGGGTATACGCTGAAGGCGGCGCTTCCAGGCTGTTTCCGGAACGCTGGCATCAGCTGGTAGCTGATCTGCCCGAGTCGCAGCAACAGCAACCGCTTCAGGCCTATTTCAATAAACTGACGGATAAAGACGAAGCGGTACAACTGGCAGCGGCACAGACCCTCAATACCTGGGAAGGGACCATCGTGATGCTACGCGATCACGAATTCGAACCGGATCCAGAGCAGGCACCGGGACCGCTGGCCCACTCCCGGATTCAACTGCACTATGCAATTAACCATTGTTTTATTGATGATAAGCCGATTCTCGAAAGCATTACTGCCATGCAGTCTATTCCCACCATCGTTATACACGGCCGTTATGATCTGGTGTGTCCGATACAGCAATCCTGGGAATTAAAACAGGCCTGGCCGCAAATCGATCTGCGTATTGTCCCGCTGGCCGGTCATGCCGCCGGCGAACCGGGACTTATTGATGCCCTGGTGTCAGCCACAGACGAACTGACGGACGTTTTATCATGATTGCCTTGTTACAACGTGTCAGTCACGCCGACGTGCATGTCGGCAATAAACAGGTAGCAGAAATTCAGCAAGGTCTGCTGGTCCTTGTCGGCGTTGAAAAAGCAGACAGCGAAGCTGATGCCGAACGTCTTCTGGAACGGATACTGGGCTACCGCGTCTTCAGTGATGATGAGGACAAAATGAACCTGTCGCTGACAGATATTCACGGTGGCCTGTTGCTGGTGCCACAGTTCACCTTGCCGGCCGATACCCGCAAAGGCATGCGTCCAAGCTTCACCCCGGCTGCCGCGCCTGAACAGGGACAGGCCCTGTTCGAATACCTGGTTGGTCAGGCTCGCATCAAACACGCCTCGACCGCCGCCGGTCATTTTGGTGCTGATATGCAGGTGCGCCTCACCAATGATGGTCCGGTTACCTTCTGGCTGCAAACCCACTAAATCGGATTTAAGTTATGCGAATTTTGAGGAATGTTTTTCTCGGTCTTTTACTGATTGTTATCGGCATTGCTGCGCTGATGCTGATCCCGTCACCGCAGGCACCCGCGGAGAAACCCTGGGAAGTCACCGTCATGCCGGACGGAAATAGCCGGGTGCTGGGTATTCATCTTGGCCACACCGACTATAAAACGGCACAACAGCAACTGGGCGTCTTCGGCAAGACCGCACTGTTTGTTGACCCAGACGGCAGCAAAAGTGTGGAAGCCTATTTTGACAGCATTAACCTCGCCGGGCTTTCTGCCAAACTGATCATGAATCTCGGGGTGGCGAAAACCCGGCTGCAGTCGATGCAGGAACAGGCCGGTGCCGGAGAACTGCAACCCAGTGGTGCACATCAATATGAGCTGACAGAACAGGATCGGGAATACCTGCTTCGCGTTCCTGTGATCGGCCTGACCTATATTCCCTCTGTCAGACTGGACCGGCAAATGATTCAAAGCCGCTTCGGTGATCCGGCCCGCAGCGAACAGTCGGAAATGGATGAAAAAGGCCAGATAACAGAAACCTGGTTCTACCCTGCCATCGGACTCAGTGTCTTATTTCAAAGCAAACAGAAAACCCTGCTGGTATATCGCGCTAAACATTGACCGTTTGTTGCACCAGTTGCATGAAACCCGCTTTGTCGAGGGGCCGGCTCAGCAGATACCCCTGTGCCCGCTGACAGTGATGGTGTTTCAGGTAATCAAGTTGTTCTTCGGTCTCAACCCCCTCAGCAACGACAGTCAGTCCCAGGCTCTCTGACAACGCCATAATCGCATCAACAATTGCCGCATCTTCCTTGTCAGTGGTCAAATCGCGGATGAAGGAGCTATCTATTTTGAGCACATTGAGCGGAAATTGCTTGAGATAGGACAGCGATGAATAGCCAGTGCCGAAATCATCAATCGCCAGACTGATTCCCATCTGGCTCAACTCTTTCAGAGTTAGCGTGGCGAGCTGAGTATCTTCCATCAGCATGCTTTCCGTGATTTCTAATTCCAGATTGGCGGCTGGCATGCCATTCCGCTTGAGTAAACGTCGAATATCAGTGGCCAGATTACCGCCCTTGAACTGACGACCCGACAGGTTTACCGCCATCATAAACTCAGGGGGTAAGTCTTCCTTCAGTTCCAGATAAGTATCACAGGCCTGACTCAGTACCTGCTCACCCACCTGGGAGATGAGACCGGTATCTTCAAGAATCGGTACAAAACGCGCCGGCGATACATGGCCCCAATCCGGGTTATGCCAGCGCAGCAGTGCCTCGGCGCCTATAAGCTGGTCCGAGTCGAGGTCATACTGTGCCTGGTAGTGGAGCAGTAACTCATTATTCTCTACCGCACGCCGCAAAGCAGTTTCCATCAGCAGTCTTTCGGCGGCTTCCGCATTCATCTCAAGTGAATAAAACTGGAAGTTATTCCGACCCAGTTTTTTAGCATGATACATCGCCGCATCCGCGTTACGAATCAGCATATCGCCATCACGCCCGTCCGCCGGATAGAGGCTAATACCGATACTGGGACTGATGGTGACTTCGGTATTTTCAATGCTGTAGGGCTTTGACATGGCATCGATCACTTTTTCCGCCACCTTACCGACATACTCTGCTGAACGCACATCTTCCAATAGCAAAGTGAACTCATCACCGCCCAGACGGGCGACGGTATCGCCCTCGCGCAGGCAGGATTTTATTCGCGCGGCTGCTTCTTTCAGCAACTGGTCACCAGCCCGGTGGCCCAGTGAATCATTGATGGTTTTGAAATGATCCAGATCCAGGAAAAACACTGCCAGACGTCCGCCACTGCGATGAGACCGGTGAATCGCATGCTCGACTCTGTCGTTAAATACATTGCGGTTAGGCAGGCCGGTCAGTGCATCGACGCTGGCTAGACGGGTCAGGTATTCTTCATTTTCACGCTGTTTGGTGACATCCTCAAACAGCCAGATGGTGCCATCCATTGGATTATCCGGGTTGATCGACTTGCCTGAAATCGCGCACCAGAATTTTGTGCCATCGGCTTTGACCAGTTCCAGCTGCGCTTCATAGCTATCGCCGGAGGCCAATGCTGCATAGGCCTGTTCACCAAACTGAAAGTAAGCCTGTTGATTAGGATAAAAAACCTGGGTGCTCTGACCGATTAATTGCTCCCGATCAGCACCGAACAACTGCTCGAAACGCTGATTGACCCGGACAAACTGACGCTCTCGGATAAAGGCAATACCGATAATAGCGTTTTCCAGGATCGCATCCTGCTCTACGGTCAGTTGTTGTAATTGCAGATCGGTTTGTTTCCAGGCGGTGACATCAGAAATCACGCATACCCAGGTTTTACTGTCACTGTGCTCGATAAGGCTGAGAGAAACCCACATCGATAATGTGCTGCCGTCCATGCGCTGGCCCTCAAACTCCGGATTTTCCGCAATCCGTTCGGCCAGCGTGTCCATGGAGTCAATAGGGTGATCCTGACTGAAAAATGGCAGTAGACGCTGTCCGCTCAACGCCTCCAGGGAAGCACCAAACACCTGCTCTGCAGCCGGGTTGAGATCAATAATGGTACCGTGATCTGTCAATGTCAGAATGGCTTCGGGCACCCCATTCAGAATCGCCTGGATATGTTGCCGCCGGTTCTCCAGTGACAACTGAGCATCATGCAGCGCACTGATTGTCTGTTCGGTATTATCCGCAAATTGATTGAAATCCCGTGCCAGCAACGAAAGCTCATTACCGGACTCCGGCACAGCCATTCTGGTTGCAAATTTTCCTTCCGACAGTGCATGAATAGACTGTCGAATATCACTCAGCGGTGACTGAATGTTGCGAAGCAGTCGCCAGGCAAAAATAATCATTGCCAGCGTAATCAGCAGACTCAGAATAATAATCAGCCAACGTGTTTTATCGGCTTGCTGTACGTTGCTGCTGACCATATCAGCAGTGCGTTCACTGACCGCATCAGCGACTTGATTAATTTTCTCTGTCAGCACTTTCATAACTGATGTGGCCGAGACTTCAGATTGTCGCAGTAACGCACGGGCCAGCCAATGCTTTTCCTGCAGCGCGAGCAAGCCGTTTTCAGCACTCAGCAAATCAAACAGCACCCGAATCTCATAACGAATTTGCACCAGTTTTTTTGACAGCTGAGGTCGGCTCAGCAGTGAGTCACCCAGCAAGGCTGATTGCTGCTGTATTTCATCAGCCAGTAATCTGAGGCGTTCCGCAAGCTGCTGCAAGTCTTTATCATTGACAGCAAGGAATGACTGGTAATTGAGTGTGGTCAAGTGGCTAATCGATAGCTTCAGATTCTGTGCCACAGCCTGCCTTGATGACAACTGACGCTGGCCAAGCTGCGTCGCCAGTTCATCCAGTTGCTGCTGAAGTTGAGCGGATTGAATATCAATATCGTCACTGTGCTGACGAATTTGCTGGCTCAGTACCAGCTCACGCTGTTTATGGCTAAACAGGTCAGTATCCAGTGCCAGAAAGTCCTGATAGAAACTGAACAGACTGGCAAACTGCTTGTTCTGTTCAGCATCTGCATCAAATAGCGGGACCAGGCGTAACCAGTTCTGCTGAAATTGTTGTTCCAGCACATCACGCGGACTGAGTTGCTCAAGCTGCAACAGACTCTCGCTGGCCAGCATCTGACGCTGACGCTGTCCGAATAACATAACGACGCTACTGAGGCGGCGACTGCTGTCATCTACCGGTACTAATGTTTCAGACAATGCCTGTCGTGATGATTCAATCAAGGAATGGGCGTAATTGGCCATCATGGCCATGATGATGACAACAATAACGGTAGTGCCCGCCCAGAACTGGAGTTGTCGTTTAATACTCCAGTTTTTAAACATCCTGTTTCCTGCCGTCCAATCCAGTCATGTTACGTGATACTGCAATACCGACAGACTACTTTTTGCGGGAAGATCGCTCTGCGTCATCAGCTTGCCCTTCAGTACGGTTATGACGGCCGGTATCCAGATCCTCTTCATCATCGTCCAGTAATACCCGGTTAGCCGCACCGTCCATATCATCATACTGACCGTTGCGTACGGCCCAGAAAAAGACGCCGACACCAACAATACCCAGTAGCAGCATGCCCGGCAGTAAACCATATATAACTTCCATAAAAACCTCTGTGCAGGAAGCAATTTACCATCAATAAATCAGCCAGCCTGTTTTCTGAAAACACGACCAATCCGGGCCGCGTTGGCGATCACCAGTAATGAACTCATCGGCATAGTAATCGCAGCCACCAACGGGCTGACCAGCGCCATCATAGCTAATGGCACCATGATAACGTTATAGCTGATAGACAGTACAATATTCTGCCGAATCGTTTTCAAAGTGCGCGTTGCCAGCAGACGTGCCTCAGCAACTTTTTTCAGTTCCTGATGAGACAATACCACATCTGCACTTTCCACCGACACATCGGTGCCGGAAGCCATTGCCATACCCACTTCAGCCTGAATCAATGCCGGCGCATCATTCACCCCGTCCCCCACCATCGCAACGATATCGCCCTGTTGCTGCAAGCGACGAATAACCGCAGACTTGTCCTGTGGCAAGACTTCTGCCTGTCGTGAGACATTGCCTAAAGGCGCCGTGACCGCCTCAACTACAGCCTGACGATCACCACTTAGCACGGTCACTTTAAGACCGGCTTGCATCAGGGACTGGACGGTTTCAACTGCATCCGGACGCAGCTCATCCACCAGGCCCAGCAAGCCAGCGAGCTCACCGTCAATGGCAACCAGCACACAACTGATGCCCTGCTTTTCCATCGCGGCAAGTTTTTCAGACTGTGGCATTGAGAGTGTGATGTGCTGACTCTGTAACCAGACCGCCGTACCAACATGTATCTGCTGATCAGCGACACTGGCAGTGACCCCTTTCCCCGGTGCCGACACAAAACCACTATTTGGATGAAGACGAAGCTGTTTTTCTCTGGCTGCTTCACAAATCGCCGCGGCAACACCATGCTCGGAATGCTGTTCCACCGAAGCAGCGAGTCGCAACAGTTCCTGTTCATCAAAACCGGTGAATGTCTCGATATGGCTGACCCGCAAGCGCCCCTCAGTCAGCGTACCGGTTTTATCAAATACCACATGATTGACCCGTGACAGTTGTTCCAGCGCTTCCCCCTGCTTGACCAGCACACCTCGCGCTGCGCCTGCACCGGTAGCCACCGCTACTGACATCGGTGTGGCCAGGCCAAAGGCGCAGGGGCAGGTCACCACTAATACCGACGTTGCCGCCAGCAAAGCTGTCTCAAAGTCGAATTGCCACCAATAAAGAAAAGTGATGCTCGCCAGCGTTAATGTCGCCAACACAAACCATGGCACAATGCGATCAGCGAGACTCTGAATCGGCGCTTTTGAAGCCTGCGCCTCATCCATCAGAGCCACAATCTTGGCCAATGCAGTATTTCTTAATACTTCTTCAGTGCGTACCCGGAATGCCCCTTCACCGTTAATGCTCCCGGCCACTACATGATCGCCGGCCTGCTTGGGCACCGGCAGCGATTCCCCGGTTAACATCGACTCATTGACTGCGCTCTCACCGGAAACAAGGACGCCGTCCACGGGCACACTGCCACCCGGTTTAACCAGCAGGACATCGCCGATACGGACATGACGAATTGGTACAATGCGAATCTCTTCACCTTCCACCAGATTGGCCAGTTTGGGCTGTAATTCCAAAAGACGCTGGGTAGCGGACAAAGCGCGACGCTTGGAGATAGCTTCCAGATAACGGCCTACCAGGATCACAAATAAAAAGTTAACCACGGTATCGAAATAAACCTGACCGGTGACCGAGGCGGTGAAAGTCACATAAGTCGAGTACAGGTAAGTCGATGTGGCACCGATAGCGATGGGCAAATCCATTGTCAGATAGCGGTGCTTAAGGCCGATCAGTCCATTTCTGATAAATGGATACCCCGAATACAGCAATGTCGGGGTTGCAATTATAAAACCGATCCAGTGGAACCACTGACGGAACTCGCCTTGATCAGCGCCGGCATACAAGGCGATCGAAATCCACATCATGTTCATCATCGCAAAGCCGGCAAAAGCCATACGATAGAGCAAACCACGATGACGACGTGCCAGTGCGCCTTCAGCCGTTTCCGGGTCGAAGGGGATGGCGGCGTAGCCGATATCGGCCAGGATCTGCATCACCTGTGATAAGTGGATCTGACTGTTATCCCAGCGTAGCTTAAGACGTTTGGCGGTCAGATTGACTTCGGCATCGATAATGCCCGGTTGGCGCTTGAGTGCTTTTTCAATCAGCCAGACACAGGCGGCGCAGTGAATGCCCTCGACCAGCAATTGTATGCTCCGTTGCGGCCCCATCGAGTCCACATAATCAGATTGCACTTCATCCAGATCGTAAGCATCCAGTTCTTTGGCCACCACCGGTGGTGGTGCCAGCGTATCGCTACGGGTTGTCTTACTGTAAAAGCCTTCCAGACCGGAGGCATAGATTGTCTCGCACACCGCCTGACAGCCGTGACAGCAGAATTCACGCTCATGACCGGCCACTGTCGAGGTGAAGCTGCCCTTATCCTCGACAGGCAGGCCACAGTGGTAACACAATTCAGACACAGTCATACCCGGCAGACAGCAGCTTGGGTGCCATCAACAACACAAAAGATAATCAGGGATCAATGCGAATACGGCGGTTGATGATAAATTCATCATCGCCGCGCTTAGCTTCAACAATAATATCCCAGGTGCCGGGCAGGTTAAAACTGACATCAGCCTGATAACTACCGTGACCCGATTTTTGCATATCAACAGCGAAATCGGCATCGGCATCTGAGGGGCGGTAAGCAAAAAACTTCACTGAATCGAGCAATAAACCGGCTGAATTTTTACCCGTAATCAGGGCCTCATACGTCTGTGTCTGGTTCACCCTTGAAGTAGTCGGCACCATCAGCATGCCGGACCAGCCAAGTGCCTTCTGTTTCTCGATGCGTGCCTGGGTCTCGGCATAAGCTTTGCCTTTCTCGTAGAAGTTTTCTACGACAAGATTAGGTGGCGACGAAAATGCCAGATAGATAAAGACGGCATTCGCTGACAGAAACACAAATAAAAAGGCCAGTAAGCCCAGTACCCAGGGATTACGTAAAGCCTGCGGATTTTCTTGTGAGATTCTCATTGTTTCCTCGTTTACTCCGGCGTCATAAACATACTGTTATAAGTGGTACTCAAGTCTGGCTGTTCTCTGACCCTGGCCTCAAAGGTAATCGGCGCCAGCCCGTCTTCCGTCACATCTGCCGGTGCTCTGACCAGCGCCGTGACCGGTACCACCCGACCCGGCTCGACAATCACTTCCTGCTCCATACCATGCAGGCTCGCCCCTGCCAGACCGCTCACACTGTAGCTCACGGTAATCGGCTGCTGGGTTTTATTCAGCAGCTTCAGCGTGTATTTGTTCTGTATCGAACCGTCACTGAGCCTGACATACAACGGCTGACGGTCATGGATGACTTTGAATTCGGTCGGCGACAGGGTGGTAAAGCCATAAACAATACCGCTCAGGGCCAGCAGTAAAATCAGGCTGTAGATGATGACCCGAGGCCGTTTATACATCGGTAAGACGTTCTGGTCGTGATGCAGTTCCTTGTAGCTGGCATAACGGATAAGCCCCCGTGGCTGGTCGGTCTTATCCATGATGCTGTCACAGGCGTCGATACAGAGACCACAGGTGATACAGCCTTCCTGCTGACCTTTACGGATATCAATGCCGGTAGGACAGACCGCGACGCAGACTTTACAGTCAATACAGCTGCCTTTGCTGCCATCGACCGCGCCTTTTTTGAGCTTGCCCCGGGGTTCACCCCGTTCGGCATCATAGGCCGGCAGGACGGTGTCCTGGTCGTACATGACGCCCTGCAAACGGGCATAGGGGCAGAGCCAGAAGCAGACCTGTTCACGCATAAAGCCGGCAAAGCCGTAGGTGAAGATGCCAAACACGGCCATGCTGGCCCAGACCGGCATGGGGGCTTCAAGAGTGAAAATATCGCCCCACAGCTGATAGGCATCAGTAAACCAGGCACAGAATGACAGGCCGGTGAGCAGGGCTATCGCTATCCACAGGCTGTGTTTGGAGAGCACCCGCCAGGTTTTATCCCAGGTCCAGGGCGCTTGTTTGAATTTGTGGGCTTTTTGCGGGGTGTCGCCTTCCAGTTTGGTTTCGATATAGGTGTAAATATCGGTCCAGACGGTCTGGAAGCAGAAGTAACCGCAAAACACCCGCCCTGCCACACTGGTGACCGCAGCCAGCAATATCGCAAAAAACAGCAGGGTCAGTGACAGCATCCAGATATCCTGCGGGAAGACGGTCAGGTCGAAAAAGCGGAACTGGCGGTCGGGAATATTAAATAAAATCGCCTGCTGCCCGTCCCAACGCAGATAAGGCACCAGAAAAAACAGCGACCATACCGACATGCCCATCCATTTACGCAAACGGAAACGCCCTTTCAGACGCTTGGCCACTACTTTCTCTTCGCCGGTATTGATGTGCCAGTCGGCGACTTCTTCGTAAAT
>Ga0189279_100079_pt1 | contig 70166 bp, 67 predicted proteins | sample N26B6minimetaG_FD_130324 | JGI IMG/M metagenome (GOLD analysis project Ga0189279, IMG submission 130324) | Marine microbial communities from the Costa Rica Dome - N26 B6 mini metaG | ecosystem: Environmental > Aquatic > Marine > Oceanic > Photic zone | place: Costa Rica: the Eastern Pacific... | reverse complement strand
GAAATCCTCAGTTTCACCGACATAGTATCGATCGAGGCCCTTTGAATAAAGAATATAAAGCGTGTGCATAACAAGAATGAAGTTATGCCTAGGGAAACAAACACCAAATTATAGAGCATAAAAAAAGCCAGATCTTTTGAACTGGCTTTTTTTGTGTGGGCGCTGAGGGATTCGAACCCCCGACCCCCTCGGTGTAAACGAGGTGCTCTGAACCAACTGAGCTAAGCGCCCATTTCCTGACTTTTTCGCAGTTTTTAGCTGCTTTTGTCGTAATGGGAGTGCAAAGGTAACCCCAGTTTTCATTAATGCAAATAGGTAGGCGAAAATATTTTAATAAATTTTTCATCACAGCTCTCAAGCCTAGAGAATTCCCAAAAAATCTATTTTTCTTTATCTTTAGCCAAAGCTTTAACCTTGCATGACTCTTTCTGAATTTAAGAGCATTTTTGATCAGTACTACTCCCCAATCAAGAACTTCTTGTATTACAAGTCTGGTGACGGTGATTTAGCGGAAGACATTACCCAAGATGTTTTCATGAAGCTATGGGATAAGCGAGACGATGTACAGCAAGAAACCGTCAAAAGCTATCTTTATACCATTGCTAATAACATGTTGCTTAATAAAATCAAACATGACAAGGTAGTGTTGACATTTGCTGAGAAACAGAATAAGCACCAAGAAGAGCAATCACCCGAATTTGCCTTAGAAGAGAAAGAGTTCAAAGCTGAACTCGAAAGGGTTATTTCGGCCATGCCAGAAAAACAAAGAGAGGTATTCTTGATGAATCGCATTGAAGAAATGACCTATAAGGAAATTGCTGACAGGCTAGAGCTGAGTGTTAAAGCAGTAGAAAAAAGAATGCATGGAGCTTTAGGCCATATTAGAGAGCATATTAAGTATAAAATTTAAGCTATTTTAGAACAGTGAAAAAAGACCAACTCATACAAGACTGGCTCGATAAAGAGTTATCTACTGAAGAGAAACTTCAGGTGGAGGAAGTCATTGAATTCACTGAGAGATTAAAAGTTCCCGATTTTGGCAATAGTAAAGAGGAAGCATGGAGTGATCTAATCGCCAAAATAGAGTCGAAGCCATCAGATAATCTCAGAGTCCTACAACCGAACGGTACTAAAAAAATTCCATGGCTCTGGTTAGTAGCTGCGGCTATCATAGCCCTAGTAGCGGTCTTTGGCTACCTCAATAAAGGAGAAAAGCTAACAACCTATACAGCTTCAGATGGCGAGCTCGCCACTATTGTACTACCCGATAATTCAACTGTGACCCTAAACGCAGGAAGCACACTCTCTTTCAAAGAGAAAGATTTTGAGAAAAACAGATGGGTTACTCTTTCGGGAGAGGCATTCTTTGATGTTGAACATGGAGAAGCCTTCAAGGTCTTAGGTAATCATTCGCACATTACTGTGTTGGGCACCTCTTTTAATGTCTATAGTAGATCTAACCAACTGAAGGTTTCCGTATTTACAGGTAAGGTTCAGGTAGAATCGAGAGGCAACAGTGTAATTATAGAGAAAGAAGAAGAAGCTCAACTTATAGAAGGAGGGTTGGCTGTCAGTGAGTTCAACCTAAACCAAACTGCTACCTGGAGAGAGGGTAACTTCTATTTTAACAGCGAACCATTGAACAACGTGATAGAAGAGCTAGAAAGACAATTCGAGATAGAAATTGAAGTAAAGTCGGAAATAGGTCAACGCTTTTACTCTGGTTTTTTTAGTAAAACCAATATGAAAGAAGCCTTACAGCTTGTTTTTGTACCAATGGGGTTATCTATTCAAACCGATGGCAATCAAGTAATAGTTGAGTAGTGCGGTTAGTCAAGTGCTTTATATGCTTGTTGATTTTCAGCCAAATCAGTCTGGCTCAAGACATCAATTCCATTGTTATTTCAGAAAGTTTCGACAATGCTTCTTTAGCCAAAGTACTGCGTATTCTTAAGAACAAGTACGACCTGAAAATTGCTTATGATGATGCCTTAATTACTGGAACTACAGTAAGTGGCGACTTCTCTAATAGACCAGTAACCGACTTTCTGAATAAAATCCTGGCCAATAAGGGCATTGACTATCAATTACTGAATGATAAAATAATTCTAATCCCCAAGAATGTAGACCTAGACCTAAACACACCAAGCCTCTTTGACATTACTGTATTCGGCCTAGTACAAGATGCCAACACAGGAGAAAGCCTTCCTAATGCTTTAGTAAGTGTAAGTGGACTCAGCAAAGGCGTAATCACCAACAAAGACGGATACTTTTCCCTCCCTCAGGTACCATCAGACACCAGCACTATTGTGGTCAATTATTTAGGTTATAAAAAAGAGGAGGTTAAACTACAGCCGGGTGGTTCTAAACAAACCATGAAAATTTTGATGCAAGAAAGTGCGATAGACCTTTCTGATTTCACTGTGGTTGAAAACAAGTTCACCACTGTAAAGTATGGAGATGAAATATCTCAAATCACCATCGACCCGAAAAACTTATCTGCTCTTCCTAGCTTAGGGGAATTAGACATTTTCCGGTCTTTGCAGTACTTACCCGGAATAGGTGGTGCAGATGAAACCTCTTCGGCACTTACCATCAGAAACAGCCCTTCGGCACACAACCTTGTACTCTTTGATGGGTTCACCATTTACCGACTAGACCATTTCTTTGGAGTGTTTAGTGCAATTAATGCCGATGCCGTAAGAGATATTCAGGTTTACAAAGGGGGCTACGATGCTAAATATGGAGGAAGAGTATCAGGAGTTGTAGACATTACGGGAACCACAGGAAACTTCAATGAACCCCATTACTCTTTCGGTATTAACTTATTAAGTGCTAGGCTCAGTGCTAATCTTCCATTTGCAAGTGGCAGAGGAGCAATTCATATAAGCGGAAGGCGAGCTTATACTGACATCATCCGAAGTAACCTTTTTGAAAACCTATATTCCAACTACCGTAATAAATCGAATCAGGTGAACCAACAGGCCTTCAACAATGGTCAGAATGAATCTGATTTTATACGGCCTGACTTTCACTTCTACGATGTAAACCTAAAGGCTTCTTACAAAGTATCTACACGAGATGTAATGAGCTTAAGCCTTTATAAGGGAAATGACGACCTCGACACTGATTTTGATATAGTCAGTTTTCAAGACCCTAACGATCCATCGACAATCGATCAAATAGATAGCTACAAAGAAAAAGCTGACTGGGGTAATACAGGAGTAGGCTTTATATGGTCCAGAAACTGGAACAGAAACTATTATTCTAGCCTCCAGGCCGCATACTCTCACCATTTCTTCGATTATTTCTACAATAATGAACGTAGAACCGACACTGGTGACATCACGGGGCTTTATGAATTAGAGAGAAACAACTCCGTTGAAGACTTTCAGTTAAACTTCAGAAACGAAGTAAGCTTAGGCAGCAGACACAACTTAAATGTTGGCCTAACATTTTCTAATATCAATGTATTCAGTCAAAACAATATTAGAGACCTTTCTGGAGCAACTCCCGATAATAGAGACCCAAGTGCTAAGGGCAATATTCTTTCGGCATATTTCTCTGATAATATTTCGTTGAGTAAAAAGCTTCAGCTAAAAATAGGCGGGAGATTCAACACTACTAACGTTAGTGACAACAGCTATTTTGGTCAGCGATTGGCACTTATTTACCAACTCAGCCCTTCGCTTGAACTGAAAGCCACCACGGGAAAGTATTTTCAATTTATGCGAGAAGAGGTGTATGACGACCCCTATTCTAATAGTGAAAACGGTTGGAACTTAGCATACGATAAAAATGATCCGAACGGAAGAAGCAGCCTTCCGGTAATGGAGTCTGACCATTACATAGCAGGTTTTCAATATCAAAAGAATGACCTGACCTTTGATGTTGAGTATTATAAAAAGAACGTTTCTGGCCTTACCGAATACAACATCTCTCACTTGTATAATACTACCGAACAGCAACAAGTGCCTTCCATTAACATAACACAAGGAACTAGCGAAATTGAAGGCATAGACGTGCTCCTTCAAAAGCGCTGGAGCAACTACCAAGGGTGGATTTCTTACACACATAGCAGGGCTCAAAACAGGTTTGAAGAAATAAACAACAATGAGTTTTTTGCTGCGCGAGAAGATCAGCGCAATGAACTCAAATTGGTGAACATCTTAGAGCTACCAAACTGGAATCTATCTGCTACATGGGTATATGGCAGTGGTAAACCATTTTATAGTCCTACAATAAACTTTATAAGAGACAACCAAAATCAGGTCATTGACTACGAGGTAGTAAACACGTTAAAAACCGTAGAGAGACTACCAGCCTATCACCGAATGGATATTTCTGTTGCCTTGAAGTTCGGTAACGAGTATATGAAAGGTGAGATTGGCCTATCTATACTCAACTTGTATAACCGAATGAACATTCACAGCAAAAGGCTAAAAAGAGATGAGATAGAGCGTGCTATTAGTGATGGATCGAACGCTCAGCTACCAGAAGATCTCTTCCGTAATATTATATTACTAGACAGAACCCCATCTATTTTTCTGAATCTAAACTTCTAAATTTTATCCAATAATAGTAGGGTCTTCTTGACGCTCAGGGTATTAAGAGCGCAATGACCGGAAAAGAGCACCTAACGGATTGGGAACAAGATTGGCTTGAGGGTAAAATCTCTAGTCAAGAAGCCAAGGAAAAGGCTAAAAATGATCTCCAATTCGAGTCATTGGACAAATTCGTTTCGAAAGCCAAGCAGCTCAATATTCCAGATGGAATATCTAAAGCAGAGGCTTGGAGTAAGCTTGAAAGTAGAATTTCAAAAACCTATTCACCTAAAGTAATATCCATTTCTCGAAGAAATTGGGTAATCGGAATAGCGGCCTCTTTCATCTTAGCAATCGGTGCTTTTTTCATTCTAAAACAGAATACCAATCAAATCACTATAGAAACTTCCCTTGCGGAAGTGCGCACTGTTGAGCTACCAGATGGCTCTACAGTTTACTTAAATGCTGAAAGTTCTGTTTCATTTCCTGAGAAGGGCTGGGCTACGGCTCGCAAAGTCATTTTGACCGGAGAAGCTTTTTTCGAAGTGAAACGGGGCAGCAGCTTTACTGTAGAAACCACTAATGGCTTGGTACAGGTACTAGGCACTAGTTTTAATGTTCGCTCTAGAGCTAACTTATTACAAGTAGCATGTAAAACGGGAAAAGTGAGAGTTGCTACTCAAGACGAGAGCAACGAACAATATCTTACCGCAGGAATGGCCGTCAATGTAGTAAATGGTTCAATTTCTGAAATACTAGAAACCAGGGTAGACAGAATTGATAGTTGGAGAAATGGCCAATATGATTATGAGAGCATTCCTCTCGAGCAAGTTCTCAATGAAGTAAAAAGATTATACAAGGTTGAAATTGAACATGACTTCTCTTCAAGCGAATTGACCAGCCCGATAACAACCACCTTCTCGAGTTTGAAAGACGCAGCTCAAACTATAGCAGTTCAAAAAGGTAGAGGCTTTGAAGTTAATGAAGAGGAGAACACAGCCGTCTTCAAGGTTAAATGACATTAAAAAAAAGGTGACTATTGTTTAAATGGTTAAGCAGTACATGTCACCAATTCTTAGGTTGAGGTTGAGGGATGGGTGGTGCCGTCCCTCTCTCTATTTTAAAGCAATTCTACTAGGCTCTCTAAACTCATACCCCTAGAACCTTTCACCAAATAAGATGTGTCTGTTCGCTTATTAGCAGTCAAAAATGACGCTAAACCAGACTTAGACTCAAAGTACAATGAATCTGGGTTGGCCCTATGTGCAGCTTCCATCAGCTTACCACAAAATATTACCAAGTCTATTGAAAGTGTAGTACTGAGCTCTCCAATGGCATAATGTTCTTGTTGTGCTTCATCGCCTAGCTCAAACATATCTCCTAAAATCGCCACCTTATATCCTTCTTCACTGGCAAAATTTTGTAGCGATAGACTCATGGATGTGGGGTTGGCATTATAAGCATCTAAAAAGATGGTATTGGAGTCTCTTTTTAGTAATTGTGATCTGTTATTGTCTGACTGATAAGCAGCTATAGCTTCTAGTGCATCATCTTCCTCCACACCAAAATATCTTCCAATACACAAGGCTGCACACATATTCTCAAAGTTATACTCACCCCCAAGGTTGGTACTTGTCAACTTGCCTGAATCAGATTTGAGTTTAACATTGGGCTTGTTAGATACCAACTTAGCATGAAAATAGTCTCCTTCTTCTGGATAGGTATATACCTCGTCTACTAGTGCGTGTGCCTTTTTTAGCAATCTTTCATTTCGACTGTTCACAAATAGTTTTCCTTTTCTAGCCGAGATAAACTCATAAAGCTCTGTCTTACCCTTAAACACCCCTTCAAGACCTCCAAAGCCCTCTAAGTGAGCCTTACCAATATTGGTAATCAGTCCAAACTCTGGTTCAGCTATGCTACTCAGTGCAGCTATCTCCTTCTGATGATTCGCCCCCATTTCAATAATAGCGAACTCAATATCACTGTTTAGCCCAAGCAGTGTTAAAGGCACTCCAATATGATTGTTAAGATTGCCCTTTGTGGCTAGAACATTGAACTTCTTAGCTAGCACATCTCTAACCAGTTCTTTTGTGGTGGTTTTTCCGTTGCTTCCAGTAATGCCCAAAACCGGAATTTTGAATTGTCTTCGGTGATGATTAGCCAACTTCTGTAATGCCTCCAGACCATCTTCAACCAATATGCATTGATCATTATTGGCAAATTCAGGGTCGTCTACAACTACGGCCATGGCCCCAGATTCTAATGCTTGTTGAGCAAATTTATTCGCATTGAAATTAGGCCCCTTTAAAGCGACCCAGATATTTCCATCTTGAATAGTACGAGTATCGGTAGAAACACCAGTGCTCTTTAAAAAGGTTTGATACAGCTGTTCAATCATTCGAAATAGTTATAAGCCCGAAGTTAATATCAATCGACCAGAAATTACGTTATTCTAACCAGTTGAACTTAACTTAGCCAGCTGAAAACTTTCAATGCGGTACTCACTAACTGCCTTTCTACTTTCTTTTGCTCTGAGTATACAAGCTCAGGTTCAATTTAAGTTCGATCAGAGTATTTCTGTTTCAGAAAATAATGAGATAATGAACAGGGCTTTTGAAGGAGGATTGAACTCGGCTCAATTTCAGACAATGGACCTGAATGGTGATGGAATTTTAGACCTAGTAATTTTTCACCGTATCTCAAGAAGCCTTTCTACTTACTTAAACATAAATAACCAGTGGGCTTTCAGTCCTAATTACCAAAACCTTTTTCCTGAAGATGTAGTGAATTGGATGATTCTGAAAGACTATGATTGCGATGGACTAAAGGACCTTTTTACTAGCACGGCTTTGGGGATTAAGGTGTATAGAAACACGAGTACTGCCAACGGTGTTTCGTGGGAATTGGCCAGCGAATTTCTGACATGGGACTCTGGGTCGAACATTCAGGTGGCACCAACTGACATTCCGGGTATTGCAGATGTTAATGGAGACGGTGCACTGGATATTCTCACCTACCGATTCGGGAGCGCAGGTTCAATTGATTATTATGAAAACACTGGCAACTGTGGGAACTTGACCTTCACGCGAGTCACTAGAACTTGGGGTGATTTTTATGATTGTGGATGTAACGATTTTTCGTTTGGACAGCCTTGTGGCACTGTAGGTGGGTTCAGCAATTTAGTAAGCGAACCTTCAGGCCAACAGGTAATTTTGCATGCTGGAGGGAAAACGATTACCCCATTTGATGCCGACAATGACGGGGACATAGACATCATTGCTTCCGATGAACTCTGCGAGAATTTATACTTTTTCAGGAATGAAGGAAGCGCTAACGAGGCGCTAATGACAGCCTTTGAGACTTACCCCCCAGAAGACCCTGTGAGTCTTCAGTTTTTTCCCGCTGCCTTCTTGGAAGATATCAATTTTGATGGACTGAAGGATCTCGTTGTTTCTAGCAACCTTGACAACAACGTTGGCAACTTGGTAGACTTTCAGAAAAACGTCAATTCATTCATCAATTTAGGCTCTAATGAGAACCCTGATTTCAACACATCTTCAGCATTTTTACAAGACGAGATGATTGATGTTGGAGAGAATGCCTTTCCTACTTTTTTCGACATAGATAGCGATGGAGATTTGGATATGTTCATCAGCAACTCAGGGACTCAAATCAACGGTGAATTTATAGGAACGATTTGGCACTATGAAAACACAGGTAACCGCTTCAACCCAAGTTTCGAACTTACAACTAATGACTTTAAAAATCTCTCCAGTCTTGGGTTCAGCCAGCTTAAAGCTCTTTTTTCCGACTTAGATGGAGATGGTAATACTGACCTAGTCTTGCAAGCACGCGTTGGCCCTTTGGATGCAAGAGTTTTTGTTCTTCCAGGAAACAACTCCGGAAACTTTGGTTCTCCAATAGACTTAGAACTAAACGTGAGTGAAGCCAGTAACCCTACTCTATTCGACTTGAATGGTGACGGTCTGGATGATTTCATCATAGGTCAACAATTCGGAAGCATGTCTGCATATTTCAATCAAGGAAGCTTCACTTTCTCCGATGAGCAAACCGATTTTGGTGGTTTTGAAAATGACTTTAGCAAACAGAACCTTTCAATTGCCATAGGGAGATTTTCTTCCAATGTAAAGCCACAAGTGATAACCGTAGATAGTCGTGGAATGCTTACTCTGCACAGCGACCAAGCAGATGATAGTTTTAGAAAATCAGACACCAATCAAGACTTACTTTTAAATAATGAAACCCTAACCAACACTAGATTGGGACGAGCTAGCTACTTGGCAGCGGTAGACCTTTTTGGTGACGGTAGCCCCTCATTAGTGGTAGGCAGTTCTAAGGGAGGATTATTATTTCTGAGGAACATACAAGATGACAACTCATCTGAAACAGATTTGAGAGTTTCTATTTCTCCAAACCCAACCGACAACCAAACGCAAATACTGACTAATATTTCTGGGCTTGTAGACATCATAAGTTTAAATGGAAGGCTTATTCAAGAAGCCATTCCTATTCAACAATCCACAGTGCTCAACTTGCAATTTGGCTCGCTACCTGCTGGCATTTACCTTATTAGAGTAAGAGCGAATAACGGAAAGAGTTTGACAAAAAGAATACTGATTCAGCGATGATTCTCTTCTGTTACTTTCAGATAAAACCGATAGAGCGAATCGCTTTTAGCTTTACCGAGAAAGACGTATTAAGTGAAATTGATGCAGCGTTTAACTTTGTGGAAGCCGACAGTAAATCGGAGCCATTTTTAGTTCAGGAGATCGCTAAAATGATAGCTGAATCAGAACAAGTCATATGCTTTTTCGATGTAGTTGAATCAGAAGGTCTAGGCACTCTTTCTAAAGCGATAGAAGCCTTAAGAAAGAGCAAAGCAAACCAGCTATTCTTTGTGGATGGGAAAAACCAACAACTGCAGAAAGTCTTACAGCTGTTGAAACAACCGGTGCACAACTTTCAATCTACCGCACAGTTGAAAGCCGTCTTAACTAAATCTATCAACTCTTGATTTCAAACTCATCTGCATCTAGGTGAGCAGGAAACTTCTTACGGAACGACTGAAGGCTTTCAGCAGAAAGTTCTACGTAAATAATCTCTTCCTTTTCAGAAAACGCCAACTGCTCTCCTTTTGGACTGTAAGCCGCTGAATGACCATTATATCCAATGCCAACTCCATCTTTCCCTACACGATTGAGACCAATAGAATAACTCACATTCTCAATAGCTCTTGCTTCCAGTAAAGTATCCCAAGCATTTACTCTAACAGCTGGCCAATTCGCCACATAAACCAACAGATCATAGGCTAAGTCTACATTTCTAGACCACACAGGAAACCTTAGATCATAGCAAACCATTGGGCAGATTTTCCAGCCCCTCCACTCTACTATGAGCTTTTCTGCACCCATATCGAAATGCTTGTGCTCATTGGCCATTCGGAAAAGGTGACGCTTATCATAGGTCTTAAACTGTCCATCGGGTTGCATCCACAAGAGCCTATTGAACACCTTGCCCTCCTCCTTGACGATGTAAGAACCGCAAATAGCTGCATTCTTTTGCGCAGACATTTGCTTCATCCACTTAAAAGTGTTGAAGTTCATGGGCTCGGCTAACCCCTTATGCTCCATAGTAAAGCCTGTCTGGAACATCTCTGGAAGTAGAATAAGGTCCACATCATTCTGTATTTGCCAGATTTTCTCTTCAAACATGGCTAGGTTCGCACCTATTTCATGCCAATGAATATCAGATTGGATAAGAGCTACACGAAGGTTTTGCATAGCCAAATGTAGAAAGAATTAGGCTTAATCTGCCCACAACTCCTGGTACTCTCCTTTGGGATCGTACATCTCTTTTTGACGTTCAATGTTGAACTCTCTACCTTCTCTTGGGTCGTTTCCAACTCCGGCAATGTAAATCCAATTACCGTAGTTTGAACATGGGTCGTAGTCTATCAGCATTTTCTCGAAATAAGCAGCTCCTAGCCTCCAATCAATCTTCATTTGGTGCATTAGGTATGAGGCTACATTTTGCCTTCCTCTGTTACTCATAAATCCCGTAGCATTCATTTCCCGCATATTGGCATCAACAAAAGGTTCACCTGTTTTACCATCTCGCCATAAGTGAAAGAGTTTATCAGATCCCCAGTCGATTTTATCTTCACCCAAAATTCCTTTTCTCTGATAAATCTGATTGCCGTATTTCTTGGCCACAAAGTGGAAATAATCTCGCCAAACCAGTTCGAAAACCAACCAATAGGTTGAGCTGTTTTTCTTTACGTACTTCTCGAATTTCTTTACTTGCCAATAGATTTGTCGTGGTGAAGTACAACCATGAGCCAACCAAGGAGAGAACTTGCTGCTGTAATCACCTCCCATAAGGCCATTACGCGTTTGCTTATAGTTACCTAGCAACTCCTTATCCCATAAATAATAATTCAACCTATCATTGGCTGCTTTAGCTCCTCCACGAAACTGAATAACTGACCTATCATCTTCTTCAACGGGCTCAAAGCCTAAGTCTTCCATAGAAGGCACTTCAGAATCGAAACCTTGGGGCGAATGAATTTGCAAAGGTGCTTCTAGTATTTTTCTTACATCGACCTTTTTCTCAACCGACTTTCTGAACTGCATGAATATATCTGGAAGTTCATCTAAATGATAAGGCAAATCGTTCAGGTGATAGAGCGTTTCACCCCAAATGAACTTAGTGTTTATGGTTGCTGAGAGCTTTTTCTCCAACTGTACTTCATCATAAGCAGAAGCCTTTTGAGCATAAAGCACATCGCAATTATAGTTTTTCCTGATATCGTTAAGTACAGTAACTGTATCTCCAACTTTAATCAATAAGTCTGAGCCTAGTTGTTGTAAATGAGCCTTAAGATCCGCCAGCGATTCCAAGAGAAATTTAAGACGATGAGAGCCCATTCTTTCAATACCCCACTGCTCTCCCCTCAATAGGCTCTCATCAAAAACATAAACGGGCAAAATCTCTGGATTCTCCTCAACAGCCTTGTTTAAGACTTCATTATCCTCCAACCTCAAATCGTTCCGAAACCAGTAAATCGCCCTGCTCATATTTCCTCCATCTTATTCAGGTACTTAGCCGCTTGTTCAATGATTTGGTTTTTCTTTTCAGTAGAATTTTTATCCCAAACTCGGTAAATCATGCCCATTCGATGATTCTTCTCGAGCTTCTCTCTGTTTCTATCGAGAAAATCCCAGTATAGACTGTTGAACGGACAGGCCTTCTCACCTAATTTCTCCTTGTACTTGTAATGACATGAACCACAGTAATGACTCATTTTATGCATGTAATTGGCAGAAGAAACGTAGGGCTTAGTAGCCACTATACCTCCATCAGCAAACTGGCTCATTCCTCTAGTATTGGTAATTTCCACCCACTCAATTGCATCTATGTAAATACCTAGATACCATTGATCTACCTCATCGGGATCTATGCCCGCCAACAGCGCAAAACTCCCCGTTACCATCAATCGCTGAATATGGTGTGCATAAGCATAATCTAGAGATTGTCCGATGGTGTGAGAAAGGCACTTCATTTTGGTTTCACCTGTCCAAAACCAGTCTGGTAGTTTTCTCTTATGGTTGAAGAAGTTTTCTTTGGCATAGTCCGGCATATATTTCCAATAGATGCCTCGCATATACTCTCGCCAACCTAGTATTTGCCTAATAAAGCCCTCGATTGCTGAAAGCGGAACATCCTCATTATTCCGCCCGTATTCTTCAGATTTTCGAATAATCTCTTCTGGAGAAAGGATTTTCGAATTCAGTAAGAAAGATATTCTCGAGTGGAATAAAGACCAACCTTTGGTGGTCATGGCATCTTGATACTTGCCAAAGAATGGCATACAATCATTCAGAAAGAAATCGAAGAGTTTTAACCCTTCTTCCCTTGTTACGGGCCACAGAAAATCTTTAGAATCTACATTTCCTATTGTTTTAACACCTCTTTCCTCTAACAGCTCAACCAAGTCTGTTACATCTCTTTGAAATGACTTTGGTTCAGGTACATAGGTATCTTCTGGCATTTTGTTCCTATTGTCGTGGTCATAATTCCATTTACCTCCAACAGGCTCGCCTTCGTCCATTAGCACCTTATACTTTTTGCGCATGTTTCTGTAGAATGACTCCATGAGCAACTGCTTTTTACCTTTAAAAAAGTCAGCAAGATCAGTTCGAGAAGTCATGAAATGCTCTGTATCGAAGACTTCGAAGTCTGCTTCAATTGCTCCGCAATACCCCTGAAGTTGCTTATCTAGCCTGTATTCATCAGGCATCTGGTATTCGAACTTTTCAATTTTATGCTCCTCTATTATCCAAGAGAGGTTATCTGTCAAGGACTGCTGATTCCTTTCATCATCTAGCTTTAGATAGAGCACTTGATGTCCTTGCTTTTCCAAATGCTCAGCAAAGGCTCGCATGGCTAGAAAGAATGCGATAACCTTCTGAACATGATGTATGGTGTAGGTCAGCTCCTGCCCCATCTCCATCATTACATAAAGCGTATTTCCCTCTTTTTCTTGATACCAAGAATGTTGGTGATTCAGCTGATCTCCTAGAATTAGTCTTAGTTTTTTCATAGACCCCTTACCCCTCAGTCCTCTGGACAGCTCCCCTTATCAATGGGAGCACTACCCAACCTTAATTCTACCAGCTTTCAGGAAAGCCCACCATTTCTATTAGCAAGGTCGTCATGAACCGAAGGGGTTTTATTTCTTCTACATTTTTCTGAACAGTAAACCACTTCTTGCCAGCAGTTTCTCCATTTCTTGCGCCACTCAAATGGGCGATTGCAAACGGGGCAAATCTTGGTTGGTAACTGTCCTTTTTTCATTAGGCAAATAACCCCGTGTATATGGAAAGGTTTTGGCTACTGCATTCGCCTCCCCGGAATGGTATGCTTTTTCAGGATGCGGTAGTTTTCTTTTCTCACTTCAGTGTGATTGCGATGTGACCACAGTGCTTTTCTAGCTCTTTCAGCCGCGGCTTTAACATCTACCACTGGCTTAAGATCTTCGGGGTTTATGTTCAGCATACGAGCCTCCAAGGGAGGCATCAGCCAAGGCACATGAATGTACTCAGAAGGCACATCTGATAGCTCTGGCACCCATTTCTTGATAAACTTTCCTTCAGGATCATGATCTTGGCTTTGCTTGATGGGATTGTAGATTCTGATGGTATTTATGCCGGTCATCCCAGCTTGCATCTGAAACTGTGGATAGTGAATACCCGGCACAAAATCTAAAAACTGTGAAGCCAAGTACTGGGCTCCTTCTTTCCAGTGTTGCCATAAATGGTGCGTTAGAAAACTTACAAGCATGGCTCTCATTCTGAAATTAATATAGCCCGTTTCCTTCAAACACCTCATACAAGCATCTACCAATGGCACTCCAGTTTTACCATCTTTCCAAGCTTGAATCAGTTCTGGTTTTTCTTCCTTCTCTAAGAAATCATATCCCCGGTTGATGTTCTCAAACTCGTAACGGTCTTCCATTTCGAACTTTTGCACAAAGTGCGCATGCCACTGAAGTCTAGAACCAAAGTTGGCCAACTGCCTTTTGAAGCCAAATTGATCTTTAGCAGTTAATCTGGCCTGATAGACTTCTCTGAGACTCAAATTCCCCCAAGCTATATAAGGAGATAAGCGGCTGCAGCCTTTTCTGCTTTCTTCGGGTTTTGAGATTGACTTAGAATAATGCTGCACTCTATCGGTCAAGAAGCTTTTCATATACTTCTTACCAATTGAAGCTCCCCCTTTTTGGAAGTTGGGATTGTACGATTGAAACTCTTTAGGAACCGGCTTGCCGAACTTCTGCCTTACAGACTCAGCGAGTTCAATTGTTTGGAGTTTTTCTAAATCTGGTCGATCCAAAGCAGACTTCATGTAACCATGAAACTCCTTCAGCCAATCTTTCCGGTTTTTAGCCCCGCGTAACACACCATTATGCAAATACTCATTCCATTGCACTCCATTCTGACCGCAGAATTTCTTCACCCATTTATCTAGATCATAAGTAACCTTAAGTCCGCTTTCTTGGTGAGAGTATATAGACTTTAGATGATAGATATCAGAGAAGTAGGTTAACGATTTTCGAAAACCAGTGTAAAACACCTCAACCTGATGACCTAAAGGCTTGAGAATTTCATTCATATCCTCAATAGATTCCCAAATAAATCGCCAATGTCGCACATCATAATGTGGGTCTGCAATCAGTTCTGGGTCGAAACAGTAAAGCAGAAGCAACTTATCTCCAGACTCAATCGCTCTTCTCAGAGGCAAGTGATCTGTGAGTCGAAGATCTCGCTTAAACCAGACAATGGAAACTTCCTGCTTTGGCATAAATTTATAAAGCAGGTTGAAGGAAATTGTTTAGGGCTTAATCAGTTTTTCAACTCTAAATCTATTTGGCTAATCAATTCCTTAGCATTGGAGAGCATTAACTCGTAACGTGGGCTATCTTCATCGGCATAGCGTTGAATAATTCCTAAAAGGTGAGGTTCTGAGAAAAACCATTTCAATGCGGAATTCATTTGAGCTTCTTCTTCTAACTCTAGGCCTAATTGTTTGGCCGAAGTCCATTTAAGGACATGTGTCACCTCTTTACTCGATGAATTATAAAGTTCAGCCTCCATATTTTCTATGAAATTATTGAGGCTGTTTTCTTCCAATAGTGCTTTTGAATAAGAGGTGTAATAGGCAAAAAGTGCATCTTCTAAGGTAGTACCTTGCAAGTCTTTTATAAAGCCTGAACTCTTTAAGGCTTCAAACCCCGATTGGTCTATCACAACATATTGTTCGGCCAAAACCTGTAACGACCCTAGAAGAGTTTCTTCAGAATATTCATCGTGAATGGCCATATTCAGGTGATTCAAGGCTATTTCATGAAAGCTCTTGTAACGACTATCAGTTTCTGCAATACTTGCCGTATCGCTCACCACGTTCTTCCTAATGGTCTCCAAGTACCCTTCCAACTGTTCCCTTTCTCTTTTATTCTGACTCCAATTATCAAAACCCATGGCCAAACTGATACCTATGAAAATGAGCACAATTTCACCAAGGGCATATTTCCAATTGAACTTAAAATTTGGCTTTCTTTTCATCTGCCTATACTTAAACAATCCCTAATCTAGTCCTTTCTTTTCAATTGAAGTTTGTCAAAGGTTCTTCGCATGCCTATATTCCAACCATGCAAATTGAATCGAAGCTACCCAATGTAGGGATTACCATATTTACTAAAATGTCGAAAATGGCTCAAGAATACGGAGCCATTAACCTCTCTCAGGGCTTTCCGGATTTTGATGTTGCCCCAGAGCTTATTGAAAAGGTTTGCCATTACATGAAGCAAGGCCAGAATCAGTATCCGCCAATGGCCGGTGTTCTGAACCTGAGGGAAGCCATTGCAGAGAAAATTGAGAGAAGTCATGACTGGTTACCTCAAGTTGAAAATGTTCTAGTAACCTGTGGGGCCATTGAGGCAATATTCAACACCATTAGCGCATTTGTACATAGCGGTGATGAAGTGATTATTATGAACCCTGCCTATGATGCCTACGAAGCCATCATCGACTTACAAGGAGCTAAAGCTGTTGGGGTGAACTTACAACCTAAAGACTACAGCATTGATTGGCCAGCTGTTGAACAAGCCATAACAGATAAAACTCGGATGATCATCATCAACTCTCCGCACAACCCGAGCGGAGCTACCATTTCTAAAGATGATTTAAAGGAACTGGAAAGATTGACTAAAGACACTGAAATACTGGTGCTTTCCGATGAAGTATATGAACACATCGTCTTCGATGGCAAAGAGCACAATTCTATTTTAGCATCAGAAGAATTAAGAAAAAGAGCTGTAGCCACCTTTTCATTCGGAAAGACTTTTCATGCCACAGGGTGGAGAATGGGGTATTTAGTGGGACCGGATTTTCTTATGAAAGAAATACTGAAGATTCATCAATACAACACCTTCACTATACATGCACCCAGCCAATATGCCATTGCCGACTACCTAAAAACACCGGAGAATTACGAGTCTATTGCAGCGATGTATCAGGAGAAAAGAGACTTTTTCTTGAAGGCCATGGAAGGCTCAAGGTTCAAACCTGTAAAGTCTAGCGGTACTTACTTTCAGTTGATGGACTATTCTGCCATATCTGACAAACCAGATATAGAAATGGCAGAATGGTTGACAAAAGAAATTGGCGTTGCCGCCATACCAACCTCTGTTTTCTATCAAGACGGGCAAGATAATAAGGTGCTTAGGTTTTGCTTCGCCAAGAATGAAGAGACCCTCAAAGCCGCTGCAGATAAATTAAAGGAATTGTAGATCACCTCTAAAAATCCAGAATAGCTGCAACTTTCGTTTATCCAATGTGGTTGACTGATACGGAATGATTTTAGGACCAGAACAAATTACAGACGGTGGACCTTGGTACGCAGAGACTCATGTTACTGATGCCTTGATAGTAGAGCCATGGAATGCTATTTCATCATTAGCCATAGCCGCACCTGCCGTATATTTCTTGTGGAAAATCAGGAAACAACCTAAAGACTACTCATTTCTACTAGCAGCTATTCCATTTCTTTTCCTCAATGGGTTAGGAAGCACCTTGTTTCATGGTTTGAGAACTTCTAGATGGCTTCTGTATATGGATTTTATTCCTGCCATGATTCTCACCTTGTTAATTACCATCTATTTCTGGTCGAAAGTACTCCCCAAAAAGTGGATGAGCTTTGTGCTGGTTGTACCAGTCTTCCTAATGAGGTTTACAGCCTTAAATCTAATAGGCGGGCAAAGCGGTCTGAACGTTTCTTATGCCATAAGTGGCTTAGCCTTTTTGGTGCCCATATTTTTGATTCTGCGTAAAAACAATTGGGAGAAAACGTATAGTATTGTTTTAGGTTCGGTCTGCTTCGTTCTTGCTATATACTTCAGACAAGCCGACCATTATTACACTAGTATAATACCAATAGGCACCCATTTTCTCTGGCATATTTTCTCTGGTATAGGCGCTTATTTCCTTGCGAACTACCTCTATTTTATCAGAACCAAAGAATTAAAGAAGAAACACTTGAAAGTGGACTGATCTGGCGTTCCTAAAACATATTTCTTCATAGGGGGCTTTATATAAAAAATTAACCTTATGAAAAAACCAGTTTCTGTAGCGCAGTTCTCAGAGCTTGAAGATAAATCTCCAGCACACGCTTTAGTTTCCCAAACCGACTTAGTAGTTATCAAATATGGCAGTGAGGTATCCGTTCTTTACGGACGCTGTTTACACAGAGGAGCTTTGCTAGCCGATGGTTTCGTGGATGGTCACAACCTTATTTGTGGACTGCATAATTGGGATTATAGAATCGACACAGGAGTTAGTGAGTACGACAACTCAGAGTTTCTACACAAATTCGAATCGGAAATAAAAGACGACCAAGTTTTCATAGACCAAGCAGATGTTGAAGCTTATGAAGTTGACAACCCCGCTCAATTCGACAGAGAAGCCTACTTGGGCATATATGCCGACACTAACCCAGAAGATACTGAACCCCACAAAGACCATATAAAAGAACTTGCCAAAAACGGCCTTGACAATGTAGGGAAACATGGGGCTACAGTGTCTATGGGCGTAGATAGAAATACATTACCCAAATGGGAAGACATACAGTTTTTGCCAGCCCAATTGGGTTCAAAACCTTTGATCGATGATGATGCAGTAGCAACAGAAACCATCATAGGCCCCAATGCTAAAAAGCCACTAAAATTAGACCTACCACTCTTTGTTTCAGACATATCATTTGGTGCTATATCAGAAGAAGCTAAAATCGCTCTGGCAAAAGGAGCAGAAATGGCCGGAACAGGAATTTGTTCTGGTGAGGGAGGAATGTTACCTGAAGAGCAAGAAGCTAACTCCAGGTATTTCTATGAATTGGCTTCGGGAAAGTTCGGGTTCTCGTATGAAAAAGTGGTCAAAGCCCAAGCCTTTCACTTCAAAGCTGGTCAAGGAGCAAAAACTGGAACTGGAGGCCACTTACCAGGCAATAAAGTGAATGGAAAAATCGCAGAAGTCAGGGGTTTGGATGAAGGCGAATCAGCAATATCTCCTGCTACTTTCACTGAGCTAAGGTCTATCGAAGATTTCAAAGCAGTTGCCGAAAAGGTAAGGAAAGCCTCAGGAGGTATACCTATTGGATTCAAAATGGCAGCCTCAAGAATAGAAGAAGACATTGACTTTGCCTTAGAAGTAGGAGTAGACTACATCATTCTAGACGGAAGAGGAGGAGCCACTGGCGCAGCACCAGCAATCCTTAGAGATAATATCAATGTGCCAACTATTCCTGCTTTAGCGAGAGCAAGAAAGCATTTAGACCAACGAGAAGCCAAAGGCGTTAGTCTCATCATCACTGGAGGCTTAAGAGTGGCGGAAGACTATGCCAAAGCCTTGATGCTAGGCGCAGACGCCATCGCAGTATCTAATGCCGCCTTACAAGCTATTGGATGTTTAGGAATGAGAGCATGCCACACCAACTTCTGCCCAGTAGGTATTGCAACGCAAAAAGAGAAACTAAGAAGCAGACTGGTCATTCAGTCTTCTGCCAAGCAACTCTCCAACTACTTTTCAGCTACTAATGAGCTAATTAAAGTGATAGCACGAGCTTGTGGTTATGACCACATTAGCAAATTTAACCCCAATAACCTCAGCACATTCAGCTGGGATATGCATAAATTAGCGGCCATAAATTTCGCAGGACCGAAAGCGTAGAAAGAATGGAAGAGGTATATAAGAAATCAGTTGAATTACATGAGGAAATGCAGGGTAAGATTGAGATGGTCAATAAGATTCCTGTAGACTCAAAAGAGAAATTATCATTAGTATACTCTCCAGGTGTTGCTCAACCATGTTTGGAAATTGAGAAGAACCCTGAGAGGGCATACGACTTAACTATAAAAGGCAACACTATTGCCGTTGTTACCAATGGCACGGCAGTGCTAGGCCTTGGAGATATTGGGCCATTAGCTTCTCTTCCTGTTATGGAAGGGAAAGCCATGCTCTTCAAAAAGTTTGCAGGCATTAATGCCGTTCCAATTTGTATTGACAGCAAAAATACTCGCCACATCATTGAGACAATCAGGAGAATTGCACCTTCATTCGGAGGTATTAATCTAGAGGATATTGCTGCACCTGAGAGCTTTGAAATAGAGGAAGCGCTTCAAGATATTGGCATTCCTGTTTTTCATGACGATCAACACGGAACCGCCATTGTAACCCTTGCAGCCATGATTAACGCTTGCAAGGTTACGGGTAAGAAACTTACAGATCTGAAAGTAGTAATAAATGGAGCGGGCGCTGCTGGAATTGCTATTGCTAAACTTCTAAGGTGTTTCCATATAGACTCCCCTCTTTGCCAGTCTGTAAAAACACTCATCGTTTGTGATTCTAAAGGTGCTATTCACCGTTTCCGTAACGATTTAAATAAGGCCAAGACCGAGCTGTTGAAGTACTCTAACTTTGATGACGTGGAAGGAGATATTCATGAGGTTATAAAAGGTGCCGATGTGTTTATTGGAGTGAGCAAAGGAAACATTCTCAACAAAGAGGATATTAAAAACATGGCCGAGAACCCTATCATTTTCGCCATGGCAAACCCAACTCCTGAAATTATGCCTGCAGATGCATTAGAAGCAGGGGCCGCTATTGTTGGTACCGGCAGAAGTGATTTCTTTAATCAAATCAATAATGTATTGGCATTCCCAGGAATCTTCAAAGGTGCTCTAAAGGCACGTGCTAGTACAATTAGTACCGAAATGAAACTAGCGGCAGCTTATGCTATTGCCAACTCTCTTGAAAATCCAACAGCAGATGAAGTTATTCCTTCAGCGCTAGATACATCATTGGCTGAAGTAGTGGCTCAAGCTGTTGAAAAAGCGGCTCATTCTGAGCGAGAGCTTGAAAAACAAATAGCTGAGGCCGAAGCAGAAATGAATGACTAAATGGTCTTGAAAACGACCCTTTGACTGAACATTGATTCACCCCATTTGTTAGGCTTTCAAAGGTATAATTATGAAAGCGATTTGGAACAATCAAGTATTGGCAGAAAGTGATGAAACCATTGTAATTGAAGGCAATCATTACTTTCCGCCAAATTCAATCAAAAAGGAGTTCTTTAAGGAGAGCAACACTCACACCTCGTGCCCATGGAAGGGTCAGGCTAGTTACTATACCATCGATGTAGACGGCAATGAAAACAAAGATGCCGCTTGGTATTATCCCGAAACGAAAGAAGCAGCCAAACCAATTAAAGGCTATGTAGCCTTTTGGAGAGGTGTTAGTGTAGAAGCATAAAAAAAGCCCTCAAACGAGGGCTTTTCTATATCTTATTCTGGAGTTCTTTCGTCAGGATACTCCTTCTTAAAGCCAGACCAGAAATCGTTTATCGTGTTCTTCATGTCCTTTCGAAGCATGATAATTCCTACCAAGTTAGGCAGAGTCATTAGGGCAATAGCAATAGCAGCAATAGTCCAAATAATTGTAGTATCTGCAATCGCTGCAATGAAGAACCCTGCTACATATACAATTCGGTAATACTTCACTGAGCCGGATCCTGCCAAGAAGGTCATGGCTCTATCTCCATAGTAAGACCAAGAGATTGCCGTACTAAAAGCGAAAAGCAATAAGCCAATTGAAACTATATATTGACCGGCATTACCTAACCAACCTTTGGTAAAGGCTATAGCTGTTAGAGGTGAACTATGTACCAGAGATTTCCCGTAGAATGAGATGCTTGCATCTTGCAAAATTCCATTCCTAATTTCAACCTCTCCAGTTAGTGGGTCTCCTCCGAAAGATTCGTTTACTACCACTTCTTCAGCCACAGAACGAGCATGAATAACGGTAACATCACTAACAATCTGACCATTTTCAACCTGAAGCATTCCGTCAAAAACAGGGAGAGGGTTCTCTCCAGATAAATGCTCTTTAAGGGCTTTTCTATCATCCTTGTTATCATCGGTATACTCAGTTCCTACCAAAATAGACATGTCAGTTACTGCAAAGTCATTGTAGTGCTTGTCTTGCCATGCACCAGAAGACAGAAGAGTCAGACCTGTGATTGAACAGATAACTATAGTATCAATGAATGGCTCAAGAATGGCCACCATACCCTCTGAAACAGGCTCATGAGCTTTAGCCGATGCATGAGCAATTGGTGCAGAACCTTGACCAGCTTCGTTTGAGAACAAACCTCTACCAACACCTGTGTTGAAGGCGTACATTACTGTAGCACCAAGAAAACCACCTGTTGCCGCTGTAGTGGTGAACAAGCTAGAAAACACCGATACAATAGAAGGAATTACATTATCTAAATTGGCGAAGATCACGGAGAAACAGCCAAGGAAATAAATTACAGCCATTGCAGGGACAAGCTTCTCAGTTACAGAAGCAATTCTCTTAATACCACCGATAATAACAAAAGCCAGAATTACAGAAAGAACAGCTCCTGTAATCCACGGCTCAATCTGAAAAGTAGACTTTACCGCCCCAGCAATACTATTAATCTGAGGCATATTTCCTGTTCCGAACGATGAAAGTACTGTTGCTACAGCAAAAATCACTGCCAACCATTTCATGTTCAGCTTATTCTTCATGTAGTACATTGGGCCACCAGCCATAGTACCATCAGCAGCTTTTTCTCTGTATTTGTGCGAAAGCGTTACCTCAACAAACTTTGTACACATACCTATAGCGGCCGTAATAACCATCCAAAATAATGCAGCAGGGCCACCAAGGTGCAATGCTAAGGCTACACCAGCAATATTACCAGTACCAACTGTACCAGAAAGAGCGGTAGTTAAAGCCTGAAAGTGAGAGGTATCTCCTTCGTCTCCAGCTTTATCGTATTTTCCCCTTACCACATTAAAGGCAAAGCGGAAATATCTGATTTGTGGAAACTTAAGGTAAATAGTAAAGAATAGCCCTGTTCCTAAAAGTGCAAAAGGAAACCACCAAGAGCTACCAATATAGCTATCGATTACCTTAAGAAAATCGTTGAGTTGCTGCATAAAGTAGGTTGTTTAGTTTTATGGATGCTGCAAAAATAGAAATTATCCATTCTGAACAAAGGCAAAAGATGCTTAAGGAGTGGTCGTTTAACCCCGTCAGCACCGAAGGTCAGACGGGATTTTCACAAATCAAAGTCTTCCCAATCAGCTTTTACATACTGTTTCGCTAACTGCTTATCAACTAACAGCTGTTTCTTCAATCCGCAATATTCTAAATACGAAGAATATTTCCATCCTTCTAGATTAGCTGACAAAGAAGCTTCTAATGGATTGTTGTGTATGTAATTAAAGCAGTTAGTCACATATTCTCCAGAGGAGCTATTTAAAGGTTTCCAGTTAATCTTGGGACGAAAAACCGAACCTGACTTCCCATATTTACGATTGAAATATTGAGCATATTGACTTTGTAAAAGTCTAAAGCCATTAGAAACACCATTAAGGTTTAAACTACCAACCTTTACAATCTCTGAAGACTTTGCATTAGCATGAATTAAAAAGTGAAAATGATTTGGCATAATGCAATAGGCAAGAATATCGGCTTTCTCAGCAATCCAAACCTTTGCTCTATTTAGAAAATAAATATAGTCCTCATCATCTAAAAATAGCTTCACTCCATTATTTGATTGGTTATAAACGTGGTAGCTAAAATCCTCTAAAATCTTCATGGTGATTATTGAATACTGAATATAACCACATTAGCTATCTAATCATAGGATTACGCGTCTGACCTACGGTACTGACGCTAAGGTCAATTCACATCTGTAATCATCACCTTATCCCAGAGAGAAGCTCCATTTTCTAGCAGTGCTAAATGAATGGGGTGTTGCTGATAAACATCGTGCGCTGCAAGATCTTTGAAATGAACAATTACCGCGAAATCATAACTTCTTTCCACTATTGGACGAGTGGTTTCGGCAGGCACACCAGTATAAAATGCTTGAACGACCTCAATATCTCGTAGCTTCTCAGTATCAGCAAAAAATTGCTCTTTCTGCTCTTCTGTTACCCCTTCCTTGAACCAAAAGTATACGGAATGAATAAATGGACGCTCTAGCTGATCTCTATCTTCAGAGTTTCCAGTCTGACAACCTGAAAGAACGAATACTAAGAATAACAAGGATAGCCATTTCATATCTGGAACTTTTAGTCAAGATATGGAAATGACAGCTACTTCTTGATTGGAAATTTCATTCGGTATCTGACATCAATATTCCCTTTAGAAATATTAACCAGCTTTGATCTAAGCATTTGCTTTTTCAACCCTTTAATGTAATCGGTAAAAAGCACACCGTCTAAGTGATCATATTCGTGCTGAATCACACGGGCTGTTAATGCATCGAACTCTTCTTCATGTTCATTCCAGAGTTCATCGTAATAATGAATGGTTAACTTCTCTGGTCTGAGAATATCTGCATGTACATCTGGAATACTTAAACAGCCTTCTTCGAAAGCCCATTCGTTTCCGTATTCATCTAGTATCTCTGGATTGATAAAGGCACGCTTCACCCCTTTTGCCTGATCTTCTTCATCTCCCATTTGGGTAGAGTCGATAACGAAAATCCTATGAGACAACCCGATTTGAGGAGCTGCTAACCCCACTCCATTGGCACTGTACATAGTTTCGAACATGTTCTCTACCAGTTGTGTCAAATCTTTGGAGTCTTGAGGAAAGTCTTCTGCCTCTTTTCTTAGAATGTTATCTCCGTATGCTAAAATTGGGTAAATCATAAGCCTCTGCTTTCCAGATAAGATTGAAGAATTATGGATGCACTAACCTTATCTATATTGCCTTTTTCTCTTCTATCCTTCTTTTTCATCCCCCCGGCAATCATTGCATCCATTGCCATTTTGGAGGTAAATCTTTCGTCATGCAAATAAACGGCTTTTTCTGGAAACTGCTTTTTCAAAAGGTTGTGAAATTGCCTTACCTGTTGGGTAGCATTTGTATCCTTCCCATCAAGGTTTTTAGGCATACCAAGCACAAAAGACTCAATACCTTCTGACTGATCATAGTTTTTTAAAAACTGAATTACGTCTTTGGAGTGTACCGTATCTAGCGGAGATGCAATAATCTGAAGTGGGTCTGTAACAGCCAGCCCCACTCTTTTTGAGCCATAATCTATGGCAATAATTCTACCCATTAATTGCTTTTAGACAAGTCGTGAAATTTCAATTTCACCAAGCGCTCCAACTGAAGTGCTTTAGGAAAAAGAATTTCGTTTTCAATTTTGGCGTGCAAGATGAGGTCTTTTTCCAGTCTTTCCAATTCAGAATAGAGCACCTTTATATGCAAATCGGCCTCATCGCAATAGGTGTAGTTATTGGTGAATTTTCTAAAACCCTCCATCTCATTGTCATGCACCTCATGATCTAAAGCAAACTCACGAACTGAGTTTTTCTCCATTAAGTAAAATACTTCTGAACTAGGAACATCGTCTTTCAAGAACCTAGACAGCTGACTAACATAAGAAAAGAAGGTATCTTCTTCCTCATAAATATGCTCTATAAAGTCTTGAACAAACAGCGGAAAAATCGACTTCAAGTCGGCAGAAAGTGTTTTGTACCTGAAATCAACCTCTGTAACACCATCAATAAGCTGGGCAATGTAAGGAATGCGTTTTTTCACAAACAAGTAGTGTGCATGCTTTAGGTATTCTACCATAAGCTCAACAGGCAAAGACTGAAGTTGTCTCTGAGTAGTTTCCTTATCATCATTTATTAGTTCCAACGCCTTAATTACAGAAGCTGCTTTTAAGCCATGATTGGAACAGACTTCTGCCAGAGTCTCTGTTTTGTAATCATAGAACTTCACCCCAAAATAATAGAGCACTGAAGCCCTAACATGGTTCTCGGTAACTAAATCATTGATGGTTCTTTTAAGAAGGTTTTCCATTTTATTGGGGTTTAACGAATCTACTAATTTTGACTAAGAGAGTAAATGTTCAACTTAGATTTTTCAGTGAACACAAATGAAAACATACCGTTAGATTCATACCATGACATTTACCCATGTTTTTGAAGGGTTTACATATTTTTGCGGATAAATTTTAAAAAAGTGAGCGAATACAAGAATTCATCATACCATATAAGACTACCTATTCTTTTAGCCATTGCACTGATTGCAGGCGTTTTAATTGGCTCTAATTTTGCCGAACCCAAAACAGACAAAAAGTACCAGGCGTCTATTCAGAAGTTTACGCAGCTATTGGACTACATAGAAAACGATTATGTAGACACCGTAAACACTGCTTCCCTTTTAGAAGAGTCTATCGAGGTTATGTTGGATAAGCTAGATCCGCATACGGTTTATATACCACCAAGAGATGCTGAATTGATGGAGTCTCAACTTAGAGCCACCTACGATGGCATTGGAGTTGAATTCAACTTATTAAGAGACACGCTATACGTGGTAACTCCACTGACTGGCGGCCCTTCCGAAACTGCAGGAATTCAGGCAGGTGACAAAATTGTATCGGTAGACGGTGAAAATATAGCAGGCATTGGCCTCAACAACAGAATGGTTTACGATATGCTTAGAGGGCCGAGAGGTTCGGAAGTAACCGTTGGAGTTGTTCGCAAAAATCAGGAAGATATTATTGAATACGATTTGAAGCGAGGAGCCATTCCTCAAACCTCATTAGATGCGAGCTATATGATTGATGACAAAATAGGCTACATCAAAATCAACAGGTTTGCTGAAACCACATACCGTGAATTTAAGGAGGCTTTAAGCAACCTTAAAGAGAGAGGTATGAGCCAATTAATCTTAGACTTACAGAACAATGGCGGTGGTTACATGAGTGCTGCCATTGGCATTGCCGATGAATTCTTAAAAGAAGGGGCCGTAATTGTAAGCCAAAAAGGACAAAGCAAAAAGTACGACAGGGAAGACAGAGCCGAAGAGGGTGGTATATTCGAAGAAGGAGCAGTAATGGTCTTAATTAATGAAGGCTCAGCCTCAGCTTCAGAAATAGTAGCCGGAGCACTCCAAGATAACGACAGAGCATTGGTAGTGGGCAGAAGGTCTTTCGGCAAAGGATTGGTTCAATACCCATTCGATCTAAAAGATGGTTCTGAAGTTCGAATGACCATCGCTAGATACTACACACCAAGTGGTAGGTCTATTCAAAAGCCTTATGAAGATGGCGAAGAAGTTTACAATAATGACTATTACGATAGATTCGTTTCTGGGGAATTATTCTCCCAAGACTCTGTCCATTTCGATGAAGATTTAGCCTATAAAACAGCCTCAGGTAGAACAGTCTACGGTGGAGGTGGCATTATGCCAGATTACTTTGTAGCCTTAGACACAACCGATAATAGTGCATACATTAATAGACTGGTAGCAAACAACACCATTAGAGAATATACACTCGATTTTAGGGACAACAATCCTGAAATGAAGAACATGAGCGTAGATGAGTTTATTAACGATTTTGAGATTACAGACGCTATGCTTCAAGAGGTTATTGCAATGGGCGAAAAAAATGGAGCTCGCTTTAACAGAAAGCAGTACACTAAATCTAAAGAACTACTCAAAAATCTACTAAAAGGTAGAATAGCACGAGAAGTTTTTGATAATGACGATGCCTTCTATAAGGTCTACAACAACAGCAATGAGGTTTACAGAGAGGCCGTAAACATTTTTATGAATCCAGATAAACTGAAAGAGAAGTCTAATACTGTTCTTTTACAACGCATGTAATAAGAAGCCTAGGTATTTGGCGTTGCTAAGTAAAGGTCATTAAAATATGAAGGTTGTTTTTTCGAGCCTACTGCTCATTCTATCTGTAAATCTGTTCTCTCAGAGCCAAACTGAAGCTATCAATAAAGATGTCTGGTTCAATTTTATGCAAGCCTACCAAGACTTGGATGCTAGTTTGTTTAATAAAATTCATACGGATGATGTACTTCGCATTCCTGAAGAAAGCGGAAGTATGATGATTGGGCAGGAATATAAAGATGCCAACCTAGAGAACTTCAATCGCTGGAACCTGGCTAAGGTGAAGCAGAAAATCGAGTTCAGCTTTTATTCCAGAATCCAGAAGGCCAATTGGGCTTATGAAACTGGCATATTTAAGCTAACCCGCTATACCGATTCTGGTTCTCAATCATACTACGGCAAATTTCATGTCACCCTCAAAAAAGTATCAGGTGTCTGGAAAATCTACATCGATTCAGACAATAGCTACGGAGGAGCAATTGGAGAAGAGGATTTTCAAAAGGGAGATGTTTTGAAATAGTTATCAGAAATCAGTTAAACGGAAATCAGTATTGAAAAACAAATACTATTGACACCTTAATTTCCCAACCTCAATACCTCGAAACATCTTAACCTAAACACTTTTTCAAAACATCCGTATATTTGCCTGTCTTGAAAAGAACGCTAACCATATTATTCGTAGCCGTTTACTTCATCACAAGTAGTGGGGTTCTGTTTGGAGAGCATCTTTGCATGGGTAGAGTTAAAGAGTCTGCACTTTTCAAAAAAGTGGAAAGGCAATGCGGCATGAGTATGGAGATGCACACAGACATGGATCATTGTTGCGATGACCAATGGAGCCTAAAGGTGGTTGATGATGAGCAACAGATGACCGCATTTCAAGACGCTCCATTCACTAATTACCATCTTTTATACGAAGCGCCATTTTCAGAATTAGTGACTTTGATAATCGATCAGGAAGATGAGGTTGAACTAAAGAATACTGGCCCGCCTGATATTCATCGACCCGAACTCTACATTTTCTTTCACAATCTCAAAATCCCTTCTGGTTTACAGTCTTAAGGTGTAGAAGCACGTCATTCCGAGGAATGAGCTCGATAGAGATCATGACGAAGGAATCTCCCAATTAACCTTGACAGATTGCTTCTCCCACCCCAAATTATCGGGGAATCGGGATCGCAATGACGGTTTTACAAGCACCTTCAGTACTCCAATAGAGCACTATTCATTCAATACAGGATTGTAAAACCACAAAAATGATCAATAACCTTAATTAAGTTCTTTCTCTACAACCGGCTGGTGACCTTCTTGCTTTTGGTCATTCTAATAGGTTGGGGGCTAGTAACGGCACCATTCGATTGGCAGGTGAATTTGCCAAAAGACCCGGTGCCCGTAGATGCCATTCCTGACATTGGAGAGAATCAGCAAATAGTATTTACAGAGTGGGCAGGTCGCTCACCACAAGACATAGAAGACCAAATCACCTATCCGCTTACCTCCACTCTTTTAGGGCTTCCTGGCGTGAAAACCATTAGAAGTTCAAGCATGTTTGGGGCCTCTTCTATCTACATCATCTTCGAAGAAGGCGTAGAGTTCTATTGGAGCAGAAGCCGAATTCTTGAAAAGCTGAGTGCTTTACCCCAGAACCTTCTTCCCGATGGCGTTCAACCTTCCCTTGGCCCTGATGCTACGGCTCTTGGCCAGATATTCTGGTATACCATCGAAGGCCGGGATAAAGACGGCAACCCTGTTGGCGGCTGGGATCCGCAAGAAATTCGCTCTGTGCAGGATTACACAGTTAAGTATGCGCTGAGTTCAGCCGCTGGCGTTTCAGAAGTATCTTCAGTAGGTGGCTTCGTGAAAGAATACCAGATCGACATAGACCCCGAAGCCATGAAGGGCTTTGGAGTCACACTGATGGAAATTACCAAGGCCGTTCGCGAAAGCAACCGAGACATTGGTGCAAAAACCATGGAAATCAACCAAGCGGAATACCTGGTTCGTGGTTTGGGCTATGTAAAGAGCCTGGAAGATTTAGAAAATGCTGTTGTCAAAACGGTCAACAACACGCCAATTAGGGTGAAGGATGTAGCCTTTGTCTCGCTTGGCCCTGCTTCACGCAGAGGAGCTTTAGACAAATCAGGAGCAGAAGCGGTTGGCGGTGTGGTGGTAGCCCGATACGGATCGAACCCCATGGAGGTGATTCAGAATGTGAAGGAGAAGATCGAGAAGATTGCTCCTGGCCTGCCTTCAAAAACTTTGGCCGATGGCACTGAATCGAAGCTTACCATTGTGCCTTTCTATGACAGAACCCAACTGATTCAGGAAACCATTGGCACTTTGGAAGAAGCGCTGACACTTGAAATCATCATCACGGTGGTGGTAGTAATTGTCATGCTGATGAACCTGAGAGCTTCCATTCTCATTTCCTCACTCATGCCCATAGCTGTGCTCATGTGCTTCATTGTCATGCGATATTTTGGAGTAGATGCCAACATTGTAGCCCTTTCGGGAATTGCCATTGCCATTGGCACCATGGTAGATGTAGGCATTGTGCTCACCGAAAACGTAAGCCGACATCTGGAGATGAGGAAAGACCAAAAGCTGGTCGATTTGATTTTCGAAGCCAGCAAAGAAGTAGCACCTGCCATCATTACAGCGGTGATGACAACGGTGGTTAGCTTCATTCCGGTATTTACCTTGGAAGCTGCTGAAGGAAAGCTCTTCCGTCCATTGGCATTTACCAAAACTTTCGCGTTGATTGCCTCTATTTTGGTAGCGCTGTTGATTCTGCCAACCCTGGCCTACTGGTTCTTTGGTTTCAGACCGAAAAACAAAAACTTCAGAATCATCCTGAATGCCATTACGGTGCTTGTCGGGTCGATTGCCTTATTTAATGGACAGGCACTTTCCGCATTTGTGCTCATTGGTATAGGCATTTGCAACCTCGTTCAAATTTATGTACCGAAAACGAGTTCCTATTTAAAGCATTCTACACTAGTCATCGCGCTTTTGGCTGTTAACATTCTTTTGGCTGAAGAATGGATGCCTTTAGGGGTACAAGGAGGTTCATTGTTGAATTTTCTTTTCGTTGCCATCATCATTGGCTTCACCTTGGGCGTATTTAGCCTCTTTATCAATGTCTATCCTACTTTGCTGAACTGGACGCTAAACAACCGAAAGCTCTTCTTGATTATTCCTTCTTTCATTGTTCTCTTCGGGATAACCATTTGGCTAGGTTTCGACAAGGTATTTGGTTTCATTCCTAAGGCTTTTGGAGAAGAAACAAGAACCACCAGCCTCTATTCAAAACTGAACCACAGCCTGCCCGGAATTGGTAAGGAGTTCATGCCTGCATTGGATGAAGGCGCATTCCTCTTGATGCCAACTTCTATGCCTCATGCTGGCATTGAGCAGAACAAAGAGGTGCTCAAAATGCTCGACATGGCTGTGACCGCCATTCCTGAAATTGAATCTGTAGTGGGCAAATTTGGAAGAACTGAAAGTGCGCTAGACCCTGCTCCTATTTCCATGTATGAGAATGTAATCAACTACAAAAGCGAGTACAAAACAGATGAAAATGGCCGCAGACTCAGGTTCAAAGTGAAAGATGGAGAGTTTTTGAGAGATGCTAATGGAGATTTAATCCCAGATAAAAACGGGTCATATTTCAGACAATGGAGGGACGAAATTCAGTCGCCAGATGATATTTGGCAGGAAATTGTGAAGGCCACTACCCTTCCGGGTGTAACCTCAGCACCTAAACTTCAGCCTATTGAAACGCGTTTGGTCATGCTCCAAACCGGCATGCGTGCCCCGATGGGTATTAAAGTAAAGGGCTCTGATTTAGCTACTATTGAAGCCTTCGGCTTGGAGTTGGAAGATATTCTGAGACAGGTGCCTTCGGTAAAAGCACAGGCAGTTTTCGCAGAGCGAATAGTTGGAAAGCCCTACCTGCTAATCAATCTGAAAAGAGACAACCTAGCTCGCTATGGATTGAGCATTTCTCAGGTTCAGGACTATTTGCAAGTTGCGGTGGGAGGCATGAAACTCTCCACAACTGTTGAGGGCAGGGAGCGCTATCCCATCCGTGTGAGGTACCCGAGAGAGTTGAGAGATAATCCGGAGGCTTTGAACAACATCCTTATTCCAATAGCTGGAAACAGAAACATCCCTTTGAGTGAAGTTGCTGAAATTGAATACACCCGCGGCCCTCAAATGATCAAAAGCGAAGACACTTTCCTAGTGGGCTATGTGATTTTCGATAAGCAACCCGGTCAAGCAGAAGTACAGGTAGTACAAGATGTGCAAAGGCTCATCGATGAAAAAATCTCGACTGGTGAACTGAAATTACCTGCAGGAATTTCCTATGAATTTGCCGGAAGCTATCAGAATCAAATCAGGGCGGAAGCGAGGCTGAGCATTGTAATTCCGATTGTGTTGGTCGTCATCTTCCTGATTCTGTACTTCCAGTTCAAATCAGTTCCTGTGTCACTGATGGTGTTTAGCGGTGTAGCAGTTGCTTTTGGTGGCGGCTTCCTTATGCTGTGGCTTTATGGGCAGGACGGCTTTCTCAACTTCAGCCTGTTCGGAACAAACCTGCGAGATTTATTTCAAATACACCCAATCAACCTTAGTGTGGCTGTTTGGGTAGGCTTTATCGCGCTATTTGGAATAGCTACGGATGATGGTGTTTTGATGGCAACTTATCTGGGTCAGTCTTTCAGAGAAAACCAACCAAATGATAATACACAAATCAGAGAGGCAGTAATCGAAGCAGGCAAGAAGAGAGTTCGCCCATGTTTAATGACTACAGCCACTACACTACTGGCTTTGTTACCTATTTTGACCAGCACCGGCCGTGGCTCCGATGTGATGGTACCTATGGCTATTCCTTCATTCGGGGGAATGCTCATTGCTTTGATCACACTTTTTGTAGTTCCCGTACTTTATGCCTTCTACAAAGAGACACAGTTGAAATATCAAATCAAGAAGAATGAAATCGATCAATAAAAGACATATAACGCTTATGGCTTTCTTCCTTCTCCTTGGTTGTCAAGGCGAACAGAAGTCGGTAAAAATCTCCTATCAAGTTTATGGAAAGCTAATGGAGATTATGCAACATAATCAGCTGCAAGCCAGGGTAAACCTGAATGATTTACAGTTAGGCAAGAACAGCTATGGCCTTGGGGCTATGGAAGGCTTGCAAGGCGAAATACTGATTAGTCAAGGTGAAGTGATTACATCAGTTGCTAACCCTGACAGCATTCTGGTTCAAAACTCAAATGCTTTTGGGGCAGCACTTTTGGTCACTACTGAAGTAGAGGATTGGCAAGAAGTAGAAATGAATGAAACAGTTGATCTGAAATCGCTGGAGTCGGTGATTGAATTTCAGGCTGAGACATTCGACCTAAATGCCAACGATGTAATTCCTTTTAAAATTGAAGCCAAACCTAAAAGCCTGAACTGGCATATTATTAATGCCTCACTGGCCGAAGAACAGAACCATCAGGCCTACAAAGAGTCAGGAAGAACAGGAGTTTTGGAAAGTCAGAAGGTGGAAATTATTGGCTTCTATTCGAAGAACCATCAGGGCGTTTTCACCCATCATGGGAGTTTCCTACATCTGCACTTCATAACAGCAGATGGATCACTCATGGGACATGTAGACGACCTTCAAATTGATGGGAACTGGAAGATTTATTTACCTAAAGCAGCACAGCCATGAAGAAATATGTAATACTTTTCATTCTAAGCTTTACGGCAATGGGTCTTTCGGCACAGTCGCTGGAAGATTATTGGCAGTTGGCTGCTGAAAACAATCCTGCACTAAAAGCCAAGTTCACCCAGTACCTGGCAGCTCTGGAAAGAGTAGATCAGCAAGGTGCTTTGCCAGATCCAACAGTCAGCTTTGGAGTCTTTGTTTCTCCTGTTGAAACCAGGGTGGGAGCGCAAAGATTGAGAATTTCGCTGAACCAAATGTTCCCATGGATGGGCACCAACTCCGCACGAGAAGACTTGGCGGTAAAAATGGCTGAAGCCAGATTTGCTGAATTCGAAGAGGCCAGAAACAGCCTATTCCTCAAGGTTTCGGAAACCTGGTTGATGCTATCCGAACTGGAACAAGAGATTGAGCTAAAGAGGGAAAACCTTAGACTGCTCAAAACTTACGAACCAATAGCCAAAACCAAGTACGAATCTAACCTAACTTCATTGGCCGATCTGATTCGGATTCAGATTAAAATTGAGGATGCCGCTACCAACCTGGAGCTGCTTGAACTAAAGAGAAAGCCCTTGGTGAGCGACTTCAACACTTATTTGAACCGCTCTGTAGACAGCGAGGTAGATATTAGCAATCCATTGCCCGAGCACACTATCACTTCCAGTCTTGATTCTGCATTGGCGAATAACCCGAAAATCAAGGCCAATCAGAAGGACATTGCTGGAGCAGATACTCAATTGAAACTGGTAGAATTGAAACGTAGACCCAACATTGGTGTAGGCCTAGACTATGTTCTGATCAGTGAGCGCAAGGATATGACGATGGCAGATAACGGTAAAGATGCACTCATGCCTATGGTATCGTTGAGCCTACCCGTTTTCGGTAAAAAGAACAGGTCGCTTATCAAAGAGACTGAGCTTGTTAAAGAAAGTCTATCCCTTCAAAATGAGAGAATTCAAAACGACATCAAGAATCAATGGGTAAAAGCGGAGTACTTAGAAAGCACTTCAAGTAGGGAATTAGAACTTTATGAGAGGGAAATTCGAAACACGCGTTCCCTTCTTAACGTGCTCACCAGTGAGTACAGCAACAACAGCAGCAATTTTGAAGAACTGCTAATGACACAGCAGCAGCTCTTACAACTTCAAATAGCTCAGGTAAAAGCCATGACCAAGCAGCATCAGGCCTGGCTTCAAAAGAGATATTTAACCGGAAACTTTTTAACTATCAAACCATGAAAAAACTACTAACAATTGTTTTGTCCATGGCGCTCTTAGCATCATGCAAAGATCAGCCCCCTCAACCGGTTCAGGAAATTGTCTTACAAACTGATAACCCAAGCAGCCTACCAAGACTATTCACCAACAGCAAGGGAGAAACCTTCCTTTCTTATGTTGAAAGAACTCCTGAAAAGGTAGCCAAGCTCTACTTTACCAAGTTGGAGAACGAGCAATGGGGAGCACCGAAATTGATAGCAGAAGGCGACAATTGGTTTGTCAACTGGGCGGATTTTCCATCGGTAATTGAGAACAATAGCCACATGGCAGCCCATTGGTTGCAGAAAAGCGACAAAGGCACTTTCGACTATGATGTGCGAGTAGCGATGTCTGCCAATAACGGTAGTGAGTGGAGCGACTCATTTATTCCACATACAGATGGAATTGCTGCAGAACATGGCTTCGTCACCATGCTTCCCCTTTCTGACCAGAGAACATTTATGACTTGGTTAGATGGCAGAAACACCAAAGTGGAAGGAGAAGAAAGTCATGGCGGCCATGGTGGTGGACCAATGTCTTTGAGAGCAGCTATTTTCGATAAGAATGGAAATGCTTTGGAAGAATGGGAGTTAGACGACAGGGTTTGTGATTGTTGCCAAACCACAGCAGCTCAGACAGACGAGGGCATAGTGGTTATTTACAGAGACCGATCTAAAAACGAAATCAGGGATATGTCGGTAGTGAGATTGGTAGATGGTGAATGGACTCAACCCAAACCATTAATGGTAGAGTTGTGGGAAATGCCTGCCTGCCCAGTGAATGGCCCTTCGGTTACAGCCAAGGGGAATAATGTAGCCGTAGCATGGTTTATGGCTAAAGGCGGAACGCCAGAAGTGAAACTAGCTTTCTCAAAAGATGGTGGTGCCAATTTTGGTGAACCTGTGATGGTAAGCCAAGTGAATACGAGTGGAAGGGTTGGAACCACTACTCTAAACAACGGACATGTACTGGTAAGCTGGATGGACAATGCTGATGAAAAAGCCTCCATTATGCTAGCGGAATACGACAACTCAGGCGCACTGATTAACAAAATGACAGTGGCAGAAACCACAGCCGAAAGAGCCAGTGGTTTTCCGGTAATCACCAGCAATGGTGATGATGTCTACATGGCCTGGACTCAGGCCGGTGATCAATCGATGATAAAAACAGCAAAAATTAATTTCTAGTCATGCAACTGGATAAAAAAACGATATACACCGTGCTGGGAACACTAGTGATAGGACTAGCCCTTGGCGCGATTCTCTTTGGCGGAAACAGCGCTAAAAATCAGGCAGAATCTCTTTCTGCTGAACACAGTCGTGAGCATAACGAAGCAGGCCTATGGACCTGTTCTATGCACCCACAAGTTCGGCAAGAAGAGCCTGGCTCCTGCCCTTTCTGTGGCATGGATTTGATTCCTGTAGCAGATGCCGCCCAAGACGACAATCCGAGGGTTTTGAAAATGTCTAATTCGGCAATAGCGCTGGCCAATATTCAAACTCAAACTGTGGGAAGCCTCAATGCAGATGCCACTTTGGTTCTAAATGGCCGGATAAAAGCTGACCAACGTTTAGTTCAATCTCAAACCACCCATTTCCCAGGAAGAATAGAAAAGCTCTACAAAGACTTTGAGGGCGAATATGTAAGAAAAGGTGAAAGAGTAGCCTCTATTTATTCTCCAGAATTAGTGGCTGCCCAAAACGAGTTACTTGAAGCCAAAAAGCTTTCGAACACTAACCCAACTTTGCTTGAAGCTGCACGCAGAAAGCTCAAGTACTGGAAAGTCACTGATGAACAGATCAAACAGATTGAGGAGTCTGGAGAAGTGATGCAAAACTTCGATCTGCTCTCAAATTACAATGGAGTAATTACCAAAAAGCTCGCTAATAATGGTGCCCACCTTATGCAAGGGCAAACCCTTTACCAGATAGCCGATTTATCTACGGTTTGGGCAGTATTTGAAGTGTATGAAAAGGATCTGAGCAAGGTGAAAATTGGAGATAAGATTCAATTCAAACCGAATGGCAGTCCAACGGTTTATGAGTCTACCGTTAGCTTTATTTCACCTTCAGTTGAAGCTAACAGCAGAATTATTGAGGTAAGGACCGATGTAAGAAACCGCAACGAAACACTCAAGCCAGACATGTTCATTAAGGCCCAATTGAGCACCTCTCAAAATGCAGATCTAGTCATACCGAGGTCTGCCGTACTATGGACAGGCAAAAGATCAGTCACTTACGTAAAGTCAGACGATGAAAATAGCTTTGAGCTCCGCGAGGTAGAACTCGGAGAAGCTATAGGAAATAATTACCAAGTGCTATCAGGCCTATCTGCAGGAGAAGAAGTGGTAACCAACGGAGCCTTTACACTAGATGCTGAGTCTCAGCTCAAGGGTAAAATCAGCATGATGACCCCATCTTCAAATAGTAAGTCACCCGAAACGGGATTCAAAGAGGTTGAAATTCCTCAGGTTAATGATTTCAAATCTAGCACTTCAAAGGCTTTCCAAAATCAGCTTAACGCTGTGGCCAAAGCCTACATTCCTCTCAAAGATGCCATGGTAGAAGGCAATGCACGACCAATCAGAGACCAGGCAGAAAAGGTGAAAGCGTCACTTTCCAAGGTAGACATGAGTTTGGTTCAGGGTGATGCTCATATCCACTGGATGGCACTGCTGACTCCCATGGAAGAAAGCCTAGAAAAAATCAACAACTCTGACGATAGAGACGAGCAGCGACTTCAGTTTATCAACCTCTCTAAGGCACTGATCAATGCGCTCGACTCATTTGGCAACTCAGGAGAAAACATGCTTTACGTTCAGTATTGCCCAATGGCTAATGATGACAAAGGAGCCACCTGGGTATCAATGGACGAAGAAATTATCAATCCATATTTCGGAGACATGATGCTCCACTGTGGAAATGTAGAATACACCATAGAAAACAATTAATCGATATAATACCTATACAATGAAAAAGTTAATAGCACTTTTAGGACTAACTCTAATACTTACTTCTTGCGGATCTGGCGCAAAAGAAACGAAACAGGAAACAGCAACAGAATCTGCAAATCCGGTAGAATCTTATCTGGCCATTAAAGATGCTCTGGTGAAAACCGATGCGGCAGAAGCGAGCAAAGCAGCCAAAGCTTTCTTAAAAAGCAATTCAAATCAGAAACTGGACAGCTCATTAGAAACCATTGCCAATACTTCTGATGTAAAAATTCAGCGTCAGGCTTTTGAAACGCTTTCAATGGAAATGTATGAAGTAGTGAAAGCCAACAATAATAAAACCCCACTTTACAAGCAGTACTGCCCAATGGCTTTCAATAACCAAGGAGCTTACTGGTTAGCTGCTGAAGAAGAAGTGAACAATCCATACTTTGGAGACTTAATGCTTCACTGCGGAAGTGTAGAAGAAGTAATTCAATAAACTATAAAAGGCATGTCGGAGGTTAAGCTACGGCATGCCTTATATACTCCCAGAAAAAGAGACCAATGAAACTCTCTGTTAAACATATGGTTTGCAATCGCTGCGTAATGGTGGTTGAACAGATTTTGAATGAAACAGGCAATCTGAAAGTCCGCAGGGTAGATTTGGGGTCTATTGAACTGGAAGACAACTTAAGTAACCAAGCACTTACCGAGCTCAGATCGGAACTAAGACAAAAGGGGTTCGATTTGCTCGATGATGACAAAAGTCAAAAAGTGGAACTCATCAAAACAGCAATCATTCAAGAAATCCACCACCAGAGCGAAAGAAAAGGAAGTAACGAAAACTTCTCTTCATTCCTCACTAGAGAACTACAGCTCGATTATTCATACCTCAACGACCTCTTTTCCAGTATTGAAGGAAAGACCATTGGCCAATACATTACCCTACAGAAAATTGAAAAGGCGAAAGAGCTCTTGGTTTACGACCAAATGAGCCTGGCAGAAATTGCCGATTTGCTGGAATACAACAGCGGCCAGTACCTCTCTGCACAGTTCAAAAAAGTGACAGGACTTACCCCATCTAAGTTCCGAGACCTCGGCCAAAGAAGAACAATAGATAGAGTATAAATTGAGTTCGGAATTAGGTGGCTATAAACCCTTTGATTCCCTAAAGGGCTGTTCAAACGACTTTCATTTTCCCTTAGGGCTAGGATCAAATCAAACAAAGTCCACTATGAAGTTTATAGCCACTCTCCGTAATCAATTCTTTATCTCTGAGTAGAACTCACCTTACTTAACCTGAGTTCGATGTAAAATTTTCGAAAAACCTTATCAAACACCCCAAACCGTCATGCCGGAATTTTTCTTTATAGATTCTTTTAGCATCGAAGAAAAACATCCGGAATCTAAAGGATACTGTCGGTGAGATGCCGGATAAAATAGGCCTAGTCTGAATTTGAGGCCGATTTTTCCGGCATGACATCCTTTCCTATATTGAACTCAGGTTACTTAGACTCCGAAATATCATACGCTATGACTGAAATAGTGTAACGCAGCCCTCTCGGTAACAGGAGACATTTGCTTAAAAATTATCCATCAATGAAAAAGCAAATAACCATTACCCGCATGACCTGCGAAGGCTGTAAAGCCAAAGTCACCCGAAACATCCAAAAATTAGAAGGCGTCAAATCTGTTGAAATTGACTTGACCAATGGCAAAACCATAATCGACTCAGATGCTCTTTATTCTGAAACTGAGATTCAGGATGCTATTGGAAGAGATTCGAAATATCAGATTGTTAGGCAAGAGCCCATTTCATCCATCAAACCTGAAGAAGAACAAAAAAGCTTTTTCTCAACCTACAAGCCTCTACTCCTAATCGCCTTCTTCATTATTCTTATTAGTACTCTGACACAGTATCCATTTGATTCATTTAATGGAAGGCTATGGATGAGACACTTTATGGCTGGATTCTTTATTGTGTTCTCATTCTTCAAACTGCTAAACATTCAAGGCTTTTCTAACAGTTACAAGATGTATGACATCATAGCTAAAAAATGGAGCCATTGGGGAAAGATTTATCCATTTGTAGAATTGGCCCTCGGAATCGCATATCTAATCAACATTTACCCAACAACTACAAACCTCATTACTGTTATAGTTTTAGGGGCAAGTTCCATTGGAGTTATCAAAAGCAACCTAGATAAGAAGAAAATAAAATGTGCCTGCCTAGGTGATGTTTTCAATTTACCCATGAGTAAAGTAACCATAATTGAAGATGTTACCATGGTGGCAATGGCCGCTGTGATGCTACTCTAAATCAGCATCACAATCTTTTTTCCAAAGTATTTTGAATTATTTTTAGAATCTTTGAAACCAAAACATCTACTTTATAGTTTATATACCAAATCGCTTGCAGGTAACATTTTTTTAGTATTACTTCGAAGCATCAAAAGAAATTAAAGAGACCTAGAGGTTCCAATCCTCTGGTATTGTGTGTGTTTATTGGCCATCCCGAGAGATCGGGATGGTTTTTTTATGCCTATTCCAAAAGTGTCGGTTATCTTTCAATTAGACCCCAGAAGCTGAATTCACATTGAACTTATCGTTAACTTCGGCTGTAATTCTGATAAATTGAACTATGCAAAACCGAGTTGTACTTTTCTTATTATTCGTTCTTTTAATCTCATGTAGCTCCCCACAAAAAGAAGACAAGCAAACCCCACCGAAATCAGAGGCTCAAGACATAGTAGACAAATCTATTTCCCATCATGGCATGGAACAGCTTGATCACGCTGAATTCTCCCTGACTTTTCGTGATATGAGCTATACATACAGCCTCCAGAACGGCCTTTACAAATACACCAGAACACAAACAGATTCTATTGACCAAGAAGTATATGATGTTCTAACTAACGAGGGTTTAACTCGATATATCAATGGAGACTCAGTTGAATTAGAAGAAGAAAAGAGAGCCGCTTATTCACGCTCAGTGAATTCAGTAATTTATTTCTTTCGATTGCCATTTGGGCTGAATGATGAAGCGGTAATTAAAGAGTACCAAGGAACTACCAGCATCAAAGGAAAAGACTATCATGAAATCCGGGTAACCTTCAAGCAATCTGGCGGTGGAGAGGATTTTGATGATGTATTTCTCTACTGGTTCGACACCGAAGACTACAGCATGGACTACCTAGCCTACCTTTACCACACCGATGGTGGCGGCATGCGCTTTAGAGAGGCTATTAATCCGAGAAGAGTTAATGATGTGTTGATTCAAGATTACATCAACTTCAAGCCTGAAGATGAATCTATGGACATCAATAACATCAGCGAACTTTATGAGAATGGAGAGCTAGAAGAACTCTCTCGAATAATTAACGAAGGTGTAGCAATTAGTATAAAGTGATCAAATGAATAAGAAACCAAGAATTGCGGTTGTACAATCCGCACCTTCCTATCTAAACGTTGCCGATTCACTTGCTAAAGTAGAGTCACTGCTAAAAGAAGCTGCGGAACAAGGTGCTCAGTTAGCCACATTTGGAGAAACTTGGTTTACTGGCTATCCAGCTTGGATTGACTACTGCGATGAATACGCGAAGTGGGATTTTAAACCCACCAAGGAGGTGTTCGCCAGAACTTATGAAAACAGTTTAGATATTACTGGACCAGAGGTTGCCCAAATAGGCCATTGGGCTAAAGAATTCAACCTTTCCATTGTTATGGGCATCAATGAAAAAGTAAATTCTGGACTTGGTAACGGTACTATCTATAACAGTTTGCTTACCTGGAACCAAAAGGGTGAGCTAGCAAACCACCACCGCAAGCTAATGCCAACCTACACCGAGAAGCTTATTTATGGCCAAGGTGATGGAAAAGGACTTCAGGCGGTAGAAACTAGCACTGGTAGAGTTGGCGGTTTAATCTGTTGGGAGCATTGGATGCCTTTAACTCGCCAAACCATGCACAACTCAGGAGAGCACATTCATGTGGCTGTTTGGCCGAAGGTTCATGAGATGCTGCAAATAGCCACTAGATCATACGCTTTTGAGGGGCGCTGTTACGCTGTTGGAGTAGGTCAGATTATGAGAGTAAAAGACATCCCAAAAGAACTGAACCTACCGACAGAACTCCAAGACAAACCCGAGCACATGTTGCTGAACGGTGGCAGCTGTATTGTTGGCCCTGACGGGCACTATATAATGGAGCCGATTTGGGACAAGGAGGGTGTTTTTGTGAAAGAAGTGGACTTAACCCGCTGTATTGAGGAAAAGATGGCCTTAGATGTAACCGGTCACTATCAGAGAAATGATGTGTTCGATTTGAGCATTAATCAAAGTAGAAAATAAAAAAAGCCGAAATCTACGATCTCGGCCCATTGGTTTAGTTGCTTGGCAAATTCAAATTCTTAATTACATCCTCTTCTTTCATCTATCTTTTCATAGTACTCTCCAGGGTTAATGGTAAAGCTAGTCCCTGAAGTGTTAGTAGAGAAGTTAGAGAAGATGTATTTATGTGCAGTTCCGAAATCGTCTAAAGCTGTGATAGATATAATGTCGCTACCACTAAATTCTACATGAAGCTCTTTATAGGCAGCACTTGAAGATGGCTTTAACTTCAACATTGAACCATCTACAGAACCAGAATGACCAGAACCAAAGAAGGTCATAGCTTCACCAAAGTCAATAATTGCCTCGGTATTCTGCCCAGAACAGAAGTACATTATCTGAGAATGGTCTGGCTCTTTGGTACCAATATACTCGGTTTTACCATCATCTAACCAAGTTTCATTTGGTCCATACTTCAATATGTATTTTTCACCATCTACTGCTAAAATTCCCTCTTGTACATTTTTGAAGCCCATGTTGTCATTTACAGCCTCATAGACAACGTTTACTCTATACTTAGGAATGTTGCTGTACTTATTATAAAGTTCTTGCACTTTGCTGGTAGCATCTTGAGCCATAAGATTGGCTCCAATCAATAGCAAGAGGGTCAGTGTAACGGATTTCATCAGTGTCTTCATAATTTTTTTAAAGCTCTTAATTTTCAAAGTTGGGGCAAATTTAGCTGACTGGCTATTGAGTTCCACCGGTTGAGTATATCAAAAATAGAAAAATCCTGTGAATTGCTATTCACAGGATTAAAAATGTATTTGACTAACAGTCATTTCTTTCGAATAAAAATATTGCCATTAGTAGTTTTCATCATTACTTCTGCTCCACCACCGTTCAAATCGGCCTCTACCCAGTTTTCATATTTCACATTAAAACCACCTTTAGCTGGTTTTTTGGTGACAGGCTTAGACTCTTTTATGCTGAATGATTCAAAGTCAGTATAAATCTCTCTATTAGTCTTCATTTTAGGAGAGAATTTGGTTCCGTTCGGCACACTAACATCTACATCTCCATTGTAAGTGCTAAAAGCCATGGCTACATCGGCCGAAACTTTTGTAAAAACCGCAACTATAGATCCGTTATAGGTCGATGCACTTGCTGAACCAGAAATATTATTCAAGGTAATGGGGCCATTATAACTTTCTATGCTAAGCTCTCCATTAACACCATCTATTTCAATGCTTCCATTATTGTAGGCCTCCGCCTTAATATTGAAGTTTCTAGGCACCTGAATTTCAAAATCTACACGGTCGTTCCAGCCTTCATTTTCAACTTTTACAAGGTTATTATTTTCACTTGCTTCAAAATTAAAACCACCACTACTCACTAATCGCAGTCCTCCGGCAGACTCATCTTTCTTTACCTTCTTCTCATACTTAGTCATTTTAACCTTAACAGTAGGCCCGTCATAAGCAGTGATTTTTATTTTACCATTCTTAGTATCTACATCAAGCACACCTCTTTCGCCTGGCTTAGAAAGTGGAATCTCTACCTCTTGAGTAGTTTCTTGGTATTCAGCTTTATTTTTTTGCTTGTCCTTTTCTAAGTTGGCAATCCCTAAACCATCGAACACGCGCTCAACAGTACTTTCAGCAAAAGCCTGAATGTTCGCTTCAAAATCGGAATCCACCTCAATGTTTGGATCAAAATTTAGATCAATGAACGGATCTACTTCTACGTGTACATTTGGGTCAGCTTTCACTTTCAACTTCTCATCTACCTTCACCTCTTCGTTCTGTGCCATTGTAGGCGCTACTAAAGCGAACACTAGCACTCCACACAATAGTGATCTTGTAATTCTCATTTCTTTCATCTTTTCTGTTACATGATTTTATCTAAATTCTGACGAAGCGCTGATTTCACATCATCTGGTGTATTTTCAGCATTTAGAATAGGCTCAAATTCCTTTTTGGCTTTCGACTCTTGTAATTCAACCATCAGCTCAGCCATTGCCACCATAACCAATGGCGATTTTTGTTGGGTTATACTGCTCACCAAACCCTCCCTTATAGCTGGATCTTCGGCATATTCTGCCAATGAAGCCAAAGCGGCCAATCTCACATTGGTGTTCTCATCATTATTCAGGGTCAGCAAAAGAGCATCGGTCACATCCTTATTTTCACTCACTAACCCACTACTCATCTGAACCCCCTTAAGCCTCTGACTTACAGACTCACCTTCGAGCATGGTCATCATCATTACCTCTTTCATGTCTGCCATCTGGTTGCTAAGGCTTTCTACCTGACCAGTGTATGCAGACCTAGAGAAAACATTTCCCATAAAAAGACCGAGCATCAATACACTGAAGCCGAAAGCTAGCCTGCCTTTGTTTGTTGAGAACAGGGATTGAACAAACTCACCGAACAGGTCACGACTGCTGCGTTTCTCCAGCTTAACATTCTCTTCTGCAAGCATTTGGTAGAAGTTAGTTCTTAAGGCTTCCGAAGGCTCTGGCTGAGGAGCCTGCAACATCTGCTCTTGCATGCTGGCCAGCTCTTCCACCTCTTTCATATCAATGAACCCATCTTTTACGTAAGTCTCGAATTCTTCTCTTCGAGCCTCTGTGAGCGTTCCATCAATATATTCGGTAATCAAAGACATGTACTTATCGTCCATCTCCATCATTTTTGCTTTCTTAGATATACATCTCCATTGAGTGTCTCAAACTCAAAGCTTGCTCCACCCGAGCTACCATACTGGTAGCTGTTGGAATTAGATACTTTGTACTTCATTCCATTTCCTGCCGAAGTCTTGATCACCTTAGGTGCCAACTTCTCGCTAAACTCAAGGTCACTGTAAATTTCGCCCCACTGGCTCTGGAAGTTGAACACTCCGTTTCCGCCCGATGGTACAAAAATTTCAATATCTCCATTCACAGTTTTGAAACTGGCAAACTCCTTAGGCATCTTCACATAAGAAGCCTCCACTTTGCCATTTACCGTATTTGCCTTAGTATCACTCTGAATTTCCTCCAAGGTTACATCTCCATTCACATTAGAAGCATAAATATTTCCTGTCACGCCTTTGGCGAAAATATCGCCCTTGTTTACTGTAGAGAGTTTTACACTTATGCCCCTAGGCACCTTTATCTTGTAATCCATAGTGTACCAGTAGTCACGCCTATTGTCATTGCCATTCCAATCCCATCCGCACTGAAGCGGATCGGCCTTTTCGGCCATGCGTTGACCAGGCATGCTTACATATAGTTTGGCAAAATCATCGCCCTGCTCACTCTTGAGCTGTAACTCTTGCATTCCCAAATCCACATCGGTCTGGTTTTTACCATTCACACGCTTCTCCAATGTTACTTCCACCGTGTTGCCATCATAAGCCTCCACATCAACACTACCGTTAATGTTGCACACGCAGAACCAGAATTCAATATTCTTGTTTTTGACCTCCAGGCTCCTGGTTATTGTTTCCGATTTACCCTGAGCCCATACCGCTGAGGCAAGCATTAGCGCAACCGACATGAGTAATAATTTCCTTTTCATTTCCTTATGGTTTTACGACCTCGTATTCAAGTTTCTCATAGCACACTTTTAGCTCCTTCAGTGCACGAAAAATCCTCACCTTCACTGCACTTTCGGTTAAGTCGAGCAAATCGGCTATGTCTTTGTACTTCATGCCCTGATACTTGCTGAGCACAAGAATCTCCTTCTTATCCTCTGGCAACCTATTCAGTGCTAGCTGAAGCATACCCAGTTCCTCACTGGCAATCTTAGACCGTTCTGCATTTTCTTCATTCTGGTAGTACCTGTCTGCTGTCTCCACCTCTTCTTTGTACCCCCTTCGCTTTTCCTTTCGGTAATGATCCGCAAAAAGGTTTCTTGCCATGTGGTACATCCAGGTAGAAAACTTACCGTCACCTTTATATGTGTGACGGTATTTGATGATCCTCACAAACACATTCTGCACAAGGTCTTCGCTAACTTCCTGGTCACAGGTGAGCTTAAAGAAGAACCCATACAACGGCCTATTGTATCGTTCAAACAATAGCCCCAGCTGGTCCAGTTGACCGGCCTTAACCTTTAGCATTAATGTGTTGTCTGAGATTGAATCCAATGCTTCGTCTTAAGAATTCAGTGGGGGAAACCCGACCATTTGGAAATGGTTACACACAATTTAAGATTTTATTCAATCTTTATTTTCTGGGGACGCCCCACCGCACAAACCCTTGCGCCTAGGCCTGCTCTGGCGGGCCTGCCGCGCTGTTACCGAAACAGAATCTTGAAACACACAGAACACCTTGTCACCAGAAGGCTAGGTGAAATAATGTTTTGTACCTCAAGGCACAAAATGAATTCTGCTAATCATTAAGCTACCGATGTAGAGCCCCTAAAGGGGCAAGGGTTAAATTCCAATTTTCAAGCACCAATCTCCAAAACCGACTCTGGTCAAAGCGTCTCGCTTCGACCTTCTACCTGAAGTCTTAGAGAGACCTTAAGACTAGTTTAGACAAATTTATGAATCAATGAACTCTAGCTAAAAACTACTCAAGGCCGACAATTAATTTTCAACATTTTAAATTTTAAGCCATCGTTAATGAACTAGAGTTATTTGAATTGACGTTGAGAAACTTTAAATTCATAACCTAACCCCAAACAAATACCCCAATGGAACAAACTGCAGAACAATTACAAAAACAGATCGATGATCTCACTTCTCAGCTTACTGGAGACATGTTCAATGATATGGACATTAAAGACCAAATTCACAACCTTAAAATGAAATTGAATGGTGTTAAACCTATGGATTCTCATTTTGATTGTGTAGGTTGTGGTAGCTAATATGACAACAGCATCATCTTCAACAAAAAAACTAGAGCCTCTTATGGCTCTTTTTTTATTCATTTTTTTAGGCTGCTCCGAGGTAAGTCAAGTAGAAAACACTGCCCCGAAAACTCCCTTTATTATGGTATTGGGTGTAGCACAAGACGCTGGCTATCCACAAGCTGGCTATCAAGAAGAATGGAAAGCCATAAATTTAGGACAGAGAAAACCACTGTACACGGTATCTTTAGGCCTAATAGACCCAATCAATAAAAAGCGATACTTGTTCGATGCTACACCAGATTTCAAAGAACAGCTACAAATGCTAGATGAAATCTCAGAAACGAATGACTATCCATTAGACGGCATATTTCTTACTCATGCCCATATTGGTCATTACACCGGCCTCATGCATTTGGGCAGAGAAGTGATGGGAACTGCAGGCGTTCCTGTACACGCTATGCCTAAAATGAAGACTTTCTTGGAAGAAAATGGCCCATGGAATCAATTAGTAAGCCTGAATAATATCAGCATTAAACCCATGCAAGACTCAACTTTGGTTGAGCTTTCTAAAGATATTTCCGTTATGCCCTTTACTGTTCCGCACAGAGATGAGTATAGTGAAACTGTCGGGTTCAAAATTCAGATCAACCAAAAGTCCATTGTTTTCATACCAGATATTGACAAATGGAATAAGTGGGACGTGGACATTAGAGAAGTGGTTAAAAACAATGACATCATCCTCATTGATGCCAGCTTCTACCAAGATGGTGAACTAGAGGGCAGAGATATGAGTCTTATTCCTCATCCTTTCACTAAAGAAAGTATGGAACTCTTTAGTGAGCTCTCAAAAACAGATAAAGCCAAGGTTCATTTTATTCATGCCAATCATACCAACCCTATTCTGGACATGAATAGTCCAGAATATGAAGAAGTAAGCCAGGCTGGTTTCAATGTGGCGCGGCAAGGGCAAATCTTCGGATTCCAGGAAAAGTAAGATCAGTATTAATTCTAGCAGACAAAAAAAGCGACCTCTTTCGAAGTCGCTTTTTGATTTTATACCATCTGACCTTCGGTCTGATGGGCTTAGAGGACAACAATTATCCGATAGCTACTCTTTTGAATTCAGTAACAGTCATTCCTTTGTTTACTGAATCTAAGTATTGTTGAACAGATTGCTTAGAATCTTTTACGAAAGGCTGGCTCAACAAAGTATTCTCTTGGAAGAACTTGTTCAACTTACCCATTGCAATTTTCTCAATGATTTGCTCTGGCTTACCTTCAGCTCTAGCTTGCTCTTTACCAATCTCTACTTCCTTCTCAATAGTTGCTTGGTCTACACCGTCTTTATCAACAGCTACAGGGTTCATAGCAGCGATCTGCATTCCAACATCTTTACCAGCTTCAGCAACATCATTACCACCTGTACCAGTCAATGCCACAAGAACACCTAATTTACCGTTAGAGTGAATGTATGAAGCAACTTGCTCAGAAGTAAGAGTTTCATAGTGATTAACCGCTAGCTTCTCACCAATTTTACCGATATACTCAGTTACTTTTGCTTGAACAGTAAGTTCGCCAAGGCTCAACTCGTTCAAAGCAGCTAGGTCGGCAGGTTTGTTAGCCATTGCAGCATCAGCAATTTCATTACCTAAAGATTGGAAGTCATCGTTTTTAGCTACGAAGTCAGTCTCACAAGTGAATGAAATGATGATAGCAGAAGTTTTGTCTTCACTAGTTCTTACAAACACGCTACCTTCTTTTGTCTCTCTGTCAGCTCTTTTCTCTGAAAGCTTCTGACCTTTCTTACGAAGGATTTCAATGGCTTTATCGAAATCGCCATCTGCTTCAACCAATGCCTTTTTACAATCCATCATACCGGCACCGGTCATTTGTCTTAGTTTGTTAACGTCTGTTGCTGTAATAGCCATTTTATGAGTTATTTATGATTCCTAATTTGGTTAAAACAAAAATTGAACATCGAAGCGAATTCAATGTTCAATTTATATCAAGTTTTTGTCAATTAATTATGCGTCTTGATTTTCTGGTTGAGCATCAACATCTTTCTTCTCTTGCTCGGCCTTCTCTCTTTCTCTCTCTTCTTTATCTACCTTTCTTTGAGCAAGACCTTCTTCGATAGCCTTACCGAATGCTTGAGTAATGATTTCGATCGACTTGAACGCATCGTCATTACCAGGAATTGGGAAGTCTACATCGTTAGGGTTAGAGTTAGTGTCGCAAAGTGCAAAAACCGGGATACCTAGTTTGTGCGCCTCAGCTACTGCAATGTGCTCTCTTTTTACATCGATAACGAAAAGTGCTGCAGGAAGTCTAGTAAGATCAGTGATACCACCTAAAAGCTTCTCTAGTTTAGCTTTTTCACGGGTTTTCATTAATCTTTCTTTCTTAGCCAAAGCTTTGTAAGCCTCATCTTTCATGAGCTTATCAATTCCCTGAAGCTTCTTCAATGACTTTCTAATGGTCGCGAAGTTGGTTAACATACCACCTAACCATCTTTCTGTCACGAAAGGCATGTTCAATCTTTTAGCCTCTTCAGAAACAAGCGCTCTTGCCTGTTTCTTAGTAGCTACGAACATAACTTTTCTACCAGAACGTACGATGTTCTTAACAGCGTTTGACGCTTCTTCGAGGCTGCTAAGGGTTTGATTAAGATCGATGATATGGATTCCGTTCTTCTCCATGAAGATGTACGGAGCCATTCTTGGATCCCACTTTCTCGTTAAGTGTCCGAAGTGAACACCAGCATCAAGTAAGTCTTTATGAGTTAAATTAGACATTATATATTTTGAAATTAATTCGAATTAACGTTTCGAGAACTGGAATGATCTTCTTGCTTTTCTCTTACCGTATTTCTTACGCTCAACCATTCTAGGGTCACGAGTTAAGAAACCTTCGCTCTTCAAAGCAGGTCTGAATTCTGCATCAGCTTCGCAAAGTGCTCTTGAGATAGCCATTCTAATAGCCTCAGCCTGACCTTTTGGCCCACCACCATCTACATTGATTCTAAGATCAAAGTTGGACTCTTGGTTAACTTTAACCAATGGCTGCTTAACAACAATTTCCATCACATCAGAACCGAAGTATTCACCAAGGTTTCTTCCGTTGATAGAGATTTCACCTTTACCAGGTTGCATGTACAATCTTGCAACTGATGTTTTTCTTCTTCCTATAGTATTAATTACTTCCATTGAAGGCTTCTTATAATTCTACAACTTTTGGTTTTTGAGCTTCATGAGGATGCTCTGTTCCTTCATAAACATGCAGGTTGTGGAAAATACTTCTTCCCAATCTGTTCTTAGGCAACATACCCCTTACAGCTCTTTCCACTAGAAGAGTAGAAGATTTTGCTTTCAATTCTCTTGGAGTAGTTCTCTTCTGACCGCCAGGGTAACCAGTATAACTTAGGTATACTCTGTCAGTCCACTTTTTACCTGTAAGTCTTACTTTATCGGCATTGATAACAATTACATTATCACCACAATCTACGTGTGGAGTAAAACTAGGCTTGTTCTTACCTCTGATGATTTTAGCCACTTCGCTGGCCAATCTTCCCAATGTTTTAGACTCGGCATCGACCAACACCCACTGCTTGTCTACTGTCGCTTTGTTTGCCGATACTGTCTTATAACTTAGTGTATCCACTTCAGTATAATTTATTGACTTTAAATACTTTATTCAGACCTTCCCGTAAAAAGGGACACAAAGATAGAAGTTTGATTTTTCAATTCCAACATAGGCTTGCAAATTAATTGAAAACCAGAGGGATTGGAGCCCAATCTAGTACCTATTCGCTTTTAATTGCTTTTCTATTACCCTTAAATCTTTCGGATAGTCTGCCTGAACAGTTACCTCTTCGTTATTTAAGGAGCGAAAACTTAAGGCAAAGGCATGTAAGGCAAATCGTTTAATAAGTGGTTGCTCCTCTTCATACTTACCCAAATTGAACTTCTTTTTAATCTCAGACAAGAACAAAGGAGACCCTCCATATAAAGGGTCGTTTATAATAGGTGCCTCTTTTTTACTTAAATGAATTCTTATTTGGTGCATTCTACCCGTTTCTGGTCTACACTCTATTAAGGAGTGCCTTTTATAAACCTCCAATGTATTGAAAATGGTAGTTGCGGGCTTTCCTTTAAAGTCTATCACTACACTACCTTTATTTAAAGAGAGTATAGGCAGCTCAACCTTTAGGTTTCTGAATTCATGAATACCATTCACAAATGCGTGGTAAACCTTGTCTACGGTTCGTTTTTCGAACTGAATGGAGGCATGTCGGTAAGCCTCGGCATTTTTAGCGAACAGCAAACAACCAGAAGTTTCTTTATCTAATCTATGACAGGCAGAAAGTGATTCGTCATATCGCTTGGCCAGCATCTGAAGATTCACATCATTGTTCCGATCGTCTAGCGATGAAATGTACGGAGGCTTGTTGGCTACCAAAAAATTATCGTCTTCAAATAAGACTAGCGATTTAAAATCTAGCTTCATTATCTATTATCCTCCCCTAAAGACTCTAGCTCAAGCCTTTCTTCTTCTAACTCCTCCTCCATTTCTTCAGCGCTTTGACCTATTGGCAACTTAAAGCTGAAGGTTGAACCTTTTCCTACCGTACTGATTACACTGACTTTGTTGTTATGCGCTTCTAGAATATGCTTTACAATTGCTAGGCCAAGTCCCGTACCGCCCATTTCCTTGGACCTAGACTTCTCCACTCTAAAGAATCGTTCGAAGATTCTGGTAAGATGCTCTGGTGGAATACCCACCCCAGTATCCTTCACATATACGAGCACTTTTTCACTTTTTACCTCAAAGCCTATTTGAACACCACCTTCTAGCGTGTACTTAATAGCGTTTGAAACCAAGTTGGTTAACACTCGATAAATTCTGTCTGCATCGGCATGAACGAAGATGGGTGTTTCATAAGCAGAATCGAACCTTACGGTAAGGTTCTTATCTTCTGCTTTACTTTCCATCTGATCTATTACCTCTTCGGCTATTGAAACAATATTAAAATGCTCGAAATGCATTTTTATTTCTCCAGTTTCAATTTGAGAAAGGGTTAGCAAGTCTTGAATAAGTGAGTCGAGATTATCCAAACTCTTGGCTGCACGCTTCAAGAATTTCTTACGAATCTTTTTATCATCTATAGCTCCGTCCAATAGAGTATGAACAAAACCTTGTGCGGCAAACACGGGAGTCTTCAACTCGTGACTCACATCTGCTAAAAACTCTCTTCTAAAAGCCTCGAGTTTCTTAAGATCCTCAATCTCTCGATGACGGTTGATTCCGTACTTATATATCTCTTGATTAATCCGCTTTAGGGGGTGGTTTGAGTTACCGTTATCATACTCTTCTATAAAGGAGAAATCTTTTTTGCGCATCTTATTGAGCACATTGTAGATTTCACCTATCTCCTTCATAACCAAAAACTCGAAGGTTACATAAACCAACAAGTAGGTAACTGCAAAAGAGAGCAAGCCAGCCACCAGCATTACAGTTGGCGTAGAATCTGGCAAGAGAGATAAGAATGCAGTGGTAACTATGGCCACTAAGGCAGCCAGCACCAGTGCTACAACTCTCGACTTAAAATACATTTAGTTGACTTCGAACTTGTAGCCTACGCCCTTCACTGTAGAGATGTAGCCATCTCCTATTTTTTCACGCACTTTTCTAATGTGAACATCAACCGTTCTGGCTAATACATAAACGTCTGTACCCCAAATATTTTGAAGCAATTCGTCTCTGCTATAAACCTTATTAGGGTTCTGAGCCAAAAAGTAAAGGAGTTCGAACTCTTTCTTAGGCAAGGTAAACTGGTTACCATTTGCTGAAACGGTATAACTAGACCTATCTATAGTAAGATCTCCGGCTACTACCTGTGGCTTAGATTTATTCTTACTTTCTTTTCTAAAAAGGGCACTAATTCTACTCATTAAAGCTCTAGGCTTAATAGGCTTTGTGATGTAGTCATCTGCTCCAGCTTCAAAAGCGGCTACCTCTGAATATTCTTCAGCCCTTGCAGTTAGGAAAATGATATGAGCATCTGCCATTTCAGGAATCTCCCTAATTTGACGACAAGTCTCTACACCATCTTGCTGAGGCATCATTATATCTAACAAAATGAGTTCTGGAGTAAATCTTTTAGCAATTGAAACTCCTTTCATTCCGTCTTCAGCAGTTTCAACATCGTATCCTTCCTTCTTGAGGTTGTACTTTAAAAGCTCCAGAATATCCGGATCATCATCTACCACCAAGACCTTGGGGCTCTGCTTATTCGCCATGAGTTGTCTTATTAATTGCTCAAAGATATAGTTTTTGAAAGCTTTTAGGCAACATGTATTTGATAGTTTACTCTATGATTGAGAGTGGATGTCGCAAATTCTCGACATTTTTCAGTTCTACATTGAGATAACCAACATAGATTTTAGCCTGAACCTTCAATGGAATTTTATTTAGGTCGTCAGATAACCAAATTTTAAGGGTGTTATCTTCTTCAAACAGGCTATCCTTTTTCATCATTGGCACAAGTACGAGGGCATTCACATCTCCCAGTTTGGTCTTGAGCACCTCCCTACCCATGAATTTCACCGCAAAAGGCTTTTGCTTGTCGTCAAAGAAAGTATTGATCACAATCAATTCTCCCTCCTTAATCTTATCGAAATCAATGGAACGCAGATAATAATAGCCACTTACCATATCCTGAACGTTTTCAGGAATAGCATGATCTTTTTGACTCTCCAGCTTCATGGTTTCTTTATGAAGCTTAGCTACAGTTACTGAATCTTTATCATGATCGAAGTAAAGGATCTCATTTTTACGAAACCTTCCTTCTTTTATATATCTATAAAACTGCTGAGGCACTAAACTGGTGGTATCATAATAAGTTCCCCAATTATCTCTTACGGAAGAGAAAAACTCGAAAACACCTACCGTTTTAGCATTGATATCTATCTTCCAAGTAGGCTTATTATTAATAGTATAAATTACATCGCTAACAGAAAAGGTTGCTTCTGCAGCTCTAATGAAACCGACAGTAGCTTTCAACTCAATTTTCTCTCCTGGTTGAAAGGGAATTTCTTTTGAAAGTTCATATTTCTGTGCCTTCAAACCGAAAGCAGTTAGTAGAAATATGGCAAGTAGTGTCTTTTTCATTTCTTCTTTTACCCTTCACTTGACAAAGGCCATACCAAAAAAAGTTATAGCGAAGGAAAGCGTTTTTTTAAGTAAGTCAAATAAGCCAGTAAATCTCCTCCAAAATCGTCTTGCAATTGTCTTTCCAATTCTTCTTGCTGACTGTTGTACCGAAGCATGGACATGAAGAAAGTGTTTTTAGGCGTACGTTCTTTAAAGTAACCCTGATATACCTCAGAACCAAACGATAACGTATCATAATTGTTTCTTATTCTTAGTAACGCATCAGATTTCAATTGTTCCTTTTCATCTATCGATAAGTCTACCATTGCCTTATAAACAGAATCTAGGTGCTGTGCCGCACCTAGCATGTAGTTTTTAAAAGTAACTTCATCTTTAAGACTCTGCTGATAGTCCGTCACTTGAGCAGAACCTTTACCATATTTTTTCTCCAAGAACATTACTGCTCCTTTATCTCCTATAAAAGATGCGAGGTTTTCATTGAAAGTGACAGAATCTTTCACAAAGAGGGTTCCATGGGTTAGCTCATGAATAATTAAACTAGCCAAATCTCCTTCAGACCTATTGAGCATATTGCTAAGCACAGGGTCTTGAAACCAACCTAATGTCGACCATCCACCGGCTGTTCTGATATCTACCTCTATTGCTTCTTCAGTCTTTATTCTATTTGCTTCTTCCCTAGCTTTCTCTAATTCAAAGAACCCTTTATAAGGCACACTACCCACCACAGGAAACTTCCACATTCTGGGTCTGAAATAATACGGATCGCAAGCAGTTACTACATACATAGATGGCTTTCCCTGCTGATCAAATATCTTAGAATAGTTTTCGGAATAATTAATCCCCAATTCCTCAAAAGCAAATTGCTTAGCCTCTAGTACTATCTCTACCTTTTTCTTTTGCTCTTCAGTGGTAGTTGGCAACTCCATAAACTCTTCTAATGGAATAGCATTATTCACTACGTTAAGCTGCCCTTTGAGTTGAAGCCACCCATAAGCAACAAGTTCTCGCTGCCAAACTCCTAAAACTATGATTATCAGCAATAGACTTAAGCCTACCCATTTTAAGATTTTCTTGACCTTCATAGGGCAGCGAAATTACAAAGATTATATGGTTGTGTATTGCAGGCTTTACTGCTATCTTCACACTCTAAACGCACATCTTTCAAGTCTTACCCAATTAACATGAGTGATAATAAAGAAAAACTAAAAGCACTTCAGCTCACTATAGACAAGTTGGAAAAATCTTACGGCAAGGGCACTGTAATGAAGCTAAGTGATGAAAAAGTTGTTGACCTCCCTTCTATACCAACCGGTTCACTAGGGCTAGACATTGCCTTGGGCATTGGTGGTATTCCTCGCGGAAGAGTGATTGAAATCTACGGGCCAGAATCTTCTGGTAAAACCACACTAACCATGCATTGCATTGCCGAAGCACAGAAAAAAGGAGGCTTAGCCGCTTTTATTGATGCAGAGCATGCCTTTGACAAAACATATGCAGAGAAATTAGGAATAGATACTGAAAACCTATTGATCTCTCAGCCAGACAATGGAGAACAAGCCTTAGAAATTGCAGAACACTTAATTCGTTCTGGTGCATTAGACATTATTGTTATTGACTCAGTAGCCGCCTTGGTTCCTAAAGGTGAACTTGAAGGAGAAATGGGCGACAGCAAAATGGGGCTTCAAGCTCGCTTAATGTCACAAGCATTAAGAAAACTAACAGGTACCATTAATAAGACGGGTTGTGCGTGTATTTTCATTAACCAGTTAAGAGAGAAGATTGGCGTAATGTTTGGAAACCCAGAAACCACAACTGGTGGTAACGCCCTTAAATTCTATGCTTCTGTTCGTTTAGATATTAGACGAATCGGTCAGATTAAAGAGAGTGCAGACAACATTATGGGTAACCGCACTAGAGTAAAGGTTGTGAAAAACAAAGTAGCGCCTCCATTCAAAGTGGTTGAGTTTGACATTATGTATGGTCAGGGAATCTCAAAGTCAGGTGAAATTCTAGACATTGGGGTTGAATTAGGCATTATTAAGAAAGCTGGTTCATGGTTCTCTTATGGCAACGAAAAGCTTGGCCAAGGGCGCGATGCAGTAAAATCGCTCATTGAAGACAACCCTGAATTATCAGAAGAGCTTGAGGGTAAAATTAAGGCTCACATCAGTGGCGAAGTTCCTGCCGAAGGAGAGGAATAATATTACTCTAAAATAGAAACAGAAAAGGCTACTCGATGAGTAGCCTTTCTTATTTTAAACAATCAAATTCTTAACCAGCTCTCATAGCTTCTACCGGGTCTAGTCTAGCTGCTTTTGCAGAAGGGATAATTCCAGAAACCACCCCAATTATACTAGACACCACTACACCCAATAAAATATTCTTAACACTCAATGTAACTTCTAAGGTGCCGAACGGAATGAATGTAAGTAGGAAGACAATGAATACCCCAATGGCTCCTCCGAACAAGCATAGAAAAACAGATTCGAACAAGAATTGGAATAGAATGAAATAATTTTTAGCCCCAAGCGACTTTTGAATTCCTATAAGCTTGGTTCTTTCTTGTACAGACACAAACATGATGTTCATAATTCCGAAGCCTCCTACCAAAATGGCAAAACCTCCGATTACCCAACCAGCAAGACCTAGCACATCAAAAATACCACCCAATGCTTCAGCAATAGCTTCTGGCCTGTTTAGCGCAAAATTAGATTCTTCTTTAGGACGAAGTCCACGAACTTTTCTAAGCAGCCCTTCCATCTCATTTTGAAGTTCCACCATTCCTATATCGTCTTCAAAGCCTTTCACAGCTAGAGAAGGGTTTATACCCCATCTTGAACCGATGTAGTACATTTTGTTAAACATCTTATAAGGAATATATATTCGGTCGTCACTACTTGGTGTACCTATAAAGCTCTCGCCTTCTTTGGTCATTATTCCAATTACCCGAACCTTAAAGCCCCGAACCTTAATATCTTTCCCTATAGCACTTTCATTAGGAAAAAGTGTTTGGGCAATTTCATCACCGATGATCGCCACATTTCTCCCCCCTTCTATTTCTTGCTGAGTGAAATATCTTCCTTGAGCAATATCTACCTCGTATACATCTTTATACTGATAGGTCATTCCCCAAAGGTCTGTTCCTCCCAAGCTACTACTACCATATCTGGCTGTTGTAGAAGCTTGCCCTACAATAGTAATAGCGGCAGCATTCTTTAAATTAGCCTGCAAAAACTCAAACTCTGAATAGCTATTATTGGGTCTTCTGAAGTATTTCCACCACGGATAATTAGGGTCTGGCCCAGTTCCGAACGGGAATTTATCTACAGTAACCACATTTGAGCCAAGAAAATCGAGGCTATCGCGAATATTTTTCTCCAATGAATCCACCATGGTGAATACCGAAATAATCAGCATAATACCAATGGTTACACCTAACAAAGAGAGCGTTGTTCTGAGGAGGTTTGTAGTTAAGACCTGAATTGCAAAGCGAATACTTTCGCCCATTAATTTCAAAAAGATACCAAAGCGCATAAATCGACCTAGCTTTTAGTGGTTACTATTGCAACGTAAAGAATCGGAAAAAGTAAACATGCTCAAACCTTTAATGGTTAAAAAAGTGAATTCATGGAGCGAAAGGAAGTTAAGGTGGTTGAGTGGAGAAGCACTACTTCTTTAATTCTTTACTTGAATTATTCATTTGCTCAACTTACCTTATGTCGCTCATTATTTATTTTTTATCTTTGCCAGCTATTTCAAAAGACAGGAGAATTGAGTATCGAGAAAATGAAATTATCGGCATTCAAGTTTGAGTTACCTCAAGACCGAATTGCCAAATATCCAGCCGAAAACAGAGACGAGTCAAGAATGTTGGTGTTGCACCGCGACACTGGAGAAATTGAACACAAGGTTTTTAAAGACATTGTGGACTATTTCGATGAAGGTGATGTGATGGTTAACAACGACACTAAAGTTTTCCCTGCTAGGCTTTATGGCCAAAAAGAGAAGACAGGCGCCCAAATTGAGGTATTCCTTTTGAGAGAACTCAACCAGGAAATGCACCTTTGGGATGTGTTGGTAGATCCTGCTAGAAAAATCCGTGTAGGTAATAAACTCTACTTCGGAGAAGGTGAGTTGGTAGCTGAGGTTATCGACAACACTACATCTAGAGGTAGAACCATCAGATTCCTGTTCGATGGTACCGATGAAGAATTCTACAAAACCATCGATACTTTAGGCGAGACTCCGCTACCAAGAACTATCCCAAGAGACACAGAGCCAGAGGATAGAGAGCGTTTCCAAACCATTTATGCTAAGCATGTAGGAGCAGTGGCTGCACCAGTAGCTGGCCTCCATTTTACCATGCAGGTTTTAAAAAGATTGGAAATTAAAGGCATTGATGTTACTCCAATTACGCTTCATATTGGCTTAGGCACCTTCCGTCCGGTAGATGTTGAAGACCTAACTAAGCACAAAATGGACTCTGAAAACTACAGCATTGGAGAACCAACTGCTCAGCTAGTAAACAGAGCGCTAGATGAGAAGAAAAGAGTGGTTTCTATTGGAACAACTTCAATGAGAGCATTAGAATCTTCGGTTTCGGCTGGAGGCAGGTTAAAAGCAAACTCAGCATGGACAGATAAGTTTATCTTCCCTCCTTACGAGTTCAAAATCTGTAATGCCTTAGTAACTAACTTCCACTTACCTGAGTCTACATTATTGATGCAGGCAGCAGCTTTTGGTGGTTACGAGAATGTAATGAAAGCCTACAAAGAGGCTATCAAAGAGAAATATAGATTCTTCAGCTATGGTGATGCCATGCTAATTATCTAAGAGAATAAAGCAGTGCTAAAGAAAAGCCTTCCTGATTCAGGAAGGCTTTTTTGTTTAATATTGTGCTATGCAGAAATACGCCATCATAGTAGCAGGAGGAAGCGGGACCCGCATGAAAAGCGAACTACCGAAGCAGTTTATAAAGCTGGCGGGGAAGCCAATTCTTATGCACACGCTTGAGGCATTCCATTTTGATAATATTCAAATTATCCTCGTGCTTCCAGAGAGTCAGATTCCATACTGGAAGGAGTTAGTTGATGAACATCAATTCAAAATTCCTCATAACATTATAGCTGGTGGCGAACAGCGCTTTCATTCTGTAAAAAATGGTCTTTCTAGTATAAAGGCAGACGATGGATTAGTAGCCATTCATGATGGTGTTAGACCATTAATAAAACGTCAAATAATTTCTGAGTCTTTTGAACAAGCGAAACGGACAGGGAACGCCATTGCGTCAATTCAACTCAAAGACTCTATTAGGTCCATTACTCCACACGCTAACCAACAAGAAGACAGGACTAACTTCAGGCTTATTCAAACCCCTCAAACCTTTAAAATTCAACTCATTAAAAGGGCGTTTGAACAAGAATACACTCCCAGCTTTACAGACGATGCTTCAGTTTTAGAACAAGCAGGCCACAGTATTAACTTAATAGAGGGCGACTATAAAAACATAAAAATAACTACTCCAGAAGATTTACTTGTTGCCGAAACTCTACTGAAGGCATAAACTAGGCTTGCTAAGAATAAGATTTTAGCTAACTTATTGCTCCTAAATTTTACTATGGAACGCGCAAAATTAACCACCCTTCTTGGTGTGGCAGTACTCTTATTAGTCTTAGGCTGCACCCCTCAAAACAAAAACGAATGGGAGAACCTGTTCAATGGCAAGGACTTAGAAGGATGGACACCTAAAATAACTGGCTATCCAGCTGGTGAAAATTATGGGGAGACTTTCAGAGTAGAAGACGGTCTTCTTACCGTTTCTTATGACAAGTACTACAGGTTCGACAACCGTTTTGGACATCTTTTTTATGAAAAGCCATTCTCTAATTACGTTCTAAGAGTAGAGTACCGATTTATTGGAGAACAAGTAGAAGGTGGAGCCGCATGGGCCACTAGAAATAGTGGAGTAATGTTTCACTCACAGGCACCAGAAACCATGGGAGAACAACAAGACTTCCCCATTTCTTTAGAAGCTCAGTTTTTAGGAGGCCTAAGCGATGGCAACCCTAGGCCTACTGGCAGCCTTTGTACCCCTGGAACCCACGTAGATATTGATGGAGTTCAGATCACCGACCATTGTATTACCTCAACTGCCAAAACTTATGATGGAGACCAATGGATTACCATGGATATAGTGGCGAGAGCCAATGGCGAAATCGCTCATGTGGTGGAAGGCGATACCGTTATGAAATATAGCAACCCTGTAATGGGTATTGGAATGGTAAGCAACCTAAAAGACAATATTATGGAAGATGGCAAACCGCTCAATGGCGGTTATTTTGCACTTCAAAGTGAGAGTCATCCTGTGCAATTCAGAAAGGTGATGATCAAACAATTAAAAGACTAATTCAACTACAGACAAATACATAAACTTGATAACTATGAACCAAACGGGAATCTCTATCAGACTTAGCGTTATGATGTTTCTCCAATTTTTTATTTGGGGTGGCTGGTTTGTAACACTAGGCTCTTATTTGGGCAACAACCTCCAAACTACTGATGCTCAAGCCAGCATGGCTTTTTCAACACAATCTTGGGGAGCCATTATAGCACCTTTTATTATTGGCCTTATTGCCGATAGATTTTTTAATGCCGAGCGTATTCTTGGCGTATTACACCTTGCTGGTGCAGTGCTGATGTACATGATGTATCAGGCCACAGATTTTGCCAGCTTTTACCCATACGTATTAGCATACATGATTCTTTACATGCCTACTTTGGCCCTTGTAAATTCTGTTTCATTCAGACAGTTAACTGACCCTTCTAAACAGTTCTCTAAGATCAGAGTATTCGGAACCATTGGTTGGGTTATCGCTGGGTTTGTAATCAGTGCGCTCTCTTGGGACTCTCAAGAAGCAGCTCAGGCGGGTATGTTAAAAAACACCTTCTTAATGGTAGCAGCAGCTTCTGCCGTTCTTGGTATATTCAGCTTTACCCTACCTAAAACTCCACCGCAAGTTGATAAGGATGAAAAAATTAAGGTTTCTGATATTCTTGGACTAGACGCACTTAAGCTTTTGGCCAATAAGAACTTTGCTGTATTCTTCTTTTCATCGGTTCTTATCTGTATTCCGCTAGCATTTTACTATCAAATGACCAACCCTTTCCTTTTAGAGATTGGCATGACTAACGCCACAGGAAAGCAAGCTATCGGTCAAATATCAGAAATAGCCTTCATGCTATTATTACCTGTCTTTTTAACTCGTTATGGCATAAAAAAGACTTTACTATTCGGAATGCTAGCTTGGGCAATTAGATACGTACTATTTGCCTACGGAAATGCAGATTCTGGCACCTGGATGCTACTATTAGGTATTGCACTTCATGGAATATGTTATGACTTCTTCTTTGTATCTGGTCAGATATATACTGACTCTAAAGCTGGAGCCAAATTCCAAAGTGCCGCCCAAGGGCTTATCACTCTTGCTACCTACGGTGTAGGTATGTTAATCGGTTTCTGGGCTGCTGGCCAAATTTCAGGAATGTACACCAATGCAGACGGAACTCACACTTGGGAGAACATTTGGTTATTACCTGCAGGCTTCTCTGTGTTAGTATTTATCCTCTTCTCTATTTTCTTCAAAAACGAGAAAGTAGCTTACAAACAAGACTAAGAGTAGAACCCAAATTATAAAACTTCAAAATTTATGTCTACACAAAGGAAAATTAGAATGGGCATGATGGGTGGAGGACTCAACTCCTTCATCGGTATTGTTCATAGAATAGCCTCATATATTGGCGAAGAGTATACTTTAGTTGGAGGAGTATTCGATTCCAACTTTGAAAACGGTCAGAAGTTTGCAAAAAAGCTAGAGCTAGACCTAAGCAGAACATATGCTGATATAGATACTTTTGTAGAAAAAGAACTGGCTTTACCAGCCGAAGAAAGGATTGAAGTAGTAGTGGTGGTAACACCAAACTTTCTTCACTACCCAATGGCCAAACAGCTAATTGAAAACGGTTTTCACGTAATCTGTGAAAAACCAATTACCAATACCGCTGCAGAAGCTATGGAGCTAGAATCTCTAACCAAGAAGCATGGTGTTTCTTTTGCCCTAACCCATACCTACACTGGCTACCCAATGGTACGCCAAATGAAAAGTATGATAGCCGAAGGTGTACTTGGTAAAATTCAGAAGGTTGATGCCCAATACTACCAAGGCTGGATTAACCCTGTTATTCACGACAAGGAAAAAAGAGCTGGCGTTTGGCGCTTAGACCCAGAAAAAGCGGGTCAAAGCTGTTGTATGGGAGATATTGGAGTTCACGCCTTTAACATGGTAGAGTACACCACTGGGCTAAAAACCACCAAAGTATTAGCAGACCTAAATACACTTTACGAAGACAATCCATTAGATATTGATGGAACTGCTATGTGTCAGTTCGATAATGGTGCGAAAGGCCTAGTAAGAGCTAGCCAAATTGCCACCAGCGAAGAAAATAATCTCTGCATAGCGGTTTATGGTATCAAAGCAGGTATAAAGTGGGAACAAGAAAACCCTAACTACCTCTATTTTATGGAAGAAGGAAAGCCAGTTCAGGTGCTCAAGCCAGGGCATGAATACAACAGCGAACTTTCCGCTATAAGTACCAAAATAGCTCCAGGGCACCCAGAGGGCATTTTCGACTCTATGGGAAATATTTATTCTGGAGCAGCCAAAGCCATTCGGGGCGAAGAGTATTTAGAAGGTGCTTTCCCTACAGTACACGAAGGGGTGAGAGGAATGAAGTTTATTGAAGCCGTTTTAGCATCGTCTAAAAACGGTAATGTGTGGACAGAAATAGAAGATTAAGATGAAAACAATAAAAGGACCAGCTTTATTCTTAGCACAGTTTGCAGATGACCAGGCACCGTTCAACAGCTTACCTAATATTGCTAAATGGGCAAGCGATTTAGGCTATAAGGCAGTGCAAATACCAACTTGGGATGCTCGCCTTATAGATTTAGACAAAGCGGCAGAAAGTAAAACTTACTGCGATGAGCTTAAGGGCACATTAGCCGAGTATGGCTTGGAGGTAAGTGAACTATCCACCCATTTACAAGGGCAACTCATAGCTGTTCACCCTGCTTACGAAGAGCTTTTCAAAGGCTTTGCACCAAAAGGAATGAATGCCAAACAAAGAAATGAGTGGGCTATAGATCAGGTAAAAAAGGCTGCCGTAGCTTCTAAAAACTTGGGTATAGATGTACACGCTACATTCTCTGGCGCATTAGTTTGGCCATATTTCTACAATTGGCCACAGCGACCAGCCGGCCTAATTGAAAAAGGGTTTGCCGAGCTAGCGAATAGATGGCAACCTATTCTTAATCATTTTGATGAACAAGGTGTAGATGTTTGTTATGAGGTTCATGCTGGTGAAGACCTTCATGATGGAACTACTTTTGAGATGTTCTATGAGGCTACAGGCAAACACAATAGAGTAAAGCTACTTTACGATCCATCTCACTTTGTACTTCAGCAGTTAGACTACTTGGCCTATATAGATCATTACCATGAGTTCATTCGCATGTTCCATGTAAAGGATGCCGAATTCAACATGAATGGCAAATCGGGTGTTTACGGTGGTTATCAAGATTGGATAGACCGTCCGGGAAGGTTCAGGTCTATTGGTGATGGGCAAGTAGATTTTCAGGGCATCTTCTCAAAACTAACGCAGTATGGATATGACGGTTGGGCTGTTTTAGAATGGGAATGCTGCATTAAATCTCCTGAGCAAGGAGCCAGAGAAGGTGCAGAATATATTAGCCAGTTCATTATAGAGGCAACTCAGAAAAACTTCGATGATTTTGCCGATGCTGGCATTTCAGATGATGAATTCAAAAAACTATTAGGAATAGATAATTGATTGATATGAAAAAGATTGCGTTGACACTTACTTTACTTTGCTTTGGAGCTGGCCTGATGGCTCAAATTACCGACCCAAAAGCCACCGAAGTATGGGAACCCGTGCCTAGGAAAATTACCCCTGGCAAAAATGGAGCTGCCCCTTCAGATGCCATTGTTCTTTTCGATGGTAAGAATCTAAATGCTTGGGAATCTAAAATTGAAGGAAAGCCCGCTGCTTGGAAAGTAGAAAACGGCTATATGGAAGTTGTAGCTCGCACTGGAGACATTCAAACCAAACAAGAGTTTGAAGATTTCCAGCTACATATTGAATGGTCTGCACCAACTGTAATTGTGGGCGAAGGCCAAGGCCGAGGTAATTCTGGCGTATTTCTTCAAGGAATTTATGAAGTGCAAGTATTAGATAGCTACGAGTCTAAAACTTACTCCAATGGCCAAGCTGCAGCCATTTATAAGCAGGCTATGCCTTTAGTAAATGCCACTGTTGCCCCTGGCGAGTGGAACGTTTACGACATTATTTACAAGGCGCCTCGCTTCAATGAAGATGGCATTAAAGTAGCCAGTGGAACAGTGACTGTTTTACACAACGGTGTGGTAGTACAGAATCATCACATATTATCTGGCACTACTCCATACATTGGTCTTCCACAAAATCCAGCTCACGGCCCTGGCCCAATTGCTTTACAAGACCATGGCAACCCAGTGAGGTATAGAAATATCTGGATAAGAGAGCTCTAAACAAGCCTTAACAATAACTAAAAAGGCTGTTTCAAGAGGTTTTCCGTTATTCATAACCCTGAATTGTGGTTTTCGCAAAATGGGGAATGACGAGGATGCACTCTTTTGAAACAGCTTTTTTTTATGCTCTTCTATCAGACTTTGAGTCTCCGTTAATACTACTCCAGTTATATCCATCCAAGCCGAATACACTTAGCCACCAAGGCCGTGGTATTTGGCGCTGTTGTTTTGCCCAAAATATTTTTGCGGTGGGTAGTAACCGTATTGATGGAAACAAATAAGTGATTTGCAATTTCTTTAGCGCTAGCCCCTTCAGCCATAAGGCTAATAATTTCGAATTCTCTGTCAGTAAACTGTTCATTAATCTGCACGGCATTCATAATACTATCGGTTTAGTAGAACCAAAGTGAGCCATTTTAGAGATCAGTTCTTTCAATGAAAATTCTGAAAGAAAGAATTAGTGGTTTTCCACTACCCTAATTCGGGTAGTGGTTTTCTGCCATTTACCCACATCACAGAAGCTGCTGATTTTAAATCTTTTACAAACTTCTATCTTTAAAGTATAATCAACCATCAACAAATAACGTAACCATGAAACTTGGCAAACCAATTAAGAAAGCTGAAGACTTAGCCCAGATTAATGACTTGGTAAATAGTAAGGCGTATATCCATTTTCATACTGGAGTAAATGGAATACTCGACAGTTCTAAACTACCTAAAGATGTTGCAGCGATTCCTGGCAAATATGTAAAAGCAACCTTTATGGCTTTTCATGATAAATGGGACATGGAACACCATTTACTTTCACCCAAAAACCATGAGGTATACTCCATAAACAATGCGGATGCCGATGGAAATGTATACTTAGAATTCATAAAACGAGATTTTGACAATCAGTCTGGAAAGGTAAAGCTGCTCATGGTAAAGCATACCATATTCTTCCATGAAAACCTGAGTGGAAAAAAGCTACTTATGCAGGTTTTTGAAAAGTCAAACAAAAAAGATGCAGAGTCTGCTTTAATTGTTTGGGACGATAAATATTGTGAAACCGATATTCCCCCTGTTCAATAAGAATGAGGCAACTCTTTATGATCTTACTGGCGTTCTTCTTAATGAAGAATGCCTTCTCTCAAGAATATACTTTCGACTCACTATTTTTCGCTGCAAACCAACAATTGGCAAATGGTGATACTGACAGTACTTTCCTTATCATTCAAAATATAGACACATCCAGTACAAGTACTTACCAAAGAGTAAAATACCTCAGCCTAATCAGTGACACCCATTTAAAGAGCAACACTTCAAACAATCGAGAACGCGCCATTAACTTCTTAATCGAAGCCCTCAAGCTATTGAAAGCAACAGAGGAGAATGCATTGATAATGGCCGAACTTAATGACAAAATTGGTGAGGTGTATGACCTGATGCGCCAAAAGGAATCTTCAAAAATCTATTTTCAGAGCGCCTATAATCTCAGAATTGAGTACAACCTAAAAGAAGAGCTCTATAAATCTTATATCAACTTAGGCATTAATAGTTACAGGTTCGGAAAGCTATCTGATTGCATAGACTTCAACAGAAAGGCATTGACGCTAATTGAAGGAAATAGGTCAGCAACAGATATAGCTAAGTGTCATTTTTGGCTCGGATCGGCCTACAATTTTTTAATAGACGAAGTACCTGGCAACCACGCCACTTATTTAGACTCCGCAGTCTATCATGCAAAAGCTTCTAAAAACCTATATACTAATGCAGGCGACACGTTAGGCACCATTCAGGTAAATTCATTGCTCGGTAGCATTTACACTCAGCAAGAAAATGGCCCAGCTGCTATTGCCGTGCTGCTAGAGTCTGTAGAGTTAATTGATAGTCTAGAAAAAAGTCGAGGATATAAAATGGAACATGAGGTTTACGCCACCACATTTACCCGCCTTTCTAGGGCTTATGAACTGGTGGGAGATTTTAGAAAGGCACTAACCTACAGCAATCAAAGATATTCTGAAGTTATTGGAATTCTGATGGAAAAGGAAAGAACCAGAGTAGCTCAAATAACCGAAGATTACAGAACAGATAAACAGCTTGACCAGGCTGAACAAACCGCGTTCTTTGCTAGCCGAAAGGCTCGCCTGTTTAGTATCGGACTGATAATTCTGATCATAGCCCTGCTCATTTCTTACCTCATCTTTATTCAAACCTTGCAAAAAAAGAAACTAGAAAACCTACAGGCCATGGTTATGGGCGAAGAACAAGAACGTAAGCGTGTGGCAAAAGACCTTCATGATGGCATCGGGGTGTTATTGACAAGTGTAAAGCTGAGGCTCAGTAATTTTGAAGATAAAGTAGAGGATCAAGAAGGCTACCGAAAATCATTGGCACAAATTGACAACGCATGTACCGAAGTGAGACGAATTTCGCACAACATGGTACCAGCCAGCTTAACAAAGCTTGGATTGGCAGAAGCTATCTTAGACCTGCTAGACAATGTAAAGGCTTCTACTCAACTAAAGGTTAAAGAAGAAATTGCAGTAGAAGAAGGCATTATTGATGAAGAAAAAGAAGTGCTGATCTATCGCATTATTCAGGAGCTCATTAACAATAGCATGAAATATGCTCATGCTCAAACAATAGCACTATCAGTGAAACTAAGCAACTCTACACTATCCATTCAATATAAAGATGATGGAAAAGGCTTTGATAAAACTGAAATTAAGGAAGGCTTAGGCCTGAAGAGTATTGCCTCTAGGGTAGACATTCTAAGAGGAAAACTCCAAATTCAGAGCACTCCTGGCAATGGGGCAGAATTTAACATAAACATACCTATCAATGAATAAAACCAATATTCTGGTAGCAGACGACCATCAGGTAATAATAGATGGAATGGAAGCCATTATTAATGGTGTTTCTGACCTATCGTTTGCGGGCGGGGCACTAAATGGAAATCAAGTTATTGAGGCTGTGGAAACTAAAACCATAGACCTAGTGCTAATGGATATTAACATGCCAGAAATGGATGGTTTGGAATGTACAACATACCTCAACAAGCATTATCCACAAATTCGAGTAATCGCTTTAAGTATGCACGATAACCCGCGCTTGGCCAAGCGGATGATAAAAAATGGGGCTTTCGGCTTCTTACTTAAAAACTCCAACAAAGAGAAAATACTTGAAGCGATAAGAGATGTAATGCAAGGCAGAAATTATTTCGATCCGTTGCTAATGCAGAACTTCTTAGACTTTGACAACCAGAAATCTTCTAGCTCCTTCGCTAAAAAAGACTTGCTCACCAAACGAGAACTGGAAATCATTCAGCTGATTTGTGATGAAAAAACCACAGGAGAAATAGCAGAAGAACTATCCATAAGCGTACACACCGTAGAAAGTCATAGGTCAAACATTCTGTTAAAGCTGGAACTGAAAAATTCGGTCGGCTTAGTTAAATGGGCTATTCAAAATGAGGTGATCAACCTTTAGGTTTAGCTCTTCCCTGCTGCCTCTAAAAGCGCCTCTTTGTAAGTTCTGGAAACCACCAATTTAACTCCACAGGTAAGTACCACCGCACTAGACTTGACCTGTCGAGCATGGTTTAGATTGATAATGGTAGATCTATGGATTCTAACAAAATACTCAGGCAAATCTGCTTCTAATGACGTAAGCGATCTACGGTCAATTTCTGGATGCTCTTTATTTTTTATATGGAACTCGCAATAGCCACCATCTGATGAGATGTATTCTATATCGGCCAAGTTAATGACGGCTTTACTTTTTAAGGTTAAGTATTCAAACTTAGGTGCTAATGGCTCTTCTGAAGCTTCACGCTTAGTCTGCTCTAAAGACCTAGCTAACTCCATATTAGTGGTTTTAAGTAGCTCCTTTTCTCTCAAAACCTTTATGAGCATTATCATCATAGCAACGGAAAGCCCTATAACCTGCATTAAATTCCCTATGAGAATAGGGTCTACTACAAAATTGAACTCAGCAATTAAACCATACTCATCAAGTATTTTACCAACAATGGTAATGAAAAAGAGAGCGTAGGAAATGGCGAATATCACCGATCTATTCATTCCCTGCTTTCGGTATTTTATAGCAGCAGTAACTGAAAACACTAAGATGAGCCCTACTAAAAAGTATCTCAAAGCAAAGAGCCTAGGCGCAAAGGCTACATAAGTATTGGGAATAATTACCCAGACAACTGTTCCTAAAACAAAGAGCAGCAATACACCATTCATTATCCTATTGAAAGCAGGCAACGTATTTTTCGTTTCAAAAAAGCTCTGCACAAATATCAATAGAGACATTATCGCTATCTGAGAACAAAATGGAAGAAAATGTCTGTTGAACTCAGGCCAATTAGAGGTAATGTATTGATAAGAGAATCCCTGCCAAGTAAACAGCCACAACCCATAACAAAACACACTAACGGCATACCAAACAAACACCTTATTGCTAAGCCCAAGCCCTACCATCAATGAAGAAATAACCAAAACAACCAAGAATATATAGTAGACAGAAAGGTAAATCTGCTCTCTATTGGCTGTTTCTAAAAAATGTGATTGACTATATAACCGTAATGGAAATCTAACAGCAGAATTGCGCTTATCCGCATTCAATAGAAAGGTCTTTTGCTCTTTAGAAGAAATGCTGATTGGAAACACAAAGTTTCTACTGTCTACCGGCCTTTGACTGAATTTGAACTTATCTCCTGTAGCAAAAAGCAGTTTAGCACTTTCACCATGAATTTCCGAGAGGCTCACAGCATCTAACTGCGGATATGAAAGTTCTAAGTAAAATTGAGAGTTGTCCGTTAAGCTATTATAGACTTGAAACACCAACCAATAGGCCACATCTGAATTAGTCATTCCCGGATTCCCTTGGTACGGAACCTCTTCCAAGATGCCCGCTTGAATTCTTCGCCATGCTTCTTGTGCCGAAATGGTGTCGGGAGTTTGATAAACGCTCACAAAATCGTTGACTTTATAAGCTCTATCCATATCAGAAAACTGCACTATTTGCTCATTAACCTGAAAGGCATTGAGGGACATGACACAGAGCAAGAGCAGGCAGAAAGAGACGCTAACTCGATTTTTTAGCACAGGTAAGTACAGTTATAGGTTACTAATATGCACTTTCTTAAGCCAATTCAAAGGCAAATCTCCTCATTCAATTTTTTGGATGCTTTAATATTAAAAGAGCCTGCAATATTTCTATTGCAGGCCCAAACAACAACATAAATATGATCAACAATTTATTTTTCTACCCTGATCACGTAGTTACCAGCCATACCAGCTCTTACCGGCCCATCGGACTTGGTAAAGCTGAACACAAACTTGCTAAAAGTGAGCTGTTGGATGTTCACCACTTTGCCATCGTCTAGGTTTACCACTGCGGCTGACTCATCAGCCCATTCCCATGTGCCACTGGCACTGAACAGGTCGCCAGCATTGGTGGTGGTGTATGTGCCATCTGCAAAAGACAGGGCAAAGCCTGGATAGTTGGGGCTAACATCTGCTCCTTCTAGCTTGATGCTCCCAAACTCACCTAGCGTCCACTGACCAGCCAGCTTCTCGTAAGCAAGGTCTTGAATGCTTGGCCCCGTACCGTCATCTTTCTGCTTGCAGCCTAACGACAACAAAGCCATTACTGCTATTAGTGTGAGGGCGTATATGCTCTTTATTTTCATCTTGGTTGTATGTTTTATCCTCACCCTGCCCTCCCAAAAATTGAGAGGACGTGGGGTCGGTATATTCTACTTACTTCTGTTACTACTTTCTAATGAGTACTTTCTTTCTCACAAGTGATCTCTCATTGCTGAACTGGATGATGTACAGACCACTTTCAAAGTTGGTTACATCGATAGTCAGCTCCGACTTGTCATAACCTTCTTTCTCTAGTCTGCTCACT
>Ga0189279_100064_pt1 | contig 118997 bp, 101 predicted proteins | sample N26B6minimetaG_FD_130324 | JGI IMG/M metagenome (GOLD analysis project Ga0189279, IMG submission 130324) | Marine microbial communities from the Costa Rica Dome - N26 B6 mini metaG | ecosystem: Environmental > Aquatic > Marine > Oceanic > Photic zone | place: Costa Rica: the Eastern Pacific... | reverse complement strand
TAGAAAACTTATAGATTTCTGTATCAAGCATCAGGCGGGAACGCTTATTTTAATGAACCAAGAGGACAAGGTCGGGATTGCCAAAGAAGAAGAATTTGTATTAAGGAACTGGAGCTATTATGAGCTAATGACCAAAATAAAATACAAGGCAGAGAAAGCAGGCATTGAGCTGATTACTGCATGACAATTGGATATTGAGGGTGCTTGTACACCCGTAAGGTGAGGTTGACAACAACACTCACTAAGTGTGAACAACACATACAACTTGTGGGATACACGCTAACAATAACAATCAATAAGCTTAAACACCGGCACCTATATACAATATGGGACAAACACCGATAAAGTTTTTTTGAACGATTGAAAATGGATACTTTTAATGAAGTGTCCAGAAACCGTCAAATATTAGATAGAACCCTTGGGATATTGCTTAGCCTTATAGGTATCGCAATTGGGATTTTCCTTATTCCTGATTTTTTACCACTACTTGAAAGGACTCCTTATTTATTGCTCGAACCCGATGCAGGTGTAAGACATGAGCTTGGATACGCTTGGTTTATGCAATCCGTTGGTTGGATCATTGCTTTTTTCGCATTTAGGAGCGGTAGGGCATTTTTAAGGGATAGCAAGAAAACCACCAGTACTAGTAATTAAATCAAAGGTGTAAAGAAGGTATATAGTTGCCTAAACACCATATACAACTCACTGAAAAACCACTTTGGAACGCAATTTTCTGTGATGACAGCCATTCATCTGGTAGTCTAAAGTATGTAAAGAGAAGCTAATGTCATCTCGCCTATTTTCATGTAACTACACTTTTTTTGATTGCTTTTTCCTTGAACCTTATCAAAAGATTTCCAATATCCTCACTTATCTTGGATTCCACGACTCTGGCATAAATCTGTGTGGTGGACAGTTTGCTATGCCCAAGAAGTTTCGAGACTGTTTCGATGGGCACACCATTTGACAACATTACCGTTGTGGCAAAGGTATGTCTTGCAACATGAAAGGTCAGGTTTTTGTCAATGTCGCAGGAGTCCGCTATCTCCTTTAAATAGGCATTTGTCTTTTGATTGGAACTGATGGGCAATAAACTTTCCTTATTTTCCATTTCAGGACATTGCATATACTTTTCCAAGATTTCCTGTGCCTTTGGGAGCAAGGGTACTTTAACGGGCTTGTCCGTTTTTTCACGCTTGGTACTAATCCAATGGTTTCCATCTATCCCCTTTACGATATTGTCACGGTTCAGCTCCTTGACATCCACATAAGAAAGGCCTGTGTAGCATGAAAACACAAAACAGTCCCTTATCCTCTCCAAACGTTCGTTCCCCATTTTAGTGCTTTCCAATTGCTCCAGTTCCTCTTCGTCCAGAAACTGCCTATCATATTTGTTATATTTCAACTGGAACTGGTTGAACGGGTTCTTGTCCATCCATTCCAATTTGACGGCAAGGTTGAGCATCTTCTTGAACCTTTCCAGATGTTTCATTACCCCATTGTTGCCTAATAAGAGTCTTTTCTTTGAATCTCTGTAATTGCGCAAAAAATGCTCAAAATCCGTGACAAAGGCATAGTTCAACTGTTTGAGGCGGACATCGCTTACCTTTCTTTTCTTAGACAAAAACCTGTATAGGTACTTTTCCGTTGTATAATAGTTCTTCATTGTTCCCTTTTTCAGGACAATTGACATATTCTCATTATGGTACTTGATAAGTTCCCTTAAGGTCTTGCTGTTGTCATCCTCGCCAAGATAACGGGACTTGATGGCATTTGAAGAAACGACCCTGTTCTCTTCCAAAAGTTCTTTATGGCAGTCCAATAGTTCACCATAAACGCTGTCCAGATAGGCGTTCAATGCCCTGATCCTCTGTGAACCTCCCCTGCCCCGGTTCCGTGAATTGTCCCACTCTTTGGAGGGAATGCTTCTTTTGAGGCTGATCTCGGCTCGTTGGCCGTCCACAGTGATTCGTACATAGATGGATAATTGGTTGGGAACGCTCCTTGATTTTCTGGTAAAGAAAATTACCGTAAAAGTGTGTTTTGATTTCATTTTCCATGACTTTGGTTAAACAATAAATTGTAAAGACGAAAGTCAAATCGTACTCTAAAGTCCTTTCAAGTTAGTACATTCCGGATTAATCGTTGTACACCGAATTGCACACCTTTTATATGGTTTTAAATGAAATCAATTGAGCGCATAAAAAACAAAAAACACTGAAAATCAAATGATTAACAGTGTTTTGTTTTGACCTATTTCTAGGTTCGTCGGGGTGGCAGGATTCGAACCTGCGACCTCCTGCTCCCAAAGCAGGCGCGATAACCGGGCTACGCTACACCCCGAACATAATTTAATTCCAAATATCTTAGGAAACAGCGGAGAGACTGGGACTCGAACCCAGGCAGCACTTACGCGCTGACAGATTAGCAATCTGCTCCGTTACCACTCCGGCACCTCTCCCAATACTTCTTATGAACTTGCACTCTAAAAATGCGGATGCAAATGTACCTTTTCATCCGAAAGAACGCAACTATTTTCCGTTTTTTTTAATTAGGAATTGATTTTATGGACTTTACTCCGGATACTCGACCCTAAGATGGTAGATATTGGTCAGTTTTTGCTTCAATATCTTCTTCACCATCTCGATTTCCTTTAGGGTAATATTGGCATTTAAAAACTGATTGGCCTGCATCTGCCCCTTCACAATTTTCTCCACAAATTCATCTATGACCAAAAAAGTGGGATTCTTTAAACTCTTGGACGCAGCTTCCACGGCATCCGACATCATCAGGATGGCAGTTTCCTTTGAAAAGGGAATTGGACCTGGATACCTAAAATCATTATCATCCACCTCAGCCTCAAGTTCCTGTTGTTTTTTATAAAAATAGTACACCAGTGTGGTACCGTGATGGGTCCTTATAAAATCAATGATCCTATCTGGGAGATTGTTCTTTCTTGCAATTTCTATTCCTTGAATCACGTGGTCTATTATAATCTTGGCACTTTCCCTTGGCGGCAGATCATCATGTGGATTTACATTGGTGACCTGATTCTCCGTAAAGAAGGTCGGCTTTTCCATTTTTCCGATGTCATGGTACAAGGCTCCCACCCGGACCAACATGGCATTGGCACCAATCTCATTTGCGGCGGCTTCGGCAAGGTTGGCCACCTGTAATGAATGGTGGAACGTTCCCGGTGCCTTGTCCGACAGTTTCTTCAACAACTTGGAATTGGTGTCCGAAAGCTCCAACAGGGACACATCGGATATCAAACCGAACAATTTCTCGAACATGTAGATCAACGGCTGGGCAAAAAGCGTCAAAAGTCCATTCAGGACAAATACCCCGAACAATATCCATTCAATGTTCTCCAGATTTCCCTCATGGATCGCGTGGAAGGCGAAATAGCCTATAATATATATTAGGGTGATCTGCCCTACAGAAATAAAGAGATTGGCCCTCTTATACAGTTCTGAGGCGGTTAAAATGGTAACGATACCCGCTATGATCTGAAGAAAAATATACTCGAAGCTGTTGGGTACCACAAAACCAAGAATCAACACGGTAAGTACATGTACAAAAAGCCCCAGTCGGGCATCAAAAAAGTTCTTGAGCACCAAGGGTAGGATACACAATGGAACCCCATATACATAGCTCTCATTGTTCTTTACCATCAGTGTTGTGGCCAACACCATTAGCAATATGTTGAAAAAGATAAAGGTGACCTTATTATTGTTCTTAAAAATTTCATTTCGATACCGCTTTAGAAAAAGAAACAACATGATCAATACCAATGCCACCAAAATGGTATAGCCCAACATGATGTAATAGTAGTTGTTGCCTTGCCAAAGTTCAGATTCATATTCTTCCTTTAAAGAATTGAGAATCTTGAAATTTTCGGCCTCCACCACTTCGCCCTTGGCTATGATCAACCTCCCTTCCGATACCTCTCCCCTTGTGTAGGATATCTTGGATAGCTCCTGTTGCAAGGCACTTTCTGTCAAGGTTTCGTCATAAAAAAGATTAGGCTTTATGTTGGATTGAACCGTATTCTCCAACCCAGCCTTATCCACCACATTGGAACGGGAAATTTGTGAAGACACCTGTCTTTTCGCTCCTTGCAAGTCGAGAAAATCATTGGGTGCCATAGGGATGGCCTCGTTGTTCCGCACCAAAACAATGGAATTGGAACCCGGGCTATTTTCAAAAACACCTTTGGCATAAATGCTATCGATCACAGCCATACCCACATTGAGCATGTTTCGTTGCTGTCGGGTCGAATACGCATTGGAAGTGGCCCACTGTTCCAGTTCCTTTTGCACATTGGCCTTTAGCGTGGTGACTATGGATGCATCAAAATTGTAATAGTCCGTTTTGGTATTGCGGACGGAAAGCTGTTCCTGGGCTATTTCATCTGAACTTTTCTGGATGGAAAAATCAATGGGAGCATACAGATTTTCATACTGCCATGGCTTTCCTTTTTGAAATTCGTACTTGAATTTTCCGCCTTTAGGGAAAAAGAAAACAATGAGGGCTACAGATACCAGATAGAGAAAATACTTGTAGGCAAGTGATTGATGTTTATATACATTGTCCAAAGCTTTTCCCATATCGTATGCTGATATCCCCAAAAATAGAAAATATATATTAAGGAGTGCCGTACAATCACGTCTTACCCTTTGGATTTAATTTTAGTATTTTCGTAACCGTAAAAATGCACATATGAACAAAGTTGTCATCGTTTCAGCTGTTAGAACGCCCATAGGTAGTTTTATGGGAGCATTGTCCACCATACCGGCACCTAAATTGGGTGCGGTTGCCATTAAAGGGGCATTGGACAAGATCGGACTTTCTCCAGAAAAGGTCGAAGAGGTTTTAATGGGGAATGTGGTACAGGCCGGCACGGGTCAGGCTCCTGCCCGACAGGCCGCCATTTATGCCGGGATTCCGGATACGGTTCCCTGTACAACGGTGAACAAAGTATGTGCATCCGGAATGAAAGCCATTACGCAAGCCGCCCAATCCATTGCATTGGGAGAAAATTCCATTGTAGTGGCCGGCGGCATGGAAAACATGAGCCTCATCCCACATTATGCCTATATGCGCAATGGGTTGAAGTTTGGTCCTGCCACCCTGCTGGACGGAATGCAAAAAGACGGTTTGGTAGATGCCTACGATCAAAATGCCATGGGGGTATGTGCCGATGCCTGTGCTACGGAATATCAATTTAGCAGAGAAGATCAAGATGCCTTTGCCATACAATCCTACCAACGTTCTGCCGAGGCGTGGAAAGCTGGAAAATTCAAAAATGAAGTAGTACCCGTTGAAGTCCCACAACGTCGAGGAGAACCCATTGTTGTGAGCGAGGATGAGGAATATACCAATGTAAAAATAGATAAAATCCCCGCATTGCGACCCGCCTTTACCAAAGATGGAACGGTTACTGCCGCCAATGCCTCCACCATCAATGATGGGGCCGCCGCAGTGGTGCTGATGAGTGAGGACAAAGCGAAAGAACTTGGCTTGAAACCCTTGGCTTACATAAAAGGGTATGCCGATGCGGCCCAAGAGCCCAAATGGTTTACCACTGCACCTGCCAAGGCTCTTCCCAAAGCACTGGATCGTGCCGGGGTATCTTTGGAGGATATCGACTACTTTGAGTTCAACGAAGCGTTTTCTGTTGTGGGCCTTGCCAATATGAAGATTTTGGGACTACAGGATTCCAACGTAAATGTAAACGGTGGCGCAGTTTCTTTGGGACACCCATTGGGCTGTTCCGGTGCGCGGATTACCATAACGTTGCTCAATGTGCTTGAACAGAACAATGCCAAATTAGGTGCAGCCGCTATCTGCAATGGCGGTGGTGGTGCATCAGCCTTAATTTTGGAAAGAATTTAGCCATCCAATATCATCCGTAAATGCAATATGGAATTTGCCCACTGAGCATTGTGCCCATTAGAACACTTCCCGAGGATAGTTCCGAAATGACTTCCCAGCTCTTGTATGGGGAACATTTCAAGGTTTTGGAAAGTCGAAAAAAATGGAGCCGCATCAGGATAGCGCATGACCAATGCGAGGGATGGGTTTCCAACCATCAGTTTAAATTCATCACAGAGGAGGATTACAAAGCGTTCGAGAACCCCGAAAACCAACAACTTTCCCCAGATATAGTTTCCCATGTCTGCAGTCAAGATGGCATGCTACTTCCCATTGTTTTGGGCTCCATGGTTTCTTCATCAACACTCTTGGACCATTCCTTTGAGGGTAGTTCCGTAAGTGGGCATGCCCAAAAGAATGAACTGGTAGATGTAGCTTTTCTGTACCTGAAAGCCCCTTTTCTTTGGGGGGGCAAAACGCCTTTTGGCATAGACAGCGCGGGATTTACCCAAATGGTCTATAAGATCAATGGGATTGCCCTTTGCAGGGATGCGGAAGGACAGTCCAAACAAGGGGAACCTTTAAGTTTCATTGAGGAAAGCGAACCGGGCGACCTTGCCTTTTTTGATAACAATGAGGGAGTTATAGACCATGTTGGCATCATCTTAAAGGACAATTATATCATCCACACCTACGGGCATGTCCGAATCGATCGTTTGGACCACACAGGTATTTTCAATACCGAAGAAAAACGGTACACCCATCAGCTTAGGGTAATCAAGAAAATCATATAATAAAAAAAGGGACCAAAATGGTCCCTTTCTATTTTTACAAATTGGAGCGGTTTACTCTCCCAAAAGCTTTTTGATACGCATAAAGTTCTCGGTATCTCCCAAAGCTCCGTAGATGTTCTTCAATTGTGATAGGATACTTTGGTTATCAGGATTGGTTTTTACGGCATTTTCCAAAACCGTGGCACCTTCCTTAAACAAACTGTCCTTCTTTCCCTTCAACTCGTCGTATTTGGCGATATCGGCCTTTGAGCTTCCCAACGCATTCATTTCATCAATAAGTCCGTTACCTTCGTTCACATAGGTAGTGGAAAGGTTCAAAAGGGCATTGATGTATCCTGGATCAATGGCCAATGTCTTTTTATAGGCCTCACGAGCATCTTCCAAGTTTCCTTGTTCCATATTGATAACACCAATGTTGTACAACAAATCAGGATTGTCAGGAGCCATTTCAGACGCCTTCGCCATCAACTTCTTGAAATTTTCCTTATCTCCCATGGAGTAGTGAAGGTTGGCCTCTCCCAAAACCAAGTTTACGTCATCTGGGTTTTCTGCCCTAGCATCGGAATACGCTGCAAGTGCTTTCTCATTATCTCCCAATTGTTGGTAGATCAAAGCGATATTTTTTACAATCTCTGGTTTTTTGGAAGGACTTCTTTCCTCATTTGGATCTTTGTGCGTATTGGCCTTTACGTATAGGTCACGAGTTGCTTTATCCATGGTCTCAACCTCTCCGGTCTCAATGTTTACCGCAGTATAGGTGACTCCACTTCCATCATAGTCCATTTCCTTCAACTCATTGTAATAGTTCAATGCATTGTCGTAATCCTGACCATTAACGGCACTACTGGCAGCATAATACAGGTAAATGGTATCGGCCGGGCTCAATTTGTAACTCATATACAACTTTGCCGCAGCTTCTTTGAACTTCTGGTTGTTGTTGTCCTCAACGGCGGCGTTTACCAAGTCACCGGTGATCTGTGCCAGCTTCTGTTTGGCAACGGTGGTGTATTTTTCCTTACCACTGGCCTCTTCCACAGAAATCACTTTGTTGTAAGCATCTATAGCGGGTTGAAATGCAGTTTCATCCCCTTTCTGGGCCAAATCGGAATATACATTTCCCTTTATGGCATAATACTGGGCCTGAACCCTTTCATCAGCAGCATCGATTGTGGACGCAGCCGCTTCCAAAGCAGTCTTGGCCGCTGCGGCATCTCCACCTTTCAGGGCTTTTTCCGCATCCTTGATCTCATTCTTTTGAGAGTAACCCATAACTGAAACCCCCATGGCAATTAGTATCAAAAATTTAGTCTTCATGTCAAAAATGTAATTATTTAGTGTTTATCGATTATTTATTTTCCTCGTTGTCATTATCAATAGCCGTGCCATCTTCTCCCTTGACCTCTATATCCATGATGTTGGTTTCATCCAAGGGACCATCTTCTTTCATGACTTTGGCAACCGCTGCAATGGAGTCTGAATCCTTTAGGTTGATAAGGCGCACACCCTGTGTTGCCCTTCCCATGACCCTAAGATCCTCGACACTCATTCGAATGGCAATTCCAGACTTATTGATAATCATAAGATCATCCGTATCCGAAACATTTTTTATGGCTACAAGACCACCCGTTTTATCGGTAATGGAGATTGTCTTGACCCCTTTACCACCTCTATTGGTAATCCTGTAATCCTCAAGAGAGGAACGTTTTCCATAGCCGTTCTCGGAAACTACCAGAATATCATCCTCAAAATTATGGACGGAAACCATTCCGATCACCTCATCATGGTCATCGGCCAAGGTAATACCGCGTACCCCGGATGCATTTCTTCCCATGGGGCGGGTCTTGCCTTCTTCAAATCGAATGGCTTTACCCGATTTCAATCCTAGGAATATCTGACTTGTCCCTGTTGTTAATTTGGCTTCAAGAAGCTCATCACCATCCTTTATGGTTATGGCATTGATACCATTTTGACGAGGTCGTGAGTATTGCTCCAAAGAGGTTTTCTTTACGGTTCCCTTCTTGGTGGCCATAATCACATAATGGCTGTTCACGTAATCCTCATCCTTAAGGTCCTGGGTACAGATAAAGGCTTTCACCTTATCGTCCTGTTCTATATTGATCAAATTCTGGATGGCCCTACCTTTTGAGGTTCTGGATCCTTCCGGAATTTCAAAGACACGCATCCAGAAACATTTCCCGTTTTGCGTGAAGAACAACATATACTGGTGATTGGTGCCCACAAATAGGTGCTCCAAAAAGTCTTCATTTCGGGTAGAGGACGCTTTCTGGCCCACTCCTCCCCTATTCTGGGTTTTATATTCGGTGAGTGGTGTTCTCTTGACATACCCGGCATGGGAAATGGTAATGACCACTTGCTCATCCGGAATCATATCCTCTATACTTAGGTCTCCTCCCGCAAAGTTGATTTCTGACCTTCTTTCATCACCGTATTTCTCCTTGACTTCAAGAAGTTCATCCTTGATGATCTGCATCCTACGCTCTTTTTTCGCCAGAATGTCCTTCAAATCCTCAATAGTCTTCAACAACTCGGCATGCTCATCACGCAATTTGTCCTGCTCCAGACCTGTAAGTTGACGCAAACGCATCTCCACGATGGCCTTAGCCTGTATTTCGGTGAGCTTAAAACGCTCCATTAAACTGTTACGCGCCTCATCCACATTGGCAGAGCCACGGATAATGGCAATCACCTCATCAATATTGTCTGATGCGATGATAAGTCCCTCCAAGATGTGGGCACGATCTTCAGCTTTTTGCAGCTCATATTTGGTTCGTCGAACCACCACTTCGTGTCGGTGCTCCACAAAATAATGGATGATTTCCTTGAGGTTCAACAACTGCGGTCTTCCATTGACCAATGCAATATTGTTGACACTGAAGGAAGACTGAAGTGCTGTATACTTGTACAGCATATTCAGCACAATATTGGGGATGGCATCTCGCTTAAGGATATACACGATACGCATTCCTTTCCTATCCGATTCATCACGGATGGATGCAATTCCCTCAATCTTCTTTTCATTGACCAGATCGGCGGTCTTCTTGATCATGTCCGCCTTGTTCACCTGATAGGGAATCTCGGTAACAATGATACACTCCCTTCCTTGAACTTCCTCGAAAGAGGCCTTGGCCCTCATGACCACCCGACCTCTACCGGTATGGAATGCCTCCTTTACCCCATCATACCCATAAATGATACCTCCGGTTGGAAAATCAGGAGCTTTTATGTGGGTGATCAGTTCATCGATCTCTATCTCATGGTTATCTATATAGGCCACTGTCCCGTCCACCACTTCAGAAAGGTTGTGGGGCGGCATGTTGGTGGCCATACCCACGGCAATACCTGAAGCTCCGTTCACCAAAAGATTGGGAACACGGGTAGGCAATACGGTTGGCTCTTGCAGCGAGTCATCAAAATTAAGTTGGTGATCAACGGTGTCCTTGTCAATATCGGCCAACATCTCGTCAGCGATCTTGCGCATTCTGGCCTCGGTATAACGCATGGCCGCAGGGCTATCACCGTCCACGGAACCAAAGTTACCCTGACCATCGATCAACATGTACCTAAGGCTCCACTCTTGGGCCATACGTACCATGGTATCATAGACCGAAGTATCCCCGTGCGGGTGATACTTACCCAAGACCTCCCCAACGATACGGGCCGATTTCTTGTGTGAACTGGTTGATCTAACTCCCAATTCATGCATTCCAAAAAGCACTCTTCTGTGAACTGGTTTGAGTCCATCACGAACATCTGGCAGGGCACGTGACACAATGACCGACATTGAATAATCAATGTAGGCAGATTTCATCTCATCCTCAATATTGATAGGAATTAACTTTTCTCCTTCCGCCATGCTAAAATCTTATAGTTTTTTGTGGTTAAAATATCATGGCAATATACGGAAAATAGGCCCTTTCCAAACCTTTGGAATCTACTTTATTAAAAAAATTATCAACAGTTATCCAAGTGCTCTTTTCTTTTGATAAAGCTTTGTTAAACTGTTAAAAAACGACCTTTATTTCGACATTTACCACTAGTTTATCGATAATGGGTACGGTATTTGACCACAGTAACAATACTTTTATTAATTTTAGTTGCGAAAAAGAAAGGTATGGACGATAATTTTTCCCCCAGAGTAAAAGATGTAATTGCATACAGCAAGGAGGAGGCCCTACGTTTGGGCCATGATTTTATTGGTACGGAACATCTTATGCTCGGTCTTTTAAGAGATGGTAACGGCAAAGCCATTAGTATTTTGGATGCCCTTGATGTGGATTTGGACCACCTACGCAGAAAAGTGGAAATTCTTAGTCCTGCAAATCCCACTTCGGGAACCATGCAAAAAGACAAGAAAAACCTACATCTGACCCGTCAGGCAGAACGTGCATTGAAAACCACTTTCCTAGAGGCCAAACTGTTCCAGAGTTCCTCTATAAATACAGCACACCTATTGCTCTGCATCCTTAGAAACGAAAACGACCCCACCACAAAATTGCTGCACAAGCTCAAGGTGGACTACGATAATGTGAAGGAACAATTCAAATCCATGATCACCAGTGATGATGATTACATAGATTCCCCACAGGCCGAATCTTTTCCAAGTGACCCTGATGAAGGAGGGGATTCCAAGGAAAGTACATTCGGTTCCGGCTCGTCCCAAAAGGGAAGCAAAAAATCCAAAACCCCTGTCCTGGATAATTTTGGAAGGGACCTTACCCGCTTGGCCGAGGAAAATAAATTGGACCCGGTTGTGGGAAGGGAAAAGGAAATTGAGCGTGTATCCCAGATTTTGAGCCGTAGAAAGAAGAACAACCCCTTGCTGATTGGTGAACCAGGAGTGGGAAAAAGTGCCATTGCCGAAGGCTTGGCCCTGCGCATCATCAACAAAAAAGTATCCCGAATCCTATACAACAAACGCGTTGTAACCTTGGATTTGGCATCGTTGGTAGCAGGGACCAAATACCGAGGACAATTTGAAGAACGCATGAAAGCGGTGATGAACGAACTTGAAAAGAATGACGACATCATCCTATTTATTGATGAAATCCACACCATTGTAGGTGCCGGTGGTGCTACAGGAAGTTTGGATGCTTCCAACATGTTCAAGCCTGCTTTGGCCCGAGGGGAAATTCAATGTATCGGAGCCACTACTCTTGATGAATACAGACAATACATTGAAAAGGATGGTGCCTTGGAACGTCGTTTCCAAAAGGTAATGGTAGAACCAACAAGCGTTGAGGAAACCATAGAAATCCTGATGAACATCAAAGGCAAGTACGAAGACCACCATAATGTCAACTATACCGATGAGGCCATTGTGGCCTGCGTTAAGTTGACCAACAGATACATGACAGACCGCTTCTTGCCGGACAAGGCCATAGACGCCTTGGATGAGGCTGGTTCCCGTGTGCACATTGTAAACATGGATGTTCCAAAACAGATTTTGGAACTGGAAAGTCAATTGGAAGATGTCCGCGAGCTGAAAAACAGCGTTGTAAAAAAACAGAAATACGAAGAGGCCGCCAAGCTTCGGGATGACGAAAAACGTCTCGAAAAGGAATTGGCTTCTGCGCAAGAGCGTTGGGAAGAAGAAAGCAAACTCCACAGGGAGACCGTAAGTGAGGACAATGTAGCCGATGTGGTCTCCATGATGAGTGGCATTCCCGTGAACCGAATAGCACAGACCGAAAGCAACAAATTGGCCAAATTGCCCGATTTGATCAAAGGTTTTGTCATCGGTCAGGATGAGGCTGTGGCCAAAGTGGCCAAGGCCATCCAGCGTAACCGTGCCGGGTTGAAAGACCCCAACAAACCCATTGGCTCATTTATTTTCTTGGGCCAGACAGGGGTTGGTAAAACCCAATTGGCCAAGATTCTTGCCAAGGAACTCTTTGATTCTGAAGACGCACTTATCCGGATAGACATGAGCGAATACATGGAAAAATTCGCCATTTCCCGATTGGTGGGAGCACCTCCAGGATATGTTGGGTATGAAGAAGGTGGTCAGTTGACAGAGAAAGTTCGGCGCAAGCCCTATTCCGTTATTCTTTTGGATGAGGTTGAAAAAGCCCACCCTGACGTCTTCAATATGCTGTTGCAAGTATTGGACGATGGTTTCTTAACGGACAGTCTTGGAAGAAAAATAGATTTTAGGAATACCATCATCATCATGACCTCCAATATTGGAGCACGTCAGTTGAAGGACTTTGGACAAGGTGTAGGTTTTGGCACTGCAGCTAAAAAAGCGCAGGAAGACAGCCATCAGAAAAGCGTTATTGAAAGCGCGTTGAAAAAAGCTTTTGCCCCCGAGTTCCTTAACCGTATTGATGATGTAATTGTCTTCAATCCCTTGGAAAAAGAAGATATCCACAAAATCATTGATATTGAATTGGACAAACTGTACAAGCGAATCAAGGATATTGGCTATGTATTGAGCCTTACGGACAAAGCCAAGGATTATATAGCCGATAAAGGTTTTGACAAGCAGTATGGAGCCAGACCTTTGAAGCGCGCCATCCAAAAATATATTGAGGATGCCCTTGCCGAGGAAATCGTAAACTCCAAACTGGAAGAAGGAGACAGCATCTTTATGGACTTGGATGAAAAGAAAGAAGAGCTTACCATCAAAATAAAGAAAACGGAAAAATCTCCGGAAGCTGAAAAATAAAATGAAAGGTACAGATTAAAAAAAGCTGACGTTTGTCAGCTTTTTTTATACCCCAATGTTACCGTACAAACGATATTTGCGCTTTTAATCTAATATTTTTCACCCCCCTTCCCTTTCAATCTATTTTCGCCATGAGACACTATAACTTTTTGGGGAATGAAATTTACTTCTACAAAGAAGACCATCGTGGTACGAGAGTACCAATTGGACATAGGATCGGTACAGGTCTTTGACAACTACATGGTCGCAACCTTTGACGAAGGTGCTACGGTTACGCTGGAACGTGCCTATCAAATCATCGGGATTTCTGAAATACACTTCAGGGACAGGGAATTTGGCTATATCAGCCTACGAAAAAATTCCTATGCCGTGGATCCCACCATCTACAATTACTTAAGGGGACTGGAAAACCTCAAGGCCTTTGCCATCGTTTCCAAAAAGGAGATAGACATGCACAACTTTAAAATAGAAAAACTTTTCTACAAGAAGCCCATGGAATTCTTCATTGAGTTTGAAAATGCCTTGGCATGGGTGAAGAAAAGAATCAAACCGAAAAAAATAAAGGATTCCTAATTTACCCTTGCTCTTTTTCTTCAACATCCGGAGGGCTTAAAATTTCCACATAGGCCCTACCTATTGAATTCACAATGTCCGATGCCTTTAAGGCTTCATACCCATTTTGCGAAGCACTGATATCGCCTGCCAAACCATGCAAATAAACCCCAAAAATAGCAGCTTCCAACGATGTGTAACCCTGGGCCATTAGCCCCGTTACCATTCCTGTAAGAACATCTCCACTGCCCGCAGTGGCCATTCCAGGGTTGCCCGTGGTATTCACATAACCCATCCCTTTGTATAGGACTATGGTATGCGCCCCTTTAATCACCAAAACAATATCATGGCTGATTGAAAAGGCTTTTGCTTTTTCCAATTTTTCAAAATCATCCTTCCATGTACCGATCAAACGTTCCAACTCCTTGGGGTGGGGTGTAAAAATGGACTGTGGGGGAACATCCTTTAACATGTCTGGGGCCATCGCCAAAATATTGAGGCTATCTGCATCCACTACAATAGGACTCTCCATTTGTTTTAAAAAGTCCTTGAACGCCTTTATGGTAGGCTCCTTCGTCCCCAGACCCATCCCTATTCCGACCACTTTGGGTGCAAACGGCATACTGATTTCGGTAATGTAATGTTCATCTGTATCCGTTAAGACCATTAGCTCAGGCACTGCAGTTTGAAGGGAATGATAGCCACATTGTGGAACAAAGGCCGTTACCAATCCCGCACCTGAGGACAAGCATGCATTACTGGCCAATTGTACCGCTCCAATTTTACCGTAACTCCCTCCAACAATCATAGCATGGCCGTAGGTTCCTTTGTGCGAAAACTTTAATCTCGGTCGATATAGTGATACTACTTGATGCTTCCCCACCAATTCATAATCAGCCTCTTCCCGGGTTAAAAATTCAGGATCCAATCCAATATCCAAAATTTCCCATTGGTTCAGGTAAACACCTGTATCTGGTAGAAAAAAAGCCAACTTAGGCACTTGGAAACTAAGCACATAACTTGACTCTATAACATACTTTGGGTTCCACGGCGCCCTATCCATCGGCAATCCTGAAGGAACATCCACGGACAATACAAAGGCTTGGGAGGCATTTATATGCCCTATCAATTGGCCTACCCAATCATCTGGGGAGCGATTCAGGCCAATGCCAAAAATGGCATCCACCACAATATCGTTTGGTGAGATTTCGGGCAAGTCACTTTCTGCATTGATAAAATTTGGCCAAATCTTTCGGTCTTTAAGTCGCTCCAAGTTCAATAGAAAATCCTTGGACCGTTTTTCACTGTAATTTACCACATGCACCGTAATGGCGTACCCATGTTCTTGAAGATGCCTGGCCAAGGCCATTCCATCCCCTCCATTGTTGCCTATTCCACAAAACAATTGAATGTTCACACTGGTGCCCCGCAATCGGGCGTGTATCCATTCAAAAATTTTGGTGGCAGCCTGCTCCATGAGAACATCGCTGGTGATTTGCTGTTTTTCTATTGTGAATTTATCAGCTTGATAGATTTGCTGGGCAGAAAAAATTTTCATTCAACACAAAAATTTGATTATTTGTACGGATTTCGCAAAAACGACCAGAATCATTTGACGAAGTTTTCAAAAGTACTACTTTTATCACCTCATTATTGAACAATGCAAATTAAACAAACGGATAGTAATCTTATTAAAATGGAAACCACTCCATCTATCTTCACTTTGATTACCACCACCCCTTTGGGGTAAGTCTGCTATATATCATCCGTCCGTTTTTTTAATCCATTTTACAACGTTTTACATTTATTTTTCATCATGAAAGTCTTAAAATTTGGTGGCACTTCAGTAGCCAATCCAGAAAATATACGCAAGGTCAAGTCCATCGTACAGAACCTTGAGGGCAGTAATTCCGCAGTAGTGGTATCCGCATTTGGCGGGATTACAGACCTACTCCTAAACACCTTAAAGCTGGCCTCGGACCAAGATGTGGCCTACAAGGAGTCCCTGCAAGAAATCGAAACCCGACACCTCAACGCCATCAAGGAACTCATTCCCGTACAACATCAAAGTGCGGTTCTGAGCAAGGTCAAAAGCGACCTCAACGTGTTGGAAACGCTTCTGGAAGGTTCCTTTTTAATTGGGGAGGTCACCCAAAAACTCTCTGATAAAATTGTAAGCTATGGCGAACTGCTTTCTGCCTACATCATCAGTGAATTCTTTAAAGCTGAGGGGCTGGATGCCATTTTCAAGGATAGCCGTGAGCTTATCACCACCGATGATAATTACGGCAAGGCCAATGTGGATTTTGAAAAGACCAATGCCAATTGTCATGCCTTCTTTACAACCAATGAACACAAAATAGTATTGCTACCTGGATTTGTGGCCTCAAGCGATTCTGGGGACTCAACTACCTTGGGTAGGGGCGGTTCGGATTATACCGCCGCCATCATTGCTGCGGCAGAACAAGTGGATATTCTTGAAATTTGGACCGATGTGAGTGGAATGTATACCGCCAACCCAAAATTGGTGAAGCAGGCCAAATGCATTTCGCATATCAGTTACGAGGAGGCCATGGAACTTTCACATTTTGGGGCAAAAGTACTCTACCCCCCAACCATTCAACCCGTGTTGGGCAAGGGTATCCCCATTGCCATTAAAAACACATTTGACCCTGAAAACCCAGGGACACTCATTGCCAAAAACAACAATGGCAATGGCAAAACGGTTCGGGGTATCAGCCATGTGGGCAATATTTGCCTGCTCTCCTTGGAAGGCTCCGGTATGATCGGTATCCCGGGAATCTCCAAACGTTTTTTTGAGACCCTGTCCCTTAAAAACATCAGCGTTGTCCTGATTACCCAAGCCTCATCGGAACATTCCATATGTGTGGGTATTTCAGACGAAGACGCCCAAAAAGCGGAAAAGGCGGTCAATGAAGCTTTCGAATATGAAATGACCACCAAAAAGATAAAGCCTGTTATTGTTGAGAAAGACCTTACCATTGTGGCCTTGGTGGGCGACAATATGAAAAGTCATCAAGGGTTGAGCGGAAAAATGTTCAGTACTTTGGGCAAAAACAACGTCAATATCAGGGCTATTGCACAAGGTGCCTCAGAGCGAAATATTTCTGCGGTAATCCGAAAAGAAGATGTAAAAAAAGCACTCAACTCCTTGCACGAGACCTTTTTCGAGGAAAACACCAAACAGCTCAACCTATTTGTCATGGGAGTGGGCAATGTAGGTTCCAAATTCCTTGAACAGATCCAACAGCAAAAAAAATACCTGAAAGACGAACTTAAACTCAATGTTCGGGTCATAGGCATCAGCAACTCCAGAAACATGGTTTTTGATGAAGGTGGAATTGCCCTAAAAGACTGGAAAAATCTTTTGGACCAAGGCGAGAAAGCGGACAAGCAAGCATTCTTTGACCGTGTAAAATCCCTGAACTATCGCAACAGTGTCTTTGTGGACAATACGGCCAATGCCGAGGTATCCAAAAGCTATCCTGACTATTTGCGGAACAGCATCTCCGTGGTTACCTGTAACAAGATTGCCTGTTCTTCCGATTATGGCTACTACAAGGATTTAAAACAGTTGGCCAAAAAATATAACGCTCCATTTTTGTTCGAGACCAATGTCGGGGCCGGTCTTCCCATTATTGACACCCTGAAGCATTTAATTGCCTCCGGGGACAAAGTGAAAAAGATACAGGCTGTACTTTCAGGGAGTCTCAATTTTGTGTTCAACACCTTCAATGATACGGTTACCTTCCACGATGTGGTGCAACAGGCACAGGAACAAGGATACACAGAACCCGACCCTACCATTGACCTCAGCGGGATAGATGTAATGCGGAAAATCTTGATCTTGGCCCGGGAAAGTGGGTATCAATTGGATATTGAGGATATCGAGAACGAAGCCTTTTTACCCAAGGAAAGCTTGGAGACCAATTCCAACGAGGCCTTTTTTGAATCCTTGAAAAAGTACGAGGCCGATTTTCAAAAAATGTATAAGGACGCAGCGGATGCAGACTGTAAGCTCAAATATGTGGCCCAGTTTGAAGAAGGCAAGGCCAAGGTAGGACTTCAAAAAATACCAAAGGGACACGATTTCTATAATTTGGAAGGGAGTGACAACATTGTACTGTTCTTTACCGAAAGATACCCCAACCAACCTTTGATCATAAAAGGGGCCGGCGCTGGTGCAGATGTTACTGCATCAGGTATCTTTGCGGATATTATCAGAATTGGAAACTATTGATCATGGAAGAAATCAAAGTTTTTTGTCCGGCCACCATTGCCAATGTTTCCTGCGGTTTTGACGTACTTGGTCTGGCCCTGGATTCGGTTGGGGATGAAATGGTGGTTCGGAAAATCCCTGAAAAGGAAATCCGCATCACCAAGATCATCGGTCAGGATCTACCCTTGGAAACCGGGAAGAATGTTTCTGGCGTAGCGGGCTTGGCCCTTTTGGAGAAGAGTGATTATGACGGTGGTTTTGAGATTGAAATCGACAAACGCATAAAACCGGGCAGCGGCATTGGAAGTAGTGCGGCCAGTTCAGCAGGTGCCGTTTGGGCCATGAACGAGCTTTTAGGCAGACCCTTTTCCAAATTGGAACTGGTTCAATTTGCCATGGAAGGCGAGAAATTGGCCAGTGATGTGGCCCATGCCGATAATGTGGCCCCCGCCATTTATGGTGGGTTCACCTTGGTTCGGAGCTATGCCCCTTTGGACATTGTCCCCATTCCTACCCCAGATGAGCTTTTTGCCACGGTGATCCATCCGCAGATCGAAATAAAGACTTCGGATTCCAGAAAAATATTGAAGACCACCATTTCCCTTGAAAAGGGAATCAAACAATGGGGTAATTTGGGCGGATTGGTTGCCGGACTGTTCCAGAGCGATTATGACCTCATCGGGCGCTCCCTTGAGGACCATATTGTGGAACCCATCCGATCTATATTGATCCCCGCTTTTGACGATATCAAAATCAATGCAATGGATGCCGGGGCACTGGGTTGTGGCATCTCTGGATCGGGCCCTTCCATCTTTGCCTTGAGCAAAGGCGAAAACAATGCCCAAAATGTTGCAAAATCCATGGAGGAAACCTACAAAAACATTGGAATCCCGTTTGACATCCATATCTCAAAGGTCAATATCCATGGCGTAAAAAAATTAGGATAGAACATGAAATTTTACAGCTTAAACGATTCCCATATAAAGGCCACTTTCAAAGAAGCCGTGATTGCAGGTATTGCCCCGGACAAAGGATTATACTTTCCGGAAAGCATAACACCCCTACCAACGGATTTTTTTGAACATATCGACGAACTTTCCCATCACGAAATCGCATTCCAGGCCATTCATCAATTTGTGAGTGATGATATTCCGGATACCGTCTTAAAGGAAATCATTGCCAACACTTTGGATTTTGATTTTCCCGTAGTTGACATTGAAGAAAATGTAGGCACCCTTGAATTGTTCCATGGCCCTACCATGGCTTTCAAAGATGTAGGCGCACGCTTCATGGCCAACTGTTTGGGATATTTTTCCCAAGGTGAAACCACAGAAGTCACGGTGTTGGTAGCTACCTCTGGGGATACCGGTGGCGCCGTAGCCAATGGTTTCTTGGGAGTTGATGGCGTAAACGTGGTGATTTTGTACCCAAGCGGCAAAGTGAGCGACATCCAGGAAAAGCAATTGACCACTTTAGGGCAGAACATTGTGGCCATGGAAGTGGATGGTACTTTTGACGACTGCCAGCGCATGGTGAAGACAGCCTTTTTGGATGCTGGAATCACCGATCACAAAAAGCTTACATCGGCCAATAGCATCAATGTAGCCCGATGGTTACCTCAATTGTTCTACTTCCTGTTTGCTTACAAACAAGCCAAATCCAAAGGGAAGAAAATCGTTTTCTCGGTGCCTTCTGGAAACTTTGGAAATATTTGCGCAGGAATGGTTGCCCAAAAACTGGGGATGCCTGTTAAACATTTCGTGGCCTCTACCAACGTGAACAACGTAGTACCCAAATTCATGCAAAAAGGGATTTATGAACCCATGCCTTCCATTGCCACCATCTCCAATGCCATGGATGTGGGAGACCCCAGTAATTTTGTCCGTATCCGACATTTGTACCAAGACGATTTGGCCACACTTCAAGAAAACCTTTCTTCCTATTCCTTTACTGACCAGGAAACCAAAACGGCCATGAAAGAGGTGTATGCCCAAACAGGGTATGTTATGGATCCCCATGGGGCCGTTGGTTATTTGGGGTTGAAGGAATTTCAAAAGACCCATCCAAATACCTTTGGTATTTTCTTGGAAACGGCTCACCCGGTAAAGTTTCTCGATGTGGTTGAGGACACGCTTGGGTTAAGTCCGGAAATTCCCGCCCAAATCCAAAAAGTAATGGACAAGGAAAAGCATTCCATCCTCATAAAAACATACGAAGACCTTAAAAGCTATTTGTTGGATAAAAACTAATCCAACTCCGGAAGTTTAAAATCATCCAGGGGGCTAGGCTGTTTCATCATGGCCTCAATAGCCTCTGTGGTTCTTGGTGCCATTTCCGATAGATTGACGGGACCATTTTCGGTGATTAAAATATCATCTTCTATACGCACAGCAATGCCCCACCATTTCTTGTCGCACTTGCTTCCTTCTGGGATATAAATTCCAGGTTCCACTGTAATGACCGAGTTGGCTTTAAAGGCTTCGTAGGTGCCCGCATCATGAACATCCAACCCAAGGTAATGTGATGTCCCATGCGGAAAATAAATTCTGGCTTCATTTTCATCTTGGGTAATCCCCAAATCCATTAGCCGTTTTGCCACTACTTCATACGCCGCTATGTGAGGTTCACGAAAAGAAGCTCCTACCACACTGGCTTTTATACCCGCTTCCTGGGCATCATAAACAATGTCATAAATTGCTTTTTGTTCGGGTGTGAATTTTCCATTGGCAGGAATGGTACGGGTCACATCGGCGGTATAGCCGTGGTATTCCGCACCCAAGTCCATCAGCACCAAATCATTGCCCACCTTGGTCTTGTTGTTCTCAATGTAGTGAAGAATACAACCATTGTTTCCTCCACCCACAATGGATGGATAACCTTCGTATTCCGCACCGTATTTCTTGTACACGTATTCGTGGACACCCTGAATCTCAGTTTCGGACATATTGGGGTGCATGGCCTTCATAACCTCAATTTGGCCCACTGACGAAATTTCAACAGCCTTCTTTAAGAGCTTGAGCTCCTCCGGAGTTTTTATCTCCCTCAGTTTTGCCATGGCCATGGACAACACCCTAGAATCCAAATTGCTTTCGCTTTGGACCACCAATACCGTATTCTTGATTTCTTTCCGCAGTTCATCATTTGCAGCATTCACGTATCCATTTAACAAGGGATCATCCTTTAACTCGGGATCCCGTGTCAATGCCCTTTTAATGGTTGATGCCAAATTTCCACTGTTGGAATCATCGGCAGCGGATATCATGGCGTACAATTGATTACGGGTAGAATTGTAATTGGAGGGATAATTGGCTTTTTCCTTGAAGGTCTTGATAAGGTCGAACAAATCTGCATTCCCGGATTTATCACGATAATCATTATGAAAATCCTCAAAGGAAACCATATCGAACTTTGAAAAATCCAACGGGAACTTTTCAAATTCCTTCCCGTTAAAAACCATATCAAAACCCAGTTTTTCCTTTACCCCTTCAACGCCCAAACGCTTTCCGGTCCATTGCTCGGCCTGAGGGTCCCGTTCTTGGACATAGATGATCTCATCAAACTTTTTTCCTGAGGTATCCGTCTGGGTCTCAGAAAAAAGCACGAGTACCGCATTGGGTTCATGGTATCCTGTGAGGTAGTAAAAGTTAGGGTCTTGGTGATACACATAATCCACATCATTGGCCCGGTTCCGCTCTGCATTGGCAAAAAGTACCACCGCTGTATTGGGGGGCAATAGTTTTCTCAACTCATCCCTTCGTTGTTTATGAAAATCGGCTTGTAAATAATCCTTTGGGGTGTCTTGAGGGGTTATTCCCCACACAAAAAGGAGTGTGAACAGAAAAGTCAATACGGTCTTTTGCATGTAATTATGTTTCGTCCAAAATACAAATATTTATAAAAATCATAAGATTCGAATGCAAGAGTATCCCTAATTAATTCTATACATTTGCCATGGCAAAAAATGACGTCCATGAAAAACACCGCACTTACCAAAACACATGAGGCATTAGGGGCGAAAATGGTCCCGTTTGCAGGTTACAACATGCCTGTTTCTTACGAGGGAGTCAATATTGAACACCAAACCGTACGGGAGAGTGTGGGTGTATTTGACGTTTCCCATATGGGTGAATTCTTGATAGAAGGCCCCAATGCTTTGGACCTTATTCAAAAGGTAAGTTCCAATGACGCTTCCAAATTGACCATTGGCAAAGCGCAATATAGCTGCATGCCCAATGAGACCGGTGGTATTGTGGACGATTTGATCGTATACCGCATCAAGGAGGAAACCTATCTTTTGGTGGTCAATGCCTCCAATATCCAAAAGGATTGGGACCATATTTCAAAATACAACGAGTCCATAGGCGCGGATATGCGCAATCTTTCGGATGACTATTCGCTTTTGGCCATTCAAGGACCCAAAGCGGTAGAGGCCATGCAATCGTTATCCTCCGTAGACCTCTCTGCCATTGGCTTCTACAGTTTTGTGGTAGGTGATTTTGCCGGGATAGAACATGTGATCATTTCTGCTACGGGGTATACCGGTTCCGGCGGTTTTGAAATCTACTGCAAGAACTCCGAAGTACAGCAGGTTTGGGACAAGGTGTTGGAAGCGGGCGCTGATTATGGTATTAAACCCATAGGTTTGGCCGCACGTGATACCCTTCGATTGGAAATGGGGTATTGCCTGTATGGCAATGATATTGATGACACCACTTCCCCGCTCGAGGCCGGACTGGGCTGGATCACCAAATTCACCAAGGATTTTGTGAACAGCGAGGCCCTTGCCAAAGAAAAGGAAGAAGGTCCCAAACGAAAACTCATCGCGTTTCAAATGGAAGAAAGAGGGATTCCCAGAAATGGATATCCCATTTTGGATGCCGATGGCAATGAAATTGGAAAAGTGACCTCGGGTACCATGTCCCCTTCCCTTTCCAAAGGAATAGGCCTGGGCTATGTGCCTGTTGAACACTCCAAAATAGACCAAACCATCCATATTCAAATCCGCATCAACAAAGTGCCGGCAACCCTTGTAAAATTGCCTTTTTATAAACCCTCATCATAGCGTTTGGACAAAAAAAAGATACTCATACTAGGAGCAAGCGGTTTTGTGGGCAATGCCATCTATAAGGAACTCTGCTCCTATTTTGATACGTATGGCACCTATTGCTCCAACACTTCTTTTGCATCGAACAAGCAATTTTTAAAGTATGATCTGCAGGAGGATGATATTTTCAGGGTACTGGAGAAAGTACATCCAGATGTGATCATTTCCGCATTAAGGGGAAACTTTGGCGCACAGATCCAAGCGCATCAACACCTCATGGAGTATCTGATGAACAGCACGGCCAAGCTGTACTTTATTTCATCTGCCAATGTTTTTGATGCTTACAGCAAGTTTCCTTCCTATGAATTTGACAAAACGCTTTCCGTAAGTGTTTATGGTCGCCTGAAAATAAAAATTGAGAACATGATGATGCGATTGCCCAAACAGAAAACCGCCATCTTACGGGTTCCCATGGTGTTTGGCAATACCTCTCCCCGGGTCAGGGAAATTAAAATGAACTTGGAGAACCACGAGGCCATTGAAGTATTCCCCAACCTCATCATCAATGTGACCAATGACGACCGATTGACCCAACAAATCCATTATTTGATCAACCGGAACAAAACTGGCATTTTCCATTTGGGCAGCAGGGACCTTATCCATCATGAAGAATTCATTAGGGACATCATAAAACGCATGGGAAATTACCATCCCCTGATAAAGCGGGTATACACCACTAACGAAGATCGATATTTGGCCGCCCTTCCCAAGGACAATTTATTGCCAAAAAACCTCATGGTGAGCTGTCAGGAAATCATTGATCATCACATTCCAGTGGATTGACAAAGCTTTCTTTTTCTTTGGTTATTTTTTGAATAAACTATAAAACGCAAAGAAATATGCTTATTTTTAAGTGCGTCAATAGTGACCCACCAACCTAATAACCAACACAGTGAGTAAACGTAATTTTTTTGCAATCCTGGCCCTACTAGGGGTTTTCAGTGCCATCGGACAGAAATCAAAAGAAAATAAAAAATATCCGCCTTGTGATATAACAGAAATCCCAAGGTATACGGCACAAAAGATAAAAAGTCCCATTACGCTGGACGGGAAGCCCGATGAAGAAGTCTGGCAAAAAGCAAAAAAATCAGGCAACTTCAAAGACCTAATTTATGGCAATGAGACCATCCATGAAACCAAGGCTGCAGTGGTTTGGGACGAGGAGTACCTATATGTGGCCTATTGGGTCACTGAACCGGATGTGACCGCCACCTTGACGGAACGGGATTCGCCCATTTACCAAAATAATGATGTGGAACTATTCGTTGCCGGAGAGGATGCGTACTATGAGTTTGAAATCAATTCGTTCGGCACCATTTACGAGGTGTTCTTTGTTTGGGAAGATGCCTATCTCTCCCAAGGATATGACAAAGTGCCCAACCTTGGTCCCAATGAAGAGAAAAAAAGGGATTTCAAAGGGGTTGGTTACAGACATCCCAGAGGCAATCGCTATGGATTTTGGAATTGGGACCTACAAGGACTTAAAACTGCCGTGCATGTGGATGGCACCATCAACAAGTCTGATGACAGGGACCGCGGATGGACCGTTGAACTTGCGCTTCCGTGGAGCAGTCTGGACATTTTGACCAAGAACAGTGATAAAACCACACCTCCTAAACATGGAGATGAATGGCGCATGGATTTCTCCCGTTTCAATCAGTATAAGGAAGCAGAACCTGCCGTGGATTCAGGGGGTTGGGCATGGAGCAGCCATGGTGTGTGGGATTCACACGTCCCTGAATGCTTTACCTTTATCCAATTTTCAGAAACCTATGTCGAAGCGCCTTGAACCATCAGAAATTGAGGAACGTCTTGCACAGCTGCAGGGTTGGGAGTTTGTGGACAATTTTATCATAAAATCGTTCACCTTCAAGGATTTCAAGGAGGCCTTTTCAGCCATGACCCGCATTGCTTTTGAGTGTGAAAAGATGAACCATCACCCTAATTGGGAAAATGTGTACAACACCCTTGTCATAAAATTAAACACACATGATGCCGGTGGAGTCACCGAGAAGGATTTTAAACTGGCACAGACCATAGAGACTATTTTCACTTCTTGAGCACTGAACTACATTCAACCACTTGACAAGGCTTCTTTTTTTTCTAAATTTGCCCTTATCCATAATTTAATACTTGATGGGAAGAGCATTTGAGTTTAGAAAAGCACGAAAAATGAAACGTTGGGCAGCAATGTCCAAAGCATTTACCCGAATTGGGAAGGATATTGTAATGGCCGTCAAAGAAGGAGGCCCAGATCCTGATGGCAATTCAAAATTGCGTGCGGTAATTCAGAATGCCAAGGCGGTGAACATGCCCAAGGACAATATTGATCGGGCCATTAAAAGGGCTACCGATAAAAACCAAGGCGATTATAAAGAGGTTTTGTTCGAAGGCTATGCCCCCCACGGGATTGCGATATTGATAGAGACCGCTACGGACAACAATACCCGCACCGTGGCCAACATCCGAAGCTATTTCAATAAATGTAACGGTAGCCTGGGCACTTCGGGTTCGGTGGAATTCATGTTTGATCATACCTGTAACTTTACTATCAATGGAGAGGGGCTGGATCCAGAGGAGCTGGAACTGGAACTTATAGATTTTGGTGCCGAAGAGGTTTTTGTGGATGAGGACGGCATTCATATCTACGCCCCCTTTGAAAATTTCGGGTCCATTCAAAAAGAATTGGAGTCAAGGGAAATCGAAATAATTTCCTCCGGTTTTGAGCGTATTCCGCAAGTGACCAAGGAGCTTTCCGAGGAAGAAGTTGCCGATGTGGAAAAACTCCTCGAAAAAATTGAGGAGGACGATGACGTACAGAACGTGTACCACACCATGCAGGAATAAATACGCTCACACCCTTTAAATACACGTAAAAGCCTCTATATCAATAGAGGCTTTTATTGTTTATAATCGTTTATATTTCATTATATTTATGCATATTCCGAACTAATACCGAACTAATGAATTTCAACTATTATCTTTCCTCTTATTTAAAAAAGAACGGAACCCAATTAATCAGACTTAAAATTGAGACTTCTAAAAAGGATGTCCAGTATATTGACTCTGGAATATCCGTACTAAAAAACCAGTGGGACGACAAAAAGAAAAAAATAAAAAGGCATCCACTTGAAGAAAAACTGAACGCCAATCTCCAATCCTTATTGATCTCTGTTCAACAAATCTATTACAATAATAAAGGGATTTCGGCCAAACGCTTGCTCCTTCTTTATAAGAATAACAAGAAGTATGATACTAGTTCTTTTTTGGACTTCTATCAACAAATAGTCGATGAAGCTAGGTTAAAAGGTAAAATCCGCACTGCCAACACACAACAGAAGTACATCCAAAAACTAAAAAAATTCTCGAGCTACGTTTCATTCTCCGATCTTTCCGTACAATTCGCCAAGGATTATGAAAAATGGATGCTTGAAAAAGGGAATAAAATTAATACCGTCGCCTCGAATTTCAAGTCAATGTATGCAGTTCTAAATAAAGCAATGAAAATGGGTGTTATAAAGGAAAATCCCATAAGAGGCTATACAATAGTAACTGAGAATGTTGAAAAAGACTCATTGACTTTTGAAGAAATCACCAAACTTTCAGAATTGGAAATCCCTGTAAGATTCAAAGGGATGATCAAAGCCAGGGACATGTTCCTATTTTCCTTCTATACAGCTGGTATGAGATTTTCTGATATATGCAAGCTTAAATGGGAAAATATTGCCGGAAATGAAATCGTATATACTATGGGCAAATCCAGAACTAGAGCCGGTGCAAAAAGAACTTTGCCTTTGACTCCTAAGGCTGTGGCTATACTAGAAAATTATAAAGGTAGAAACAATACTTTTATCTTTCCTCCCCTTTATGGAATGGACAATAAAAATGCAGAAGAAATAGAACACAAATTATATATTGCCAATAATGCTATAAACCGGTCATTGCGTAATGCTTGTGAAAAAGCAGAAATAGGAAAATGGGTAAATATGCATATGGCAAAACATTCCTTCGCCGACTTTGCGGTAAAAAAAGATACTGGGTTGTTAATGATCTCCAAACTATTGGGGCATACCAAATTGTCCACCACACAGCATTATTTAAAAGATTTTTACCATAAGGAAGAAGCAGAAGAAATGAATCGATTGTTCGGTTGAAGTGCTTTTCATGCAATACTTAAACTACTTCATTAATAGTGATATAATACCCTTTGTCCACTCTTATGGATATTTCCCCCTTTCTGAGTTTTTGATTGACCGAATAAATGTCTTCATAAGCATACAGGTATTTTTTGCCAACTTTGAAAAAACTGACTAATCCTAGATCCCGTAAAGCCTGCATGATCTGTCCATTGTACGATACACCAAGCTTTTCGCAAAACGCCTTACCGGTCAGATTAAGGGGTTGTATGTTTACTTGATTGCCCATTGAATTTTACGACACTCTGATTCGATTTATTTGTTCAATCCCTTTCTTTTCTTCTTTCTTTTAGACTTTTTTCTGGCACCATGGTCAGTAAGTTCCAGCTTAAAAGGATTCCATTCCGATTCATCCATTAAAGACTCGACTATTCCATTTTCCTTAATTTCTCCCACATGACTTTTTGATTGTTGAGCAGAATTTCGAGTGCCTTTTGCAGTCCCATTATTTCTTGGTTCAACCTTGACTGTTCCTTCAACGTTTCCTTCGTCAGCTTGATCAGTTCCTCGTTCTTTTCCATTAGCCGATAATATAATTGAACGGTCTCTTGTTTGCTCATAATCGATTTGTTTTACAATACTGTTCCATGAAAAAATTTTACCAAGGGTACTGCCTTTATATACCACATTTTGATATTTGAAAGATATCCCCGAAACCCTGCCTGTGGTTTCGCTTACGTTGAATCTTGGCAAGATATTTTGCTCTTGTAGCAACTTGATAAATTCTGTTGTGTCCATTGCTTTTGAGATTGCCGAACCAATTCGCTCCTGTAGGACAAGTTTGATAGGTACATCGCCTGTTCTCAGGGTTTTCTCTATTTCCTTTTGATCAAGTGATTTTTTTCCACCAATTTTTGTTGAAATTTGAGTCAACCCATATTTCCTCTCCAAATCATTGAGCACTTCCCGGCTTCTTCTTTTAATGTTACTGTCACTCGTTATCCTACCCGAATACCTGACCCTATTGCCCACTATATGGATGTGTTCGTGTTCCGTGTCCGTATGACGGTACATAATGAACTGGTTGTTATCGAAACCCATCTTCATTAGATAGTCGCATCCCAATGAAGCAAATTCATTATCGTCCAATTGGTCAGAGTACGGCAGGTTCAAGGAAACATGAAGGACCGCATTCCCAAGTCCCGGACGCAATTGCCTGATCAAATTGAATTCCTGTGTCATGTTTACCGCTGTGGAATACTCTATATTGGAATCGATCACATACCCTACACCTTCGCCTACCTTTTTCTCATTGTAGGCAAGAACACCGTAAAAATCCTTTCCTATTGTTATCTTACCTATCATTGTTCGCTATATTTGATTTGAGCTGTTGCAACAGCATTTTTACCTCCTCCAATTGTTTAATGATATTGAACGGGTCACGGATACCTGAGTTTGAGACCCTGGCAAGTTGGTTCAGGTTGTTTCCCACCCGGCTCAACTCGACAAAGAGTTTCCTGTCCAATGGGGTTATCTTTTTATTCGGCAAGGATTTTCCCGTACATTTTCTTCGGATATATTCGGCAACGGACAGCCCGATGGTTTCTGCATTAACGGAAACTTTGGAATGATCAGCAGCAGTCATCCTGACATTGACCTGTATTGTTTTTAATAACCCAAGTTCTTTTTTTGGCCTTCCCATTTCAAATGATTTAACGGATCACAAGGCAAACTGCAAACAAGGTGCGCAGGGTTTTTGTTAGCAAAAACACAACTTGCTTCGTGACCTCCGATCAACTATATCACAAACCTATAGTCTATGGATTGATTACAAGGGCTTTGCCGTACATGGCCTTATGTACGGTAAATCATTGGAGGGTCTTTTCAGAAGGGGAAAACCAAAAACGGAGGAAACAACAGCAGGGGATTTCCATGGAAAGGGAAAAGAATGGCCAACGCATGCACGCTAAATTTTTAATCCTTTTACCGGATTGCCATTTTTTATTGGATCAAGTCAAGCAATATCTTTGCCATGAACCCATGGAAACCAAAAACCTTGACATTTCGTACATTTATTTTGATGAAAATAGAATCACCCAAAGGAAAGTTTTATGGGAACCACACCACAATCCTATGAAGTGACAAGTTAGAAGACTAGGACAACAAGGCGATTAATAGAAGCTTTCTAAAATTTTTAACATTAAATTCTGTGCCTCTCCGGTTATTGTTAACTAATCAAACTCTTAAATATCAATATAAATTTGATTGTCAAATTGGTTAGCGGAATACAAGTCATTTATCATTTTATCCAAATCATTTTTGTTTAGTAGATTTTGATATTTGGGGTACTTCGTTATTGTTTCCTCCAGAATATCAATTGGATTAAAACCATTGTCCTTAAGTTGACCAATTTTATCAATCAAATATTTCTTTGTGTTACTAGAAAATTGTATTTGTTCTTTCTTTTTTAGATAAAACGCCCTAATGATATTGGCTTCAGTGGTCGGATTCAAATTTTTATATATAGGGGATTTCAGTAAAATATCCAATCTTTTATTTTTCACATATGACCTATAATGCTGTATGTTTAGATTAAAGGTATGAAGGTTAATGACCAAAGAATCGTAATTGTAGAAACAGCCTTTGGCAATACTGTTTAATTTATCTTTTTCGTTCAATTTGACCAATTCATTCTTAAAAGCCCAATTATTTTCAATACTCCACATATCTACTACAATATTGTCAAATTGTAATTTAATCCCTTTGTGCCTATTTATTGAATACTGACAATTAGATTTATCTATAATCTCAATTAATTTTTCATCATTTAAATCTATAATAATATCTAAATCTCTTGACTTTTTAGAGTTTAAAAAATCTCTCAAATACCCCCCTACAATATATGCGCTTCCATAAACGAAAATTTCATAAAGAAGGAATTTCAGTCTCGGGTTATTATTTAACTCCGTACCAAAATGCTTTTTAAATTGTAATTTAAGGTGCTTATAATCCAAAATTAAATTTTAATGCCTTTGAGTTCTTGAAACAACCTAATTGCATATCTATCGGTCATTCCGCTAATAAAGTCGACGATTAATTGCAAAGTTTTATACTCATCATTTTTATATTTTTCAATGTCCTCGAATACTTTTCTATGGCTGGTAGAAATTATTTTATACAACCTAGATTCCAAATTGTTTCCAGACGCAATAAAAGAATCACTTTTGGAGGCTTTAACAAAAATTTCTAACAAACCATATATGGCCTCCCATCCTGCTATTTCTTTTTTAAGGATCGACTTATCATCAAATACAATGTACTGTAATTTTTTATATGCTTTACGTATATCTTTAGCTGCTGAAATATCAATTATTTCACTTTCTAACTTTCCTTCCATTATCTCATCATAATGTTCCTCAAATGATTTCACTATGCTGCCAATCATTATCTGTTGAGTTAAAATTCTAAATTTTTGAACTATCAATGAGGTATCAACATTCTTCTCTTTTTCAAATTTTTTCCTTAATTTTTTCAGATTACCAAGTACATTTTTCTTGTTTTCCACTAAGTTTTCTCTGAAAATCCTTTCAATGTCATTTAAATCTACTTTTCCTAGTTTAATTCCATCTTCAATATCTGCCGCACTATAAGCAATATCATCGGCTGCTTCAAGTAAATAGACAACAGGGTGTCTTCGATCCCCTAGATTTAGGTACTTGTTTATTTCAATAAATGTTTCTTCCTCAGTTTGAAAATAACCAAACTTCTTCTTGGCGATTTCAAACGTGTGTTTCTTTTTTTCACTACTTGGCAACTTACTAAACTCTTCTAATGATATTAATTTTCTATTTCCATCAATAGAATTTGAGGGATATTTAATTATTGAAGCTAGACTTGAATAATTTAGATTGTATCCATGTTCATCACCGAAATAATAAAGTTTGGATAGTATTCTAAGTGTTTGCACATTACCGTCAAAGTTTTCGAAATCAGCTTTTTCTATCTCACTAAGTGTACTCCCGTCATTGTTTTTAAAATAATCTTTGAAAAATGTCTTTATTGCCTCCTCCCCAAAATGTCCGAACGGAGGGTTCCCTATATCATGTACAAGTCCTGCAACCCTTAATAAAGAACTTAAATTTCCTTTCAATTCTGAGTCAAGTTCTTTTTTCTTTAATAGTTGATTTTCTATACTCTGACCAATTGAGCTTGCTAAATAGGAAACTTCCAAAGAATGGGTTAACCTTGTTCTGATATAATCACTTTCCTCCAATGGAAATACTTGGGTTTTGTCTTGCAACCTTCGGATTGGTGCACTTGAAATAAGTCTCCCGTAATCATTCTCGAAAGTGTTTCGCCCATCACTTTCAATAGTTTTAGATTTAGCCCGGAATCTTTTCTCTTCAAGAAGTAAACTCCATTTCTCTTTATAACTCATAACCTTTTAGAATTTAGTGCAATTTGTCAATATACTGAATTTTATTCGGCATGTCCACTAAATTTAAAATACCGCATTCACGTTTTTTCTCAACACCCTAAAGAATCAATTCAATAAAGGTAGCAGTACCGATTTATCCAGTTTTAAATCTATCTGCAAATCGGGAAGATTGTCAAAATCAAAAATTGGAAAAGGGGTAACAGTGACAACGCTTGCTCGGCGTAAGGTCTCGACCCATAACAGAATGTGCCATGACAAGAAAATCTGGTTGAATTCCCCTTGATCCAAATCCCTTTCCGGCAATCCCCTTAGAAAGCGATAAGCGGTATATAAAGCATCAAAAAGTTCGCACATAAAAACCTCATCCAAGTTCTCATCCCTTGGATTGGTCTTGTCAAAAAGATCTTTTAATAAATGATCGGGCAATCCATCGGACATTGTGTGCAAGGATTCGACCATTATGGAGACTGTTCGGGATATGATACCTTCTGGATCATTGTCGAAATCAAAATATAGCCCTCTCTCTTCTTGCATATAGAGTCCAAGGTAAGGTTTCGGTTTAAAATGATAAAGGATTGTAGTGTTATTTATCTGGTTTTTAGCATTGTCGTCCCCAATCATTGCAAGATCTCACCATTAATCGTAATATTGGCATATTTCAAAAAAATGTGGCTTTTGGATTATTAAATATCTCCCCCTAAAGACAATCAACAGCTACATTTTTTAAACAATGTTGCAAAAATCTTACCTGAAAATTGGCACTGACATCAAAAGCTTTGGAAGTTTTGAAAGAACTCAAACGGATTTCTTCGGTCAATTTGACCACACATATTTTATATGGTAGTGACGAAGCACTTACATTGTTCCGTGAATCCCCTGAAGCATTGTTCATGTCGGACTGCCTAGATTTCGATGTGGTCGTTTTTGAAGCCAATCTGGGCAAGGAGCCAGAGATTCTCACTGATACATTTGAAATTGAGGGCTATAGCCTGATAGATCAAAATACCTATGATCGGTTACATGACAATCTCTGCAAGAAAGTAAAAAACATGGTCATTGAGCCCAGAAATCAAAAAGGAGCAAAAAAATTGGGAAACTAGAATACGACTTACTCCTCCGACCAATCCAAGGGGATTTATTGATATCTCCCAAAAATATCATTTCAAGTAAATGACCAATGTGGTCATCATTTGTTTGGACATTTGGCTACTGTTCTGCTTCTGCTTCCCAATCACTGATATAAGCATCTAAATGCAACAGCAAAAAATTGACCTTTTCAATAGGGAATTTTTTTGGGTCATATTTTCTGCCCAAGGCAACATGTTTTGATTGAACCCACTTCTTAAGCTGTTCATGCTCTGAGTGCTTCGCGTTGTCCATTATCCTTAAAAAATCATAAAAACCGGGCAAACCGCCCACATCCTCTGGAGGGCAGTTCAACTCACCAAAGCAGCAAACGGGAAAGGGAACCCTCAAGTCTTCGATTATCCTCTCCAGGGTTATTGTATGTTGCCAATAATCGCCAAAATCATATAGATAGGAGAGTTTTTGCCCTGTTATTTTGAGTACATCTTCAATTTTAAGGTTTTCCGGACTTATCACTTCATTGGGGCCATTATATCCATCGTCCTCATAAGGTTGGCCGATTCGATAGGTATCCGACTCGAACTCGAACAGATGATAGTTCTCCCATCCCATGATAATCTGAAGGATGTGGTGCAATTTATAAAACGTAATATCCGGGGCAACCAAAAATTCACGCCAAATTTTGGGATGGCTGCCTTCCAATTCGACACGAAGTTTGTAAACGCTGCTCATTTCTTATCCTTTTTTAAACTTTGACTATAATAGACCGATCAATTTCAAAAGTACCGCTATTAGATTTAACCCACCAATTACATTGATCGCCCATGTCAACTCCCTTTGCCTTTTAGACGATCTTTCACGGTTAGAGATCAACCGTGTAGTAAGCCTATGATGTATCTCATTGTTTCCTTGTTCAGCTACAGTGGCATAATAAGAGGTTCCCAAAACTATGTTCGAAGCGTAATCATGCCTCAAGATCTTGTTTTGACATTTTGCCACCACTTCCTTGATCAGGCCACCGGAACATCCTTTTGGATAATTATCCGGTATATCGATTCCCATCGTTTATTTGAATTTTGGCTAGCCTAGACGCTTTGATTTAATGACTGGGTCTAATTTTGTCTCAAGATACATTTCTACAGAAGCTGCCCAGTGATAATCATTGGCATCTTTAAGGTTAAAAAGTAAAATTTTGACCCCAATATTTCTGTTCAAGTCCCCCATTTCAAAACCTTCATTTCTAGTATTATCCCGTATATGCTCCAAAGCCCTTTTCCTGCTATTGGTCAGATGTCTTCCTACTTTGATTACCTTGCCGTTTAGAAAGAAAACGTAAACACCTGGATGATAAATGTAGTCTTTATTGGAACTGGCAAGGCTCAATACATCCTCTTCTATAATTGTGAACCTATCAAAAACGGCTTGGAACTCAGTTATGAAAATTTCTTCGACTTCTTGTATGGTCATTGTTGTCAATTGTCTTTTAATATCCTCAAAAGCCATTGCTTTACCGCACCATCCGGACATGGATAAACCACTTTGGAATTATACTTTCGATTGTACGCAACTCTACTGGTCATTCCCAGTTCCCTTTTAACATCTGCAATCCAACATGTCTTAACTGTCCTGCCCAGTTCTTTTCTTGCTTTTTCTTGAATCTCTCTGTAGGTCATCATTTACTTGTACCTTGAAATCTTTTATCTGATCACGCCCTTATTTTTCCCATTGGGTTCCAGTAGGTCCCATAAATTACCATAAAGATCTTGAAATACGGCCACAACTCCGTAAGGTTCCTTTTTCGGCGGTCTTACAAAGGTTATTCCCCGATTCACCAGTTTGTCATAATCTCGCCTGAAATCATCGGTAAAAAGGAAAAAACCGACCCTTCCTCCAGTTTGATCCCCAATTCTGGCAAATTGCTCTTCATTTGCGGCCTTGGCCAACAAAAGGCTACATTCTTTCGCTCCTGTTGGGGCAATGACCACCCATCTCTTGGATTCATCGATCTTGGTGTCCTCAAGAAGAATAAAATCCAGTTTTTGCGTATAGAATTGGATTGCATCATCATAGTCTCTTACAATCAAAGCGATATGGGCAATTCTATTGTACATTGAAATTTGCTTGTTCAACTCTATGGCAAAGAGTTTTTATCGATTTCATATAATTCGATGGCTTTTAAATAGTTCTTTGCTCCATTCATGGTCATATCATAAATAAAACCGTCAAGTTCAGGATGATTTTTTTTGATCCAACCCACTAAGGAATCCACCTTGTTTTTCCAAACACCCCAATCGGCATCCCTACATTCCTTTTCTTCAATCTTTGAAATTTTTCCGGATTTAAAAGAGATCTTATATTGGCACGTCATAGGGCTGTTCTTTAAAAACTCATTGCGTGCAGAAGTCATCATAACAGAGACAATGACTTGATTATTCCTTTCTTCCAACTCAATTATTTTATAAGATGGGCTAAAAATGGAATCCCATCTAAATACTTCATAAAAGCCATCTTGGTCATAGGGCATGACATAATCTCCCGCCACAATCGTAATACTATCGTTTATAAGTGTTCTTAATTTATTAAAGTTAACTGCATCCCTGGCATTATAATATCTAGTGACTGTCTCTTTATGGGTTACATTTTGGTCGTTGCACCCAGTTAAGAAGCACAAAAGAAATAGAATGGGAAGTATGTTTTTCATTGATTCTTTTTTTTGACCTTTATCTATTTAAATTTTCAATCTTGTCCAAAAAATAACAATGTTCATATTGGGCCATTCCGATTTTCGGGTAATAAGAAATAGCTTCTGGGGAGGCCAATAAAATTAATTTGGCTTCTGGTGCTTCCATTTTGGTCCGTCTAATCAACTCTTTCCCTATCCCTTTTTTCTGATAGGATACATCAATGGCCAAATCGGACAAGTAGGTACAAAACGAAAAATCGGTCAGAGATCTGGAAACGCCTATAAGTTTGCCTTTATGCCTTGCGTAATGATAAGATTCCCCATTTCAACCATTTTTTTCAAGATGTCATCGTTATCTATTGGCCTACGGTTTCCCAAGGTGGAATTTATCAAGACCTCCCTGAACTCATCTACTTTCAAATTCGGTTCTATATTGTATTCTATCATTTATCCAGCTTATGGTTTTATTAAAAAATAAAGTGATTTATAATTTACAAATGAATTTTTAAATCGCCACATGGCTAAAATCAAAAATTTCTGGTCAGTAATGGCCTATTATTAAGAGTCTATCGTACCATCATTAGCAAAGCATTATTTCCCCATATATAATCCTTAGTGAAGCCTCGGCATTGGGTTCTAGAAAGTATTTGGATGACCCGTTCACCAAATGTTCCAAAGCAACCCTATACCTTGCCTTTCCATGGGCATTGTCCTCATAATACGTGCATGGATCTTTTGGATGTACCTCTGTCGGTGTCCTGAATACTTTGACATTACGGTTCATATACTCGAACCGCAATGAGGCCCTTCTATGTACACTCTCCAGGGTAAGTTCACTTGGATATTCTGGTATATCGTAGTAGAGTTCCTCCAATATGACGATGAACGCCCTTCTTCGTGACAGTTTGGGTTTTCTCGTGGCCCTTTCCAAGTCATGTTGCAGGTCTTGGACGATTCTTTCGGCCAACCTTACTTGGGAGACTGTGTACTGATTGCCACCTATCAAGGGTTCCTCCTCCCTCCCCAATTTTTGGAGATGCTTGAGCAATGCATCCGAACCGATCATAGACTTGGCCCTTCCTTGCCCTTTTGTTTGGCTATTTCCTTTTCAATGATGCTTTCCAACACCATGGACAGTTCCTTAATCCGTACCGAAAGCCCCATCATATTTTCCTGTACATAGGAACCGACATGCAGAAATTCAGACATATTGACTTTTTGGGGCAACAACATCCCCTTGGCCATCAATTGCAGGAATCTTTTTTCTTGGGAATCCAATTTATGGCCATTTTCTTCCAATAGCACTCCGATGCTTTTAAGGCTGTCTGTTTTACTTTTGATCTTGTCCCATTTGATATGGCCAAAAAAATTTTGGCCCATAAAAGCCATGGCAAAACGGCCGTATTCCCACTTTCGGAAGGAAGTGGTGGGATCGAGCATTTCCATTTCCACAAAGTCCAACAAGCTTTCATTGGAGAGAACATCCTCAATATTGTTTTCCGATTGTTGGAGCTGTTGGAGTTCATGCATTGCTCCTTGACCCAAATTGTTCAACAGGTGTCTGGAAAATAGTTGGGACAACTGGAACAACGGGAGCTTTTCCTCCACTAGCGTATTTAGAAAACGGGGGCGTTTGGCCTCCGCCAATTCATCATAATGGAGTCCATATACAAATAGAACGGCAATGAGCGAGTTCAATTGTTCCCCTGATAGTTCTATTTTAGAGATATTGGACCCTTTGGCTCCAAGCTCTTTTAATGTACCGCGAAACGTCTTTTCATCAATAGACCCTTCAAAATTTAATGTGTCGTAAACAACTTCTGCCATATATTCCTTTAATTATGGTTCCATTCATGCAACGATGGCCCTACCCAATATCCATCACACCAATACAAAATCCTCATTGTTAAGTTTGAGTTTGGAATTCTCCAGTTTTTTGAATGGTGGTCTTGATCTTGACCTGTTCCTTATAGGGCAAAAATGTTGACACCTAATTGGTCACCCCATGATTCTGTTCAAACGGTTTTCAAAATACATAATAGTTGAATCAAAAGTCAATATTCGATTTGGTTTTTTTATGCAACGACATTTGATAGAACAAATGATAAGGTCCGTATTGGCCTTTTACCGTGTCAAATCTATAATGTGGACTTTACCAAATACGTAAAAAATCATTTCCATTCAGTTGAGGGCTTCAAGAAAATATTTTTCCTTTTGAAAAATTTTGATTTAAAGTGTCATCTATCTAATTGATATTGAATTTTTCAATGAAAATTAAAAGAATAACGGCTTACAACAACAATAATTCCCATGAAAGTCCTTGCTCCACTAGGTAACGTCTTAGCTTGTGGAAATGCTGATTCTGCTTGAATCATCTACTCAGATAGATGAAATTAACCCTATATTGCTGATGGATTTCTTAAGAAACTGGTTCATAAAAATGTATTTTTGCTTATAAGGGTTTTCTATACTTTATTATGCCTACACAACTATTTGAGGAACATATCATTGATTTGAACTTCTCCATGTTCGACAAGGACAAGAAGAAGAGTGGTGTGTTGTTGACCGATAGTTTTGAACAATTAAATTTCGAATTAGTATCCCCAAATATTCTTTTTGCTTTAGAAACAGCTAAGAAGAAATTTCAAGCGGATGCCGTTTTCTTTAGATATTTCAATGATGGGAGGTCGTTTGTTCCTCAACTGTATTTATTTGATTATACCCACAAAAGCCTAACAAATGAGGACAGGAATAGAATTCATATTCAAATGTGGAATGGCTATCAGGTTCCTGCATACATAATCATCGAAAAATCTTCGGTAAGCATCTTTGATTCTAGAAAAAGACCAAAAGAAGACAAGAATAGTTACACCAAAGAAATACTGACTTTAACAGGCGAAGCTATTAAGAATTATAATGCCAAGGAGTTTGATACTGGCTTATTTTGGGATGAGCAAAATGAAAAACAAAATTTTCGTTTTGAGGAATCTGCTACAAGAGATTTAATCAGAGGCTTAAAGGAAATTTTTAGAAGCTTTGTTGAAGAGTCGGAATTAGACAGACACGTTGCTTTAAAGCTCTTGGTCCAGAGCCTCCTTATTAAGTATCTTGAGGAAAGAGATGAGAAAAGTGCCAGTGGTTATTTCGCAGGAACATACTTTAAAAAGAATTTCCAATGTTCCAATTTTTGTGATACCATCAGAAAAGGAAAATTATTGGACCTACTGGATAAATTGGCCAATGACTTTAACGGTAAAATATTCGAATGGCATCAAGAGAATGAGATTGAAGCAAGAAAAGCTATACAGCAGACAGAAGTTCGAAAACTTGCAGATTATCTGGATGGAAATATCAAGGATAGTCAATATATAATCTGGCGGCTATATTCTTTTACTCATTTACCTGTCGAGGTAATCAGTTCGGTTTATGAAGAGTTACTAACTGACAGCAAGGATATAGTTTATACACCTGAAATGATTGTCAGCACTTTGGTTGATGAATGCATGCCAATAAAGTCTTGTCAAAAGGACTTTAAAATAATTGATGTCAGTTGTGGGTCTGGAATTTTTCTCGTCAAAACCTATAAGAGAATTGTTCAATGGTGGCGATTTGAAGAATGGAAAAAGACAGGTAAGCTCGTTAAGCCTTCTTTACCAGTTTTAAAAGAGCTTTTGCTCAATAATATATATGGTGTTGATATTGAACCTGACGCCATTCGGCTATCTGTGTTTAGCCTGGCTCTAGCTATTCTGGACGAAGTTGACCTAGACCCTCCAACTTGGGGTAAATTGAAATTCCCTGACCTAAGTGAAAACATTATCACTCAGGATTTCTTTGAATTCATCATGACAAAGCCAAATGCAAATTTTGATTTGGTAATTGGTAATCCTCCATTTAACCTTCCCGCCGTGAATGGAAAAGAACCAAGCAGAAAAAAGCATTTTAAGGAATTAATGAAAAAGGGTTATGAATGTGAAATAAGAATTCCAGACGAAAATCCAGCATTACATTTCTTAGTTCAATCATTAAAGCTTCTCAAACAGGAAGGTTTACTGTGTTTGATTGAACCATCAGGCCCATTGCTATACCAAAAAGACCTAAGCTTTAAACAAGATTTATTTAGCCAATATAACCTTTTGCAAGTAATAGACTTTACCAAGCTTGCAGACAAGTTATGGGGTAGGAAAAATGTTGCTACTGCTGCTGTTTTTATTCAAAAGTCTTCACCTGACAATGAAGATGTATTGCATCTGGTAGCAAATCGTACCTTCTCGAATAGTAATCGGATATTCTTAGAATTTGATTATTATGATTTCCATCTGGTTTCAAAGGATGATACAATTAATAGTCCATATGTATGGAAAGCAAATTTACTAGGTGGCGGAAGATTATCTCAATTGATTAAAAAGCTATCAAACGCAAGTACACTTGGGAGTTATTTGAGAGAAAAAAGAAAATACAGCGGATGGGTTTTTGGTGATGGCTTTATTAAAGGCAAACCTGATAGTGAATTAACAGATTCAGATTTTGAAAAGAAAAAAGGTGGCTACACGACAGCTGAGCACTTAACAGGCGCTTTATCTTTTGAACCAGAGGATTTTGACGAAAAAGGTATCCATAGAACATTTATAAATACGGACAAATATTATCAATGGCCAAGAAATGAGAAAATCTTTGAACCCCCTCTTCTATTGATAAAAAAGAACATTGGCAAGCACAGCATCCCTGTATTGTTTTATGATCAACACATAACTTATAAAAATGAAATAATAGGAATTCACGCACCTATTGAAGATGTAGATTCTTTGATATCTCTTGGAGATGTTATAAGAAACAATGAAATGTATAGGTTTTATCTAACTGCAACCAGTTCCCGAGCTGGTGTTAGCAGATCTAAATCAACTTTATTGCAAAAAGATGTATTCAATCTTCCTTATCTTGGAGATTTGCACATTTCAGAAGTTGATCACATAATTATTAAGGATATCATTAACAACCATTTATCCGAAGAAAGATTATCTAACGACACCTCAATAACAGACATTGTTTTATACTCTGATATCTTCGTGAAAACCCTGAATAGTGTTTATCAAAATTCAAAAACATTTCAATTATTCAAAATCATAGATGCAGGAAAATTCTTTGCTCTACATTTTGAGTATTCCTCGGAAGTACTAAATCCTCAGACCGAAAACGCTTATGATATTGAGGAATATATAGAAACGGTTATTCCATTGAGAAATGAACAAACTAAAAGCTACCACATTCAAAAGATTATTAAAATCTATGGGCACGATTCCGTAATATTGGCAAAACCAAAACAGTTACGCTATTGGTCACCATCTATCGCATTAAGAGATGCAGACGAAACTTTTGCAGACTACTTCAAATCTCGTCACATAGATGCTTAAAGATTCGCTTCCGTCATACCAATCTCCAAAATCAAGTGATTTTAGTGTAGAACAAGATGTTGAAGTCAATCTTATTTTGTCCTTCATTGATAATTATATTTCGGACTTTTCAGGATATTACTTGTCTCTAAACGATTCGGAAAAAGAAAATAGAATAAGTGATTTGCTAGTCCATTATCTGGAAATATGCAAAGATGAATCCAAAGGATATTTTCCTTTTCGATTTAGTAAGAATCCTACACAAACTGAATCGACTAAAGAAACAGACATTGGAATTTTTGTAAGAACCAGAAATAGAAAGCCTATTCCTATTTTTGAATTTGAAGCAAAAAGATTCTCTGAGACATCAAATAACAAAGAGTATGTTTGTGGTATCCGTGGAGGCATTGAACGCTTCAAAAGGGGGCATCATTCATCACATCTCAAAGTATGTGGTATGTTTGGCTACGTGCAGAGCCGGACATCTTTGGAATGGATAAAAAAAGTAAATAATTGGATTGAGGAAATGGCTGAAAATAACACAGATGAATCAATAGATTGGACAGGAAGTGAAGAAAGGTTAATAATGAAAGATTCTTTACCTTCGGTAGAAAAATTATACTCTTTACACTCAAGGAAATCATCAAATGACAATATAATTTTGTGGCATTTTTTAATTGACTTGTTATGCATAAATTAAATTTTGATTGTTTACCTTCTTATCTACAAGGACAAGGCCTTGGGATAACCCTTTAAAAGAAAACCTAATAAAAAATTATTGATTGGGACAGGTAAATTTTATGATTCAAATAAAAGAATGAGATTTGAAAAATAAAAACTGCTCCTAATGTGTATCATACTTGAACTCTACGAGGGTCTTGTGTAAGCCGAATACAAGGTTGCTTACTTGGAAAAGATTGGACAAGAAATAATCATTGTCGTCTAATCAATCTCCTTAACAAAGCTGGACCCCAAAAGGCAAACAGAACGCAATGGAGTTCTGCAAAAAACCTAAACCATAATCTATTATAAATTCATGTGATTCCCATTAATCCCGTTATGGGTAATATGGAAAGGGAGAAGACCGCAAAGAATAACCACCTTTGCGGGAAGGTTCAGATCAACCTGAAATAAATAAGCGCCCCCATGATCTGCATGGTCAGTTCAAAAACGGCAAATATGGGAAGAACAAACCAGATACCAGGAATTAGCCCGATAAGGATTATTACCAATAAGAATGGCAACCTCACCAATCGCTTGATACGCAGGATGCCCAAATAGGTATAAAGAACCACCCATAGAAAACCCACTAAGGGAAAGTCGTTGTAAAGTTCCGAAAATGTCATATTCTTTGATTTTTAGTTCATTCTCATTTGTGCGAAAACATCTGTTCCTGAAAGCCCTACCCATGGTAGATTGGCAATATTAACACCGATTCTTTTGCCGTTCATTTTTTTTTGCCAGCTCCTGCAAGCTTACCACATGGAGTTTGCAGGGAAAAAAAGTGTCCGCTTTGTAAGCGGTACGGATAAACCCGATGTAGCACCCGTCCCCATATTCCAGTACCTTTATCCCTTTATACCTACTGTCATTTGGGCCCTCCAAGACCTTGCCCCTGCGCTGTACAAGATGATAAAGTGCCTGTAGTTTTGTTCCCTGTACCCTGCTCCAGTTTCCCAACAGGGCAACATCATGGATCGCCCAATAATTGGATTCCTTTATGAACACTTTTTTATTGTCCTCCATAGTTCCCTAGACTTTTATGGGGTTGACCGTTCCGCTTTTGAGGTTCACAAATCCCCCGTGGACGGATAGTTGCCTGTGCGACAACAATCTGAACAGACAGTCCGATGCGTGCGCCACCAAGACATCGTTGATATAAAGAGATTGTTCCATCAACCGATCGGCATAGGCACATCCCCTTCCCTGTTGGGATTCGGTATCGTAATCTTCCAAATTCGGGAAAAGGTCGGTTATCTTCTTCAGTCTGCTTACGCACTCCAAAGGACCATCGTCCAATTTTCTATCTTCCTCGAACAGGCTACCAAGAACGAACTGCCCCGTGTCCCTGCTATTGCCGATGTCGAGCCAGTAGAACATTGTCCTATGTTCAGAGCCTCTATGTGGGTGCTGCAAGGCCAAAGAAAGTGCCGTCCTGTATTTGGCATTGTCCACGCAGGTCACTATGATGTTCGATCTGATGTCATCGCCAAAGGTCATGGCATTCATCGGTATTCCTTCCCATTGCAGCCCAAAGGCACGGTTGATCTTGGTCAGGGCATTGACCACCTTGTTCTGTCCAAGGTCATGTGGGGTGAACAATTGCCTACCGATGTTCATGGGTTCGACGACATCCCCGTCAAATGCCCTGACGTGCAGTCCGGGATGTCCCGTTTGGCGAAGGGCATGATCCAACCTCGCCAACCTTGCGAGCATGAGGGAGCCATTTCCACCTACCCCTATCAACGACATCGTGATCGGGTGTGTGGGGGCGAAGAAATAATTGGGGGCGATATGTATCTTATCTTTCATAGAGTTGTTTTATGGTCATGTTGTTCGCAATGAGTAGGGCATCGTCGAAACGCTGCTTTCCATTGAGATTTTTCATCCTTTCTACAAGGTTTCCCTTTATCAGGTCGTTATGGTGGGTTTCCGTGAACACCGAGGAAAAGAACTGTTTTTCCATAAACCCCATGATGTCCTCATAATGCTCGAATCCGTCATAGTCCATGGAAACATTGCCCATGCAGACCCTGCCCCGTGCATTGACATTGGACAAGGGGGCATGGTACAATACAGTATCCCTGTCAAGGGCATCGCTCCGTTTTAATGCGAATACGTTCAACGTGTTCCCTTTCAACGAAAAGACCAGTTTGGGGAGGGGGTACTGGCCTATCGGGATGCCCATCCTTTCATCAAAATACAGGGTGTGCCGTTTTGGATGGACAATCCACACCAAATGCAAATCTCCCTTAAAACCGAAGTGGATAAGGTTCTTGGGCAACAGTCCCTTAAAGGAGAATTTTATCAATTCCCCTTCCAAGCACCTGAACAGGTTACGCGCGGTATCCTTGGTCAGGGGCATCCCCGCTGTAAGACATTCCCCCACTATCCTATGGTAGGCAAAATAATGCTCCGTATTGTAATAACTTGGTGTACTTGCATAGCCTATCAATGCAAATTTTGGCACCAAATGATCGTCCATGTCCAATTCCATGATCTTTTCCATATCAAATCCGTTCTATCAGTTCGTTCAGTTCACAAATAAAGTTTTCCACTTCCTTTAGTTTTTCCTCCAGTCCTTCCTCAAAGGCCTCCATCCCATCATTGCTCACGGTCGCATGGGCATAGGTGGAGATCAGGTCGTACTCGTTGGAGCAATCATTTAGCATATTGATGTACGATCGGGTAAATTCGCTCTCGTCATCATCGGTTATCAAGAACGTATGGTAAAAATCGACCATGCTCTCATAACCGTCACGGACGGATATCCGTTGTACCACCTGAAAATCCAACTTTTCCGAGGCCAAAAGGAGTTCCTTTAGTTTCTTGTACACCTCCCTTTTGGGTCTGTAGCTTTCCAAACGGGATTTCCAGTCTATGACTTGAAAACCCTTGTACTTCTTCTCGTATCGTGAGAGGAAGTCCACCGAACCTTTCAATGTCTCCCCATAATCCTCATTGGGGGCTTCCCTGCAATATGCCATTTCCTCGATCAAAAAAGTCCATATCCAGTCAATCCTGTCCTCACACGTATCGAAGATCGAATCAAAGGGAAGTTCCTTGATAAAGGATAGGAGCACTTCGAACAATTTTCTGTTCTTGCACTTCATTCCGTACAATGGCTTTAGGTTAATACAGTAGATATTGCCCTTGTTCCCGATGTACCGTTTCAGGTCTAGTTCCAACTCCCCATCGCAATTGCGATATACATCGATAAGATCGACCCTTGCCCTGTCCCTGAGCCTGTTCGCACATCTAAGAATAAGGTCTTGCAGGCTGTCCCTTTCATCGAACCTCCAAGAATCGATGCTTCCCGTGAACTTTCGGGTAACCTCCACCATCAGCCCTGCCAATTGGCGAAGTCCGTCCCCTGAATACTTTTCCGATATATCGTTCATGGCAATGGGCCATACATTCACGTCAGGAAGCAGTCTGTCCTTTTTGACAATGCCTTCATCCGCCTTGTCCCTGTACGGTGGCTGTCCTGTTGGAACGCCCTGAACAGGTCGTTGTGGAACTCCGTGAGTTCCCGTGAGGTGATGGTCTTTGATGGTGTTGTACATTTTCCCTTGTTTAAAAATTCATCCACGTTCATATCATCAACCTTTGGTTCCCGCCAATGATTGGAAGTGTATCTCATGGAACCCATCATTGATGCCTTTGTCCACGACATTGGCATTGGTGAGTTCGGGATAGAGTGCGGAATAATGCTCCATGATCCGTTCATGCCCCATTTCGGGGTCGATGTCCTCCAGTTCGATCTTCTCCCTGTTACCGTTCAGGAAAAGGTACTTTCTCGTTATGTTAGCGATCTGCATCTTGGAAAAGGTTTGGTGATTCATATTGGGACATCTGCTCCAAGACCTTTTTGGCCTCTTTGTGATCAGGGTCAATGGCCAAGACCTCTTTGGCTGCCTTGATCGCCTTCTCATGGTCTTTCATCGGGTTGAAGTCCTTATCCTTGATCAGGCTCTGCAAGGCGGTGTTCTTCTTGCCCACGGATTCCTTTTGTTTCTTGGCCTTTGCCGTTCTGCCCTCGGAAGCCTTCAGGGATGCCTCATAGGCCTCCACGCTGTCGAACATGGTCTTTGTGCGCTCCAATGGTCTTTGGACGGCCTCGAAGAACTTGTTGTCCATTTCCTCAACGCTTGCCCGTAGGCTCAATGGTCTTAGGGATTTCAGGCCCTTGTCATCGGCATGGCTCTTGGGGAGAACGGACACCGATACCACTCCATCGGAAAAGGTGATGCTCAGCCCCAACTGTCGTATCCCCGTTTTTTCAAGGGATGAAAAAAATTGGTTCATAAACGATGTATTTAACTGTTTTACAATTGATTAACTATTGTAAATATACGATCAGGGGATGGGCAGGGCAGGGTAATCCGAGGAAATATCCACCATTTTCTTCTTCCTCCCTTTCCACAAAAAAAGCACCCGTCAGGGTGCCATGTCCCATGACAGCATCCATGGGTCGATAGGGGTCGTAGTCCCATTTTATGGGTAGGGAAAAGAATGATCCGAGCGGCGGGAAGATAAATGCAAGTGGGCGTTTTTTCGTCCGCTTGCTTTTATGCCCGGTTCCGAGGGGGTTGAACGCCCGGACCGAAGGGAAGGGTCTTCAACTTCCGCAGGAACAGGGATGACAGCATAAAAAATACTTCATTATGATAATCCTGCCCATTCTGTTCTTATTTTTTGGGAGGGGAAAATTCCATTTTCATTTTCCAATCCAAGGCATTCATCTTTTCTAAAAAACCATGGATTCCTTGTATCAGATTTTTGTACGTCGGGGAATCCCCATAAATCATCTGTTCCTGCATTGTCCTATAATCGGCCTGCCAAGCTTCTTCGAGATCCGATGGCGGGACGGGCCGAATAGTCTGGGGTTGGTGCAGGTTATAATCCACTCCGCCAAGTCTTGTGAACACATACCTGTGGCTGACAATGGCATTCTGTCTTAAAACCTAGTTTTTTTATCCTTGGTATGACGATAAATATGGATTTGTCACCACCTCCATTTGGTGATGGATCCATATTTGATTTTTTAGGTTGCCACAAAACTTCAATATTCTTATCCATACAGTTTGAAAAAAGCTTTTAAAAAGGCCATATAAGTCCTTAAGGGCACTTTTGCCCATAATGTTCATTATCCTCTTGAGGTTATAAGCTATGAAAATGAGTCCAATGTCCGCTGAAGCCCTGGCCATTGTTTTTTTGGTCATTACGTGGTCAAATCCCCATTGCCGTTTTATGGTTCCGAAGGGATGTTCCACAATGGCCTGTCTTTTTTTATAGGTTTCTTGCCCTTGGGACACCCTTTGTTCGTTAGCTTCCAGATAGCGCCTGTATTCGGAACGCTGAATGGCCCGCCCCTTTTTTGAACTCGTGCAAAGTTCCCGAACCTTGCACATTTTGCAAGCAGGTGTCCCATATAGTTTATATCTGAACTCCCCGGAAGAATGGAGATATCTCGATCCGTTACTTTTCATGAGATTGCCCTCGGGACAGGTGTAGCTGTCCGTCCTTTCATCGTATTTGAAATTTTCCCGTACATAGAACGGATTCGGTGCAGCTGTGGGACTGACCGGTGCCGGTATCGCCACGAGTGTGTCTATGCCAAGTTTGTCCGCCACCTTGAACTGGCTCCCTGAATGGTAGCCTTTATCATAAAGCGCTGTAAAACCATTGGTGCCGAGAATGGACTTTGCACGCATCAACATGTTTCCCATGGCATTCCGGTCATTCCTGTTGGTTACCCTGTAATCAATGGGGATGCAGTGTTTTGAATCGACCGAGGACTGGACACTGTAGGCCACCTCGGTAATGCCCATGCGGATCAGGAGCTGTTTGCTATCGGGGTCTGAAGTGGATATTTGGTCCTGCTTTGATTCTTTCAATTGTTCCCGTAATTTCTCGTAGCCTTTCCTACGGCTTGAGTGCTTCTTGATCTCTTGTTGTATTTGTCCGGTATCATTATCCTCCTCTGCCAATGACTCATTGTACTGCTGGAGCTTTTTATCGATATACTCCAACTGGCGTTGTATCTTCTTTTGGTTGAAATTGTTCTTTTTGCTGTTCTGGGCCCTTAGTTTGGTGCTGTCCCCGGCAATAAGGACTCCACCTATCAACCCAAAGTTTTTCGCCATGGACACAGTGGCATGGAATACCCTTTTGATGGCCTTTGGATTGTTCTTCCTAAAATTGCTTATGGTATTGTGGTCCGGGGCAAGGCCTTCTATCAGCCACATGATTTCGATGTTCCTTTTACACTCCTTCTCCAACTGCCTACTTGAACGGGTCCGGTTCATGTACCCATATATGTAGAGTTTCAATAAGGTTGATGGATGGTATGCAGGTCTTCCATTTTCACCGAAATCTGTCTTGAACCCCAATTGGTCAAGTCCCAGTCCATTTACAAAAGTGTCTATGGCCCTAACGGTATTGTCATTTTCAATGGCATCCTCCAATGCAATGGGAAATAAGGATACTTGGCGGCGGTCTGTTCCTTGGATGAATTTCATACAATAAGTTACGAAAACCCCCAAAGCCAAAGGTTACCTAAATGTAAAGATCTTGGGGTTTTTAGACAGTCTGATGGTTTCATATAATCCTATGTCATGGATGGCATTGGTCGCAAATTCCGTTTTCGCCAATTGATAGATATCATAAAGGTGGCGGCTAAGCCTATCCACCCTTATCTTTTCCTTGGGACGTTGGAATTCCTCGTGCAAAAGGAACAGTTTTTCCAAAAAAGTCCTTTCGGGCGTTACGGATGGGACCATCACCGGAGGCTCTATGAATTCGGCATCGGGATATTGTTCATCTACGAAGGAACTTATCGGTTTTTGGCTAAAAGGTTCCCTTAGTGAACGGCAACCGATCTCGAGCTGGACCCTTGGCTGTATGTATCCGGGGGATTTGGTGATATGGGGATAGTAGATTTCTATGATACGTGGATCTTGGTCGCTTGATTCGGCGGGAACGATATTGAAACCGACATCATTGAATCCGTTCTCCGTGAACCGTCTTTGCAGTTCAGGGTAGAATTCCCCTGAAATGTAGGAACTTGTTTCTTTCCTGAGTTTCGTGAGCTGTTTTTTTGATAGTTCCCCGGAATACCCAAAAAAACCACGGTCAACGGCAAGGTCAATATCCTCGCTGAACCGTTCAATCAGTATCCATGCCTTGCTCAAGGATGTCCCGCCCTTGAACACCAAATGTTCACCTATTCCCATTTCAAAGATCGTCCTCAATGTATGGATGACCCACCAGTCCTTTTCAACTGCAAAATCGGGCACTCCCGTTCTGTTCCCTACATTTTGATAGATGGCTAGTTTATCCTCTTTTGGGATGTTGTAAAATGTGGTTTTATCCATTGTCCAAGCTCTTTTCCATAATTTTCTGTATCCATACCGGTGCCAGTTCTATATCATGGAGCAGGTCCTTTTGGTCTTCTTTTTTCAAAAGGGCCATGATTTTTGCTTCCTCCTCTTCCGTTAATCTGTCCTTTCCAATTTCACGGAGGGCCTGTATCACCAATCTGCTTATTCCGCCCTTGGCCGATAGATTCTTGGGGGTGGTCTTTTTCAGTTTTATGCTTCGTTTGCCCAGTTTTATTTCCCTGGGGGCTCCATCGGTAAGAAAGACAAGTTTCATGGGCACTTGTGTACTGAGCCCCAACGCACTTAGGGCATATGCCCCGGTGGGCACCAACCTTATCTTGTCCCTTTTGGCTATGGCCATTGCGATTTCCTCCGCCGTTGGCAATACCTCCCCTGCATATTTGCTTATTTTGGGACGCGCATAGATTCCCTGGGCCACCCTTTGTACATAACCTTCCTTTTCCAATCTATGGAGGGCCAAACGCACCGCTTCGGATGAACCCAGCCCCCGAAAGTCGTCAGGGAACAATAGCTCTCCCCGTTTCTTCCTGGAAATACTTTTCTTTATTTTGGACTCTATACTCTCCACAGGCTCATTTTGTAACAAATTTAGCAAATATTTGTTACAATAATTTTTCCATGAAAGCTTTTTTACCATTTGGTATTGTACCCGAGGGTATAAAATTGGAACCATGGCCTTGGCAACGGTTCATAATGATCGGCCCGTCCCTACATCCAAGGACTCCGAATGGGAGATCACCGATTTTTCCGGTTCTTTTTCCTTATCCGCAATATCCGCATCGAATTTTTTATCCAGTTCCCCGTTGATCTGTTTCATTTTTGTTTCCATCTCCTTGAGTTCGTCCAATTTATCAAAATCAAGGTCCAAGATCTTTTGGTTGGCGGTAATGTGGTGTCCATGGTCAAGGGCCAGTTCCTTTTGGTCCTTAATTGACCGGGGAATCTTGGAAAGGGCATTGTACATGTAATCGGCCACGCTCTTGGGGTTCGTAACAATCCGTCTGGCCCCATGTCCATAGGTCGCATTGTCAGTCCGGACAAATAGGGAATGGGTCTCCACATCCTCTACCCTGAGGCACAGGCTTGCCCCATCCATCATTAGGACCTGATGTTCCGAAACCATGCCCTTGTGCTTTTCAAAAAAATCGATAATGGCCTGTCCAATATCCGTATCCTGGGCATTTGATCGAAGCTCCATAGCATTTCTGATAAGGTCGTAATATATCTCCTTGCTTTCCATCAATTGCCATAACGGTAGGTCCATTTCGAGCTTTTCAATGTTCTTCGATACCTTTTCCTTCTCCCTGGAATGGAACCGAATATTGTTCTCCGCTTCAAGCCTGTTACGCTTGAAGATGGACCGTTCCAGTTGCAGCTCTTCCAGCCTCTTGCCCAGTTGTTCCTTTTCCAAAAAGAGCGGGTCGTTCTTGGCCACGGCCAACAGGGTCTTGTAATCGATGGACCCGTTGTCGTCCACTGGGCCCATGTCCAGTCTGTTGAACTGGATGGTTCCGTTGGTGATCTGTTCGATAAAGTTCTTTTTGGTATTGACATTGTTGAGCATCAGGGCATCGGTGGAGTTCTCGACGATATAAAAGGAGATGGTGACCTTATTGTCCCAATATTTTTTGGCCATTTCATTCCCTTTCCTTGCCCCCCTTCCGTTACGCTGGTCCACGTCCGTGGGTCGGTGGGGAATATCGACATGGTGGATCCTGACCATCCTTCGCTGGATATTGGTCCCGGTTCCCAATTTTTCCGTCGAGCCTATAATGATACGGTACTTGCCCGAATTCAGGTCATCAAAGCATTGGAGCCTTTTTCCATCGGTCTTGAAATCGTGGATGAACACCACCTCTTCGGACGGAACATCAAATTCCTCGGTCAAGATCCGCTTGATCTCCGAATAAACGTTAAAGGTGTCCTTTGGGGTGCCCAGATCGGAAAAAATCGCCTGGGTACCTTTAAAACCATTGCTCTCGGTATAGGTCCGATAGACCTCACGGGCGATAATCCGCAGTTTGGCCTCCCCGGGATCCTCCAGATCGGGGTTGAGCAATCTGGGATCGATGGAGGCATGCCGCATATGGTGCAGCGCAATCAGGGAAAGTGCCCCCTTTTGGTCCTCCGTATAGGTCTTGTTGCCATACAGATGGTCACTGTTCCCTGTTCCAAGAAAGGTCTTTATTTGTTCAAAATAGGTCAACTGGCCCTCGGTGGGCTTGATGGTATGCACATCCATTACCGCTTTGGGCCGATCGATATGGTGGGTCCGTGCATTGACAATGATGGAAATTTCATTGTACAGGGTGGACAGCAGCTTCATCTTCTTGAAGGAGCGGAACCGCTCACGGACCTTATAGTCCCCTGAGACCGTGGGCTCGAACTCATAGGATTTATTGGCGAAAACCTGGGCCCATTGGTCAAAGGAAGCTATGTTCATCTCCGTGAGTCTTTCCGGGATCAGGTATTTGAACAGGACGTACACCTCGGTTATGGAATTGGAGATGGGCGTACCCGATAGAAAGGTCGCCTGAAAGTCCTTCCCTCTGGATCTTTGGAGGGTCTTGATCGCCGTGTACAGGTTTTTGCTCCTTTCGGATCCGGTACTGGTATTAAGGCCAGCTACCCTAGAATGTCTGGTGGTGTACATCAGGTTCTTGAACTTATGGGACTCGTCGACCATGATATGTTCAAACCCCAATTGGTCAAAGGTCAATATCCTGTCCTTCCCCTTTTCGATCTGGTGGTAAACGTTCTGGAGCTGTGCCTCCAGGTTTTCCTTACGTATCTCCAGCCCCTTCAGCACCCTTTTATTGATATCGTACTTGTTCTCATAGATCACGCCCAGGTCCTTGTCCAGATTGTCCAACTCCTCTTGGATGATTTCCTTGATGATCTCGGGGGACTGCGGTATGAACTTGAAGGTATCGTGGCTCATCAATACCACATCGGGCCGTTGGGAAACAATCTTCGCAAAAAAGGCGTTCCGCTTTTGGATTCCACCAACCTCCCTGTCGTTGGCCACCAGCAGTTTCATTTGGGGAAAGGCATTGCGGAACTCCTTTTCCAACTGTACCACGGTCGATCTCAGGCCGATGATCACCGTCCTTTTGGACAGGCCAAGTTCACGGAGTTTTTCGGTGGAAAGTGCCATATCCAGGGTCTTTCCGAAACCCACCTCCTTATTGACCAACAGTCCTTGATTGATGATGATCCCGGCCACGGTGTCCTTTTGACTACTGTAGGGTTCAAAATGCCTCAATCCCTGGAACTCCAGATAGCTTCCATCGTACTTGGGCATGATCTTGGCATCGAAGATGGAGTAAAATTGGAACTCCAACGACTTTTTGAGTTCACTGTTCCCGATCACATATTCGTTGAATTCCCTGTATAGGATTTCGAACTTGATGTTCACCTCTTGCATCTTGGTCTTATCGGTCCTTTTAAAATCCCCAGATCCCTTCGAAATATAGGGTATGGTAGAGTTCAGGGCTCCTTCGAGAATGTCCTTGAAACCGTAGTATCGGTGTTCAGAACTGACGTAAAACTTTTTGACGCTCGCATAGTCGTATTTTTCGATCTTGACCATGTATTTTGACGTGGTTTCATTATAACTTATGTGCGCCAATGTCCCATAGGTGTCAAAAATAAAGGATTGGGTCACCTCAATGGGAAACCAGGGCTCATGGATCTTGACATCGAGATCCTCGAACGGGGTGATCGGCGGGTTGACCTTTTCCAGTTCCAAAATGGACCGGGAGAGGATGTCCTTGTCCACAAAGGAACGGAACTCCCCAAAATCGTTGTTCCGGTACCATTGTATCTTTTTATGGATGACACCGGACAAAAACAGATATTTTGGGGCAAGCCTGCACCCATCTTCGGTCGGGTCGATGAACAATAGACCCTTGGAAAGGGATTCCCCGATCACCGTTTCCTTGGACATGTCCGTACGCCCGGCAATGGCATCGATATCGATCCTATTGTATCGGTTCAGGGAAAAATAAATGGCATCCTGTAGGGTCAACCGTTCGGGGGTTTCTTCTACTTGTGGGGCCCAAGGGGTAAGCAGAAATTGACCCTTGGTAAAAGTCCCTTTTTCGGGAATTTCCAATGCCAGTACCAATGGTCCCTGGACATCCAGGGTCGCCAAATGGTAATTGGCCTTGTCGTTCAGGTTCCCGTATTGAAAGAGGAACACGTCGTATTGATAGTTCAGGTCCTCCCAGATTTTCTGGCCATCCTTTACCTTGGGTTCCAAGAGTTTCAAATAGGTGTCCCGTAGGGAGATGATCTTGGTCAGTTTATCGAATTCGGCCGGTCTGGTCTTCAGGTAGTAATACTGTCCTGAATCGGTGATCTTTGCAATTTTTTGTTCAGCCACGATCAGATTCCCCGGTCTTAATGGGCCTTCATATGACTGTTGTGGGTTTGCCGGTATTGCGGCCTTATCCGTTTTTTTCTCCGTTATGATTCTGGATTTTATGCTCGATGGTCTAAAGGTCGCTAAGGCCTCCCTTATGGCGGGTTCGATCGTGGCAATATTATTGGGGTTCTTTACGGTATAATCGGAATGATCATAAAGCCCTCCCGGTTCCATGGTCCCAAGAATATTTTCGGGATGGGCATCAAAATAGGCATTCATCTGAATTTCGTTGCCTTCAAGATCGACCTTTGCCGTTGCCATGAATAGTCGGTTCCTTTCCCCCTGTTCCAAGGATGGCTTCTTGGCACGGCTTTTTTGGAAGACCAGGATATCGGCGATCACCGAGGTGTTTTCCTGCTCAAAGGCATTGTCCGGTAACCTGACCCCGCCCAAAAAATCATTGTCCTCAATGATATTTTCGCGGATCTGCCCATATTTTGCCTTATCGAGAAAATTTTTGGTACATATCAATACCACCATTCCCCCCGGTTTGGCCAATTCCAGACTTTTATGGACAAAGTAGCTATGGACATTACTGGTAAGCCCTTCCCTTAAGGGATGGTCCGCCAGATCGGGGTCGAATACCTTGTTGGCGCCAAACGGTATGTTGCTGATGACCAGATCATAACTTTTGGCGGTATCGCTTTGGCCGATACCCTCAAATGGGATGCCGAACACCCGGACATTGTCCCTGTGCTTGAAATTATGTTCCAAGATCCGTGCGGTAAGGATCTCCTTTTCAAAGGCCGTTACCCTGGCCTTGGGATATCTGTGCAACAGTTCCCTGATGATCAACCCGTTCCCCGCACTGGGTTCCAAAATGGTCCCTGGAGAAAAGTCGGGTATCCCGGCCAAAAAATCCATCATGGCCCGGATTACGGGCACTGGGGTATAGAACGAGTTCAGGGAACCCTTTTTCAGGCTATCCACAAGGGTATCCGTATACGTATCGCCCACATACTGGTTCAGTGCACCTAAAAACCGTTCCCTGTATTTTTCATTTTTGAGGATATCGAAGATATTGCCAAACCCCGGATTGTTGATGAAGGTGTGTCCAAGGGTGTCCGAATTTCGCAATGCGTCGATGGTCCGGACCATAAAGTCCAGATATTTCTTTTTTGAGTATTTCATAGATCGTGAGTTAAGGAATTCGTGGGACCCTCCATTAAGGATGGCCCTGTAGGGGTTGCCCCCGCTTTAAGGTTATTATGTCATAGTGCCGTGTTCTTTAAATATTAAATGGCAATGCATCAAGGTCAATTGAGATCGTTACCACGTTAAGGTTCTTTGGCCCTGTCCAATTGGATCCTGGCCGAAACAACTGGTCTACTGTCCGGGCCGTTAATGCCAAGGATGGACCTCATGACCTATAGTTTTAACATGTTCCGTTCTTTGGGTTTCTTGATCTGTTCCTTTTCCAGATTATAAAGCATTGGATCGAATCCATAAGGGTAATCATTGCCATCAAATGTGGGCGATTTTCCCATATCCTGGAACACAAAGTCTCGTAACGGAAATGTAGGTTCCCCCGTTTTGGTGGTATGATGGGGCACTCCCTCCATAAGTACATAATGGGTCCCCGATCTATCCCTTACGATTTCCCTTTGCCAATGGTCATACTGGCCCGTTCTGGTGATTGTTTTTGTTTTCATTTTTCACATATTTAGCGTGTTTTCCATTTTCCTTTTGCCCAATTTCTGTTGTTCGATGGTATCCACTGCCGTTTGCAGATTTTCTGAATCCGCAAAATGGGTCCGCAGCTGTTCGATGATCGACTCATCGGCAGGCCTGAAATTTAGTTCTTGATTGTTTCGACCGGTTTCGGCATAGTGCCATCGGCCATCCATATAATGCCTTTTTAGATAAGCGGTCCGTCCACCGCTTTCCAATCGGATCGCACCATTTTCGATTACAAAGTCCTTTTCCTTTACGATCTTTTTGGCCAGATAGTACTTGACCTTGGCAGTATGGGCAGGGGATTCCATGGCCTCCCTGAAAGTTTTCCAGTCCATCCCCTGGGTCTTTTCGCCGTTCCTTTTACCAATGTACAACTGCCCCTCCCTGATTCCGAGGACAAGTCCGAACCTGAGCTTGGCAATCCGATCGACCCGTTCGTTCCGGAGCATTACTTGGATCTCTTCACGGGTAAGGTGCTGTATGGCCGAAGAGGTATTGAGAAAGGGCTGGAAGACAAGATAATGTGCATTGGCCTCTGTCAACTTTAGGATCTCATGTCCTTTTATCAATGCTGGGAACAGGATCGGCCTGTGCAGGTGCTCCATGGGGTGCTCCAATACCCCTGCATCCAATGGCAATACCCCCTTCCCAAAGTATTTATTGGACCTAAAGGACTTTTCGATAATAAAGTCATACATTTTACCGAGGGATTCGAAATCGGAAGGAAAGGCCCTTTGGATGTCCCTTGCAAAATAGGAATGTCCGAACTCAAGTCCGTCAGTTGCCTTTGGATGAAGGCTGGACAATCTTCCCAAGAGTTCCGGCCAATCCAGTGGTTTCCACATTGGGATGTTATCATGGTCCCTCAGGGCCATAACGGGGGCTTTCCGATGCCTGTTGTACCCGAACCGGACCGAGGCCAAGAGGTCCGCATTTTCCCTGACCTTGATGTCTCCCATAGCAACCACTCCTTGGTCGAGTTTCACCAAATCTTCTTTTTTTCGGTGATAGGAAATCAGGCCGTTCAACGAAGCATCCGATTGCCCCGTTTTGGCCATATCCAGGTTCCTGTGATACTTGAGCCTATGGATATCCCGGATGTCCTCCGGGCGGACCCTTTCATATTCCAACGTGGCAAAGTCCCTAAAATCCCTGTTCAACAATCTTTCCTTAAGGTTCCATATTCTGGCCATGAGCTTTCTTGCCCTTTGCCACGGGTATGGTCGTCTGTTTTCCTGTAATGGCTCCATAATTATTGTTCGATGAGTTCAAGTATGATCTTACGCTTCAGGTCCAGTGAGGGTATGGGATCGATCTTTTCACCGTTCTTGCTGACCTCATAATGCAAGTGGTACCCAGTGGAACCCCCCGAACTGCCCACCGTCCCGATCAATTCGTGCTGCTGGACAAATTGCCCTTTTTTGACCAAGATTCTTGCCAGATGCCCATAAAGGGTCCTGAAACCGAAACGGTGCCGGATGATGATATGGGTCCCATATCCCGTTTTGGACCGGACGATGGAAACCACCGTACCTGCCGCAGTGGTATATACCTGTTTGTCCCTGGGTGCGGCAAAATCCAGGCCCATGTGCTTTTTCCTTTTTCCGGAAATGGGATGGACCCGGTATCCATAGGCACTGCTCAACCTATAGTCCCCCTTTTCCAAGGGCGTACATGAGGGAATTTCGTCCAACAGTCCCGGGCTATATCTAAAATAGGTTTCCAATGAGGACATATAGGTATAGTCCGGGATCTGAAAAAGATACTTTACGATCCTTTCCTCTATTTCAAAGAGCAACCGGTCCCTTTCCCTGTCCGAGACCACACTGTCCATTGGGGTATTCCCCGAGCTGGCCCTGAGTGAGGTATTATAACGGTCCATGGCTACCATCTGTTCCCCGATATCCTCCTCCATCATGGAAAAAGCCTTGCCCAGTAGAAGTACCGTTAGGGCAACGATAAGGAATATGAGGTACCGGACCTCCTTCTTGCCGAGGGACATCAGATGTGCCAATATCCGTTTCAGACCTTTTTTTTTGAAAACCATTGCCATTTGAAAAAGTTTTATATATTTGTGGTGTCAGTTACAAACTTATTAATTATTTACAAATAGACAATTTTTAATCATATGTTGGACCGTTGGTTGGACAAAGACCATTTGATAGACCTCCTCGCCCTGTTCGGGCATTTCGGGTATGAGCCTGTAAAAAGGGAACCCTCCCATATCCTGTTCAAAAGGAACGGCCGTTACAGTGTGGTCATCCATTCCGAAAAAGGTTTTTTATATTACCATGTGGAGAGCCCCCAGAACAAACTGTACGCTTCGGACCTTATCATCGAAGAGGTCTCCAGGACAGAGGGGAAAAAGAGCGAAACGCTTTGGGACAAGGTCGACCAAAGGTACCATCAGGTGACCGCAGCCAAGGAATTGATGTTGGATATGTCCAAGGATGTGGGCCTGGAAAGGGTCCCAACGGACTTTAACCACTTCCATTCCTACGCTGTGCCGTTCAAGGGAAGGTCGGAAGGGCTTTATTCCGATGTTACCAGAACGGATGCCTTTAAGGACCGTATCTTCGAGGCTCCTTCCGGGGAGCCATTGTTCCCCCTCTACAATGTCCAGAACGAGACCTCGGGCTATTTCCTGGACGGTGACAAGGGGGTCCTGCCCTATGGGGAATCCGATGCCAAACATTCCCTTTGGTATTCCAATATCCCCAAAACGATCGAATGGTTGGTCGTGTTCAAGGATCCCAGGGAGGCCATTGCCTTCCACAGGAAGTTCCAACTCGACAATGCCGTCTATATGGCCCTTGGGGAGATCAATTATGAGACCACTAAAATTTTGTTCGAGATCCGCAAATTGACCAAAGTGAAGAAGATCATCCTTTCGTTCACGGGAGGCAAAAAGATAGAAGGGTATCTACGGGACCTCAGTTTCATTTCCTTCATCGATGACACCAATTTCATGTTGAAACTTGGTGAAGGGGATCTAAGGGTCAAGTTCCAGGTAGGGGACGAAAAATCCTTTCTGCGCTTTTATAATTCCATAAAGGACTTCAACCAAGGATTGGCAAAAAGTTTTTTAAAGTACAACAAAACCTTGGACCAATTCCGCATCAACCGCCACAGTATTGTGGTCGGGAAGGAAGGGGACGGTATTTCGGTAAGGGTGCCCCTTGAGGTGGGTGCCATCAAATATTTTGTCTGGTCCTATCATAAGAACTATCTGGGCAAAACATTGGATATCCTCAAACCCAAAATGGCCAATTGGCATTTGGAATGGGAATCTGACCAAAGTATCTCATTAAAGGGGAAGGAGGTGCAGATGGAGGATTACCGAATAGCGTTATAAAATGGAAAAAGAGCGCTCCCGCCCTCTTTCCGAAATATTCCTTAACTCATCGATAAATGAATATCAACAAGTACCGCAAAGGTACGAAAATCAATATTCCTTAACAATTAAATACTCAGTAAAATGGAAAAACAAGTAGAAAGGGTTTTCGTAAAAGTGAACCAAGTTTGGCAAAAAGGGGAAATTCTCTCCAAAGAGGAAAGCATCCTAAAGATCAAGACCCAGGGAGGCCTGGAATTCAACATTGACGAGACCAGTCCCTATGTGGAAAAAATGCTGTCCCCCGCCCAACGGTTCGCCTATGGGGAGGCCAAGGAAAAATTGGAGGGCGCCTATATCAGTTTTGACAAGCTCCCAGAGAACGTACAGGATGCCCTGGTCAAGGGAGAGGAGTACATCCATCGCTCCACCTATGTCAACGAAGGGGAACTCAAGGAAAGTGTCAAGGCCGTCCAATTGATGTACAGTTCCCAGAGCGGATCCAAATTGGATGTACAGATCAAAAGGAACCAGCCCGTGACCCTTGCCCAGGCCACCTCCTATAACCACCAGTTCACCAAGGAAGAGTTCGAGGCCATGGTCAATGACGGTAGATCCATCGTCTTCAACGGGGCGACCAAGGATGGGGAAATGTTCCCGAAGCTGGCCTATTACGAGCCAAAACTCAATGACATCAGGACGAAGACCGCCCTTTCGGAGAACACCTATTTCTATGGGCAACAGTTGACCAAACAGCAGGCCGATGCCATGAACAAGGGAGAGGCCGTGGAAATCTCCATCGCTACCAAAAAGGGCAGGAAGACCTATAACGTCACCTATAGCCCAAGGGCAGAAAGGTTCATTACAAAATCCCCGGAAAAGGCCAATGTAAAAGATCTGGAAACCAAGGGTGCCGTTGTGGTCGGGGACGAAAAAAAAAAGAAACGGCATAATGTCATGAGCAAATAGGGGGCAAAAGGTCCATTTGATGAACAAAAGCCGACATATTCAGATATATCGGCTTTTTTCAATCCTAACGGCAATGAAGAACACTATAAGTTACAAAGATGATCCAGGGCATTATAAGCGGTTGATCGGTAAGATCAACCGGGAAGTGGACTTTGCGAGCCATCTATTGCGCACGGGCCATGTACTGCTCAAAAAAAGTGCAGGATCAATGGAATTCGCCAAGGAGGGCGACCGGATCGTCCTGATGACCTCAAGGGACCCCATCTCCTATTTCAACCGCAATGACTCGGAGGACAAGGGACTTTTCTTTTCGTTCCTAAAGAATAGGGAGGAGAACTTTTACAGGGCCGTCGAACAGGGCCTGGAAATCATTGACAGTGCCCACGAACATGTTGCACAAAACGCAAAGGTCCCCCAAAAAAGGGGCAGAACGAGATCCTTGGAGGAAAATTACAACATAGTACCAATGCGGAACGCCATATACCTGACCAAGGAAAGGGGCATTGCGATGGAAACCCTTGCATCCGATCCCTTTAGGGGCAGGATCTTTAATGCCTTCCACCATAACGACAATGGCGGCAAGATCGCCAATGTGGCCTTTCCAAAATTCGATATCGGGGGAACCCCCAGGAACTATATCCTGTACAACAGGCCCTATAGGGACAGGCATACGGGGGAACCCAAAAAATTCCGCTTGGTGCTCAACGGAAAGGACCATTTTCTGTTCAGTTCCAATCCACCAAAGGAAGGGACCCAACGGATCGTTTTTGGGGAAAGCGGGGTGGACCTGCTGTCCTTCCATGAACTTGAGGGAAAAAAGGGGGATTTTTATATTTCCTTTGGAGGGAACGTCTATACCGAAAAACTGGATTTCTTTTATGAGCTCATCACCCCCATTCTTTCAAGAAAAGGGGTCCAGCTCGTTTCCATTTTCGACAACGATGCCACGGGACACCGATTTGACATCCAAGTTTTCACCAAGCTCATCAATGGAATGGCAAAAGGGGTCTACGTCGAGAACAGGATCAACCGGGAGAGGGTATCGATGAACATCCACTACCATAAGGACCGTCGCGGTCAAATGGCCCATGATGCCCGTACGATCGAATACTCGGTCGGTAATGCGTTCCCAAAGGGCCAAGGGTTCAAGACCATCCTTTTTTCGGACAAGTTGGCCCTTGAATTTTCCATCCCGGAATCCAGATCCATAACCATTTTGGATCCACAGATGGCCAAGGCATTACGGTCATTTTTGACCACCTTGGGCGGACTGTACCTTCCTGTAGAAGTCCACATCATGAAATCGATGGGCAAGGATTGGAACGACGACCTGAAAAGCAGCAAGAAGGAAAGGTACGAACAACTTGGGATCGTGGATCCGGATAGGATACGCCAAGGGGACAAGATCGTCCTCAAGACCCAAAGCGGACCGGAGGGTGCCCCCAATGAGGGCATCGTGGAGGAAATACGCCCAACCGGGGTCTTGACCAATTTTGGGCTCCGGTATTCCTATATGGTCCCCTTTAGGGTCATTGCGTCGCACCTTAGGCATAAAAAGACATCAAAGGAGAACATCGCACAATTAAAAATATAAAACCCTCAAGGAGGGATTTTTTGGGACATATCAAACACCAATATCCATAGAAAGGGGAATGATCAAATATCAATGTATTGACTTAAATTTAAACAAATGAAAATAATGGAAGAACTATCGGAAGGGTTGAAGGACCACCAATACTACTATGAACTGCTGGATGCACTTATCGAAGAGAATGATATGGAACTCAAGAACCGCCTCCAAATAGGGGATGGATATACCCAGTTCATCCGGGACCAATCCAAGGTCCTGATGGACACTACCATCGAAATGGTACGGGAGAAGGGGATTTCCTTTCAGGAGGCATCCGACATCGCTTTGGAGGGATGGAGGGAAAGGACCTTTGGTTGATCCCTTAATGGACAATATTCTTCCTTTCCATGCAAGATAAAAGGTTGGCACATTCGGCCATGTTCCTCTCCGTGGCACTTTTTGCAGTGATCGGCTATATCGATCATTATGCGCTATTGGCCTACCATGGGATCGATGGCCCGATACTCCGATGGATCTATGGATTTTTTATGAAGTTCGGGCCGTTGCACCAAAAGTATCTGGGCAAACTGTTATTGCTCATGGCCATTGGGGCGGCGGTCATGTTGTACCATCCCAAAAAGATAGCGGGAAAGACCTATACCAAGGGAGTGTCGTACCTGTCCCTTGGAATTATATTATTTGGTGCCGGTGATGCCCTTAATGTTCCCGACATTGTTTTGTATTGGTCTTCTGTGCCGTGCTATTTCCTAGGGTTCCTGTTTTCCATATCGGGCAGTGTCCATCTCTTTCAGGTGCTGTCCTTTACCGACCTCTCCAAAGAGGACCCTTTCAATGACGGGAACGAGACCTTCCAGCAGATGGAACAAAAGATCGACACCCCCTATTCGGTGAACATTCCCTATGATTACCGTTTCAAGGGAAAGATCAGAAAAGGCTGGGTCAACTTCGTCAACCTCTTCAGGGCCCTGTTGATCATCGGCACACCGGGAAGTGGGAAGTCGTTTGCCCTTTTTGAAGAAATCATCGAGCAGCTTATCGGAAAGATGTTCACCTTGCTCATCTATGACTTCAAGTTCGATACATTGTCCCGTATCGCCTATAACCATTGGCTGAAAAAGAAGGAACAACTCGGAACTGATGATCCGGAAAAGCTGGGTTCCCTGCCTGGGTTTTACACCATTTCCTTCGATGATCCGGAAAGGACCCACCGGAACAATCCCATCAGCCCCTACTTGATGAAGTCACAGATCGATGCCTCGGATGCGGCCACCATCATCATGAAGAACCTTAACAAGGAATGGATCAAACAGAACGATTTCTTTTCAAGGAGTGCCATCAGTTTTGTTTCGGGGCTCATCTGGTACCTGAAGAAGAAAGCGGAGGAGACCGGGACCAACATCTGTACCCTCCCCCATGTCATCATCCTTTCAACGGTCAACATACAGGTGCTCTTGGACATTATCCTGAGGGACATGGAGGTCCGCAACCTGATGATCCCCTTCAAGGATGCATTGGAACGGGAAGCGGGACAACAATTGGCCGGTCAGACCGCCAGTGCCCAGATATCACTGTCCATGCTCGCCACCAAGGAAATATTCTATGTCATGACCGGCAATGATTTCCAATTGGACATCAACAGCACTTCCAGGCCCAAGATCGTGTGCGTGCAGAACAATCCGGATCGATCGGAGATCTATGCCGCACCCATCGGGCTGATCATCAACAAGGCCCTACAGGTGGTCAACAGACCCGAGGGCAGGCCCATGGGCGTGATCCTTGACGAGGTGCCCACGATTTTCATCATGGGCCTTAGAAAGATCATCGATACGGGGAGGTCACATTTGGTGGCCACTGTCCTTGGCATCCAAAGCGTCTCCCAACTCATCGCCGATTACGGCAAGGAACTGGCCGATGTTATCTTTGACAACTGTGCGAACGTCTTCAGCGGTGCTGCCAAGGGAGAAACGGCCCGGCGGATCAGTGATATTTTTGGGAAAATCCACCAGGAAAAACTGTCCAGGACGGTCTCAAGGAACGATACGACCACCAGTATGGGCACCCAAATGATGGAACTGATGCCCAAGAGCAAGATAACCGGCATGTCAACGGGATATTTTGGCGGTATAGTGGCCGATACCTTTGAACATCCCATCAAGCAAAAACTGTGCTTTGGCCTATTGAGACCGAACATGGAAGCAAAGAAACACCAGGACAAATTCCCCCTTCCGATCACTAGGGACTTCAGGACCCCGGACCACGATAAAAAGGTAGGGGAACGCCTGGCATTGATGGAGGATATCGGCTTTTTTGACAAGGTGGCCCTACTTGATCTCGCCCAAAACGATTACATCGAATTCTATAACGTTTACCTGGAGAGCTTCACAAAGGAAAATTGCGATGGGCCCATGGAGCGGATGCAGTTCACTTCCTTGGTCCGTGACCTGAAACTATATGATCATTTAAAGGAGCTGGGGCAGTTGGTCGACAATAAGGAAGCCAATAGCTCCCAGATAAGGACCTTCATGGAAAACCTTGTCGGAAGGATGTTCTTGGAACGGGAAATGGAACGGGTCCTGGACGAGGCCTTCCACAAGGTACTCGGGGACATTGATGATCTTGTCAAGGACGAATATTTCAAGATCAAGGGGGAACATCCCAAGTCCTCGATCTTCGATCCCGATAAGATAACGGATGAAATCGGGTCTTCACTGGACGCAAACAGGGAGATAGCCCTGGAATTTTTGGAGGATTTCAACCAAATGTCCGGCCCAGACCTGTTCGAGGATATGGACGGGTCACAGGAAAGACCTACTTTTAAGGAAGATAATAGCAAAGGGGAAAGTCTGGCCGCCCTATGGGATGGGGCCGATCTTTTTGAGGAAGAACCCTATTCCTCCTACCCCGTTCAAAATTTATAGACATGAAGGACATCGACGAACTTAAGAACGCGAAAGCGGAGGATTTTTATTATATCGGAAAAAGGCTCAGGGAGATCCGGGACGACCTGGTCGAAGCGGATGATACCACGGACAAGCGCAATTCCCATTATTCCAGAAAAAATGTATGTGAGCGATTGGGTGTCGATTATTCGACCTTGACCAATGTAGAACGAGGTACGATCTCCCCTACCACCTTTAAACTTATACTGTACTATTATTCCTTGGGCTACAACCCCATGTGGATCATTGCCACGGACAATGAGTTCATCCCGAAACGCAATATCGGGGAAAACCTCGTCTATCAGGAAGGGATCCAAGAAAGTTTCAAGACCTTGGAGTCCAATATCCTGGAAGCCCTTTCAGGGTTCAAATCAAAAATTTAAGCATCGATAGAAAATTGACACGGACCGGCATTGGACATTTATAGTAAAATATTCAATTATTCAATTATTCAATTATTCAGTTATTCAAATAAACATTCCACCAAATGATCGATCATCCAACTGTATGATCATACAAATACTTATATCAACAAATATCCAAACCATTGAACAAATGCCTATGTAATTGACCCTATATACAAATATTCCTTTACTCACTTAAATACATATCAATATGAAAACAAAGATCATTTCAGTCGCCGGGGAAAAAGGCGGCGTGGGCAAAACGACCCTCAACATCATGCTGGCCACCAACCTGTTCCATACCTATGGAAAGAAGGTAGTCCTTTTGGATGTGGACGACCCCCAGTTCTCCATTTTCAAGAAAAGACAGCGCGAACTGGACCTTATCGGCGAAAACGAAGAGGACAATATCCCGATATATCCAATAATCCGGGTGACGGTAAGGACCATTAAGGAGAAGATCCTACAGCATTATGGAAAAGTGGACTACATCATCATCGACTTTCCGGGAAGTCTGAGCCTCGAAATGGTACAGGGCCTTATGTTCGTCGAACATATCTTCATACCCTTCGACCATGACGAACTGGAAATCGACAGTACCTTCAATTTCTACAGGACATTGAAGAAAAACTTCTTGGACAATGGGGACAGGGTACTGCGATCGGTCCATCTTTTCTTCAACAAATACCGGGAGGTCCAAAAGAACAAGTTCGCGAACTTAAAGGGCGATGTCCTGACGGCAGGCCTTCCCTTTATGCAGCACGTGGTCAAGGAGAAGACCATATACCGGGAACAGTACAGGAGCACACTCCATCCCATCCCGGAACAAATGGAGACGGGACCACGGGATATCAGGAACTTTTTTGAGGAAGTCCTTAAATTATCCAGTAATTGATATGGCCATGAAACCCTCAATGATGGATTTTTAGGATGGACCAAACACGGCTACAAAAGACAATGACCAAAAATCAAGCAGTGAACAAATGAAAAAAAGTAAAGATACGGGGCGACTGATAAAGGCCATAACGATGGACATGGACAAGACGGATGGTGTGTTGGACAGGTTAAAAAAGGAAAGATCCTCCGGAATGGAGACCGATCAAACTGGGGAAACGGCCGATCTTACCAACGATGCCATAACGGGAACTCCTGAGAAGAAAGTACCGTTGGGCAAGGATCCGGATGGTTCTGAAACCTTAAACGATGGAACCGTGGTGCGGCCCATGGAAAACGTGAACCGTCCCAGCAAGGGTAAAAAAATGACGAAATCCGAGGAAAGAATTTGGCAGGAATTCAATAAAACCGTTGAATCTGAGTTTTATAGGGACAAAAAAGATGTGTTCCAGATGTCCTTGAGCGGGGAATGCCTCGCCGGTTATGAAAGGCTGGCCCTTGGATTGGGCTATAAAATGGGGAAAAAGATCAACCGGAACGAGATCTTGAGGAAGGTCCTGGAAGAATTCGTCCATATGAACGGGGCCAAATTGGAGAAACTGATAGAAAAACTATAATAAACTGTATTTGAACCTTTTCTGGAAAATAACATTGGGCATTACGGCCATGTATTACATATACGTGGCCTGGGTCCTGTTGGTAAAAAAGAAAAGGGACAGCAAAAAAATCAAAGAAAATGATTATTATTTGTATTTAAATAATAAATTTGTAAATAATTCACAAGAAGGACAAGCCGATTTGGAAACCATACTCAGCCAGGTGGATGAAGTCGAGAACAACTCCAAACTTCTGGAGGCTTTCAAAAACAAAGGCTCTTCAAGTGAAGCATTGAACAATTCCTTAACTCGCACAGAAAATGAAAAATTCAAGATCATCCGTAACAGGGATGTTACGGACAAAGAGGGTCCCGACCCGAAAACTTAAACTCTTGCTCCTTATCGGGCTGGGCCTTTGTCTACCACATGATTCCTTTGGGCAATTGAACGAACTGACCCAAGAACTCCAACAAGGGGAACGTGACCTCTCCAGGATCGCTGATATCGTCATCAGTGCCGTCAAGACCATTGCCGGGACATCTACCATTCTGGGTGGATTGGTATTCCTTTACTTAAGGGACCAACAGAGCGACCTGACCAAAAAGGTGGGACAGGTCATACTTGGCCTTGCCATTTTCTGGATCCTTTTGTCCGTTGGGGACAGCATGCGTTCCTAAAAAAGGCCCTTATGGAAGACAAGTTTATCCTTATACGGAAAGGACTCCAGAAGGAGGTCCTGTTCCTCGGCCTGAAGGCCAGGTACATCAATCATTGCATTTATATAGGCCTTGGCGTTCTCTCCCTAGGGTTCATTTTATCGATGGTCATCCCCACGTTCATAGCCCTATTGGTAACAGGCTGTAGCCTATTGTCCATGTTCACCATCCTCTTGTTCCATTCCAGGACCTACGGGGCCAGAGGGTTCATCAAAAAGATGGCCGATGCCTCCAGACCGGACAAGATCAAGATTTCCCGACCATACAAAAATATGCCCCTATGGAAAGGATAGCCGATATGATGGACGTGTTCCCCATTTATGGGTATGAAAGGAAATCCCTCATTTCCAAGGAAAAGGGCTGTTTGACCATTCCCTTGAAATTGGAGCTCCCAGAGGTGTTCACTTTGGACCAAAGGGATTACAATACCTTGAACGGGCTCTTCTCCAATATCATCGACATATTGGGGCCCAACATGATCCTGCACCGACAGGACCATTTCTTTGAGGAACGGTACGGCCCCATCCCACAACGGTTGAACGGTGATTTCATGGAGATCGGCAATGAACGGTATTTTGAGGAGCGTTCTTTTCTAAAGGCCGAGCATTACCTGTTTATCAGCTTGGCACCAAAGTGGTACTTCAACTATGGCCCCACCAGGGTCAATTCCTTTCTCTCGAAAAAAAGGGATTTCTTTTTGGACAGGACAATTCCCAAAGAATTCCTTGACCGAAATCTCTTGTTGGACTTTGAGGCGAAGGTGGAAAGTGTCTCGAACCTGTTGAACGGGTCGGGCCTTATCCGGTCGGAAATAATGGAATATGATGGATTATTTGACAACGGAGGTCTATACACAAAATATTTCAGCCTTTCCGCATCCAACGAAAACCTGCCCGATATCGACTTTTCCAACAATTCCATCAGGATCGGGGAAAAACTGGCCCGGTTCTTTACCGTTGAGAACCTGGACCAGTTCACCAAGGAATATTTGGGGCCCTATGAACTCTACGGAAAATTCACGACACGGCACAACCGGTTCCCTGTCGGCAATCTGTTTTCGATCGGGTTCAAGATACCCCATGAACACATCATCAACCAGTACATCTATATTCCGGAGCAGGAAAGGGCCCTTAAGGGGTTGAGGAAAAAGGCCAAGCGCTTCGATCAGTTCGGCAATGGAAAGAAAGATGACAGTAACGGGATCTATGCCGATCAGATCCGGGAGTTCAATACCGACATCTTGGAGAACCATAAGGAGATCGTCTTTTACCATTTGAACGTTTTGGGGTTCAACAACGCAGATGGGAACCATGGAAAAATGTGCAGCGCCGTGGCGGACGGTTTCAAAAAGCTCAAGATCAACGCCAAGGAAAACAACATTGACCGAAAGAACCTGTTCTTCGCAGGGGTCCCGGGGAATGCCGTGGGCCTCCCATCGGATATGTACATGCCCATGTCCAGCGATATGGCCGCCTCATTGGTATACTTTGAGGGCGGATATCGTGACGGTTCGCTAGGGATCGATGGTCTACGGTTGATCGACAGGGTCAGTGGAAGGCCCCTTTCCGTCAGTGTCTACCGGGAACCCGAGAGAAACCATTGGATATTCAATCGCGGCATGTTGATCGCCTCTGGATCCGGCGGTGGCAAGTCCTATGTGGCCAACCATTACATCGCCTCGGAACTCCGCCAAGGGGCGGAGGCCATCATCATGGAGGACGGCAATTCCTATGAACGGATAACAACGGTGTTTGGCGGGACCATCATCGAACATGACGACAAGCGTCCCTTTACCTTCAACCCCTTCAAGTTGGACGCATATGACACCATTGAAAAGGACAATGGATCTAGGGCATTGACCGAGGCCAAGGTCATCAACCTGGTCACCCTATTGAAATTGATAACGGGTGATGACCGCAGGGTTTCTAGGGATACAATATCCCACGAGGTCAAGAATACCGTTCTTGAAAACCTGTTGCCCGGATATTATTCCCATATGTGGGAGACCGGGAACACCGATTTCCGGTTCGATACCTTTTATGAATACTGCCAAGAACATCTCAAGGTCCTTGTCGGTGCAAAAAGGATTTCCAAGGAAGTGTTCGACCCCGATGTCTTTCTGTTCCTTTTGGAGAAATACTATAAGGGCGGACCAAGGGAAAGGTTGTTGAACCGGGAAGATGAAAGGATCGCCCGTCTGGGCGAGGAAAGGTTGGTCTATTTCAAATTGGGGAAACTCATCGACAATGAACTGTTGTTCCCCATTACCGCCCTGATGGTCATGGAAATTTTTGACAAAAAACTCCTCGATAGGGACAAACTGGCCATCAACAAGATGATGGTGGTCGATGAGGCATGGAAGGCCCTTTCCAGAAAGGAGTTCGAGGATTATTTCAACAGCCAGTCCAGAATGGCCAGAAAGTATGGTGGCCAGCCCATCTTCATTTCCCAAAAAGTGGATGACTTTATCGCCTCCGAGGTCATCAAGAATGCCATTGTGGTCAATTCCCATATCAAGGTCTTCCTGGACATGGGGGATTTTGAGAATGCATTCGAGAACATCCAGGAAATGATGGGTCTCAGTGAAAAACAGAGACAATCCATCCTTTCCCTGAACAGAGATCTGCCGCTCGAACGAAAATATCGAGAGGTGGCCTTTTGTTGGAAGGACAGGGTGAAGGTCTACGGAGTGGAAACCTCATTGGTGGAAAAATGCATTTATGAGACCAACCCGATGGAATCGCACAAGATCAATCAACTGCATAAAAAGAACCATAACAATTGGGAACTGACGGCCAAGGATTATTCCCTAGTGCCTTCCCATAAAACACAGGAAAAATGAAAAAACTCATCTACCTATTCAATTTGGTCCCCTTGGTCGCCCTGGGCCAGATCCCCGTGACCGATGCGGCGACCAACGGCTCCCTCGGAATCACCAACAACCAACTGTCCCAGATCCATATACAGCTCCGGTCATTGGGCAACCAAGTGGCCGCCACCAACCGGAAATTGGACCGGTTGATCGACCTGATGGAAAAGAACAACGATCAGACCACTAGGTCAAGGGAAATCCTAAAAGAGGAACTCGATGCCATGAAGACCGCTCCGAACTATGTGCTGGAATCCACGGAACTGTCCAACATCACAGAATTAAAGGATAAGATCTTGGAAGCCTATAGGACATCTCAGGAAACCATCGGGAACCTTAAGAATTTGGAGTCCGAGCAGACCAAGGAATTCCTGGCCATTGCCACTGATGCGCTGTTGAGGACAAAGGACCTTTTCCAGCAGAGCAGGACCATCCTGAACACGAGATCCCTCATGCACCCCGAGGAACGTCTCAAGAAGATCAACGACATCACCGTTAAGTTGAACGGGGTATTGGACGGTCTGATTGCACACAACAAGCGAATGAAACAGCTCGATGCCAGCAGGGAAATACGAAGAACATTGATAGACCTGAACCGATGACCTTGCTGGCCCTGACACAAAGTATGACCGATGCAGGTATCCGGGAAGAGGTGAACGAACTCTTTGACCAATATATCCTGGACGCCTTTGACGCAGTGGATCCCATAATGGACATTGGACAGGAATTCGCCTATATCGGGATAGGCATCATCGCATTGAAGGTGTTCATGAACGAACAGACCCGGGCCGATTTTTTCGCCTATCTCAAATGGGTCCCATTGGCGTTCATCCTATTAAAGTACAAGGTGTTCGCACGGTCGATATTCCAATTCTATGAGGGTATCGGAAACTCCTTGAAAGGCAACGATGTCTCATGGGACATCCTACAGTTGAAGATATATCTCGCCCAGACAAGGGCCATGGAGGACATCGGTTCCTCATGGAGCCTGTTCGATATGGACTGGTCGGCATTGGAATCCCTGATCTTGAGCGGTATGACCTCCGGGATCACCACCTTCGCCTCCATTGTTTCCACCGTGGTCTTCATCGGGATTAAGGCCATGTCCGTGATCTATCTGTTCGTCCTCATCGTTTTCGGCCCCCTCAATATTGGGCTGTCCTTCATCCCCGCCCTATCGGGGATGTGGAAGGCCTGGTTGCAGAAATTCATGTCCGTCTGCCTTTGGATCCCCATGTTGCACCTGATCGACAATTTTATGCTCAAGATCATGGAAAAGCTCATTGACTCCCTATTGTTGCGTACCGAGGCCAATCTGGGGCTGGTCCTGACCAGTGCCCTTTTGATGCTGATGAACCTGTTCGTGTATCTCAAGGCACCCACTCTTTCCAATTTTATCGTACAGGGGATGAACGTGAATGCCGGGCAATTGAAGGAAAAGACCAAGCACTATGCCAAAAAGGCCGCCCAAACGGCCATTGATATAAAAACAGGTGGGACTACAAAAGGCGTAAGAACTTTGATCCAATGAGAAATATGGAATTCAACGAAGGTTATAGGGTTTTCAACGATATTACAAGGGCAGAGAAAAGATCCAACCGCTTGGTTGTCCTATCTTTAACTTTCATGCTCTTTAGTTTTTTGTGCTGTACCTACGTTGTCCATAGGGTCAACGAAAGTGCAAAGAACAACTTTTACCTTTTGGACAGCGGCCAGAAATTGGCCACTGTCAGGGTCAAGGACTACAAAAGGGCCATCGATATACTGTGCGAGGGACATGTGGGGATTTTTCATGAACTTTTCTTTGGCCTGGAGCCGGACCTGGGGTTCATAAAAAGGAATATCGAGGGAAAGGCGCTTTTCATGGTCGATCGTTCGGGCATGCGGCTCTATAACCGTTTGGTGGACCAGGACTATTACGAGGATATCGCCAAAAGTGGCTATTCGATAGAACTGGAGAAGGACAGTATCATAATTGACTATTCTTCCTATCCGTTCAGGTTCAGGTTCATCGGAAAGCAAAAAATTGAAAGGGACGGCGAGACCGAATATCGGAACCTGGTCACGACCGGCTATTTGATGGAGACCAAATCAACCCCCAATAATCTGAACGGCCTAAAGATCGTCCGTTTCGATGTATTGGACAACAAGGACCTACGCAAATGATATTTGTTGACAACATAACCCGGTACGTTCAGATCTCGATTATCGGGTAAAGAAATTTTACTATGGCATTGAACACCCATAAATTGAATGATTGGATCAGGAACCATAAAGGGTTCGCCCTCGCCCTTCCCATTGCCATCCTGCTCCTTATATATTTTTTGTCCACCAGTTTCAATGGATTGAAGGGTGACATCCAAGATGAAGGAACGACCGATGGCTATAATGATTCCCTTCCGGATAGGTCAAGTGGGATGGAAATAAAAGATCCCAACACCTACTATAAGGAGTCCATCAAGGATTCATTGGACAGTTCCCGAAAAAAAGATGGGCCTGCAAACCTAGTGGACAGGAAAAAAGAGAACGATTCCCTTGAAAAGATCCTGAAAGACCTTGAAAATTTCTCATTGGTCGATGGCAATTCCTTATCCAAGTCTGAAACGGGACCATTGGAGAACACCATCCCGAACAGTATAGATGTTTCCGTCACAAACGGGCCTTCGGAGACCGAAAAGCGCATCGAATACCGAAAAATGCTACAGCGTGCCAAAGAGGAACGCAAATCGGGAAGCCAGGATTTCTCCGCCCCGAACGAGAGCGTTTCACAGCATAGTGCCCTATTGGCCAATATAGGGGCGAAAGCCACTGTATATAGGGACCAATTTGTCGTTCCCGGCAGTAGGGTGACCCTGATCTTACGGGAAGAACTCAGGGTTGCCGATCGGATTTTCCCCAAGAACACTTTTGTCTATGCCACCGTGAACATCCAAGGGTCCAGATTGTTGATGGATATTTCGAACATAGGGAATTTTCCAATTGCACTGAAGGCATATGACCAGGTGGACGGCGGTCTCGGTATCTACAATGAAAGGGCTGGGAAACTGCTCACAGAATTCTACGCCGATGTGGAGGAGGGTGCCGTGGGGGACATCTCAAGGGAACTCTCCAACGGGATCGACCTTCCCATGACGGAAAATGCGATACGGGCATTCGGCAAGTTCTTCTCCAATAAAAAAAGGAAGGATCGCGACGAAATATTGTTGATCAACGGGTACAAGGTATTCCTAAAAACGTAAACGGCACTCTATGGGTAAAAAACTACTATTGTTTCTTTTCTTTTTATTGATGAACCATGGCCTTTCCGCACAGGCAATCCGTGACACCATCGAGGTTTCCAGAAAGTTCAAGACCATTTTGATCTTTCCGGAGGATATCGCCGAAAGTATCATTGGGAGCGATATCGGATTTGCAGTGGACTTCCCAAAGGAGATCGGGAGCCGGTTCAACCCTCGTATCCTAAAAGTATACTATGATGATCTGGCCACCGAAAAGGAAAACTACACCAACCTGACGGTCATCACCAGATCCGGGAACCTCTTTGATTTTATCCTGAAACTGGATGCCCGCCCCAAAAAATTGACATGGAACATCGAGACTGAAATGGCGGTGACCAATATTGATGACAGGGCCATTTCCTATCAGGGACCAAAGTCCATGCAAGATCCGGAACCCGGATCCAATAGTGGACCTCTCCCAAAATTGGAAGAATCCCGTTCGTTGACCTTGCTAGAGATCGAGAAAATACCGAAGGACTCGGTGTTGGAATTGACCACACCCGACCTTTATGCCCATGACCCCATCGAGTACTATCGGTTGAGGAGTTATTACATGCAGTTCGACAAGGCCCTGATCCCGCGTTATTTTGCACGGAAAGGCGATGTCTTCCTGTGGCTCAAAGGGGTCTACTATAACAACGACGAGCTCTATATCCAGTTCAGGCTGGAAAATAAGGAGGGGGTCGACCTCGATATCAACTTTATCAAATTCTTCATCAAAAGTTCGTACAGGAACGCTTCCGAACAGAAAATCCCGATCGATAAAAATAACGGTCTTCTGCTCGAGTACAAGGTCCCTAAGATCGTAAAGGGGGGAGCCGAGAACCACTTTGTCATCGTACTCAAGAAATTCTCCCTGGACAACAAAAAGGAACTTTTGGTGGAACTCGATGAAGAGGGAGGAAACCGTAACCTGTCCATGTCCATTGGCAGGGACATTATAAACAATCCTAAACGATTTTGATTATGGGAAGATCATTGGTGCTTTTTTCGTTCTTGTTTATGGCCATATCCCTTTCCGCACAGCGGAGCGGGAACTATGCCTCTTCCGTGGGTCTCAGCGGTGGATATGCAGAGGACGGTTTCGGGATCATGGCAACGTACAATTATCATCTGGACAGGAGTACCTATGCCCAGTTGAGCATATTTGCCGCCATTGCGGAGGACAAGGGGGATTATGATATCCCCTATAATATTTTCACGGTCCAGCCTGGCTGTTTCGTCAAGGTATGGGAACAACCCAATTTCAGGAGATATGCATTGAACATAGGTGGGGGCGGGGTCATTGGATATGAAGTGATCAACAACGGGAACAATATCCTGGAGACCGGGGCCGTGATAGATGGCAAGAGCAGGTTCATCTATGGAATATATGCAGGTGTCGAATGGGAGATGATTCTAGGGAACGACCTTTCCCTATTGATAAAGGCCAATGAATATTACCATATCAATTCGGATGTCGGCAATTTTTATCCCTATGTGGGGATCGGCCTGCGTTACTTTTTATTCTGAACATAACCCGACACTATGAAAAAAATTACTCCACTACACCTTGTTCCCATAATTCTGTTGAGCTTTTTGTTTGTTCTGGCATGCAGTAAGGATTTTGACGGCATCGTCCAGGATTCCTTTGATTTTACCCTTACGGAAGACCACAACAACGATGGCTTTGTCTTTGAGGCGGTCAAGACGGATTTTTCCCTAGAACCGGAAAAAATGGTCTCCACGACCTCCTATTATATGAAGTACCGTATCGAGAACGGCAAGGGATACTACCTGTCCATAGGGAATGACACCATATACCAGAACGATACCATCCCCATCGGGGATTTTGATGTGTCATTCCGTTATATGCCAATCGATACCGGCGCACATAAAGTCAAGGTCCTTGCCTGGGACTCCAACAAGATTGAAAAGGAACTGGATCTGGTCTATAATACCACATATGCAAGCTTTGGCTTTTTATTGGGCAAAGGGACCGACCAGTTTATCATCAACAGCAAAAATCCCGTAAGTGTGACCCTTTTAAGGGACAAGGACACCGAAGATCCCGCAAATAACGGAAACCAGGAATTTGAGGTTTCCTACCAATTGGAAAACGGGACCGGTAAGGTCTATTTTGGTGATACCGCTTATGATCCTGGGGATGTCTTTGCGCTCCCAAAAGGGGTCAGCGACCTCAAATACCTTCCTGAGACCTTGGGCGAGCACAAGTTGACCATGGTGGCGAAGGCCCCCGATGGCGCTACCATCACAAGGGAACTTGTCCTCGATGTGGGAAACCTGAACTTTACCTTTCGGGCCACGGGCGCTTCCACCCAAGTGGAACTCGACACCAACATCGCCATCAACATCGACCTCCAGACACAGGATGGGGAAAGTGACGTCACCTACGATATCGGACATTCCTTTTCCCCTGGCAGTGAAGGTGGCGGGACCGTTAGGGACCAAAATGGGGGAGTAATGGACGCCGGGGCCTTTAGGTCCATATTCCCGGGCAATTACAATTTCACCTTTAAGGACAATGTGCTCGGCCAACGAAAGATCTACTTTGATGTTCGCGACAGCAATGGCCAGATGAAAAGGGACAGCGTGGAGATCGAGGTGGCCAATATTCCGTTCACTTTTAGTGGCAATGCGGAGAGCAACCAGGTATTTGTCAACCAAAGGACACAGCTCAATTTCAACATCAGATCCAGCGGAAATACCTCCAATATCGATTATTTCCTTTCCTACAACATAACCGAGGGCAATGGCAAGGTTACGGGGACGGGCGGGAACAATATCCAGAACAATACGGACTACCCTGTCGACCTTGGAAACTTTTCCCTTTTCTATACCCCGGAAAGCCTTGGGAGCCATCAGATCAGTTTTCTCGTGACCGACAATTTTGGGCAAGAGGTCGGCCCCGTCGAAATAGATCTGGATGCAAAACAGCTGGAACTTGATTTCAATGCCTCTGCCAACAACAGTGAGGTATTGGTGGGCCAACGAGGGGCCATATCCCTGAGCCTTATTGAAAAAGGGGATTATGACGGGGTTTCCTATGAGCTCAACTATTTTATCACAGGTGGGGATGGCCAACTCTATAACGGAAATTCACCCATTGTACCGAGCCAGTATTTCACCGTTACCCCGGGAAGTTTCGCCTATGATTTTATAGGGCAGCTGGCTGGGACCTATGAAATCTCCTTTTTGTTACGCGACAGTAATGGACAGCTTTTGGAAGAACAGGTCACTGTAGTGGTGGGCAACAATGATTTCAGTATTGCCATGACCCCTTCAAAGGCAACTGAATTTTCAAACAATCCAGTGGGCATCATCGTGAACATCGACGAAGTTCCGGATGGAGCGAACGACACGTATTCTGCCTTTTATTCATCGAGTCAGAATGGGTCCATGTTGGTCAATGGGGTTTCCTATGGACCAGGGGAAAATTTCCCATTGGGCCCTGGATCCAACAACATTACCTATACAGGCCTGGAGCCTGGTCAGCACAATATTGTCCTGAGTGTCAAATCAGGGTCCGACGTTACCCGTACGTCCAATGCGACCATAACCTTTGACCAGGTCGATTTCACCTTTACGGGAGGCATACAGAGTTCCGATATCACCGTGGAGGAAACCACTTCCCTGAACTTTAATATTTCCGAGAGCGTGGGGTCATCCGACTATACCATGCGTTTCAGCATGAATGGAAATGCCATCATCAAGGACAGCAATGGCAATGTGTTGAGTCCCGGGAACATCTATGAAGTGCCAAAGGGCAACTTCAATTGGAGCTTTGAGGGCACTGACGATGGGACGGTAAGCATGACCTTTTATGCGAAGAACGATACAGGGCTTGAAAAATCGGTAAACATCGCCGTGGACGTTTCGGCCAAGGACTATAATTTCACAGCTTCCGGAACCGTCCAACAGGCATACACCGGGGAGGAAATCGATGTGAATTTCAACATTTCAGAAATCGGTATCGGGGGCGATTCCTATGAAATGTACTTTTCCGTCAGTGGCAACAATGGGTCTTTCCGGTACAATGGCAACACTTATTCAGCTGGGGAAAGTTTTGTTGTACCCGTGGGCACATTTTCTGGAAAATATACCGGGAACAGCGAGGGGAACCATAATCTGACGTTCACGGTCCGTTCCTCCTCCGATGTGGAAAAAACCGCCAACGTCAACGTGGATTATGAAGTATACCAGGAACCGTTCACGCTCAATATCAGCCAATCGGCCCAGGACAAATACATCAACGACCCATTCGATATCACTGCCATAACCAATGCCACCTCGGGTCATGACCAGAGTGTTGACTACACATTGGTGTTCACCTTTACAGGGGCCAGTGCAGGAACCATACGCTATAAGGGCATTACCTATAATGAGGGAGAGATCGTCCCGTTGGATTATGGCAGTGCGCCCATGCAGTTCTTTCCCGAAACGGATGAAAGTTTTGTGATCAATTTCTTGGTGCAGAATTCCACAGGCCAGTCACAGACCGAGAGCGAATCCATCGAGATGTTGAAATTGCCTATTGTTGCGGCCAAGGGTGAAAAGCACAATATAAATTGTGGCGGCCTGAATGGGTGCGATTATCAGGTCAGGATATATACCTGCTTTAGCATTAACTGTTCGGAGGCCTATAATGGAGCAAGCTTGGAACAGGTCGAGATCCGCATTTTCAACAGACAGGACAATCGTTGGGATACCAAATTGTTGAACTACAGCGAAGCCAAGGGAAGTGGTGTCGACAGGTATTTTGAGATGGAGACCGAACCGCGTGAAAGTAGATTGAAATACCTAGATCAGCCTTATGAAGTAAGGGTACGGGACAGTGATGGGCAATGGAGCGATTGGACTTTTGGCTCCGTGGTAAGGGTATAAAATTCATTAATGGGCTATGCCCCACTTATTCAATATCTGAATCAACACCGTTTGTAAGTATATGTGATAACGACATCCTGATCATCCAAAAAATCATCCTGTTCCAGTACAAGACGGTTCTTGGTAAACTCTATGATTCGCATATCATTTCTGTTCTCGAAGCGTAGAATTTCGTTATTGATCAACTCATATTTGTCCGATTCCACCGTACTATATGGGTCAACTTCACCACAGGAAAGACCATTTTCATTAATTCTAAACTCGTTTTTTTCTCCAATTGCCCCTTCTGTAAAAAAGATTAAGTTGTCTTTAAGACATTGACGAATTTCGTTTGTGTTATATAGGTCAATGTTTACGGTCCCGTCACCATTGATATCAACGGCAGTATCGGAATCAATAGCCTCATATTCCCATTGGCCAAAAAGTGCCTCCTTCCTGTCATTAATTGAAACGTCATCATCTTTGCTACAAGAAGATATTACCAATATCACTCCAACTGTAATTGTGTATTTTCTCATGAGGCCAGATTTGGGATATAAACAAAGATATAAAAATAAGCCCTTCTAACTTTATCTTTTAAGAGGCATTGACGAATTCATAAAATGATTTCAGTTTATGTTGACTGTTTTTGGGAACTTCTTTCAACATAACCTATCACAATATAAAGAATAGTTTATCCTATGTATCTTTTTATATTGAGGACAGATCTCTTGCTGAGTTTATAACCAGACAAGCTCCAGAATATTATGCTTAGAACATTTTCTCAGGGTGGATTATATTTTATGTCTTAATGCAAAAAATTAAAATCAAAAAATCATTATATTATATTACATTTAAAATCGAATTATGCGGTTCGCAAATAAGTAAACAATGAATCACAAGTTCTTTTCAATATCGGATAGAATCAAAAGGGTTGTTGGACTTCCATAATTGATGAGCCTGTCCACAAAGTCCTGCAAATGTTTTTGGTCCCGCAGAATTGCTCTAATATGGATATTATACGGGCCGGTAATCCTATACGCCTCCTCCACTTCAACAAAGTCATGGATTTCCTCCAAAAAATACTTTAGTTTTCCATCGAAAATCTTTAGAAGGATAAAGACCTCCATCCCATACCCTAACAAGGCATAATTGACCTTGAGACTGTACGATTCGATTATGCCTAAATCTTCTAGCCTTTGAATCCTTTCCCTCACAGATGAAGGCGAAAGTGAAATGATTCTACCGATTTCGGCAAATGAATACCTGGAATTCTTTCTCAGAAGACCAATTATTCGGTTATCTATTCCATCAGCCATTATTTCAACATATTTTTTGTCAAAATAACGCATATTCAATTAAAAAGGCCTGTTTTCTCCGATTTTTCAATTTTTAAACCATTTTACAACCCACTAGCTTAGCCGTTCAATTTCTGGAACATGGATTTATTTTCACTTATTACTTTGACCATAGGTATTTTTGCAGGGTTTTATGTTCAAAGTGCCATGGGATTTGCAGGTTCTCTCATTGCACTTCCCATCTTATTATTGAAGTTTCAATTACCGGAGGCCATTGCCTACATTTCCCTATTCTATGTATTTTCAAGTATTTTCCTAATTTACAGGGAATGGGTTTTCATTGATAAAAAAACAATCCTTGACCTTTCCATAACATCAATTGTAGGGGTTGTTTTAGGGGTTTTGGTCCTCTCATATTCCAAGCCATTCTTTTTAAAAAAAATGCTTGGTGCCTTTATACTCGCATACGTGTTGTATTCCCTTCTAGGTAAGCGAGAATCGAATCTGGGGAATACCAGTATTTTAGGTCTTGGTATTTTGGCAGGTTTTTTCTCTGGGATATTCTCCACTGGGGGACCATTGTATATCATCTGCGTGGAGAATAGGATCAAGGAAATCAATACCATAAGGGCCACGATGATTGGCATTTTAGGACTTGTTACCCTTACCAGAATACCAACCTTGGCCTTAAGTGGCATTTTAAATTTTGAGCAATGTAAATACGCCGCGATTATTTTTCCCATTTTCCTTTCCGCCCAGTTTTTGGGAAGAAAAACGTTCAAAAAATCAGGAAAGGCCCATTATAAAAAGAGCATCCTGTTTTTGCTAATGGTTTCAGGACTTTCATTATTATTCTAGTATAAAGAACAAAATTCATGTCCTGTAAAAAAATGATGGAAGAAATCCATTAACAACTAACGGTAGGATTGGCAAAAATTTGAATCAACTATAACCCTATCGGGGTCTATGAAGGATTGAACGTAGAACGATTCGTCATCACTTTGATCTGAAACCGATTACAGTGAACAAAATTTGAAATTTCTCATACAACTTTTCCTTGAGGATTTTATATGCATTGGAAAGATGGCCTTCCACGGTTTTGATGGAAATGTTGAGATAATCTGAAATTTCCGCATTGGTCAAACCTTCCTTTTTGCTCAAGACCAATACTTGTTGACATTTCTTGGGCAACAAGTCAATCTCCCTATCCATCAATTCAATCTTTCTGGATAGGTTTTCTTGGTGATCCTGTTGTGAAAGGGTTTCCATGGTCTCCGAATAGGTCCTCTCGAAAAAATAGGTTTCCTTTCTGTACTTTTTTACATGATCCAGGAATTTATTCTTCAATGAAAGATAAAGCCACCCCCTAAGAACCGTTTTTGCATTCAAAGTTTCCCTTTTTTGCCATAGTCCAAAAAAAGCTTCTTGGACCAAATCCTTGGCCAACAATTCGTCCCTACATAAACTTTTGGCATAAAAAAAGAGTTCGTTGTAATAAAGCTCAACAACCTTCTCGAATTCCTTTCGACTGCCCTTTTGGATTGCGATTAAATCAATATTTTCCCCGATATCATTGGAATCCATTGCACCTATCTTCTAAGTCCGATCAATATTATCAATATTTTTTGATTAAAACCAAGGGTTTGTCAATTTCAGATCGTTTAACAAATAACATTTTGGTAATCCGCATTTAACGATAATGAAAAATAAACATATCAAAAAAATTATTTTCAATTTCTTTGAAAACCCTTCAAACCCGGATGAAATTGAGCAATTGGCCCAATGGGTCAAGGACAATCCTTCTTCCTTTAAGGAATCGGCCGAGCTTCACTATTTGATCACACGGTCCCTAGGTCAGGAAAATGCCGAACAGTACAAAAAGGAATTACTGTCAAAATTTGACCTTTTAGTCAGGTCCAAAAGAAAAAGAAGACAGGCTTGGTTGAGATATGCTGCCATTTTTATCGGGCTTATCGGAATATCAACATTGCTTTTGTTAAGAAACAATAGCCCAAAGACCGTTGGCCAACAGGAAGTCACCATTGTCCTGGACAATGGTACGACCAAGGAACTATCGAACAAGGATGCCTCAATTGTCACGCGTTCAAACAATATCATTGCTGAACAGGATGGATTTAAGATTGTATACAAAAAAGTTAGCATTGAGAACGATGATTTGGACGAACCCTTGGTATACAATACCCTCAACGTACCCTATGGGAAGAAATTCGAGATTGTGCTTTCCGATGGAACCCAGGTCTATCTCAATTCCGGTTCTTCCTTGACCTATCCCACGGCATTTTATGCTTCGGGACCAAGGGATGTGGAATTGACAGGGGAAGCATATTTCACCGTAGAATCCGATTCCTTGCGCCCTTTCAGGGTCAAAACAAGGGAGTTGGACACTAAAGTTTTGGGCACTCAATTTAACCTATCCAGCTATCCCGATGACGAAACCGTTCAAGTGGTCTTGGTGGAAGGCAGTCTCTCGGTCAAAAGGAGCAATGGTTTCGAAGCATCACATCTCCTTTTAAAACCGAACCAAATGGCATTCTATTCCAATGGTCATAAAGAACTTCAACTGACCGATGTGGATGTCAGCAGGTACATTGCCTGGAAGGAAGGCATCCTGTATTTCAAAAACGAAGATTTCATCCACATTACCAAAAAATTGGAGAGGCACTACAATGTGGCCATCGAAATAAGGGGGGACCTTCTTAAAAGTGAACGGTACACGGGTCGCTTCAAAACGGAAACTATTGAAGAGGTCCTACAAGGATTCCAAAGAATCAAGGATTTTGCCTATAAGATAACCAACGATAAAATAATACTAACTCAGAAAAACAACTAACGCCTATGAACTAAACCTAAAAAAGAACCAGGAATTGCGGGAACAATCCCTGGTTTTCAAACAATTCAAAAACTGAATGACCAATTTTTAAACCATATCAAAAGTATGAAAAACACACTATGCAAAAGCTATTTTAGTGCTAAAATAGATTTGAAAATGAAAATTTCCGCCCTGTTTTTATTGGTTGCACTGTTCCAACTCAATGCCAATAATTCATATTCTCAAAAATTCGTTTCGATGAAAATGGAAAATGCATCCATAGCATCCGTTTTCGAAAAAATTGAGGAGAGTACCGATTACAATATCCTATACAAAAATTCCACATTGGATTTGAACAAAAGGATTTCGGTGGATGTGGAAAAAGTTAAAATCGATGTCCTGATGGACCTAATCCTTGCCGAAAGCAATATTTCTTATGAAATCAGGAGAAAGTTGATCGTCCTTGTAGAAAAGGAAAATGAACCGGAAAAGATCAGCACCCAATCAGAAAAGGCATCGAAGCCAAATTTCATTAACATCACAGGAACCGTTACTGATGAGAACAACTCCCCCCTACCTGGGGTCAGTATTGTCATTAAGGGGACAATAAAGGGGGTCTCCTCCGATTTCGATGGAAACTATGCCATCGATGCCTCCCAAGGAGACATTTTGGTATACTCCTATATTGGTTACCAAACCAAGGAAATAACCGTAGGGAACAATCCCGTCGTCAATGTGACCATGGTCCCCAGTGTCAGTAATTTGGATGAAGTTATCGTAACGGCCATTGGTACCAAGCAACTAAAGGATGAATCAGGTTCCACAAGTTCCACTATCCAATCCGAGAACATTGCCAAATCTGGGGAAGCCGGGGTTATCAATGCATTGGCAGGTAAGGCATCAGGGGTACGGATCGGCAAATCCAATGGTGACCCAGGGGCTGGATCTTCCATACAGATCCGCGGTGCGAACACCATTCAAGGTGCCAGTCAGCCTTTGATCATTTTGGATGGTATTCCCGTGAGCAATGACAATATTGGAGGCGTCACCCTCAGCCAACAATCGCGATTGGACGACATCAATCCAAAGGATATCGCCTCAGTTCAGATTTTGAAAGGTGCATCAGCTGCTGCCCTTTGGGGTTCCCGTGCTGCAAATGGGGTTATTGTGATTACTACAAAAAGTGGTCAATTGGGTCAAAAGCCAACCATACAATATACTTTTTCACAATCCTATGATTATATCAATGTAAGAACTCCTCTTCAGAACTCCTTTGGACAAGGACGTAATGGAGTTTTTAGTACTTCTTTTGCAGAATCCTGGGGCGACAAAATCACAGACCGCTCAGGTGAGCCCGATGACTTGGATACATCCGGAGCATCTTTTTTGTCAAGCACAACCGGCAATCGATATTATCCCCTAATTTCAAAAAACTCAAGAGAAACATTTACTGATAGTAATTATGACAAGGTTTTTCGTATTGGAACCTTTTCACAACACAATGTATCCGTAAATGGCGGAGGGCAAAGAGCCTCTTACTTTTTTAGTTATGAGAATTTGGATCAAAAAGGAATCATCAAAAATTATGATTACAAAAGACAAAATGTTAGGTTGAATACCAAGTTCCAAATGACAGATTGGTTGAGTTGGAACAATAGAGTATCCTTTACCAACACTAGATCGAATCGTATTGAACAGGCCGGGGAAACAACCAACGGTATCCTTTTAGGGCTTTTAAGGACCGCACCTGATTTTGATATTACAGACTATATCGGAACCTACACGGCATCCAACGGAGACATCATCACAAATCGACAAAGGTCCTATAGACGCCAATTGGGAGAATCTGAAAATTCCATTTACAACAATCCCTTATGGACTTTAAACGAACAAAAAGCACCCAATGATGTCAACCGTTTCATCATCAATCCCGAGTTGACCATTGACCCTGTCAATTGGCTAAAAGTCATTTTAAGGGGCGGTCTGGATTATTATACGGATGCAAGAAGTCAATTTTATCCAATCGGTTCGGCTAGTGGCCTTCGAAGTAGCGGGTATTGGAGTCAGACGGATATTAACAGCAAGGAGTTCAATTTAGATGGAATTATAGTTGCTACACATGACTTTAGCAATGATTTAGGGGTATCCGCCACGTTCGGTGTTAACTTCAATGATCGGAAAAGAGTTATCAATACAAATACAATAAGTCCTTTTGCCGTTGATTCAAGGTTACCCACACCAGATCTCAATCCAGATCAAGCGGCCAGTTCTTGGAATCGTAATCTTCAGCATATTCGCTCAAACCGTGGTTATGGTATTTTGGGAATAAATCTTTATGGTCAATTGTTTTTCAATTTTTCAGGAGCCTTGGAAGCCTCTTCAACCATAAAAGGGAGTTTTTTCTATCCTTCAGTAGACCTTGCCTGGCAGTTCAGTGATCTGGTCGGTTCCTCTGATTTCCTGAGTTTTGGAAAGCTTAGGGCAGCATGGGGAAAAGTAGGCATCCAACCGGCTCCCTATAAATTCGAGACTTTGGCCACTACGGGCTTTTCCTCTTTTGGTGGAAGTTTTATGGTCGATTCGGAAAAAGGAAATCCAAATCTGAAACCAGAGATTAAGACAGAGTGGGAAGTTGGTACCGATTTACGGTTCTTTAAAGACCGAGTGGGATTAGGGTTTACCTATTATAGAAATGAAACCAAGGACATCCTCTTTGCCGTCAAAGCCAATCCGAGTTCCGGTTTCAACTTTAACTATAAGAACGCCGCGGTCATCGAGAACAAAGGTCTTGAAGTCGATCTTACTGGCAAGTTGATCGAAACCGATGACCTCAAACTTTCGATCAACACCAATTACAACAACAACGAAAATATGGTTGTGGATATTGCTGGAGCCGAAACCGTGGATATTGGAGGAACATCAAAAGCCGTCAAGGGATATCCGATGAGTTCCTTTTTCTTGCCAGGAACCCTAAGAAATGAGGACAATAGTTTGGCTTTGGATGCCAACGGTTTTCCACAATTGGATACGGAAAGCCGCGTACTCGGAGATCCAAATCCCGATTGGAGGGGAGGCATCGGCATGCAACTAAACTTTAAAGGTCTTGACTTCAGCTTCTTGTTCGAACATTCCCAAGGTGGCGATTTCATTAATAGAACACGAGTGGTATTATATGGGTTTGGCGTACACAAGGATGTAGCCCAGGAGGTTACCCTAACAGAGGACCTTGTCAATGTCAATGGAGATGTAATCCTAGCCGGAACCACGGTAAGGGGGAACATTGCCGACTTTGGTGGTGGGGATGTTCTATTGGATGAATCTTGGTATCGCGGTATCGGAGGTGGCCTTGGTTTCAACAAGACCAATGACCTGTTCATCGAGGATGCCACGTGGACCAAGCTCCGTAACGTGACCCTTGGGTATACATTTTCAGGCCTTAAGTTGAGTAAAAAACTGGCACTGGATTCCTTCCGGATATCGGTGACAGGGCGGGATTTGATCCTCTGGACCGGAATCAAGGATGTAGACCCAGAGACCAATAACTATGGCGTCAGCAATGCCTTCGGAATGAATTACTTCAATAATCCTGGAACACGCTCGGTTCTTTTCAACGTTCAAGCCAATTTCTAAAACTTAATAATCATGAAATCAACATATATACAAATTCTTTTGATTTTCACGGCTTTCGTTTTTTTTGGTTGTGAAAAAATGGTCGATGATCTCAATGAAAATCCCAACCAGTTAACCCTGAATGATATCGACCCAGGCCTTTTCCTAAACGGCGCGGAGCTTTCGAACATTGGAATCCAATTGGGCGCCTATAGCAGGATGGCGGGGTATTGGTCGGGACAACTGGTCGGCTTTGAACAAGTGGAACTGGAACGGTTCCAATACAATGTCGCTAACAATACCTTTGATTGGGATGGGTACCAAAGTGTATTGACCCCAGTGCGGGTGATACAGGAAAGAGCATCTGACAACCCCCTATTATTGGGTATCTCCAAGGTGGTAGAGGCCCATTTGGTGGGCACTTATGCTTCCTTGTTCGGAGATATCCCCTATTCACAAGCATTGAGCGATATAGAAAACCCTGAATTCGATGACCAACTCTATGTTTTTGAACAGTTACAGATACTGTTGGACAGTGCCATAGCAGATTTGGAGGGTGCTGCCGGTTTTGGGGTTTTGGAGGATTACATCTTCCAAGGTGACCGCGACAAATGGCTCGAATCCGCATGGACCCTGAAAGCTCGTTACTTTATGCATACCAAAGCGTATGGCGAAGCCTATAGTGCAGCCTTGAACGGGATTTCCTCTAGCAACAACAACATGATGTTCAATCCCCTTGATGTTACGGGGCAAAACGCCACCAAAAACAAATACTACATTGTTTTGGCCAGTGGTCCGAACACAGGGACCGGGGACAGTTATTTGATGCAGCTCTTGGACGATACCAGTGGAATTTCCCGGAACAATGCCAAGACCGATGAAACGGCAAGGCGTATGTATTATGTTATCGACCAATCGGATGCGGACGGAAATCTGGGTGTGGCACAGGAACTGGAGCCGCAACCCATGATAACATTTCAGGAAAATATGCTCATATTGGCAGAAGCCGGTGCCCGTACCCAAGGTTTCGAAATTGGTTTGGGACATTTGAACGAGTTGCGTGCCTTTTTGAACACCGGTAGTTTTCTAAATTCGAATTTTTCAGCAGAACCCTATTTATATGACGCTTATGTAGCCGGGGACTTTGATTCCGGTGGCATGGAGAATATGGACGGAACAGACCCGGAAACCGCCTTGCTCAGAGAAATCATCGAAGAACGTTATGTTTCAGGGTTTACGACCTTCATGCCATTTGATGATGCACGCAGGTTAAAGAAGAATGATTCAGATGTAGCTGTACCATTTCCTTTGAATGTTCCAACGAGCACCCAAAATGTTGAACGAATGTTGTATCCCCAGGATGAGGTCTTGTCAAATCCTGCGGCCCCGGCAGATCCTGGTTTATATGAACCTACCAAAGTCAATCAATAATTGAAAAATTAAGTCACCGAAAAATGCATAGGGATCTATTTTTTCAAGGAAAGATTGGGAAAAACATGCTCATTTGCCTTCTAGTTGCCACTGCACTTCTTCAAGTGCAGTGCGCTGGTGGCAAAAGCACATCGGACGGTTCGGACAAAAAGGCTTTGTCCGAAGGACGGAAAATATTCGAGGACAGCTGGCTGGAAACCGTCAAGGGCAACATCTCTTTGGTTATCAGTGCCCCACATGGGGGCACCATATCTCCTGAGGAGATCAAGGACAGGGATTGTGGCGCGAAGGTAATGGACAACAATACGGTCGAGCTCGCACTGGAAATAGAGAATGCGTTCAAGGTCCATGGCAAAAAACCATACCTGGTCATTGCCCGATTGGCAAGGAGTAAGATCGATTTTAACCGGGACCTGGAGGAGGCCACCTGTGGAAACCCACAAATGGAATATACCTGGAGACAATATCACAAGCATATCGAGGAGGCCTTGGATGCGGCCATCAAAAAATACGGATATGTGATGTACATCGACCTTCACGGCCAAAGCCATAAAGTAAAACGTTTGGAGTTGGGGTACCTACTTAGGACACCTGCCCTCACGGAACTAAGGGAAGGGGAAAGTTCCGAGTCTGAAATTGGCGGAAACACTTCGGTACGGAACCTATTAAAGGGTAACCCACAATTGGGACTCAACCAACTCTTGACCGGGGAAAACGCTTTCCGAACCCTTATGGAACGAGCCGGTTTCCCTGCGGTTCCAAGCCAAGGCGACCCCTATCCCAAGGAGGGCGAGCCCTACTTCAACGGAGGGTATAACACCAGGAGGTACACCGCTTACGACCACCCCAAAGTTTTCGGGATGCAGATAGAGGCCAATTTCCAAGGGGTCCGTGACAGTGAGGAGAACCGGAAAAACTTTTCCAAAGCCTTTGCGGAATCCATCACTACTTATTTGGACTTTGTGGAATCCTATATGGACTGAAACAAAATTCAGTGCCCGGGATTTTTCCCTAGAGGCAATAACTGACCGATAAGCCGGGAAGAATCCAGTACAATAGGGTTTACAGAATATCGCATTCTGTGAAAATTAATTAATCAATAAAGCTGCCCTTATCTATCAATTCAAAACAAGTAAAAATAGAAACTTAGGCCTTATCGTATGGGGTCTTCAACACATTGCCATAAATATTTGAATTAGTAGTTTGTTGAGTTGGATTGGATAAAGGGTAGCTTTTCATAATAATAATCTTGAAAAAAGAAACATCATTGGAATCGTACTTCAATTCCTTTCGAAGAAATATTATCGGTATCGACGAAAATATCGAAACCCCTTTTGGGACCAAAAAGATCGTTTATGCGGATTGGATCGCGAGCGGTAGGTTATATGGCCCCATAGAGGATATCATGAAAAAAAAAATCGGTCCCTTTGTCGGGAACACCCATTCCGAGACCACTTTTACCGGGAAATTGATGACCAATCTTTACGAGGAGGCTAAACACCGGATCAAGGAACATGTCAATGCCTCCGAGGAAGATGTCATTATTACCACTGACACCGGTATGACCGGGGTGCTCTGCAAGTTTCAGCGTATTTTGGGGCTAAAGCTCCCAGAAAAGTTCAAGAATTCCCTCTCGATTCCAGAGACCGAAAGACCTGTCGTTTTTTTGACCCATATGGAACACCATTCCAATCAGACGACCTGGTTGGAGACCATGGCCGATGTCGTATTGTTACAGCCTACAGAAGACCTGTTCGTCGATACACTCCAATTGCGCAGGGAACTTCGTAAATATGGGGACCGAAAACTCAAGATCGGTTCCTTTACGGCCTGTTCCAATGTCACGGGGGTGGGAACCCCCTATTATGAGTTGGCTGAAATCATGCATGAACACGACGGGTACTGTTTTGTGGATTTTGCCGCATCAGCACCCTACGTCCAGATTGATATGCACCCGGAGAACAAGGCAAGGAAATTGGATGCCATTTTTTTCTCCCCACATAAGTTTTTAGGGGGGCCTGGCAGTTCAGGCGTTTTGGTTTTCGACAAGGCGCTTTACAAGAACCGGATTCCGGACAATCCAGGTGGTGGAACGGTAAAATGGACGAATCCTTGGGGGGGGCACAGTTTTTTTGAAAGCATTGAGGCCCGGGAGGATGGTGGTACGCCTGGATTCCTACAGACCATAAGGACAGCCCTGTCGATCGCTCTGAAGGAAAAAATGGGCATTGAGCAGATCCGGCAACGGGAAAATGAACTTACAAGGAAATGTTTCGAGGAGTTGCCAAAGATCAAGGGCTTGCATGTATTCGCACCGGAAGTCAGGTACCGACTAGGGGTCTTTTCCTTTTATGTGGAACATCTCCATTATAATCTGGTGGTCCGATTATTGAACGACCACTATGGAATCCAGGTCCGGGGCGGTTGTTCATGTGCCGGCACCTATGGCCACATACTGTTGGAGGTCACCCAGGAACGTTCACGGCACATTACCGACCAGATCGAGCACGGAAACCTTAAGGACAAACCTGGGTGGATCCGTCTCTCACTCCATCCCACTATGACGGATGGGGAACTGGACCTTATACTGGATGCACTTCGCGAAATAGCGGAGCATGGGGCTGAAATGGCCAAAGCATATGATTACGATCCCGTGAGCAATACCTTTCACCACAAGTCTGAATCCAACCAAAGACCGGAATTGGGCCAATGGTTCGAAATCTAAAACCAAATAAATGATAAAATCACCAACAATGAAGATGAAAAAAACCTTTGGATACCTCTTTTTTTTAGGTATCATGTTATCTATGGGGAGTTCACTCGCACAGGAGACCTTTCCCAAAAACGATGTCCTGGACGCGCGCCCGGACAGGGTGGTCCTTACCCATGCGACCATCATCACGGCCCCGACGCAAGTTTTGGAGAATGCGATGTTGGTCATCCAAGACGGTAAGGTCGTTTCGGTACAGACCGGGAACCAGGTACCCAAAGGCTATCTGGAAATCGATCTCAGCGGACGTTATATCTATCCCTCTTTTATAGACATGTTCGGGGAATATGGGCAACCCGAGGTAAAACGTCCCCCATTCAGGAACCCTGTTCTCAGTAGGGAACAGATACAGTCCAATACCAAGGGACCCTACAATGCCAACGAGGCCATAAAATCGCAATACAACAGTTCCGAAAACTTTACCGTGGACAAAAAGCTTGCCTCCAAATGGAGGGCCCAAGGATTTGGTGCCGTGGCGACCATCAGAAGGGATGGAATTGCGCGGGGAACCGCTGCCCTGGTGGCCCTGGGCGAGGATACGGAAAACAATTTGGTCATCAATTCCAAGGTGGCCGACCATTACTCTTTTGACAAGGGCACCTCGACCCAGGACTATCCCATTTCCCCTATGGGGACCATTGCCCTTTTGCGTCAGACCTTTTACGATGCCAAGTGGTATGGCGCACAAACCGACAGCCCTTTTTCGGACCTGTCGTTGGATGCCATGCTGGCCAATGGGAACCTGCCCAAAATCATGGAGGCCGATGGTTGGTTGACCGCCTTAAGAGCCGATAAAATAGCGGATGAATTCGGGTTCGAGTTCATTATAAAGGGAGGTGGAGACGAATATCAACGGATTATGGAAGTGAAGGACATGAAAGCTCCCATGATCATACCGATCGACTTTCCCAGGGCCTATGATGTTAGTGACCCCTACATTACCAAGAAAATCACCTTGGCCGATCTTAAGCATTGGGAACTTGCCCCTACAAACCCGGCATCGTTGGAACATAATAGCATTCCCTTTGCCATCACCTCCTTCCCACCAGAAAATCTTGCTGACTTCTTGAAAAATCTGAGAAAATCGGTATTCTATGGCCTGAGCAAAACGGCTGCACTCTCCTCTTTGACCACCGTTCCAGCCAAATGGCTGGGCGTTGAACAAGATCTGGGTACCTTGGAAGCCGGTAAAATGGCCAACTTCATTGTTACGGACGGGGATCTTTTTGAACCGGGCACTCAAATTATGGACAACTGGATCGAAGGGAAGCCCTATATGGTCAGCGCCCCCATTTCCGAATCCATCCTTGGGGAATACGATCTATCCGTAGGTGGCTTAAAGGCCGTATTGTCCATTATAGGAAAAGGCCCTAAGTACCAAGCCGAATTGACATTGTCCGATGGATCAAAGGAAAAAGTGGAATTTAAAATGGACGGGGATCTTCCTGTCCTTAAATTCACGGTCAAGGGAAGCCAATACAATCTGAAAGGTTGGACCAAAAAAGAAAATGGAATGACCATGCTTAACGGAACTGGCACCCTGAACTTTGGGGAGGACCAACCTTGGACAGCCCGGATGAAAGAAAAGGGAAAAGGCACTTTGGGAGCTCAAAAGGTACAGGACAAGGGTCCTGTTGACTTGGGTGAGGTATTCTATCCATTTTTGGCCTTTGGCAGTCCGGAAAAGATTGCATCCCGATCCATTTTAGTCACCAATGTCACCGTTTGGACGAACGAGGATGAAGGAATCCTCATGGACACGGACGTGCTTCTTGAAAATGGAAAGATTGCCAAGATCGGGACCAATCTCAGTGCCAAGGATGCCTTGGTATTGGACGGTACGGGCAAGCACCTGACCCCTGGAATCATTGATGAGCATTCCCATATTGCCTTGGGCGGTATCAATGAAATGGCACCCAATTCGGGAATGGTCCGGATGCAGGACGTGGTCGACCCCGATGACCCGGGCATTTATAGGGCTTTGGCAGGGGGTGTCGTTGCGGCCCAGCTCCTACATGGATCTTCAGATCCCATTGGGGGCCAGTCCGCCCTCGTAAAATTCAAATGGGGGGAGGATGCCAAGGGATTGTTGATCCAGGGCGCTGACCCCTTCATAAAATTTGCCCTTGGAGAGAACGTGAAACGTTCAAAAAACAACGTATCCATACGATTTCCAAGGTCCTTGATGGGCGTGGAACAATTTTATACCAATGCCTTCACTGAGGCCTTGGATTACAAAAAGGAATGGGATGCCTATAGAAGCTTGGGCACAAAGGAAAAAAGGACCGCAGTGGAACCCCGTAAAAACATTCTTCATGAGACCATGTTGGAAATCTTGGAGAAAAAACGGTTCATTACGGCCCACTCCTACCAGGATAAGGAAATGTTGATGTTGATGGAGGTCGCGGAGCGGTTTGGTTTTGCCCTGAACACGTTCACCCATGCCTTGGAGGGCTATCGGATCGCGGACCGAATGAAGGAACACGGGGTCGGGGGCAGCACATTTTCCGATCGTTGGAACTATAAATGGGAGGCTAGGAACGGGACCCCGTACAATGCCCCCATCATGGACCGTGAAGGTGTGGTCACTGCATTGAACTCCGATAGCGGTGAAACAATGCGACACTTGAACCATGAGGCAGCAAAGATGGTCAGATATGGGGGGCTCACACCAGAGGAAGCCCTTAAAATGGTCACCTTGAACCCGGCAAGGCTCTTGCACCTGGACGATACCATGGGAAGTATCAAAGTCGGTAAATCCGCGGATGTTGTCCTTTGGACAGGAGATCCACTGTCGCTTTATTCCAAACCTGAAAAGACCATCATTGAAGGGGCCATTTATTTTGATCTGGCCAAGGATGCGCAGTTGCGCAGGGAGAATTCAAAAGAGCGTGCCAGACTCCTCAAAAAAATGGAAGGGTTGGAAGGCACCGAGAACGTATCAACCAGAATATCCTTGGAACGGTTGGAATTCCATTGTGAGTCCTTGGAGATACAGTACTAAATAATCAAGAACATGAAAAACAAGACATTGTATACGATATTGACCATGATACTGATCCTTTCGAGCCTTTTGGAAGGATTGGATGCCCAGATTCTTCCGATGGTTGCCAAGGAGCAGGAAACTCCCATCCTTTTGGTTGGGGGGACCGTCCATACCGGAGATGGCCGGGTACTGGAGGACACCGCGGTCGGATTTGACAAGGGGACCATTACCTTCTTGGGCAAAGCCTCTGATCTGGACGCCAATGGGATCGATTATAAGATCATAGACATAACCGGACAACAGGTATATCCGGGTTTTATCCTTTTGAATTCCATTATCGGTATCAACGAAATCAGTGGCGTTCCGCATACCAATGATACCTTGGAGGAAGGGGATTATCTTCCCAACCTACAAACAGTCTACGCCTTTGATATGACATCAACTTTTCTTCCACCTTTGCGGTTCAATGGGGTTCTTTACATTGAATCGATTCGATCAAGAGGTGTCATTCCAGGCACCTCATCGGTAATGTCCTTGGATGGCTGGAACTGGGAGGAAGCCGTATTCAAAAGGGCTGCGGCCATACACCTCGATTGGCCCTCTGCCCTATCGAGTTATTATGATGCCGAGACGAACAGCAGGATGCTCCGCCCCAATACTTCTTACGAAAAGATTACCGGTGAACTGGAAAAATTGTTCTCCGATGCCAAGCAATACGAACAAATGCCCACTGCCCAAACCAATTTGAAGTTGGAGGCCTTAACGAATCTGTTCCAAAAAGAAAGGGTACTTGTCATCCATGCGAATGAACCCAAGGAAATCATACAGAGCATCACCTTTGCCAAGTCCTTTGGCATTGACCAAATCTCCTTGGTGGCCTCTGAGGGTTCCCTGGAAGTTGTCGATTTTCTCAAGGAAAACCAAGTTCCGGTGATTGTACCGCCTACCTACAACCTCCCCAGAAACGATGATATGGACTATGATGCCTTTTATGGTTTGCCAACAAAATTGCAACGGATGGGCATCGAGGTATCCATGTACCATGTGGGATCGTTGTCCAACTCCATCAATCTGCCCTTTTATGCGGGAACATCGGTGGCATTTGGGATGAAAAAGGAGGAAGCCCTGAAAACCATTACTTTGCATCCCGCAAAAATTCTGGGAATTGACGATAAGCTGGGGTCCATTGCCATGGGCAAGACAGCCAGTCTATTTGTGTCCAAGGGGGATGCACTCGATATACAGACCAATGCGTTGACCTTGGCATTTATTGGCGGCAAGCAGATCGATTTGGAAGGACCACAACAATTGGACTACAAACGCTATTCCTCCAAATTAGGCCAGAACGAATAGATAGATGGGAAAAATTGAAGCAACGATAACCGGAATCAGTGACTGGATTTGGGGATTTCCCCTATTATTGCTGTTGGTGGGTGGCGGACTATATCTTTTGGTGTATTCCAGGTTATTGCCGTTCAAGCATTTCTGGCATGCCCTTCAGGTCATCAGGGGAAAGTACGAGACGGCCTCGAATGTTGGACAGATCAGTGCTTTCAAGGCATTGACCACAGCCTTGTCCTCCACCTTGGGCATGGGCAATATTTCAGGGGTGGCCATTGCCATTACGATGGGTGGGCCTGGTGCCCTTTTCTGGATGTGGATCAGTGCCTTGATCGGGATGGCGACCAAATATTATACCTGTTCCCTTGCCGTCATGTACAGGGGTACCGATGATTCGGGGGAATCTCAAGGGGGGCCCATGTATGTCATCGTCAATGGTCTAGGCAAACCATGGAAACCCCTGGCCATTTTCTTTTCAATGGCTGGCATCTTTGGCTCACTTCCCATTTTTACGGCAAACCAGTTGACCCAGGTCATCGTTGAAGTGATGCCCCTCTCATTTATGGGACCATCCAAGGACCTGACCCTTTCAATGGTGGCGATCGTAATCTGCTTTTTGGTGGGTCTGGTCATATTTGGGGGAATCAGGCGCATAGCAAACCTGGCCAGTCGACTGGTCCCTTTTATGGTCACTTTGTATTTTTTATCTGTTAGCTATATTTTGGTGGTCAACCATAGCAGAATCATTCCGGTCCTAATGGACGTATTTAGGGATGCCATGACCGGCGATGCGGTGTTGGGGGGAAGTTTGGGTGCCATCATCATTATGGGGGTACGAAGGGCCGCCTTTTCGAATGAGGCAGGTATCGGCACCGCTCCCTTGGCACATGGTGCCTCAAAGAACACCGAACCGATCAAGGAAGGACTGGTAGCGATGTTGGGGCCCTTTATCGACACCATAGTGGTATGTACCTTGACCGCCATTGCCATCTTGGTCACGGGAAGTTGGCAGCGTTCGGACCTCAGTGGTGTGTCCATTACTTTGGAAGCTTTCGTTTCTGCCATGCCTGGAATAGGTGCCCCGTTGTTGATCTTTATCGTGGCCATATTCGCATTGACCTCTTTGTTCACCTATTCCTATTATGGATCGAAATGTGTGGTATTCCTGTTTGGAGCCAAATATCGGAACATCTATAACTACCTGTATATCGCGGGCATATTCCTTGGCTCGGTTTCCTCCTTGGCCGGTGTCGTGGGCATCATCGATATCAGCTTTGCCCTAATGTCCATCCCCACCATGGTTTCGGCGATTTTATTGGCACCGCGCATCAATGCGGCCAACGCATCCTATTTCAAGAAAATTGAACTGCAAAAACAACTAGCTTAAAAATCCTATTATGAAAAAAATCTTTGTACTCCTAAGCCTGTTGGCCATAGCGAACCTATTTGGCCAAGAACAACGGTTCCAGGGCCAACCCCCTGTGAATGCCGTACCAACGGATTCCAAACCGGTCCAAAAGCAATGGAAGGGACAGTTTGCCTTTCCGGATCAAGGTATAACCTTCTCCAATGAGTTCGACGGTGCCCGGTTGAACGGCTTGGTCCAGAACAATGACAGTACCTATACCCTATTGATCACTTCGGAGAACACTCCGATCAATACCAGTCCGTGGTATGCGTTCAAGGTTTGGGGAAAGCGTCCTATGACCATTGATGTATGGCTGACCTATCAAGCGGACAACAAACACAGGTACTATCCAAAGCTCAGCCATGACGGAGTGCACTGGACCGCATTGGATTCCCTTCGTTATGTTGAGATTGGTAAGGGAGAAAAGGCCTTTGGCCCCGGCTCCTTGCCTAAAAAGGTCAAAATGCGATTGGAAGTGGGCCCGGATACACTCTGGGTCGCTGGACAAGAATTGGAAAATTCGGCCCGGGTAAATGCCTGGATGGACAGTATTTCCCAGAAAAAGTTCGTGACCAAGAACACCATTGGAAAGAGCCGTGAGGGCCGGAACCTCAATTTGCTCAGCATTGGCGATACGGACTCCAAAAATATGATTATGATCATTTCCAGACAGCATCCCCCTGAGGTAACAGGGTACCTGACTATGAAATCCTTTGTGGAGACCCTTTCCTCGAATACCAAATTGGCCAAAAAGTTCCGAAAGGAATTTACCATCTATGTGGTCCCCTTGATGAACCCTGACGGGGTCGACAATGGGTTTTGGAGACATAATACCGGTGGAATAGACCTCAACCGGGATTGGGCCAATTTTAACCAACCGGAAACCTCTGCGGTCAAGGATTTCATGGAAGGGATGGTCGAGAAGACCCAAGGGAAGTTCTATTTCGGCATAGATTTCCATTCCACTTGGGATGATATTTACTATACCGTGGATCCGGAACTCCATGGAAACATGCCCAATTTGGTCTCCACCTGGCTGGATGGCCTAAAGAAGCGCATCGAGGGATATGATCCCAATATCAAGCCTAATGGGGATTTGGTCCCTACCACGGTATCAAGGAACTATTTCTTCGTAAAACATGGTGCCGAGGCCTTGGTCTTTGAGGTCGGGGACAATACCCCAAGGGATTTTTTAAAGGAAAAGGCGGAGAAGGGCGCCGAAGCACTTATGGAGATCATGTTGGAGCGTATCAAGGACATTCCCTGACCCGGACAAAAGAGCAAAACCCGGAATCCAGAAAAGCAACATTAAGTACCTTAAAAATAAACCCATGAAAAGAATGCTATATTTTCTTCCCTTACTACTATTTACCCAATGTACCCGTGAGTTACCTGCCGAACCGACAGGTTTGGTCACGGAAAATGCCATGGTCGTCTCTGCACGTAGGGAAGCTTCGGAGATAGGCGTTGAAATCATGAAAAAAGGCGGGAATGTTTTCGATGCCATGGTAGCCACCGAACTTTCCCTAGCGGTGGCCTACCCTTTTGCGGGAAACCTCGGGGGCGGGGGATTTATGGTCTATCGCAAGAGTAATGGTGAAGTGGGAAGTATCGATTACAGGGAAAAGGCTCCATTGGCCGCCCATAGGGACATGTATCTCGACTCCCTGGGCAATGTCATACCTGGGCTGAGCACATCTGGGGGAACCGCCGTAGGTGTCCCAGGTACCGTGGCCGGGGTTCTGGAAGTCCACAAGAAATTCGGAAAACTGCCCCTCAACAAAATCATGGAACCCATCATTGCCTTGGCGAGAAAAGGGGTCGTGGTGACCGAAAAACAGGCCAAAAGATTAGAAGGTACCCGAAAACGATTCATTGAAGCGAATAGTGACAGCACCAAGTTCGCGACCGTATACAAAGCTGGTGATACCATCAAATACCCGGCATTGGCCACCACCTTGGAAAAGATCATGAACGAGGGACGTGATGGGTTCTACAAAGGGGAGGTAGCCCAAAAAATAGCGGCCTATGTACAGGCAAAGGGAGGTGTGATCACGGAGGAGGATCTCGCTAGGTATGAGGCCAAGTGGAGATCGCCCATTGTATTTGACTACAAGGACATCAAGATCATCTCAATGGGTCCCCCCAGCAGTGGTGGTATGACCATGGATCAGATCTTTACCATGATAGCACCCTATGAAATAGCTAGCTATGGCCACAATTCGACAAGGGCCATCCAATTGTTCACCGAAGCTTCCAGAAGAGCCTATGCGGATCGGAACCATTACCTTGGTGATCCCGATTTCGTGGACATTCCCTATAAGGGGCTCATGGACGTTGACTACTTAAAGTGCAGAATGGCCGATTTTACTTTTGATAGGGCCACCTTGTCCTCGGAAGTAGGCCATGGAACGGTGGAAATTGTGGAAAGCAGCGAGACCACCCACTACTCCATTATCGATGCGGAGGGCAATGCCATCAGTGCGACCACGACCCTGAACGGTGGATACGGTTCCAAACTTTATATTGATGCCTTGGGATTTTTCCTGAACAATGAAATGGATGATTTCAGTACCAAGCCCGGTGTTCCCAATATGTTCGGTCTTCCTGGCTCCGAGGCCAACAGTATTGCACCCGAGAAACGAATGTTGAGCAGTATGTCACCGACCGTAGTGGAAAGGGACGGCGAGCTTTACATGGTCGTCGGCACCCCTGGAGGTTCCACGATCATCACGGCCGTGGCCCAGACCATACTCAATGTCCACGAGTTCAATCTCAGCATGCAGGATGCCGTGAACGCTCCGCGGTTCCACCACCAATGGATGCCCGATGTAGTCGTGTTCGAACCCGAAGGCTTTCCTTTGGAAACCATTGAAACCCTAAAGGCAAAAGGCTACCAAATCAATGAGGGCAGGACCCGGATCATAGGAAAGGTAGACGCCATCCGAGTGCTGGAAGACGGCAGACTTGAGGGCGGGGCGGACAAACGAGGGGACGATACCGCTGCGGGATATTGACCACCCAAAGAACCAAACCCTACTTGGTAAAACGCATACTGATAATTTTTGAGACCATTGACTTTACGTATCCTATACACCTTCAAGGCAAGGGAATTTACCCATGAAAGATTGAAACGTTCTTCCTCAAATATCGCTTCCCCTTTATATTCCTGATTGATATCCCTTTAATTTAAAAGCCAAAGACACCTTGGGGCGATTACAAACAAAAAATTGAACTTTACATATTATAGTAAAGGAATTTTCAAAAACCAATAAATTCAATTATTGGTTGCGGTTTATGGAAAATCACGATATTCAACCAATGGTATCCACTTCCTTGATTAGGTATCCAACGTTAGAAAAATGCATTGAAAGAAGGTAAACAAGCCCAAAAGCTATCAAAATTCCCCAAAAAATGCCCTGTATATCCACCGCAAAGTGAAAACCCATGATTCCAAAAGCAATAGGAATCATAGCTAACAATGCAACAATTATCCATCTACCAACGACCAAAAGTATAACTGGCAACAGTTCCACCACACCCACTGTTGGCATTATAAATTTATTGGCCAATAGTCCTTTGTAAACAGCAATGGACTCCTCGGTCATCACACGGTCGTGAGGCAGAAATCCAAAAAACTTATACAATCCGAATAGGATCAAGGTAACCCCCAATCCTATTTGAACCATTTAATCTATTCTTCTGGACATTCCTTTTATTTCTTGGTAAAATGATATCCAACCGATTCAACGGCAGAAGTGATTTCCTCTGCTGGATAGTGGGTAGGTAGAGATAAGTAGATTAAAGATTTGCATTTCGTGTCCTTGTTTTGGTCTACTATTTGATCTACATTATACATTCTCCCATTTTATTTTTGTGAGTCTATTTGATATGGACAGAATTATTTCCAAAATGCTTTCCTCTTTTGGCAATTTTCCATAAACCAAATACTCAAACTCATTGCGATAGGTATCTTTAAGTTGGTTCCATGTTTTTTCAGGTTCTTTGAAAATCAATGCTTGTTTTGGGTGGTACTTTAACCAATCATTGTTGTTCTTAAAACTTTGCGTATCATCATGGGCTACCCTTAGGAGCATTTTATCAAATGCACCCGAATTGAAAAATCCTAGAACCGTTTCATCCTTTAATAATTGATGAATATCGTATACATGCCTAATTTTGTTGTTCAAATCCTCAATTGGGTTTTTAGTATGGGAAAACCGGACCAAACTCATTATTTTTTCGCAAAGTGTTCTTTTGACATCCAACACAAGTACTTCAAAGGGTAATAATCCATAAGTCTCTGCTAGTTTGGTTTGGTTTGAGTCAACCATCATTTCATAGATATACGTATTGACGACCTTCTTAATATATGGTTCAAAGTGACCTAACCACGTAGCTTCAACAATGATAGTATCCCTTACTTGTCCAAAATCGCCCTCAAAGATTTTGGGATAGTTATAGGCAATCTTTCTTATCATTCCCATTTTATTGGTGATTCCATCAATATCCACCTCCTCGAATGGTTCTACTATTTCCTTGGTTATTCTTTTAAGCTTGTTCTTTAATTGGCTCCCCGTCTCTTCTTCCCTGCGCAATACTACCAAATCAATATCTTCACTAAAACGGTCAATGTATTTAAAACACTTTGACAAAGCTGTACCCCCCTTAAATATGGCCTCATCTTTGTTTGCACTTTCATAAATGAGCTTTAGGGCATAGCATATCCAATAATCCTTTTCCACGTAAATTTCTAGAATATCCATACGTTGGGCAGTTGCCCTTATCGCCTCAGCAAAGAGTTCACTATTAGTGTGCAGATTCATACGATATTCCAATTTGGTTGTGTTGTCAATGTGGTATCACGCAAATTATATCTATAGATAGTAAGTGGATTAAGTGAGTTTTTCAATTCTTTTATATCGATTGCCACATCAAGTTGTTCTAATAGTGCTCCCAACAAAGCCCTTACCCGTGGTGGGTACAAGAGAGCATACTTGATGAGTACATCCAATTCTTTGGGTGTCATTTTCCCTAAACGTCTTAAAAAAATAAGAATAGCGGATTTTTTATCAACATCCGGAATGCTATTAAGGTCTTTCATGGCATCCAAAAAACCCAACATCCTATAATTTTTATCAGTAACGGGTGCGTAGCTCTTTACGGGCTTTGCTTTGATGCCGCCTCTATTAATATATATGCGCTTTTCGGCACTTGCTATTTTGTATAGTGACGGTATTTGGGTAGTCAGGTTCAACTGATTGTACAAAGAGGTTCCGGTTATATAGGCTATTCGCTTACCATCTTCGTATAAATATGGTCTTAGAATATCCTCTTCCCTTGGCTTTAGTTCTCCAAAAACCGTTACATTGGGTTTGTAAAAAATGCCTTTGGACAATTTTCTTATAATTCCTTTTTTTTGTAGTCGTTCCAAGGCCTTTGCAGCGGTTACATATTCTTCTGACCGAATAGGTAAATCGGCATAACCAAAAGTACTGTCCTTCGGGAGTTCCGCTATTTTATCCGCTATTTTTTTCGCAATTGTCATTACAATGCAAAGATATCCAAATAAATTACATGTCAAGTTTTATGCGCAAAAAACTTGACATATTGATTAAAAAGATTATTCGATGATCCGCCTTGATATTAATTAGTCACAAGATATTATTGGTATAGGTTTTTAACAAACCACTCAATATGTTACTAGAAATTTCTCTTTGATGTGAACATACATTCCTCCACCATCCCTTATATTTTCAAAAATAGAGGCAATAGGAAATACACCGCAATGGCCAACACAAGAATGGAAATTAAATTCATTAAAAAACCAGTACGTACCATATCGGGGATTCTAAGGTAGCCCGATCCAAAGACCACCGCATTTGGGGGCGTTGCCACTGGAAGCATAAAAGCACAGGAAGCGGCAGTGGTACAGGCAACCATCAACACGAACGGATCAACATCCAAGGTCACCGCCAATGGTGCCAAAACAGGCAACATCATGGCCGTAGTGGCCAAATTCGAGGTGACTTCCGTCAAAAAATTTATGCAGGTTATGACCAATAATATCAACGTAAGCAAGGGTAATCCATCAAAGAATGTCATTTGTGAACCTAGATAAATTGCCAACCCACTAGTCTCAAAACCACTAGCGATGGCCATTCCTCCACCAAACAACAGAATTATCCCCCAAGGAATCTGAACAGCTTCTTCCCATTTTATCATCTTCCTACCCTTTCCAGCAGGCAAAATGAACAAAACAAGTGCCGCTCCAATGGCTATTATGGTATCATCTATCCCAGGAACAATCTTTTGTAATAAGAACGACCGTGTTATCCAACAGAGTGCGGTAAGAACAAAAACGGCCATAACAATCTTTTCTTCCCTTTTCATAGGTCCCAGTTCCTGTATAAGCCTATGGATCTCTTCCCTTCCCCCAGGAAATCTTCCTTGCCGCAACGGGTAGGCAATCCGCGTAAGGTATAGCCATGCCAAAATCAACAGTAGAATCGATATCGGAAGTCCAAACTTCATCCATTGCCAAAAACTGATATCCAACCCATAGGCCTTCTGTACAAAACCGGCGAAAACCAGATTGGGTGGGGTACCTATCAATGTTGCTATCCCTCCAATGGATGCCGAATATGCGATGGAAAGCATCAGCAACTTGCCAAAAACAGCATTTTCGTCCTTGGCGGTCTGTGGATTGTCCTTTAACTGTTTTACAATGGATATGGCCATCGGCATTACCATCACTGCAGTGGCCGTGTTCGATATCCACATGGAAAGAAACGCAGTAGCCACCATAAATCCTAATACAATGGTATACATATTGGTACCAATGGCCCTTATGATATGCAATGCGATTCTCTTGTGCAGGTTCCATTTTTCTATGGCCATTGCCAACATAAACCCACCCATGTACAAGAAAACATATTTATGGCCATAGTTAGCTGTGGTTTCCTCTAGGCCCAGTGCCCCCAACATGGGAAACAAAACAATGGGAAGCAGCGCCGTGGCAGCTATCGGAAGCACCTCCAAAATCCACCAAACACCTATCCATACGGTAACGGCCAAGATATCCCTTCCTTGGGAGGAGAGACCCTCCCCGCTAAAAAAGAAATGAATGAGAAGAAACAGAATCGGACCAAGTAAAAGGCCCATACGTTTATATGACATGTTTTTTGAATTGATTTGGTATGGTTATATAAAAAAGAGGCGTTGATCTATGATCGAACCGCCTCTTTTCGCAAAGATTACAAGATTTAATTCATATGTTCCTTGTCCATCCAGTACAACAGGTAAGGAATGTTATAGGCATGGGTCCATCCAAATACGCGAAGTCCTTGATTGGTTTCCCAATTGGTAAAGCTCTTTTTACTTTTTGGCAAATTGGAAATCTTGACCAGATCTTCGCTAAAAGCTTCCGCATTTTCATAGGACGCTGGCTCTTTGGGCAGTTCTCCGATCATTAGTACTTTGGCTCTCTCAAGAGCTTCATTCAGATACACTTTTTCCCCACTGAACTCATATCCTATCAACAATGGATATATGGTCGCCAAATATGATTCCATCTCATGGTTCAAGGGAGGCACATCCCTGACCCAGCGAGCATGTTTCAAAAGAGCTTGTCTCACGGTTTCATCACCGGTTATCTGTTGGTACTTATAAAGTCCTTGGGCAACATAGGTCTGACTATACCCATATCTATCCAAGAGTAGGTTTCCTCCCTGACGTTCCTGGAATTCCAACATTAACTTGACCCTATCGTCCAGTTCGTCCTTATACTTTTGGAGCTTGGTGGCATCGTACAGTTCAACAAGGTTTAAAACGGATAGATATAACCTTCTTCCCCTTAAATCATGCTCCCCCCATATTCTGTTGATATAAGTATCCCCAGTCATTCTGGCCACTTCGAGGGCCCTATGGTCGGCAGAAAGGTAATATGATGCAATCCAACCTTGTATCCATACATGGGCACTCAAAAGAGCATACCAGTGTTCATTGGCATGCCTTCTTCCTATGCCCAAATAGGGGGTGGACTTGGGTTCATCCTCATAGTTCCAGAAGTCTATGGCATCATTTATCTCCCCATAATAGGTTCTTTTTTTGGGCCAATGCACATTGTCCACATCCATGGTATGCCTACTCATGGCTTGGGCCAAATTATAATATTTGGGGTCTCCTGTCCGCATAAAGTTGGTCCAGAGCATGAAGTCCACTGTGGGTTCATTATTGGTCCATTGTACCCATTTTCCATTAAAGTAGTAACTTTTCCCATCCCCATAGTTGAAAATCCCATACCACGGCTCATGCTTTTGGTTATAGGCCCACCATTGGTATTTATATTGCAGGGCGTTCTCAAATTCCGGATGCTTGGATGAAAAAGGGGCCATATTACCGTATGCCTTGGATTGGGTATACCACTCAGGTGTGGCATGCGCCACTGGGTTTTCGATGATATAATCCATCTTTTTCCCTACTTTATCCATAGCATCGTTGTTGTGGAAGTAATAGACAAACTCTGTGGTCTTGGTAATCCCTTGGGCAAAATTGCCCAACATGCCCCCATCCGGTTCGGTATTATGTCTAGCAAAGTTCATGGGACCGTTTTCCTTGGGCCAAACACTGCCCAAAAGAGTTCCATTGGCAGGATCGACCTCAATCCCTTTGGGATATTCCTTCATAAAGTTTTTAATCCCAACGCCTACTCCTCGTTTTCCGTCGGTAACGTTGAGCCATCCTTTAGCCCTTTCCACTATTGCTTTACTTTCTTCCCCTTCTGAAACAGTGGCCCTAAATTCCAAAGCCGTATCGGGATTGTTCCCATCGTCCTCCTTTTTGAAACCGTTGAGGTACAAACTTCTTAAACTGGTGCTCTTTCTCCTTGCCGGGCCTTGTTGTAAAAGTTGAACTGGGGATTCCCCATTGGCAGCGATTTCCTCCAGAAAAGTATTGGCTTTGTCTTCTTTCCAGCTTCCTTCATATAGAGGCATTGAAACATTTACTTCATTATCCAGATGGTATTTAAGCTGAAGCCCACAGGCTGCAATTTGATCATTGGGCTGAGTCCAACCCATATCGTTCTCAGTGTTCTCCGTTACGATTATCTTATTTTGTGTGGCAATATTGGCATGTTCCCCTTCTTGTGGTTTATGTTTGTCCGGGATTCCTGTATAGGTCATGGTATGCAAAACTTTTATGTAGCTTTTTCCCGCATAGGCGTGCAACCAAATGGTAAAAGGGGACAGATTGTTATCCGATCTGCTATAGGTATAGGTTCCTTCTATCCGGAATATACTGTGCATCGGGCCAGATCCTTTCTCCCTGAACACCTCATTTATCACCGCTTTCGAAGTATCTATTCCGGCATCATCCAAAAGATCGAGAAAAGAACCCCTATTTTTTCCTGGTGAAGAAACAATGAGCTCCTCCTTATCAAACTTTCCATCTTTGTTGGAATCCAAAAACACTTCATCCAAAAAACCATTCCCTTTTTTATGTATGGAGAAGGACAAAGGCCCTGTATTCACCTCTATCCCACCTTGGGGCCGCATGTTGTTCATGGAAACAATCTTTTCTTTGGGAAGTATGGGTATTACAGAATCACCATATTCCAATATGTATTCTGAGTCTTTTTCGGAGAAAAAGAAAACCCATACCCATTTAACACTTTCGTCGGTTGGCCCCCAATTGCTCACTTCTGTGGTTTGACAAGGAATCTCAGTACCTCGGGATGTCAACAGACGTAGATGGTCCACCGAATGGAGTGTACCTTTTGGAAAAGGAATTCCAAGGGTTATTGGTGCACCTTCTTTATTGTTCTCTATGGTAATGTTGACCTGCTTGCCCTTTTCTGGGGTCCCACAGGATTTAAGCAAAAAACATGTAAGTAATATTAAAGCTAGTATTCTCATTTGTGCAATACGATTATACATTTTACAGACACAATGCAGCCGCGCCCAATATGGGAGCATCCATTAAGTCTGATGTTTCAATTTTTGTTTGTTCCAATTGTTTTTGATAAGCAAATGAAATTAAGGTTTCATGCATCGATTCTTTAAAAAACGCATATGCCTTGCTTATGGATCCGCCAAGGACTATGGCTTGGGGAGCATACATATAAAGAATGGCCTTGATGGCTTCTCCTAGATGAACTCCGTATTCCTTGTACGCCTGTAGAGCTAACTTATCTTTATCCATGGCCTTCCTGAATAAGGCTTTGGCCGACTCCCCGTATTTTTCATCAAAGAAAAAACTACCTGCATAATGCTCCATAATCCCATCCTTATAAGGAATCATACCTACTTCCCCCGCTCCGCACAGTACGCCATTGTATAGCTTTCCATCCACCAAAATGCCCATACCCAATCCTGTTCCCAATGAAAGCGCTACACAATTCGAATATCCCATGGCTTTCCCAAAATGCTTCTCGCCCAACGCGAAACAGTTGGCATCGTTGTTAATATGGACAGGCACATTGTACCGATCTTGAACTTTTCTTCTCAAAGGAACTTTTGTCCAAGATGGAATGTTTTGTACATCATATACCATTCCTGAATCTGGATCTACTACCGCGGGAACACCTATACCTATGGCTCGAATTGAATCAGTCATAAGCTCATCAATGGCCCCAAACACCTTATTGAGGGCAATTTCCTCTGAATCATCTCGATTTACTTCAATGAGATGGGTATCCACTATTCTGTTTCCCATCACCCTGCCCGATTTGATCTTAGTTCCACCTATATCAACCCCAAGAACCTCTGCTCCAATCCCTTTCACTGTTCCTTCTTTAAGCTTATCGTCTTATTATTTACCAAGGGTTTGGCCCAAAAGCCGATGGAAAGAATAAATGCCAAGGGCAGTATCAGAAAAAACATTCCAGATTTCAGGGTCAACATTTCACCCAGCCCCCCTACCATAAATGGAATGACCGCTCCACCTGCTATACCGGTACATAAAATTCCGGACAACGAACCATGGTGTTCCTTTACCGAGTTGAGCGCCAATGAAACTATAATGGAATACATTACCGAAATAAAGAATCCCACCATTGGAAAACCTATCAATGCCATTTGGGATGAGCCTGTCAAGGCCAAAATAAGACAGACTATGGTTATGGATGTTGCCAAAATCAACAGTTTCCGGCTATCCATAAACTTCAACAATAGAAGGCCCAGCAGACATCCTACCGTCAACATGGCCCAAAAATAGGATACAGTGTCAGCTCCTGTGGTTTGTGGGTCAAGTCCGTGGTATTCGGATAAGAATTGGGATATCCAATTTCCAACACCTTGTTCCGTACCCACATAACAAAACATCCCTATAAAATACAGTAAGGTCCATTTGTTCTTCAATAAATCCCAATAGGAGCTTTTGTCCCCTGCCCTTTCCTCCTCAGTCTTTTCAAACTTTGGATATTTGGTAAAAAAAACATAGAAAAACAACAAAAGGGATATTCCGGCAAACACAATATAGAGCGAGGCCCAAGGCAAATCCTCAGGCACCCATCCCCGTAACATGTCTGCAATCATATCGTTGGAAACCTCTTCCTTGTTCACCAAGTATTTATAGAGATAAGGACTTAAAAAAGACGCTGACCCAAACACCAATTGCGCCAGTACCGAGTTGAAGGCAAAATGTTCCTCACCTCCGGCCACGCGTAACATGGGATTAATAATGACCTGAAGGACCGCCATACAACAACCCAGTATAAATAGTGTAATACTGAACACACTGTACTGTGGGGTAAGGGCAAAGCCCATAGAGGCAATGGCCATTACCAGAAAGGATACGGACAGTAAGGTCTTCTCACTAAACCTTTCGGAAAGGAACCCTGCAGGTATGGACATGATCCCATATGCGATAAAGAATGTAAATGGCAGTAGGCCTGTCAAAGTCAGACTTAGATCAAAACTACCCTTAACATCCACTATTATGGAGTTCAGTATGTTGGTGATGAAGGATATTACAAAGAATACGATCATTACCAACCCAATGATGTGAAAATATCTTTTGGTTGTGGCCTTGTTGTGCTCCATTTTTGGTTGGTTGGTTATTTTAATCTTGGGGTTCCAAATATTGGTCCACTCCTATTCTGTACCCAGCATGGGGAACAATTCCTTGATTTCTTCTTCGGTCGGTTGTTTTCCATACTCGCAAATCTCAAAGAACTCCACCTGCTTTACTTTGGAGACATCCACGTTGGGATACCACTTCTTTACGACTTCCAAAGTGCCGGCATCGGGTTTTCTGTTCATCCATCTGTCCTTCAGCCATGCCAGTCTTTCCTTTTCTCCTTTGGGAATGGTGGCAAGGTCCATTCCATTGGTCCATGGCAACCATTCGAACATTTGTGAATCGTGGGCCGCCAAACCTTTGACTTTGGTATCGATCACATCATCCACTATCACCGCAATGTCTTTTTGGAATGGGTATGGCTTTTTAAAGTGATCGTTCATGTATAGAAAAACTGGATTCTTTTTAAGGGGTGGTGTGTCCGGAGCTACGTTGGGCACAATGTTCATGTAGGCTGCATCTTGTACAACGGAACCTGCATTTCTATGATCGGGATGATAATCATTGGGTCTCAACCCTAAAACGATATCAGCGTTCCAGCCACGTATTCTTCGGATTACCTCCAGTCGAACGTTCAAAGTGGGAAACAGCTCCCCATCATGGTTATCCAGAACTTCGTATTCCGCAATACCCAAAGCTTTGGCCGCATCCTTGGCCTCTTGTCTGCGCTTTTTGGCCAATGGCCCTCCTCCCATGCTTTGGTGGCCTGCGTCTCCGTTGGTCAACGCCAAAAATTTCACATTGTGGCCCATTTTTGCAAAGAGTGCTGCAGTACCCCCGAATTTTGAGTCACAGTCATCAGGGTGTGCCCCAATGGCTATAATATTGAGTACTTTTTTTTCTTGTGCCTGGATGGTTGCAAAGGCAAAGCAAAGGCAAATTGCCATCATTAATTTTCTCATCGTATAATCTATATTAGGTTCCTTAAAAATTTAATAATTGTGATTTTGGTCGATTCTTTTAAAGCAACTTTATGAAACGGACCCCTGTCCTTTTTGACAATGGCACCCATAGCATCATAAGTAGGGATTCATGGTCTTTTGGGGCGCTACCAATCAAACTAACTTAAATAATGAAAACACATTATAACGTAATCAAAGTCATTGCTTAGTTCTGTACAAAATTTGGGTTAATGTCCATCTCACGTTGTGGGATATAGAAAAACTCCCTTGTCCCGGTGATGAAGGGTTCAGCATCCTGGATTTTATCCACCATACCAAAGCGTTTTAAATCTGGCCATCTATGGTTCTCAAAAGCAAGCTCCACTCTTCTTTCCTGCAATAGTTTTTCTTCGAAGGTTCCTGGAGTGGAGGCATCAATATCGGGAAGATTTGCCCTATTCCTAATCTCATTGATCAAATCATAGCTTTCGGGTGTTTCCCCCAATGCTTCGGCCAGCATAAGAAGTACATCTGCATATCTAAAAACCACAAAGTTGGTATCGGAATCGTTTTCAATTGCCAAATCAGATCGGTACTTTTTGATGTACCTAGCTTCTATGGTCTCTCCTTCCAAATCCACATAAGAATCCCCCATCGATATATCATACCGAAGGTCACCGTCCTCATATGCCTCCAACATGGAAACCGTAGGTCGGTTTCGCCCAAATCCTGAGCCTGTTTGCAAATCGGTACTGGGTGAAAAATCGTTGGTAAAAAGGCTTCCTTGTCCAATCCCCCCACTGATGTATTGCACCTCAAAAATGGATTCCGCATTGTTCTCATTGGCCACACCCCATAAATCGGCATAGTCTGGAAGCAGTTCATATCCATAATTGGCTATGATTCTCCGAAGTACCGTTTCAGCAGCAGAATCTTCACCCAAGGTCAGCAATACCTTGGCCAAAAGAGTAGCAGCCGCTCCCTTTGTTGCTTTTCCCACTTCACTGCCCGAGTAAGAAACCGGTAAGGCATCTTCGGCCGCGGTCAGGTCCGTGACCAATTGTCCCAAAATCGTGTTTTGGTCGACCTGTGTCAGCTCTTCCCCAGAGATATATGGTGTAAGCTGTAAAGGGATGTTTCCAAAACCGATGGCCATATGATAGTACACCAATGATCTAATGAACAGTGCTTCTCCTGTGACCCTGTTCTTTAGGGAGGCATCCATTTCCACATTAGGTATCCGTTCCAAAATCACGTTGCAATTGGCAATCACCTTGTACGATTCACTCCATGCGGAAGTAATCTGCTCGTTCAACGCATCTTCGGTAAAGGAATTGATTTCGGTGTATTGACGTGCCAACCCTGTGGCATCCGGACCTTGATCGGTATTATCGCTTCGCATCTCGAACATGGTCCAATACCCCCTTCCATAAATTCCTGTGCTTTGAAGCCCTGAATAACTTGCATTGATGGCCACTTCAAAATCATCCGCAGAATTATAGAAATCGGCTTCATTCCTATTGGATACTGGTGCAAGGTCGGTAAAGTCTTCACTACATCCGGCGAATAGAACCGTGCATAGTATTATATATAGAACTCGTTTCATGTTTTCCATTTTTTAGGTTAGAACTTTAAGTTTACTCCTAGGGTAAAGGATTTGGTCAATGGAAATGCTCCATAATCCTCGCCCGGGGTTAAACTGTTCGTGGTAATACTACTCACCTCTGGGTTGTAACCAAGGTAATCGGTAATCGTAAAAAGATTTGTTCCCGTAACATAGAACCTAAGTTTCTGGATGTTGCTTCCAAAAAGATTATTGGTTGGCAATGTATAACCCAAGGTCACATTCCTCAATCGGATATACGACCCATCCTCTACTTGGAAAGAAGACGGTCTGTTGTTATTTCCATGATTTCCAGATTCTCTGTCCGCCCGTGGAATCGACCCGTTCCCAGGGTCGGAAGGCGACCTCCATCGTTCATTGAAAATGGCATAGGAATTAAAATTGGCCTCCCCGTTCTTCATATGTCTTGAGGTAAGGTTCAAGATCTCATTCCCTTCGACTCCTTGGATCAAGAAGCTCAAATCTATGTTCTTGTACTTGAACCTATTGTTTACCCCCCAGGTAAAATCCGGAAAATAACTCCCGGTAACCGTTCTATCATCTGGAGTGATCTCTCCGTCCCCATCAATGTCCTTGAACTTGAAATCACCGACACCTGGATCAGGAGCCTGGGTATCCAGGGGAGCACTATCTATTTCTGCCTGTGATTGGTATATACCGTCCACTACATATCCGTAATAGCTTCCTATCGGGTCTCCTACCCTTGTTACGTGGCGTACACCGGCACTACCTGAAGAATAAATGGGTTCGTTTCCTTCATTGAGTGAAAGCACTTCATTCTTATTGGTTGAAAAATTGATATCCGTATTCCACGTAAAATCTCCTACAAAATTCTTGGTGCTCAACGCAATCTCAAATCCCCTGTTATGTACTTCACCAAGATTTCTCAACGTAGTTTCAAACCCGGATACCGAGGAAATGGCAACATTCAACAACAAATCTCTGGTTTTTGTATCGTAGTAATCGGCCAAAAGAAAAACTCGATTGTTGAACAATCCCAGTTCAATACCTGCATCAATCTGTTCCGATTTCTCCCAAGTCAGATTGGGATTGGGAATGGTACTCTGGACCAAACCGTTGATTTCATTTCCTCCCAAGTTATAGTTTTGGGGGGATAATAGGCCAACGGCCCCATAATTGGGAATCTCAAAGTTACCCGTCTGCCCCCAACTCAATCTAAGTTTTAGCTCGGAAACGGTTTCTGACACGACCAAGAACGATTCTTCGTTCAATCTCCACCCCACCGAGAAAGAAGGAAAATATCCCGTTTGGTTATTCTTTCCGAATCTGGATGATTTATCGGAACGAATCGTACCGGTAAACAAATACTTGTCCTTGTAACTGTAGTTGACCCTGAATAGAGAGGACAATAACGACCACTGTTCCTTTACAGAGGTGCCACCAAACACCTGTCCCCCACTGATGGTCGGAACCAAATCATCCGGATAGTTGTTGGCCAATACCTGTTTCAATGTCAAATTGTCCTTTTGGGCGGTATATCCCAAAACAGCATCCAAGTAATGGTCTCCAAATTCCTTTTTCCAATTGAGGGTATTCTCCCAAAGCCAATTGGTCTCTGTGGAAGATGATGCCTGTCCATACGGGTTACCATCCGCCGAATTTCTGTACAACAATGTGTTGGCACGGTAAAAATCCTGATTGTACAAATTAATGTATGCCCCTCCGAAGGTCTTAAAACTCAACTCCGGTAAAATATCGTAAGTCAATGCAAGGCTTCCCCTTGTCTGAAATTGGAATATTTGGTCATCCACGGCTTCGATGATTGCCAAAGGATTACTTGCCGTTGTGGTCCCACCTCCCAAATAGGATTGGTTGTTCAGTTGGTTTATGGTACCGTCAGGATTGTATGGACTCACTGTTGGAGAATGCACTATGGCTGAATAGACGATACCTGGAGGCGTGGCAAAATAAGGTGAAGATGCCGGTACCCGTTGGTTTTCGGTAACGGTCGGGGCCAATCTTACATCCAAGTTCAACTTTTTGGCAAGTTGGGAATTTAGGTTCAGCAGTACGGAGTACCGCTCAAACTTCGCCTTATCTATAACCCCAGTTTGGGAAAAATAGCCCGTGGATGCATAAAAACTTGTCTTGTTCCTTACCGGTGATGCGTATGAAAAATTGTAACTCTGAACTATCCCGGTCTTAAAGATAAGGTCTTGCCAATCAGTATCCGTACCATCCCAGTTAACAAAGGATTCCGGTAGTTCGTAGTTGGCATTCCCTCTATCTCCAGGTCCTATGGGATCATTGATGGAAGCTCCACCAACAGAGGCCAGATAATTGTTGTTCCTGGCATCTGTAGTATAGTCTATCAATTCTTGGGCATTCATCAAATCCAACTTATTGGCAACGGACTGTATGCTCACATAAGAATCAAAAGAAAATACTCCTTCTTCAGAGTTGGACCCTTTCTTGGTGGTGATCAAAAGAACCCCATTACCTCCCCTAGATCCATAAATAGCTGCGGCACTTGCATCCTTGAGTACTTGAATGGATTCAATATCATTTGGATTTAGCGTAGCCAATGGATTAATGGTCGGGGGTTGGAACGTAGCCCTTCTATTGGCAACACCTCCCAACTGACTTGATGAGGTAAGGTTACGCGAAATAGGGATTCCGTCCACAACAAACAATGGGTCGTTTCCCGCAGAAATAGAACCTGAACCACGCACCCTAATGTTAGGGGCCGCACCCGGTTCACCTGAGACTTCCTGTACCTGCACACCGGAAACTTGGCCGATCAGGGCACCTTCCGGGGTCAGTGCGGGAACCTCAACAATGGTTTCTGGGGTAATGGAGACTACAGAACCTGTCACTTTGGTTTTGGCCAATGTTCCATACCCCACTACCACAACTTCTTCAAGGGCAGCGGCATCCTGTTCCATGGAAACCGTGATGGAGGTCTGTCCTGCCACATTCACTTCTTTGGGTCTATATCCAATATAGGTTACTTGGATTTCGGTAACACCTGCTGGCAATGTAATGGTAAATTTCCCGTCAAAATCGGTAGTTGTACCCACTGTGGTCCCTTTGGCCACAATACTTGCCCCTGGCAAGGGCGTACCTGCTTCGTCCAGAACCGTACCCGATAGGTTGGATTGTGGTTTTGGCGCATCAATTCTTTTCTGGGGAACTAAATTGGGCAGTGGCCCCTTGTCTTTGTGCTTCACCACAATTTGTCTTGCGATTACCTCAAAGTACAGGTCCGTATTCTTGAAAAGTTCTTTCATGAAATCTTCAACACAAAGGTCTTTTCGGGATATGGATACTTTATGGTTCAAATCAACTTCGGAAGCTTCATAGAAAAACTTGTATCCGGTTGATTCTGTAATCATTTCAAATACATCCCCTAGCTTCTTATTCTCAAAGCTTATGGCAACAATATCTTCTTGTGTACATGATGCAGCTTTCAAATGGCCGAACATAAACAGCAAGAAAAAGCAGCATAATATTCTTCTACCGACCTTTGGCGACAAAGCATGGATAGTTTTGGTTTTTTTCATAATTCTTTTAGTCTAGTTAGTTAAGTATTCGTTTTTTGGTCTACTGGTTCTTCAAATCATAGGCACTATTGTTTGTTAGGTTCTTTTATTGTTATTGTTTTTCCTTCTTTTTGATAGCTGAAACGGGTATGGGTCTGAATTGTTTTCAAAACCCGGTCTATGTCCTCCACATCGAACATTCCCGTGAATCTTCGCTCACCCAACTCTTCAAATTGGTTTATAATCTGTATGTTATACTGACGTTCCAGCTTTTTTATAATGTTGGACATCGCCTCGTTTTCAAAGGTCAATATGCCTTTGGTCCACGACACATATGAAGAAACATCCACATCTTCCACAACAAAACCACTCTCCACATCAAGTAGCTTTGAAGCTTTTTGTGAGGGCTTTAGCATTTGCGGGGTTTTGGAGGTATTTACATCAACTTCCCCAACTCCTACCGAGCCTTCTACCAAAACCACTTCCGCCACTCCATCCTCTGCATAAGCGGATACATTGAACACTGTACCATACACTTGGGTATATATTGTATTGGTTTTGACAAAAAACGGTCGTTCCGGGTTCTTGGCCACTTCAAAAAAGGCTTCTCCCTGCAAATACACCTCTCTTTTGTCCTTCCCGGAAAAACTAGCCGGATAGCTCAATGTAGATCCCGAATTCAACATGACCACGGTACCATCTTGTAGGGTTACCGAGAGCTTTTTCCCATAAGGGATCTTCAGCACATTGTTTTTTTCCACTTTCTTCCCTTTGGTTCCATTCTTTTGGGTGAGTACTCCTTCTACCAAAGAAAAAACAGTATTTCCCTTTTTGCTTTTAATCGTTCCATTGGCACTTGGGTCTAGATTCAACACTTCACCATTCTCCAATTGCAACGTTATCATATTTAAGTCCACTCGAGGAGTCATATCCTCTTGCGGAGTACTGTATAGCAATGCAAACAAGGATGTGGATACAATTACCACTATGGCAGCCGCATATTTCCACATATCTCCGCGTACCAACAATGGCCTTACCTTTTTGGAGTCATTCTCTTTTATGGTTTCCAAGAAATTTTTGAAGGCTTCCTCGGACTTCCAAGATCTGTTCTGATAATTTATCAGGAAATCTGCCTGAACATACTTTTTGAACACTTCTTGGTTGTTCCCCTTTTTAACCCACTCATATAACATTGACAATTCTTCCTGGGTAGCTTCCTGGTTGATGTATCTTGTAATAGTTCTTCTTATATCGAACTTGGTCATCGGTGAAAATTTATCTCTTTTATAAAACAGACGTAGTTTTTTAAAAAACCCTTACCTGAATTCATTTTTTTAACACAAAAATTATGGAGTATGCTTTTTTTGCCCTGAAACTTTAGAAGGAACAATTCAGGGAAAATGAACCTACAGAGAGGTTTTTAGAAGAAAATGGTCAGTTGGGCCCTAAGTCTTTTCAGTGCTTTGCCCATATGCACTTCAACAGTTTTGATGGATATATGAAGTCTCTCGGAGATCTCTTGGTATTTAAGGCCTTCCTTTTTACTCATTATAAAGACCCGCTTACACTGTTCGGGGAGGTTTTCTATTTCGGTCTCCACTCTTTTCAATCGTTCCTCAAAAAGTGAAGCATCGGTATCTGCAACTTCCAGATACGCTTCTTGTTTGAGACTCTCCAACAACTCAAATTCCTTTTTCTTTTTCCGTTTTGAGTCTATAAAGAGGTGGTAGGCTATTTTGAAGATGTAATGCTTTAGTTTGTTTTCTTGGACAACCAACCGTTCCCTGTTGTCCCATAACCTAATAAAAGTTTGTTGGGCTATATCTTCGGCGACCCTTGTACTGCCAGAGACCACCGTCATGTAATTGCACAGTTCTCTATGGTATACCCCAAAAAGGTATCCATAGGCTTCTTGGCAGCCTTCTTTCAGCTGCTCAACGAGAAGATGTTCATCACTGTATTTTTTTTGGTCCATATATTTTCGTCTTAGTCATTCAGGGCGCGACCATTGGGAATACTTCCATTGTATCACCAATACCTGTCTCACGCTCTTAACGTAGCGGTAGTTCAAGCAAAGTGGCATGAACTACCTTTATCTCAAACGAAAAAGTGCCGTTACATAAAAATCACCCAATACAATCTTGGGCTATTTTTAATAAAGGGAAGCTGTATAAGCTCCTTATTTCAATTCTTTGATCTGAAGTGACCAATAGAATAAATACCAAAAAACGTTAACAAATTATAAAAAAATCTTTAAATGATTTGTTTTTTTAAAAAAATATGAAGAGGAGCTTTGATTCCCCTATTACCCATTTCACCAATTAGCTTACTGTAACCCTATACCGAAAGCATTGGAATTGTAGATGAACTAAATCCTACTATTGTGTTTGGATGTACAACTCCGGAATAAGATTGATCATGGCTTACTCACATCGGTTTCCTAAAGGGAGTTCAGCTTGATTTTTAACACGACCTATATCGTCATGTGTGCAAGTTATGAGATAGGGACGAAGCAATTACGGCCTTGTCTTCTAAAGAGGTTTGGGATATGGCAACCCCAATGGTTATAAAATATCAATAAAAAGGCTATATATCAACCTTAAAGTTAAAACCAAGGATTCCAAAAGCAATGGAGACCATGACCGATAGTGCAACGATTATGCATCTTCCAATAATCGAGCATATTCCGGATATAAGTTCGACAACACCTACCATGGACATTATAAATTCATTGGTCAGCAGCCCATGGCAAGCGAACACAAATTCTTTGATCATCACTTGGTTGTGCGGAAGAAGTTCAAAAAACATATCCAATCCGAATAGGGTCAAGGGCAATCCCCAATCCTATTCGAACCTTTTAATATATTCTTCTGGACATTCCTTTTATTTCTTGGTCAAATGATATCCAGCCGATTTAACGGCAGAAGTGATTTCCTCTTCCGTGGCACTTGTAGTCTGAACGGTCAATAATTTGTCTTGGGAGGCAAAGTCAACAGACCAATCGGTCACGCCATCCACCTTATCCAAAAATGGTTTTACGGTATTGGCACACCCACTGCACTTAATATTTGATTTGAATTGTAATGTACTCATGTTCATCGATTTTAAATTAGAAAATTACTATAGTTTAATCGTTTTAAGCCTCAAACTGTTCAATACGACCGATACACTGCTAAAGGCCATAGCGGCACCAGCTATCATCGGGTCCAACAAAAATCCATTGATCGGATACAGCAGCCCTGCAGCTATAGGAATTCCAATGATATTATATATAAAGGCCCAAAAAAGATTTTGTCTTATACCTATAACGGTCTTATGGGAGAGCTTCAGCGCTTTGGGAATCACATTTAAATCAGAGGTGATCAGGGTCATTTTCGCGACATCCATGGCTATGTCGGACCCTTTGCCCATGGCGATGCTGACATCTGCTTGGGCAAGTGCCTGCGAATCATTGATGCCATCACCCACCATGGCGACCACCTTCCCGCTTTCTTGAAGCCTTTTCACAAAATCAGCTTTCTCTGATGGGAGTACTTCGGCTTCATAGCTTTTGATACCCACCTGATGTGATACGGCCTCGGCCGTCATCTTGTTATCACCGGTCAGCATATGGACCTCCAAACCGCTCGCCTGCATTTCTTGTATGGCTTCCTTTGAGGATTCCTTTATACTATCCATAATGGCCAAAATCGCCTTCACCTTACCTCCACCGCCAAAGTATATGACCGTTTTGGCCTCCTGCTCAAACCCTTCGACCAAATGTTCCAGATTGGCATCCATGGCAATTCCTTTTTCGACCATCAACTTATGATTGCCCACAAAGTAATGGGTGCCATCCAATGCCTCGGTTCGAACGCCTTTTCCTGTAAGACTATTGAAGTCCAAAATTTCGACTGGATTTACCTTTCTATCTTTTAAAAAGGAGACCACTGCTTCAGCCAAGGGATGTTCGGACTGTGCCTCCACAGCATATAAAATTTGCTCCAGGGCCTTCTGATCGGTCACATGGTCCGCAAAGACCATATCGGTCACCACAGGCTTTCCTTCTGTTATGGTACCCGTTTTATCCAGAACAATGGCATTCACTTTGTAACCCACCTCCAGGCTTTCCGCATCTTTGATGAGAATATTGTGTTCGGCCCCCTTGCCGATTCCTACCATGATGGCGGTCGGGGTTGCCAATCCCAGTGCACAGGGGCAAGCTATTACCAAAACGGCAACTGCGGTCAGCAGTGCATGGGTGAAGGCGTCCTCACCCCCCAGTGACATCCAGGTGATAAATGTCACCAGTGAAATCGTCATCACAACAGGAACAAAAATACCGGCAATCCTGTCCACCAATTTTTGTACGGGCGCCTTGCTCCCCTGAGCTTCCTGCACCATTTTGATGATCTGGGACAAAAGGGTCTCCCCTCCCACCCGGTCAGCTACAAACTGAAAGCTTCCTTTTTGGTTTACGGTACCGGCAAAAACTTTTTCACCCTTTGTCTTTTCTACAGGGACGGGTTCGCCCGTGATCATACTTTCATCAACATAGGAACTTCCTTTGGACACCGTTCCATCCACAGGGACCTTCTCCCCTGGTCTTACCAATATCGTTTGGCCTACCTTGACCGAAGAAATTGGGATTTCACTTTCCTCCCCATGTTCTATCACATTTAAGGTCTTGGGCTGCAGCCCTATCAATTTTTTAATGGCCGAGGACGTATTTGATTTTGCCTTTTCTTCCAACAATTTTCCCAATGAAATAAAGGTGATGATCACTGTGGCCGCTTCATAATATACATGGGGTTCCATGCCTTTACTGAGCCAAAATTCAGGAAAAAGGGTATTGAATACACTGAACAAAAAGGCAATGCCCGTACTGAGTGCGACCAAAGTATCCATATTGGCCTTGCCGAATTTGGCCTGCTTGAGGGCATTGACGAAAAAGCTTCGCCCAAACCAGAACAGGATGGGTAAGGCTAACACCAATGAAATCCACCTACCCGGGACCCAATCCATAAAAAACATCCCCAATACGAAAATGGGAAGTGTCAAAATAGCGGACCAAAGGGTTCGCCTTTTTATAGACCCATAATGCTTTTTCGAAAGCTCTTCCTGTACTCCGGTCGGATCCTCGGCATCCACAACAATATCATAACCGATCTGACGTACTGCATTTTGAAGATCGGTAAGATCCATAGCATTGTCAAATTCCACAAGGACCGTACTATTGGCAAAATTGACACTGGCATTGTAGACCCCTTCCGTATGGCCCAGCATGGATTCCACGCTGGATGCACAGGCAGCACAGGTCATTCCAGTGACCGGGAAAGATTTTTTTGACACCATCTTCGCTTTCCTTTCGGTGTCCTCAATAATATCGATTGCATCCATTTTCTACTCCGATTTGTATGGTACAAATTTCAGAATAGACCTAAAATGCACTGTTACGTTATTTACTGAAAGAGTTGTAGAATTTTCCGAAAAATCAACCTTTACCTTTCTTCGTCAAGTACTTAACCTTAATTGGTGAGTGGTTTTTAGAATTCGGCAACATCTATGAGATCAGGTTCGCCC
>Ga0189279_100062_pt1 | contig 121271 bp, 118 predicted proteins | sample N26B6minimetaG_FD_130324 | JGI IMG/M metagenome (GOLD analysis project Ga0189279, IMG submission 130324) | Marine microbial communities from the Costa Rica Dome - N26 B6 mini metaG | ecosystem: Environmental > Aquatic > Marine > Oceanic > Photic zone | place: Costa Rica: the Eastern Pacific... | reverse complement strand
CATTGGTGCCTTTGGCAGGCCCTTCGATAAACTCATCAACTTTACTGGTGGTCCGGTTATAGACCGAGACCCTGAAGCCCTTGTCATTCATATTAAGGACCAGGTTCTGACCCATCACAGCCAGACCAACCAGCCCGATATCCGCTTTAGCAGGATTTTCTACTTCACTCATAATTCTCTACACACCTTTATGTATTCACCAATAGCTTCTCGCGTCGATCCCACCACCAGTCGTCTTTGACCGGAGGCAGAGTCACATTCAACAGCACCTGTGATCTCAATGGTCTCCCCAACCTGAGCCTGGCCGACATAGGTATGCGTAAATGACACCACTTCGGGCGTCATTTCGTTATCAATCAGATAATGGGCAGGAAAATCGAAAGCGCGGTGATCATCGATCACGGTGGCTTTGACGGTTGAGATTCCCTGTTTGATGTAATGACGATGCTCGGGTTCCAGCTCTTGCGGGAGCGAAACCATACCGATATCAAACTTGGTGCCATCAATTGCTGCTTTATTGAATTTGCGAGATTCATGCCAGGCAAATTCTTCGAAATTCAGTTCACCGCCGCGGCGTTGGAAATTGTCCCGCATCAGCGACAGATCCAGCTCCTCGAGCAGCCCGGAAGCTATGGCCTGTCTCACTGCGTGGCGGGTTTGATGAAATGCCTCACGGCCGTAAACCACCAAATCAATATCCGAACCGGCTTTCTGATTAGCAATCAGCATCGATCCGGTCAGCCCCAAAAAGTCACAATCCACACCAAACTGCACCAAAATAGTGAGCAGGCGGGATAGCTTTTCTTCGATTTCATCAGTCGGCTCAGGCTGATTTTTAAGCGTCTTCAGACGAACTTCAGGCCGGTGATGAGCGGCAATGTCAGCGACATCTACAGCATGAAATTCAGCATCGAACTGTTTGGATTTATAGAGGTATTGCGGATGATGGCGGGAAAGCAGCCGATTGGCATGCAGGGTATCAATTTTCTGCCAGCTGTCGCCGTTATCGACATAACGCAGAAAACAACCGACTTTACCCTGATGAGGATGGTAACTGACCACAGCGAAGATGAGACCATCAGCAGTCTGGACAAAGTCCTTGGGTAAATAAGGGAACTCTGTCTGTCTCATTCTCTGTAGGTTACTCCTCTAATTAACGTAATCTGATTACAGCCTTCTTCCCCACATCCACAGACCGGTGAAAGACAGAACCACCAGCAGGATGCCCAGAATATCAATTAACCAGATACCCGCCGTCCCCAGAATACGGCCGTTGTGAATATCGATTAATAACTGCTCGACTGTCACCCCTTTGCCGTAAAAGAAGGTTTTCAGCTCTTCTGCAACACTGTCAGGCATGGGATGGGGCCTACTCCATGAGACGCCCTGTAATGACATCGGTTCCCAGATATCGAGCATAAAATTGCTGCGCCACATACCACTGCGAGCCTGTAATACCGGTTCACCATGATAGGTACCGATGTTCTGAATAGGCGCGGGCACGCCTGCTTCTGCCCCCATGGTTTCAACATACTCCCCTTCAGGAGAGAGCAGGATCAATGCCTGGTCTGTCGCGAGCACGATCAAAGCATCCAGCATGATAGCGCCGACCAGTGGCCGATCCACATGCATTATCGGCTCAGCATCGACAAACAGCTGAGTATCGAATTGGGAAATGATTTTATTGTCTACCAGAAAGGAAACATCGGCCTCTGCACTACCGATACCATAATGGCTCATCAACCAGTTTGAGCTGATATAGCGTTGCTCCAGATCAAGGCCTTTGCTGTGATTAAGCATTAGGCCGACTCCTGATTGAAGCAAAATCAGGCAGGCCAGCAGCCATAGAACCAACTGAACCACACGCTTCAATCTGTGACTCATCTTCTTCCCATCTATCTACAAAGCTTAAGTCTGCCAGTGTTCTCAAAGAAAGTGTAGCCTTAACGCTGCCACAAACAAAAAAGGCAGCCGAAGCTGCCTTTTTGAGTCATGGACGGTTTAGAAGTCTACGACAACACCAGCCCATACCGTTCTTTCGATATTGGGGCGAGCGCCAAACGGGCTGCGAGATATGATTTCCTGTCTGTCGAACAGGTTTTCGACTTTCACAAATACCTCAGGTCCCATATCAAACTGATAACGGCTGATGAGATCGACCGTCGTCAGGGCATCAGTTTCATCGAATGAACTGCTGGTCTCATTACAACCGGCCACGGCACAGGTTTCATCTATATATTTGACCACAGCATAGTTATTCCAGCCGCTAATATGTTCCAGACCGACTCGCAGACTGGCCACATTTTCAGGAATACTCTGCAAAGTCAATCCATCTTCGGCACCGCCTTCGTCAGTCGTTTCAGCGTCAGTATAGGTATACATCAGGTCGACAGGAATATCGAAGTCGCCGGCTGAGAACAATGTGCCGGCGGTGAATTCCAGACCTTTAACTTCGGCACCACCTAACACTTCAGAGCCGGAAGTCTGGCCGTTACTGCATGGGTTACCCACCGAACACTGCTCGGCAAAGTTTTTAAAGTCACTGTAGAAAGCAATCGCTTCTGAGTAGAACACACCATTGTTGAAACGCACGCCCAGTTCCCAGTTATCACTGGTTTCCGGTTCATCACCATCAACTGCACCACCACCCAGCGGCGTCATGCCCTCATGGAAACCGGCCAGTACTTGCCAGTTGTCAGTCAGGTCATAGGTCGCAGCAATACCGGCCAGGTATTCACGGTAATCATTTTCACGCTGATCTTCAGGATCGTCCAGCACAGTACGTTCCGGGTTGGCGTATTGATTACGCTCAGTTTCCACATCTTCCATGCGCAATGACAGGTTCAACAACAGTCTGTCAGTAACTTGATAATCATCCGTCAACCACAGACTGAATGCATCCGCCTCTTCATAGCGATTATCACTACCGGTAGGCGCAACGGTATTTTGATAAACCAGATTGCCATTCACCTGATCGTAGATATCAACTGGCTGAAAACGGTCCATCTCATCATGGTGAACACGGGCACCAAAATTGATTTCATGATTGGCTACAAACCACTCGAAATTGGCCTGAACACCGCGTGACTCATACGCACGGTTATTGTTTTTGTAAGCCAGACCGGCGACATCGCGTGTGCCATCCAAAATTGCCTGTGCGTTGCTATTCCCACCATTGGCATCATCAATAATGTTGTCACCTGTTTCCGGGTTATCACCATCATATTTGAACCAGTTACGTTTGAAGTCATTATGATAAACCGTCACCGTTGAGGTCAGATTATCAGTCCATTCAAATACATGACTCAGGTTGATGCCGGTGTGCTGGTTGTCCATTTCATCGATATGGGTCAGACCATAACGACGATTTTCATCACGGCGGAAGTCGACATCTGTCAGACCGGCATAAGTCTCATCAGAGTTTTCCAATGAGCGCTGAATCTTGAACAGGAATTGGTTACGTTCACCTTCCCATGACAGTTTGGCGACATAGTCTTCAATCTGGAAGCCACTGTTGTCATCAAAGCGATCAATATCCTTGTAACCTTGGTAGTGACGCTGAGCAGTTTCAATGGAGTATCCCCAGGGACCGGTTTTCCCACCATAGTTCAGATGCAAATCAGCAGAGCCACGATCATTCATCATAAACATGGCACGACCCTGATTGGTTTCAGGAATAGGGGTTGAAACCAGATTCACTACACCGCCCACCGTTTGTGGACCGTAACGCAGCAGCGGTGCACCTTTCAGCACTTCGATAGAGTGCATGCGTGATGTCGTTGGAAAGTAGTAAGCCGCTGGATTGGAATACGGTGCAGGGGCAATCAGTACACCATCTTCCATCAATGTGATTTTTTCACTGCGGCCCGGGGCTGCCGAGCGGATACCGATGTTGGGACGAAGACCGAAACCGTCTTCTTCCTGGATATAGACACCGGGCACTGTTTTCAGAACCTGGTTAATGTCTGTTGCGGCTTCGATCGTCATCTGTTCATTGCTGATTACCGCCGCCGAACCCGGCAATTTACGGGCAGCTTCACTGTCACCGATAACGGTGACGGTATCCAGTTCTGCTGCAGTTTCTTCAGCAAATGATGGCGATGAATACAGACCGGCTGTAGTTGCCAAAGCGATACCACTAGCCAGCACAGTCAGTTTTGATTTCACTTGTGCTCTCCTAACCTCATTGAAATGATGACGGAGAGAGTACACTAATTACGAATCATTATCATTTGTTTTCGTTACTTTTGTGACAAATGTTAATTTATTGTTGCAAAAATGCTACATCATCACCCGTAAACCCGGCTGACTGACACTGTCGGTATTGAATTCAAACAGGCCGCGGCTGATATCTTTAGCGAACTGAGAGAAATGATGCTCACTCATACGCATCGTGATGGAGCCCATCGTCAGATGGATCATCTGACAGTCCGGGCAGTGCTGAATATCAACAGTTGAGGATTCAAATACGGTTTGAGGTCTGCAACTTGCGGCCATGTTATCTCCTTAGTTAATCACTGCTGAAAAGTCTCGCAATGTGTGTTCGGGTAGTTGCCTTTGCCGGCAGTAGAGTGACCACCAGCGCTGGGATAATTGCTGCCAGAGTAGCTTGATATCAGGCTGATCATAATGGGTCAGCAAAAGCCGGTAATTACGGCTGATTTGCAATGCCACACAGGCGCTTGGCTGGCACTGGTAGTTTTTTTCCAGTTGACGGTTGGCGGCAATCAGACATTCACGGCGCCAATCCGGGCGACGATGCAGACGGGCCGTCATGAGATCTTCCTTGCTGTGGTCGCCAGCAACATGCTCCAGACGCTACGTTTGGAGGGTTTATCCAGGCAGTTGAAATCAGCCGCGTGCAATTTGCCTTCGGCAATCAAAGTTTGCAGGCGATCCTCGCTGAAAGCGAGATGAATGGTATGTCTGCTTTGCTGATTAAATTGTGCTGTCTTCATATCTCACCCCTACTGAAAAACAGTAAAGGTGAGTATAAACACGCTTTAATCTAAATGCAAATCATTATCATTTAAATATTTAAACGATTGATATGAAGGATCGTGAGTCAGGGGGAATAGGAGCCGGTGGCGTAATATCCAAAGCCGACGAAAGGCCAGTCATGTTTGGGATTGTAGGGTCTGCCGGAAGCACTGTTTACCGGCCAGCGCTGACTATCGATGATGTTGACGACGGGCAAGTTCAATGTTTTTTGATCCACTTTGAGGTCGGCCTTATCGGTAATTTTGCCGTAGACGGTCAGCATGCTGCCGTTGGTAAAAATTTCGGGATCGAGAAATTCATTACTGCGAACCAGAAAACGGCCCTGGCTTTCATTGGATTCGACGGGTCGGCCGTAGCGGTTGAGCGGAAACTGCACGAGTTGGATCTGGGAATAGCTTTGTTCGTTCTTCACTTCAATGATTTTGCCGCCCCAGCGAACCGCTTCGCCCATATGAGCATCCACATTGGGCGTAACTTGTTTGAGCTGAAGATCAGCATGGGGTGCATGCTGAATAGTGGCAGGGGCAGAACTGCAGGCCGTAATGAAAATAGCCAGGCTGGCAATGATAAGCGCTCTCACGTTTCCTCCCGTCCGATGGCTGAACACCGGTAATTATCTGTGTATGCAGATCGACAGGCGTGCAGGCAATTAGTTTCCGCTACTACCGTTGCTTAACGACGATTTTTCTTTTGCTTTCTGGCGGCTTTTTTAGCAGCTTTCTGTTCCCGGGCGATCAGCACTTCCGCCCATTCTTTTTCTGTCATCTCCGGGGTTTCCCAACTAATCGGCCCCAGCAGACCGGCACGGACTTCGGTCAGAACAATCTTGGCCACACGTTCCAGGTCAACCCGGCCACCACCACGCAGGCAACCGCGACGGTTGCCTACCGCCTCCATTGTTTCCAGACCACTTTCCGGTAACACTGATAGTTCGAAACGCTGCTTAAGTTGCTCAGGATAAGAGGCCATCAGGTACTCAATGGCATAGAGCGCGATGTCATCGTTATCGATGGCGGTTTCCTTAATCGCCCCGGTAATCGCCAGCCGGTAACCGCTATGCGGGTTTTCCAGATTAGGCCATAACACCCCGGGAGTATCATGCAGCACGATGCCCTGCTCCAGCTTGATTCGCTGCTGCATCTTTGTGATAGCGGGTTCATTGCCGGTTTTGGCAATCTGACGACCCGCCAGGGTATTGATCAGGGTCGACTTGCCGACATTGGGGATGCCCATAATCATGGTCTGGATCTGCTTAACGCTGCTGGCTTTCGCCGGTACCATTTTCTGGCACAGACTGAGCAAGTCTTTCACCCGGTCCGGACGCTGCGCGACCATGGTTAGTGTTTTCACCGACTGTTCCTGTTCCAGGTAATCCTGCCAGCTTTCAGTCACTTCAGGATCGGCCAGATCCATTTTATTCAAGACTTTGATACAGGGTTTGTTGCCCCGCAGTTCGGCGAGCATCGGGTTCTGACTACTGAATGGAATGCGGGCGTCCAGCACTTCAATAATCAGGTCGACCTGGGGCAGGACCTGCTTCATCTCCTTGCTGGCCTTGTGCATATGGCCGGGATACCACTGAATGGCCATCATTGACCGCCTTGCAGCCGCCGGGGCTGAGTATTTGTTCGCTGTTTCATGGCGGCTATTCTAGCCCAAAGCCGATGATGAGATCAGTTGTCACGCAGGTACTTGCTGATATCAATCTCATCAATCTGCTTAGCCGGCAGGAAACGCTGAGCATACTGGAGATAAACACCACTGCGCAGGAACAGCTCAAAGACTTCGACATCAATATGATCGTTCTGAACCATCTTATGCAGAATATCCAGCGCCGCACTGACCGGCTTGGCTTTTTTGTAGGGCCGGTCGGCCGCCGTCAGTGCTTCGTAGATATCAGCGAGTACCATAATGCGTTCCGGCATCGATAACTCATCACCGGTCAGTTTGCGGGGGTAACCGGTGCCTTTCATGGTCTCATGGTGAGTGGATGCATAGCGCGGTACCCGCTTGAGCTCGTCGGGGAACGGCAGGCTCTCCAGCATCTTGATGGTGCTGATGATGTGTTCATTGATTTTAAAGCGGTCTTCAGCGCTCAGCGTACCGCGTGATATTGCCAGATTATGCAGCTCGCCCAGGTTATAAAGATACTCGGGCACTTCCATTTTGATACCGAACTTCGGATCAAAATCGGTGCTATGCTGGCGTTCTATCAAGTGCTCAGGTCGATCCACCAGCAATTTCTCAGTGGCCGGCAGCGGACGTGGCGCTTCCTGTAAACGCGATATTTCACCTGAAGACAAGCCCAGCTGATCATCGAAATAACGCAGCCAGGTGGTTTCTGCCAGCTCATGCAATTTGGCGACATCTTCTTCGCTGATGAACTCGCCGCCGACATTGGCGTTGGCGATAAAGGCAAAATCAGCACGCAACTGTTGTTGTTTATCGTGCTTCTGTTTTTCCAATGCGGCTTTATCGGCCCCGGGTTCAGCCAGCTGTATCAGGTAATCAATTTCAGCATCGCGCCACAACACTTCGAATCGCATCCGGACTTCATGGATACGGTTATAGATCGTTTCCAGCTTGGTGCCCTTGTCGATGATATGTTCAGGCGTGGTGATCTTGCCGCAGTCATGCAGCCAGGCAGCCACCTGGAACTCACGCCATTCCTCGGCATTTTTGAAAGCAAAGTCTTTAAAAGGACCCTGGTCTGATTTCTCCGCTTCCCTCACTAGCATAAAGGCCAGTTCCGGCACCCGTTCACAGTGACCGGCGGTATGAGGTGACTTATCATCGATCGCCTGTGCGATCACTTTGATAAAGGCATCCAGCAACTCTTCCTGCGCTTTTTCATGGCGCTGAATAGCATCTGACATATTGCTCATGGAGCCAGCCAGATCACTGACCTCAACGATGTTGCTGGAGACTTCCTGCACCTCGTCATAACGTCTCTGCGTAATTTTTTCACTGTCATCTGCCAGTTGCCGAACCGGTCTTACGATGGGGCTGGCCAGCAACCAGGATATCGGCACCAGCAACAGAACGGCCAGCGTCGTTAGCAGAATGGAGGTTTTGACTTTCTCCAGCCCCGGCGCCAGTACGGTATCGACCGGCGTGGTAATAGCAAAGTAGTCCTGCTTGCCTTCCGCCTCTCCGAAGGGGGTCAGATAAACAAAATGTTCTTCACCATTGAGTGACACTGTCTGCAAATCATCCGTCACATTCTGCTGAGCCATCCGCATCAACTCTGAATAGGGCACGGCACCGAGCTGGCGGGAAACACTACTGCGACCGTCGAGCCATTTATCTTTCAGCGCCTGAAGGTGATCAGGCCCCAGTGCAGCCATGGCCTGATTAAAAATCTCAGTCAGGCCTGCCTGAGATTTGTTGATCATAAAATGCAACTGGGTTGGCATGGTGGCTTCACCGAAATCCAGTGGTTGATGGATTACCACATCTTCAATAAAAAACTGTGCTGCGGTGTAATTCAGAATAGGCGCCGTATCTATCGCTGCATCCGCTTTACCCTCACGGACGGCATTGAACATGGCACGCACATCATCAACGCGCACAATCTTTATCTGAGGAAAGTTTTCTTCCAGATTATTGGCCAAGGACCAACCTGAGGGAATGGCGACCGTCTTGCCGAATAGCTGTTCAACCTCCCTGATTTCCTCGCTACCTTTGGCCGTGATAACCCCGTAAGGCACCTGCAGGAAAGGCTCGCTGAGATCGCCCAGTAACTGTCTGTTTTCTTCAAAGAAAACCGGCTGCAACACATCCAGCTCATTACTCAGAAACATTTGCCCCATTTCATTCCAGTTGAGGCCGTTAACATAGCGAATGGGGATGCCGGTCATGTCGGAGATGTATTTCAATACATCAATGGCGTAACCATAAGGCTGGCCCGAGGCAGCAAAGTTGATGGGCGGCCAGTCGATCTCATTGGACACGGTAAGATAGTCAATCGAATCAATCAGACGCTGCTGTGCTTCTGATAATTGCAGTTCGGGTGCTGGTGGCAGACTCTTCGCTTGTTTGACCGATTGATTCGAGGCGATGAGTTCACCGGTTTTCTGATAGAGGTAAATTTCACTGTCCTCACCCAAATCCTGTGTATTCAGGAATCCGGACAATGATGACAAGGTGATATCTACTGCCAGTACGGCCTGGTTATCCGGGACGACCGTGGAATAGGTTTCCCCCGGGGCCTGCAGATGCTGGAACAGGTACGGATCAGTTTTATTGACTTCACCGAGCCTGGCGTCAGTGAACCAGGGCCGCTTGCGGGGATCGTAATCGGTTTTGTGTTCCCGGCTGACGCGAATATTGAAATCAGCATCCAGGTAGTTGAAGCGGCGGAGACGCTGCTCACCCTCACCAACAACACGAATAGCGACCCAACGGTCTTCGGGCTTGGCTCGCAATTGCTTGCGGATAGCCGGATCAGCTTCAAGATTGATCAGTTCATAAAAATCACCGTTGGCAAAACCGATATAAATGGCATAGAACAACGGATTGCGATGCATGGCCTCGGCAAACAACTGACGAGAGTCGGCAGTAATACCACTGTCCCCAACAAAGCGGGTGAACTGGGACAGAATTCTTGTTGCCGCTGCGGCCCGGCTATCCACGGTGGAAAGGTAATCGCGTGTACTGGCAGCCGTGTTCTGGTAAACCGAGAGAGTGGATTCGGTGGCCATGTCGGTGCTGAAAAAATACTGAAGACTGATAGCGACAGAAGCCGTGATCACTGTGGCGAACAGGAAAAAACCAATGACGGTTGCTCTGATAGATATGCGGATGGGGTTACCCCCAGGCCATGTAATCATCGGTAATCCTCGTTGCTGGGTTATAACTGATTAGCATTTTTAAACTATTGTGAGTTTATATCACCATCGATGTAATGACACTATCGACTGCTTGGGTATAATGCGGTTTTTTATTATCCGGAACCTGTTATGCCCAAGGCCAGTGAACTCAAACGCGGAATGGTGGTGGAACTGGCTGCTGAACCCTATGTGGTCAGTCAGATCGAAGTTCGCAACCCCTCATCACGCGGTGCATCGACTTTATATAAAATCCGTTTCAACCATCTTAAAACCCGCCAAAAACGGGATGAATCCCTGAAAGGCGAAGACTTTCTCAAAGACGTCGACTGTGAAAGACGACTGGTTCAGTATTCCTATCAGGACGCTGACAGTTATGTGTTCATGGATAATGAAAGCTTTGAGCAATTCATGATAGATACTGCAGATATTGAAGACGAAATAAACTTTATCAGTGACGGCCTTGATAACATCGTGGCAGTGCTTCTTGATGGTCAACTGGTGGCGATTGAGCTGCCGGCTGCCGTCAATCTGCAGATTACCGACACCGCCCCTGGCATCAAGGGCGCCACCGCCGCGGCCAGAACCAAGCCGGCTACCCTGTCTACCGGACTGGAAGTTCAGGTACCTGAATATATCGAAAACGGGGAAGTGATCCGGGTCAACACTGACAGCGGCAAATTTATGTCTCGCGCCTGAGTCGCCTACTGCAGCCTGCCGAGACACGGTTCATCCCGGCGGGCTGTATCCGTTATGATAGTTCAGAATCCGATTTCTGAGCTGAGCCCGCCCCGATAATGCGATGCGACAAAAACTGAAACAATACTTCTTTATCAGTCTGGGCTGGGTGTTTATCCTGTTGGGCATTCTCGGTGCGGTATTGCCGCTGCTGCCCACTACACCGTTTCTGATTCTGGCGCTGGCCTGTTTCGCTGAAAACTCGCCGCGCTTTCACAGCATGCTGCTCCATCACAGATGGTTCGGTCCGCCACTGCAGCAGTGGGAAAAAACGCATACCATGCGGCGCGTCGTAAAGAAAAAAGTCTACCTGCTGATTATAGTTACCTTCGGCATTTCCATTGCTGTGCTATGGGGTCGAACCAGTCTACAATTAATGCTGGTTGCTATCTGTCTGATACTGTTATGGTTTATTTCAAGAATCAAAGAAGCCGAGAGTCTCGTTAAATGAAAGCCAGTGACGCTATCAGACAGCGCCATTCCGTGCGCCGTTTTCTGCCGGTTCCAGTGGAGAAAAGCCAAATCCGCTTTTTGCTGGACATTGCCAGCCACGCCCCCTCCGGCGCCAATACTCAGCCATGGCAAGTAGCGGTGCTGACCGGCAACAGTAAACAACAGCTATGCCAGCAAATCAGCGAGACTTTTGAGGCCGGTAATAAACCGACACCGGACTATGAATACTATCCGCTGGAATGGCAGGAGCCCTACCTCAGCCGCCGTCGCGCCTGCGGTCTGCAGCTTTATCAGAGCCTCGGTATCGACAGGAAGGATAAAGCCGCTCAAAGGGCACAATGGTCAGCCAACTATCGTGCTTTTGATGCACCGGTCATGCTGTTGTTCTGGATGGACGATGTGATGCAGACGGGGTCATTCATCGATTTTGGCATGTTCCTGCAGTCCTTTATGATAGCCGCTGTGGAAGCCGGCCTCGCCACCTGTCCCCAGGCTGCGCTGGCTGAATATTCACCTCTGGTGAAAACCTTTCTTGATATCCCTGATGAAGCCACGCTTTTGTGTGGCATGGCGCTCGGTTACGAAGACAGCGCAGCGGCTGTTAATCAGTACCGAACCACACGCGAATATCACGACACCTTTACCCGTTTTTACGATTAAATCTGCAGGAGACAAGATGCAATTACAGGCCTTTCTGGACCGACTCGGCAACGAACCGGAATCTATCCAGTTTGATGACAGCATGGCGGTTATTGAAGCTAACTATCACTTCACCCCGACCCCTTTTCGAAATGGCGAAACGCTCAACGAAGCCGGCCAGAATAACGGCTCCTGCAAGATCCTGGCTTTCGGGCAACTGAACGGCCTGAGCGTTGATCAGACCTTGGCCTGTTTCGGTCAATTTTATCGTGAGGATGTGCTGGGCAACCCAAATGGAGATGATCATCAGAACATCCGCAACTTCATGCAAACAGGCTGGGATGAAGTCTCTTTCCATGGCTCGGCATTGATGCCGAAATAATCATTTTTTTGTAACAGCCAACACTGGCTCAGACAGCCGCAGAGAACTGCAGCAGGCTGATTTTGCAGTATCTAAAACTGCTTGATTATGTTAGAGTTGCGCGGTTATTTCGCCCATTTACCGGAACTTAGACACTTCGCTATGGAACTACAACCAAATAAAAAGGCTGACACGCGATTCCTGTTGCTGGAAGGCGTGCACAAAAATGCCGTCGAGTCATTAGAAAAAGCGGGTTTCACCAATATCGAATACGTTTCACATGCCCTCGATGAAGCCTCGCTGATGGAAAAAATCAAAGGGGCGCGCTTTGTCGGCATTCGTTCAAGGACCCAGCTGACCAAAAAAGTGCTGGACGCCGCGGATCGCCTGACCGCCATCGGTTGCTTCTGTATCGGTACTAACCAGGTCGATCTGGAAGCCGCGAAGATGAAGGGCATCCCGGTCTTCAATGCCCCCTACTCCAACACCCGTTCCGTCGCGGAAATGGTCATCGGTCAATTAATTCTACTGCTGCGTGGCATCCCGGAGAAAAACTGGAGTGTGCATAACGGTACCTGGCCTAAATCTGCTGATAAATCCTATGAAGCCCGTGGCAAGACACTGGGGATCGTCGGTTACGGCAGTATCGGTTCCCAGTTATCGGTACTGGCTGAAAGCCTGGGTATGAATGTCATCTATTATGATGTCGTCACCAAACTGCCGCTGGGTAATGCGACTCAGGTCGACAGCATGGATGAACTGCTGCGTCTGTCAGACGTCGTAACGCTGCATGTCCCGGAGCTGGAATCGACCAAGAACATGATGACCAAGGCCGAGTTCGACAAAATGAAGTCAGGCGCGATCTTCATCAATGCCGCCCGCGGCACTTGTGTCGTTATCGACGACATGGTTCAGGCACTGGAAGAAAAACGACTGGCCGGTGCGGCCATTGACGTGTTCCCGACCGAACCTAAATCCAATGACGAGCCACTGGAATCGCGTCTGCGTGGTTTCTCCAACGTCATTCTGACGCCACATATCGGCGGCTCAACAGTGGAAGCACAGGCCAATATCGGTCTGGAGGTAGCGGATAAGTTTATCCAGTTCGCCCAGAACGGCACCACCGTGTCGTCGGTTAACTTCCCTGAAATTGCGCTGGCACCGCGGCCGAATACCCATCGCCTGCTGCATATTCACCATAATCAGCCAGGCGTCCTGTCCAGCGTCAACAGACTGTTCGCCGAACACGATATCAACATCCTGGCACAGAGCATGACCACCAAGGATGAAATCGGTTACCTGCTGATTGATGTCGCGGAGTTTGACTCCACGCTGGCGTTTGAACACCTGCAAAGTGTCGAAGGCACGATTCGCCTGCGGGTGCTTTACTAAGAAAAACAAAAAAAGCCCGTATCCTGCAAAGGGTACGGGCTTTTTTTATGCCTGGTGTTCAGCCTTTGTGGGCTTCGCCCCAGTATTTCAATTTGCTGGTTTTACCAATGCCCGGGTTAAAGGAATTGGTCGGGTCCAGCTTGCGGTAAAACCCCTTCAACGCATCCTTGGCAAAATATTCCTGACCGACATTGTGCTCAGCCGGATACTCGGCGCCACGTGCATCAAAAAAGGCCAGCAACTGTTGTTTCAACGCCTTGGCATCGACACCTTTTTTCAGAATGTAGTTCTGATGCATGACATGACAGAATAAGTGGCCGAGATAAAGCTTGGCTTCGATCTTGTCCTCGATTTCCGGCGGCAGGACTTCCAGCCACTGTTCTTCATTGCGGCGCAGGGCGACATCGATAGTCATCATCGGACCGAAGTGTTTGCGCTTCATGATGTGATAGCGGCCTACTGCGCCACCAGCGACGAAACGATTCAGAATCGCTTTTTCGCCTTCCCGTCTGGTGCATTCAAAGAAGTCACCATCGTTATTTTTAAAGAACTCGGTCAGATAGGCCCGGGCTTCTTCAACGCCATCATTGTTCATTTCCAGAATCCAGTGATGGGCAAAGCGATCACGGTACTCGTCCATGCGTTTAGGCAGATGGTTCGGCCACAGATAGCTCATATACTGCATCATGATGTCCGACAGCTTGCTCGGCAGGAAATTGAACCTGGCAGCGATGCGATCAACGCTGCGTTTCATCGCAAACAGTTTGGGAATATATTTTGAGCCCAGTTTGTCGATGACCAGGAACGTGTCCTTGCCGTATTTCTTACAGACATCGTAATAATCACGACCCAGGTATTCGCCCGATACCGGCAGGTTTTTAAAACCGGAGAGAATATCCCGGCGCATGGTTGCCAGCACGCCGGGGTCATTGGTGCCGATATAAAACACCTGTTCTTTCTTTGCGATCGGATAGGTATCCATTCGCACGGCAAACACCGCCAGCTTGCCGGCACAACCGGAGGCTTCGTGCAATCGGCGGCCATCATTATTGAAACGGGCCGGTGTATCTTCATCTACCTGTCTGACACGCTCGTGATACTCATCATCTGAAGCGCGTTTATCCGGAAACTGGATATCTTTGTCACTGTAATTCTGCTTATCGAGATTGCTCAGAATCTGTTCCGGTGTAGATCCGAGCTCGATTCCCAAATGATTGACCAGTTCCAGTTCACCATCCGCATTGATCTGGGCAAATAACGAGAGTTCGGTATAAGCCGGCCCGCGCTGCACCAGTGCCCCGCCTGAGTTGTTGCAGATACCACCGACAATGGAAGCGCCTATACAGGAAGACCCGATGACTGAATGCGGCTCACGGCCGTAAGGGGCCAGTGTCTCTTCCAGTCCGAACAGGGTACTGCCTGCCAGACCGATAATCTGACGCGCATTATCGATCAGCTGAATCTCGTCGATGCGCATAGTATTGATAATGACTACCGGACGATCATAATCCTCACCGTTAGGTGTTGAACCACCGGTCAAGCCGGTATTGGCGGCCTGCATAATCACGACAACATCTGCAGCCACACAGGCTTTGAGTAATTGCCACACCTGTAGCAGTGTCCCGGGTCTTACAACGGCGAGCGCTTTACCCTCACCGAAGCGAAAACCTTTGCAGTAGGGTGCCACTTTGGCCGGGTCTGTCAGCGTGTAGCTGGCGCCAACCACGTTCTTAAACTGGTCGATAAGGGTGCTGTGATTTGCTAACTCAGGCATTTTTGGTCTCTGTCACGTTTCTTGTTAACTCATCAATTCTATCACGTCGCAATGCGTTACTATGTAGCGGTTTATTAGCCTCAGCGAACTCATTTCCAGCCGGGATTACAAAATGGCTTTTTATCAGATTGCCCTACTCGCCCTGTTACAGGGCCTGACAGAATTTTTGCCCATTTCCAGTTCAGCTCACCTTATTCTCGTCCCCATCATTGCGGACTGGCAGGATCAGGGGCTGGCTTTTGATGTCGCCGTGCATGTCGGCACCCTGACTGCCGTACTGCTTTATTTCCGGCACAGTATCAGGACAATTCTGCTTGACTGGATTGCGTCACTGAAACAGAGAAAAACCGTGGGTGACAGTCGTCTGGCGTGGGCGGTCGCTTTCGGTACCGTGCCGGTAGGACTGGCAGGCCTGTTGTTTGCCGACATTATCGCTGGCAGCCTGCGCAGTCCGCTGGTCATTGCCACCACAACGATTATATTCGGCCTGTTACTGGGCTGGGCTGACTGGCGTGGCAAAAGAATCCGTACTGAACATCAACTTAACTGGTCAGATATTCTCTTCATCGGTGTCGCACAGGCGGTTGCGCTGATTCCCGGCACATCACGTTCCGGTATTACCATCACCGCCGGGCTGATGCTGGGACTGACCCGCCAGGCGGCCGCCCGCTTCTCATTTCTGTTGTCCATCCCGGTCATCATTCTGGCCGGTGGACTTGAGGTGACAGAACTCGTACAATCATCGCTTCCTGTCGATTGGACAGCACTGTTATCAGGTGCTGTGTTTTCGGCTGTCAGCGCTTATCTCTGCATTTTTCTGTTTTTGAAAATGCTCGACCGTATCGGCATGTGGCCATTCGTCATTTACCGCCTGATACTAGGCGCTTTTTTACTCTGGCTGTTTCTGTAAAAGCTGTTGACAGTCAGACTATGAATGCGTAATATTCTCCCTCTTTATTTGGACCGCTTGCGTAATTATCAGGAGCAATTCGCGGATGAAAACCATTAGTGCAAAACCAGCAGAAGTTCGTCGTGACTGGTTCGTTATCGATGCTGACGGCAAGACCTTAGGCCGTATGGCAACTGAGATCGCCCGTCGTCTGCGTGGTAAACATAAAGCGATTTACACGCCTCACGTTGATACTGGTGATTACATTGTTGTCATCAATGCCGAGAAACTTCGTGTAACCGGTAATAAAATGAAAGATAAGATTTACCACCACCACACAGGTCACATCGGTGGTATCAAATCTATCTCTCTGGAAAAGCAACTGGACAAAGCGCCAGAACGCGTTATCCAGACTGCTGTAAAAGGCATGCTGCCCAAAAACCCACTGGGTCGGGCCATGTTCAGCAAGCTGAAAGTTTACGCTGGCACAGAACACCCTCACACAGCACAACAGCCTAAAGCGCTGGAAATCTAAACGGATATCAACATGGCAGATTCACACTACGCAACAGGTCGTCGTAAAAGTTCTACCGCTCGTGTATTCCTGAAACCAGGCAGCGGTAACATTTCGATCAACACTCGCACACTGGAAGACTACTTCGGTCGTGAAACTTCACGCATGGTCGTTCGCCAGCCTCTGGAACTGGTCGACATGCTCGACAAGTTTGACCTCAAAATCACCGTTCGCGGTGGTGGTAACAACGGTCAGGCCGGTGCCATCCGCCACGGTATCAGCCGTGCGCTGGTTGAATACGACAATGAATTGAAAACCGAACTGCGTAAAGCCGGCTACATCACCCGTGATGCTCGTGCCGTTGAACGTAAGAAAATCGGCTTGCATAAAGCACGTAAACGTCCACAATTCTCCAAACGTTAATTGTCCGGACGCGTCTTTACAGACAGAAAAGGCCATCCCGCGGGATGGCCTTTTTTTTTAGTCACTTGTCAGTATTTTTTCACTCATGCTATAAACTTTTAAAACATTGTTACAAGGAAGAGCATGATGAAAAAAACGCTACTCACTGCCCTCTTAGCTGCTTCACTCTTTCCCCAGCTCAGCATGGCGGACCCGCAACCCACCATCGCTGTTTATGCCGGTGCCTTTGAAGCCTTTGAGAATAACGGTAACACAGCCACCGAAGTCGGTATCGAGTATCGCTTTGCAGCGCAGCCCTCACTATTGAACCTTATTCCTACTATCGGCTTGGCGATGACCACAGACGGCAACTACTGGGCTTATGCCGGTGTTCGCTATGACTGGCAACTGAATCCAAAGTGGACACTAACGCCGCATCTGGCTGTCGCCGCTTATGAGGAAGGGGGGGGGCTTGATCTTGGTCATGATATGGAGTTTCGTACCGGTCTTGACCTGGGCTATCAATTAAGTCAACGTAGCCGCCTTGCCTTGGGCATTCACCATATGTCAAATGCCTATATCGGTGATCACAACCCGGGCTCTGAATCAATAATCCTCACCTATAGCACTGGATTCTGATTAAGAATTTTTGTATAGCAGGCCTTTGCCTTCAGGTTGGGTCTTGAAGCGACGGTGAACCCACAGATACTGCTCCGGTGAACGCCGTATTTCCTGTTCCAGCCAGTCATTAATGCGCTGAGCATCGACCAGATCATCACCGGTGGGATAATCCTCCCAGGGCTTGCCGATAGTGATGGTATAGCTGCCGTCTTTTTCGCGGCGAGGCACGAAGGGTACGATTCTGGCACCGGTCATCTTGACCATTCTTGCCGTCGCCACAATCGTCGCTGCCTGCACACCAAAGAACCTGGCAAACACGGCTGTTCGTCTGCCAAAATCCTGGTCCGGTGCATACCAGACCACTTTGTTTTTCTTTAAAGCGCGCAGCATCGAGCGCGGGTCATCACGTAATACAATGCCTTCACTGTGAAATGTCCGGGAGCGCATCATCACGGCATTGAACAGCGGATTTTTTAACTGGCGGAACATGACATAAGCCGGTGTTTTCAGCATGATCAAACGGCCGCCCAGCTCCATACTGGTGAAATGACCGGTAAGCAGAATCACGCCCTTGCCTTCCGCTTTGGCCTGCTCCAGATGTTCCAATCCCTGATAACGGACCCGATTCAGCAATCGCTTATCGCTGGCCCACCAACTCATCGCAGTCTCAATCATCATCATGCCCATGCTGGTCAAGCTGCGCTTGACCAGTTTTTCCTGTTCCGCTTTGCTGAGTTCAGGGAAGCTTAATTCGATATTGCGGCGGGCAATTTTGGCTCTTGAGCCCATAAAAGGACGCATCATCAGCCCCAGCCCCAGACCAATCATAACTTGCAGTCTGCCGGGTAAATAGACCGATAGTCGCATCAGGGTCAGCCCCAGCCAACTAGACCAGTAGCGTGGGTGCAGGAACTGTTTCTGGAAAATTTTCATCTGGGCGTGTTCAGTACTCAAGGTTGCGCCTATGCTATCATTCCTGCTCGATTTCCGCTTAGTCAATGAGTCTGAATTGAGATTTTTATACAGCTTTGTTTTTATCCTGGCGGTACCGCTGATTCTGCTTCGTCTGTTGTGGCGTGGTAGCCGTGCTTCTGCCTATTTTAAACGCTGGGATGAACGTTTCGGTATCAAACCTGCCCCCTCAGCTGATAAACCCGTGGTCTGGGTCCATGCGGTCTCGGTCGGTGAGGTGGAAGCAGCCAGACCTCTTATTGAGTCACTGGCGGCTCAATACCCTGATCATCAGCTTCTGGTCACCACGATGACCCCGACAGGCAGTGCCCGTGTCACCAGCCTCTATGCTGACAATGTGCTTCATTGCTATCTGCCCTATGATTTGCCTATTGCTGTCAGTCGTTTTCTCAAATCGGCACGACCAGTTCTTGGCATCATTATGGAAACCGAGCTGTGGCCGAACCTGATTCATCATGCCAACACACTGGATATTCCACTGGTTCTGGCGAATGCCCGCCTCTCGGCTCGCTCCGCCGCCGGTTATCAGAAAATCGGCAAGCTGACGCGCAGCATGCTGCAACAGTTCACCTTGATTGCCGCCCAGTCTCAAGATGACCGCCAGCGGTTTATCGCGCTGGGTGCCGATAAAGACAGCGTTCATGCCGTCGGCAATCTCAAGTTCGAAATCGCGTTACCAGCCAGCCTCAGTGAAGAAGCCGAAGCGCTGCGCAGCATCTGGGGCAACCGGCCGGTGTTTATTGCTGCCAGCACGCACGAAGGCGAAGATGAAATCATTCTCAATGCTTCCCGTAAAATCCGGGCTGAGTTTCCGGATTTGTTACTGATCCTGGTACCGCGTCACCCTGAACGCTTCGACAAAGTGGCGGCGCTCAGTCAGCGCAGCGGTTTCAAGATCCTGCGCCGCAGTGACAACGGCATGTGTAGCCGTGACATTCAGGTGCTGGTTGTCGATACCATGGGCGAACTGCCACTGTTTTACGGTACTGCTGATATTGCCTTTGTCGGTGGCAGCCTGGTGCCTAGGGGTGGTCATAACCTGTTGGAACCGGCCGCTTTGGGCCGTGCCGTTATTATCGGCCCGCATTACTTCAATTTCAGTGAAATCAGTCGTCAGTTTCTGGAGGCCGGTGCCGCCATTCAGATAGATGGCAGCGAAACGTTGGCGGATACCGTGACAGATCTGCTCAAAAACCCGCAGAAACGTGCTGATATGGGTCAGGCAGGGCAAAACCTGATCAAGCAAAGTCAGGGCGCCAGCAAACGCTTGCTCAACCTTATCAAACGGCACATTGATGTCTGACGACAACCGCTGGATGCAGCGGGCGCTGGAACTGGCCCGCCACGCTGAAGCCGAGGGAGAAGTGCCGGTCGGTGCCGTCGTGGTGCTGGATGGTCAGATCATCGGCGAAGGCTGGAATCATCCGATTACAGCCCATGATGCCACCGCGCATGCCGAGATTATGGCCCTGCGTGAAGCCTGTCTGTCGCAGCAGAATTACCGGCTCCCGGGGGCTGACCTTTATGTCACATTAGAACCGTGTGTGATGTGTGCCGGTGCGCTGGTGCATGCCCGTATCAACCGGGTGATCTATGCCACAGCAGAGCCCAAAACCGGCGCTGCCGGCAGCTGTATCGATGTGTTTTCACTGCCCAACCTGAATCATCGTGTGCAATGTGAATCCGGGGTGATGGCCGAGCAAAGCAGCCAGCTGCTGCGGACTTTCTTCCGGGCACGTCGTTAGAGATACTTCGCCACTATCGCTCTGTCAGGGGCCTGGCCGGTATAGGGAATGAAAACCTGGTGACCACTCCCGGGCGCGACTTCGACCGGCTGTAATTGCTGATCCAGCATCTTTTCCAACTTAAATTCCCGGGTCCCACCTGGTGTAACCAGTTCCAGTCTGTCACCGATAGTGAAGCGGTTTTTCACATTCACCTTCATTAAATGTCTATCAGCATCAACAGCCGTCACTTCACCGACATACTGTTGCCGCTCACTGCTGGAGTAACCATGCAGATAATTCTGCTGTTCCTGAGTCGGATGGCGCTGATAAAAACCGTCGGTATAGCCACGGTTGGCAAGATTGTCCAGCTTGCCAATCAGCGTCGGATCGAATCTCTTTCCTGCCATCGCATCATTGATGGCCTGACGGTATATCTGGGCAGTGCGGGCGACATAATAGACTGACTTGGTGCGTCCTTCTATTTTGAGTGAATCGACCCCCATCTTGACCAGTCGCTCGATATGTTGCACCGCCCGAAGATCCTTGGAATTCATGATGTAGGTGCCGTGTTCATCCTCGAAAATCGGCATCATTTCCCCGGGACGGTTTTTTTCTTCTATCAGATAAACCTCATCTGCCAATGGATGCCGTTGCTGACCGCCACAGTCTGAGAGGCCGCTCTGATTCATGGCATCAAAAGCCTGAAAGTCGATTTTCTGTGGTGCGTCATCATTACCGTCACTGTTGTGGGTTTTGTATTCCCAGCGGCAGGCATTGGTACAGGTACCCTGATTGGGATCACGGTGATTAAAGTAACCGGACAGCAGACAACGCCCTGAATAAGCAATACAAAGCGCGCCGTGAACAAACACTTCCAGCTCCATATCAGGACATTGCTGACGGATTTCTTCAATTTCGTCCAGCGATAGCTCACGTGACAGGATGACCCGGCTCAGCCCCAGCGACTGCCAGAATTTGACCGCCTGGTAGTTGACGGTATTCGCCTGAACCGACAAATGAACCGGTACCTCCGGCCAGCGCTCGCGCACCATCATAATCAGCCCAGGATCGGCCATAATCAAGGCATCCGGCTGCATTTCAATGACCGGCTCCATATCTGCCATATAAGTCTTCAGCTTGGCGTTATGCGGCATCAGATTACTGGCGACAAAGAATTTCTTGCCCAGTTTATGCGCCTCTTCAATCCCCTGCGCCAGCACCGGCAGTTTATGAAAATCATTATTTCTGACCCGCAGACTGTAACGTGGCTGACCGGCATAAACAGCATCAGCACCAAAGGCGTAGGCATAACGCATATGCTCAAGGCTACCGGCGGGGAGTAATAATTCAGGCGCGTTCATCGGGAATAAATCCACATAAAAAAAGCGTGAATTATAATGGTTTTATCAATTTTGCCAATAAAAACAGGGATATTTCACCTGAGCAAAAACTATGTCAGGTGCAATAGAGTCGATAACAAGCGATAATTATGACGTTTGTATTAAGAGGATGTTTCTTGAAACGCCTACTGATTTTTCTGCTGGCCGTTTGCTTAACCGCGGCCTGCAAAGAGGCCCAGCCCCATCTTCAGGAAATCCAGGATCGTGGTGAGTTGCGCGTTCTGAGCCGATACAGTCTGACCAGCTACTATGTCAAAGGTGACACGCTGGCCGGATTTGAATATGAGCTGGCGCAGCGCTTTGCGCAGCGGCTGGGTGTCGAACTGAAAGTGATTGTGCCTGAAAATCTGGGTAATGTACTCAGACTGATTGAGGAAGGCAAAGCAGATATTGCCGCTGCCGGGCTTACCGTCACTGAACAGCGTAAAAACCATATTCGCTTCGGGCCGGTGTACCACGAGGTCACTCAGCAACTAGTCTATAAACACGGCACCGGTAAGCCCGAAGATATTACCGATATCACTGACGGCCAGTTGGAAGTGGTTGCCGACAGCAGTCATGTCGAGCAGTTACAGTCCTTGCAGGAAGAGATTCCGGAGCTGGACTGGCGGGAAAACAAGGAGCTGGATAACAGCGGTCTGCTGGAACTGGTGCAGCTTGAGCTGATTGACTATACCGTGGTGGATTCCAATGAAATGTCGGCCAATCAAACCCTGTTCCCGGAGCTGCGCGTCGCCTTTGATATCTCCGAGCCACAACCGCTGGGCTGGGCTATGCCCTTGTCTGAAGATGACACTCTGTATCTGGAGGTACTCGATTTTTTCCATGATATGGAAGCTTCCGGCGAGCTGGATAAGCTGATTGAGAAATACTATGGGCATATCCGCCGCTTTGATTATGTCGATACCCGCGCCGTTCACCGTCGTATTCAGACACACCTGCCGCGCTATAAAGATATGTTTCAGCAGGCCGGCGAACAGTTTGGTTTCGACTGGCATCTGCTGGCTGCGATGTCCTATCAGGAATCACACTGGAACCCCGAAGCGGTCTCCAGCACCGGCGTTAAAGGTCTGATGATGCTGACCCGGGCGACAGCCAAAGAAATGGATGTAACCGACAGAGAAGACCCGGAACAGAGTATTTTTGCCGGGGCCGGCTACCTCGCTTCAATCTACGAACGACTGCCTGACGGCATTCAACCACCCGACCGCATCTGGTTTGCCCTGGCTGCCTATAATGTCGGCATGGGACACCTGGAAGATGCTCGGGTATTGACTGAAGTTCAGGGCAAAAACCCAGATTTGTGGACCGATGTTCGCGAACATTTACCGCTGTTGTCCAAGCAGAAATGGTTCTCCCAGACCCGATATGGTTATGCCCGCGGTAGCGAGCCAGTTCGCTATGTGCAGAATATCCGTCGCTATCTGGATATTCTGCTGCATCATGATGATGCGGCAGTACCGGCTCTCTCTCCGCCTTCGGTGGAAGAGCCCTTACCGGCTGCACTATAAAAAAGCCCGGTTAAACCGGGCTTTTTTGGCTTTCTAGAAGCTTGGTTACTATTAACGTGACTGCTCTATCAGCATATCGACCACATCAAACAATTGCTCGCTGCCACCAGCGCTGCTGGCGTTAGTCCGGTACTTACCCTCAACAATAAAAGCAGGCACACCGGTAATGCCGGAAGTACGGCTCATGATCAGGGCATTTTTGACCTTGCCTTTGACACTGAAAGAATTCATGGTCTTGGCAAAGGCTTCACGATCAATGCCTTGCTCTTCGACAAAATCCAGCAACTGATCTTCTGTGCTCAAACGACGCTTTTCAACGTGGATCGCATTGAACAATTTGGGATGTAACGCTTCCAGATCACCGGTCGCTTCGGCCGCATAATAAACGCGGGCGAGTTCCAGCCAGCTGTCACGAAAAATCGCCGGCACCTTAACAAACTTCACATCATCAGCAAGGCTTTTCTTCCACGCTTCAATTTCCGGCTCCAGGGCAAAGCAATGCGGGCAGGTATAGGAAAACATCTCCACCACAACGACTTTGTCAGCATCGGTAGTGGCCATTTTTTCTGTGGTCGGGAAATAGTGCGTGCCTTCCACATAGGACATGGGCACAGCCCAGGCAGAGGCGGAAACAAAGCCAGCCAGCAGACCTGCAGCCAAAGTTGAGAACAGTTTAGTCATTGATATATCCTTTTATTAAAGCGTGCCGTAAGAATGCAATCCGGATAAAAACATATTGACGCCGAGGAAGGCAAACAGGGTCACAAACAGACCCACAATCGCCCACCAGGCCATGGGCCCGCCATGCCAGCCCTTGGTCATTCGCATATGCAGCCAGGCAGCATAATTCAGCCAGACAATCAGCGCCCAGGTTTCTTTCGGGTCCCACGACCAGTAACCACCCCAGGCCTCTGCTGCCCAGAGGGCGCCCAGAATGGTGGCCAGCGTGAAGAAAGCAAAACCCAGCGCGATGGTTTTGTACATCAGGTCATCCATCAAAGCCAGCGACGGCATTTTCTGGACCCAGCGGCTGACCGCGGTTTTACCGGTCTGTCTATCCACCAACAAGTAAGCCACGCCAATCATAGCCGCCATCGCAAAAGCGCCATAACCAATAAAATTGGCCGGCACATGGATTTTCATCCAGTAGCTTTGCAGCGCCGGTACCAGTGGTTCAATTTCATGCGCCTGACGTTCAAAGGTGTACCAGAGCTGGAAGGCGACCGCGGCACTGATGACCAGCAGCACAAAACCACCCAGGCTCCGGGTCTGGTAACGCCGCTCGTAGAACAGGTAAAGCAAGGCCGTCACCACCGCAAATAAAATAAAGACCTCATAAAGATTACTGACCGGGATGTGACCGATATCAGCGCCCAACAGATAGGACTCGCGCCAACGCACCATCAGGCCAATCATACCCATGGTGGTAGCCGCCCAGGTCAGGAAACTGGCAACCTTTTCTGTGAACTCGGAATGCAAAATCAGCCCACCGAAATAGGTCACGGTGGCCATCACGAATAACGCACTCATCCACATAAAGGCCGACTGACTGGCAAGCAGATAATTCAGCCAGAAGCTGCTATCAGCACGGCCCAGATCAGTACCGTATATCGTTACAGCGATCAGACTGAATACGGCCACGACCACGGTGTGCCAGCGATAGCCGGGCCAGTTCTGGCCCAGCCAGGCCATACCGACCGCAGTAAGAATAATGATTGAGACTTCGTAAACATCAAGAATGTCGCTGTAAAAGCTCAGCAGACCGATTGCTGACAACGCCATCAACAGCCGCCAGCCCCAGGCAGCCAGGCTGGTTTTTTTTGAATCAAGGGTAGAAAGTTGTGTGCTCATATCCGTCTCATAATGCGCTGTCGCACGTAGAATCTAAGAACATCAGTCGGCAGCAGAGTTCCGCTGTGTCGACTGCAAGTGCGTGTGAATTTGTTCGAAATAGCTATCAAACTCACGCGGGTTGCGATTGGTCATGCCGGCCAGATCAATCCGGGTCTGCTCGCCATCCCGACTGAGCCAGGCCCAGAAGCGACGTTGCGGCAGATAAAACAGCAGAAATACGCCGGCTATCAGGAAAGCACAACCCAGATAAACAATATTTTTGCCGGGCGACCGGGCAATCTGCAAACCAGTCGATTCAATATGATTATAGTCGGTCAAGGACAGGTAAACCGGTGAGCCATAACGCGGCAAAGTGCCCACCGCATCAATCGCATCCTGTAAAAACAGCAACTGCGATTCTGCTACGGTTTCCTCCGGTCCCAAATCGAGTGAGTTCAGATAAATCCGTCCCAACATTTCCCTGAGCATAGCCAGATAGGCCGGTGCCAGCGTATCACGCTCAGCTTCCGGCAGGCTTTGCTCGATAAAATCGCGCACTTCATCAAAACCGCCACGGACAAACATCGCCATCAGGGTTTCCAGCGTCCGCTGCAGGCTGTCTCCGAGCACGATGTCCTCCTGACTCTGCAGACTGACCAGTGTTTCATCTTTCATTTCCGCTGCCACTGCTGACACCTTGTCAGCGTCATGCAGGGCATGCAGGAAATGAATAAAGCCCGCAATACTGCCGTCTTCATCAGCCGGCAGATAGAGGTAAGCAAACTCCTCGGACGGACTGCCACGCACCCCGCTCAGGAAAAAGTCACGACCGTCACGCTCAACCGGATACATGTAATTTTCAAACTCCAGTGCTTCACCGGTATCCCGGCGCAGCTTGAACTGGATACTGGGACCGAAGTTGCGTACATTTTTGGGGTCATCCTCGGTCGGGTCAGGATTGATATTAAAGGGCCTGAAGCCGGTGACTTCCAGTTGCAGTTCGCTGTCACCCCAGAGCATCTGACGGGTTTCAAAAACTTTTGTTTCAAGTTCCGTCGGTTCGGCCTGCCCGGCAAACAACGGCCAGGCATTGATCGTCAGTTCCGAACCACCATCACCGAAACTCGCCTGATAAATCGCATAGCCTTTGTGGATGAGCGGGTGGTTCACCGCAATGGTCTGTTCCAGCGGCTGCTCAAGATCCGGATCATAAATGACCAGATCCGATTCAAATGACTTGGGCTGACCGGTAGGGTAATGCTCGATACGGAATTCCTTGACCTCAATAGTAAAAGGCAGGTTCTGCACCAGATAGCCATCGCGCATCGGCAGATAAGCCACACTGGCTGCACGGCCTTCCGGGATACTGACACTGCCGCGAAATGCCTGCGGCCCGACCGCCAGTCGACTTTCCTTGGGGATCTGGCTCAATGGCAGGTTTCGGGTCTCGATTTCCAGACGTCCCTGCCATTCCGCCAGTTTGAGCGGTAGATTACTGTCCAGCAGACCACCGACACAAATCACAATAATGGCCACGTGGGTCAGGATATAACCGAGCCGGTTCATGCCACCGCGCATCCCCGATACCAGGCGATCCTCGCCCTTTTCAGTAATTCGGGTACGAAATCCCTGCGATGCAAGCCTGTCGCGAATCGCTATGGTGTTGTCATCCAACTCTCCCGGCTGATGCCAGTGAGCATGATGATGCATGCTGCGCAGGGATTTGTGCTGCACATGAGTGCGCAGATTGAACATGTCCTTGAACATGGAGGGGCCGTGACGGATCACGCACACCGTGGTGGAAATCACCAGCAGGGTCAGAATCGCCAAAAACCAGAGCGCACTGTAGACATCATAAAGGCCCAGCGATTCAAACACTTCAAACCAGTAAGGGCCGAACTTGATGACATAATCGGTATAAGGTTGGTTTTGCTGCAGCACGGTGCCGATAACAGACGCAATCGCCAGTGTGATCAGCATGGTAATAGCAAATTCCATACTGCCCAGAAAGTGGAACACTCGCCAGGCAAAGGAGCGATGCGGCAGTTGCGGGTCCTGTGATTGTGACATGGGGGAGCCCTTGTTTCAGGTCAGACCTGAATTCAGCCCGACTGCACGGAAAAGCCGTGCAGTCAGTGAATTTGTTTACTTAGGGTTTCAAACCGAAGACGTAGGCAGAAACCGCCTTGATTTCCTCTTCGGTCATTTTGCTGGCGATGTCACGCATCATGCCGTTAGGATCATTGGCACGCTCGCCCTTGGCGAAAGCATGCAGCTGAGTTTCCACGTAAGTACTGTACTGTGATGCCAGTTTCGGCCAGTTAGCAGCCGGGACACCACTGCCGTTGGGACCGTGACAGGCCATACACGCAGGGACACCGGTTTCCTTATTACCGGCACGGTAAATGGCTTCACCAGCGGCCAGCAAATCTTCAGACACTGCGCCCGGCGCTGTTTTCTGGCTGGAGAAATAAGCGGCCAGGTCCGCCATATCCTGCTCTGAAAGATTGGCGGCCATCGGTGCCATCAGCGCATTCTGGCGGTCACCGCTTTTATAATCCATCAGCTGTTTGATGATATAGCCTTCATGCTGTCCTGCCAGCTTAGGGAAAGCATCCGACAGACTGTTGCCATCAGTGCTGTGACAGGCGGCACATACCGCTGCTTTTTCCTTACCTGCCGAGACATTACCGGCAGCCCACACAAAAGGAGTCGTACTCATCGCCATGCCCAGCACAGCGGCCATCAACATTCTTTTCATCTTCTCTACCTGAAAACTAAGCGCTTGCATCTTTAAAACTTTGGGTATGCTACTCTTGTTAAGATTTTTTTTCACCCAGAATGGTTCCATGACACAGCTTTACCGAAATGCCTATTATAGCGGGAGTGCCACCAAACTGTCCCAGTTACCTGAGGACGATGGTTCTGAAGTCGCATTCGCCGGCCGCTCCAATGCCGGCAAATCCAGCGCTATCAATACAATAACCGGCATCCGGGCGCTGGCACGGACCAGTAAAACACCTGGACGCACTCAGATGATTAACTTCTTTCATCTGGACGATCAGCGGGCGTTGGTCGATCTTCCCGGTTATGGTTATGCCAAAGTCCCTGAAGCGATGAAGCTAAAATGGCAGGCGACGCTGGCAGAATATCTGGAAACGCGACAATCCTTGCGTGGCCTGATGCTGATGATGGATATCCGTCATCCGCTGAAAGAATTTGACCTGCAGATGCTGACCTGGGCTAACCAGGCTTCACTGCCAGTGCATATTCTGCTGACCAAGTCTGACAAGCTTAAACACGGCGCGGCCAGGGCTGTTTTGCTGGATGTGCAGAAAAAACTGCAACAGGCAGAACTGGCCGCAACGCTGCAGCTGTTCTCATCGCTGAATAAAAGTGGCCGTGATGAGGCGGTCAGCAAACTGGATCAATGGTTCGAAGTCAATACAGTGATTGCCCACGAGTAAGACACCATGAAAAAAGTCCCGCTTGAAAGTCGTCGACAGTTTCTTCAGTACACGGCTTTGAGCGGTGCGTTTGCCGGCTTCAGCCTGCCGGCACTCTCAGCACAGCCAGATATCCACTATCGTGACATTTTGCCAGAGTCTATGACCCAAGCCGGTGCCGGCTTTTCCAATTACGGTCAACCCTCCCCATACGAAAACAAAATCATTCGCTGGATTTCTGCCAACCCTGACACTCCCGGCAATGGGGTTTCCTGGTCGCCGCTGCATGAATTACAGGGCACGATTACCCCTAATGGCCTGCACTTTGAGCGGCACCACAATGGGGTTCCCGATATTGATCCCGCCACCCATATGCTTTTAATTGACGGCCTGGTTGATACCCCGCTGAGCTTCACAATCGACGTCCTCAAACGTTATCCACAACAATCACGGATTTGCTTTATTGAATGCGGTGGTAACAGCAACAGCAGCTGGCGTAGCCGGCCCATCGAAACGGCAGCGGGTTACACACACGGTCTGGTTTCCAATGCTGAATGGACCGGTGTCCCGGTTAAATATCTTTTGCATGAAGCCGGCATCAAAAACAATGCTAAATGGGTTATCGCCGAGGCGGCTGACGGCGCTTCGCTCAATGTCAGTATTCCGCTGGAAAAACTGCTGGATGATGCGATTCTGGCGCTGTATCAGAATGGAGAACGGCTGCGTCCGGAGAATGGTTATCCCCTGCGTCTCGTTGTGCCAGGCTGGGAAGGGATCGTTAACGTCAAATGGCTGCGCCAGCTTCGAGTCACGAAAGCGCCTGTCATGTCACGTGATGAGACCGCCCAGTACACCGACCTGTTGCCCGACGGCACTGCCCGCCAGTTCAGTTTTGAAATGGCCGCCAAATCGTTAATTACCTCACCTTCCCATGGTATGTCATTACCGGACAACCCCGGGATCTATCAGTTAACCGGTCTCGCCTGGTCCGGCCGTGGCAAAATCATCCGGGTGGAGGTATCAGCTGACGGTGGTGACAGTTGGGTCGATGCCGAACTGCAGCAACCGGTTATGAGCAAGGCCTTCACCCGCTTTAGTCTCCCCTGGCAATGGCAGGGGCAATACGCTGTTTTGCAAAGTCGTGCGACCGATGAGACAGGCTATGTGCAACCCAGCCGTGATGAACTGCTCGCAAAACGTGGTCACCATGGCTTTTTTCATTTTAACGCCATCATCAGTTGGGAAATCAGCGAGGATGGATTCATTTACCATGTTTACCCGGATTAGTCTGACCCTGGTCTTATTAGGTTTGCTGCCGGCGCTGGCAGCCCAGCCGCTGTATCAACCACTGGGCCAGCCGGCTGCCGAGCTAAGCGACAGGCCGGAATGGAACCTGACCATCTCCCCGGATGGTCAAGGTCTGCCTGCCGGTTCTGGAACAGCATCGCAGGGCAAGCCCTTGTTCGAGCAGCATTGTGCCGCCTGTCATGGTTTCGGCGCCATCGGTGGCAGTGCCATGCCACTGGTCGGAGAAGTCGGTTCGCTTACCAGTGAATACCCTGAGAAAACAGTGAACAGCTACTGGCCTTACGCCACCACTCTGTTTGACTATATCCGGCGCTCAATGCCACCCTCTACTCCGTACTCGCTCAACAGTAATGAAATCTACGCACTTTGCGCTTATATTCTGAGTCAGGATGGTATAATCAAAGCCGATGTGGAACTCAATGCAGTCACATTACCCCAGGTAACGATGCCTAACCGGAATGGCTTTTCTGCCACCTACCCACAATAAATTTTGAAATGAAGGATCTGTCTATGAGCCCTCGCTATGCGCTGACCGCTACGCCTGCTCCAGAACTATACAACACCCCTAAACTGGGTATGACCAGCACTGATCTGGTCAACGATTTCAAACGTTATTACGGCACCCACCTGGCACAGGATAAAGGCTGCGCCTCCGGCCACTATCTCTACTCAGCACTGGCGTTAACCCTGCGTGATCGTCTGTTCAACCGGATGAAACACACTAAGCACACCTATGCAGAAACACAGTGCAAACAGGCTTATTACTTGTCTATGGAATTCCTGATGGGCCGTGCCATGGGTAATGCCGCATTAAACCTGGGACTGGAAAAAGAAACGACCAAAGCGCTTAACGACCTGGGTATGAGTTTCGAAGAGCTGATTGAAATGGAGCATGATGCAGGCCTCGGTAACGGCGGCCTGGGTCGTCTGGCAGCCTGCTTTATTGATAGTTGCGCAACGCTGCAGCTGCCGGTGACCGGTTATGGGCTGCGCTACGAGTACGGCATGTTCCAGCAGAAAATCGTCAATGGTTACCAGGTGGAAAAACCCGATCACTGGCTGCGCGATGGTAACCCGTGGGAACTGGAACGACCGGAATTCACCCAGCGGGTCAAATTTGGCGGCCATACTGAATTTCATCGTGACCATGATGGCGAACTCCGTGCCTACTGGGTCGAGACCAATGACGTTTTGGCCGTGCCCTATGACTTACCGGTGCCGGGTTATCAGAACGGTACCGTCAATAAGCTGCGCCTCTGGAAAGCGGCCGCCACCGATGAGTTTAATCTGGAAGACTTCAATGCCGGCTCCTACACTGATGCCGTTGCCGCCAAGAATGAAGCGGAAAATATCAGCATGGTGCTCTACCCCAACGATGCCAGTGAAAATGGTAAAGAGCTGCGTCTGCGCCAGCAGTATTTCCTCGCATCCGCCAGCCTGCAGGATATTCTTGATTACTGGGTGACCACGCACAGTGAAAATTTCGACAACTTTGCCGACAAAAACTGCTTTCAGCTGAACGACACCCACCCGACTGTGGCAGTAGCAGAACTGATGCGACTGCTGATGGATGAACACGGGCTGAGCTGGGACTCCGCGTGGGAAATTACCACCCAAACCATGGCCTACACCAACCACACCCTGTTGCCGGAGGCCCTGGAACGCTGGCCAGTGAATATGTTCGGTCGTCTGTTGCCACGGATTCTGGAGATCATTTACGAGATCAATGCCCGCTTCCTGCGGGAGGTCGCCAATCACTGGCCGGGCGATAAGGCAAGACTTGCCAGAATGTCGATCATAGAAGAAGGACCGCAGCAACAAGTTCGCATGGCCCATCTGGCGATTGTCGGCAGCTACTCGATCAATGGTGTCGCCGCATTGCACTCGGAATTACTGAAAAAAGGTCTGTTCCATGATTTTTATGAACTGTGGCCACAGAAATTCAACAATAAAACCAACGGTGTAACCCAACGCCGCTGGCTGGCCTGGTGCAATCCGGATCTGAATCAGCTCATCAGCGAAACCATCGGCGATAAATGGGTCACCCAACTGACCGAGCTCAAAAAACTGGAGCGTTATGCCCATGACGCCACATTTCAGCAGAAATGGCACGCTGCCAAACGCGCTAACAAAGAACGGCTGGCGGCACTGGTCAAGCAGAGTTGCGACGTCGAGTTCAACCCGGATGCGATGTTTGATATTCAGGTCAAGCGGATTCATGAATACAAACGCCAGCTTTTGAATGTGCTACATGTGATCCATCTTTACGACCGTATTAAGCGCGGTGATACCGAAGGTCTGACCAAGCGCTGTGTGCTGTTTGGTGGGAAGGCGGCGCCGGGCTATGTGATGGCCAAGCAAATCGTTAAACTGATTAACAATGTCGCCAGCATCGTCAACAACGATGAAGAAGTCGGTGACTGGCTGAAAGTCGTCTTCCTGCCCAATTATCAGGTCTCGGCCATGGAAGTTATCTGCCCTGCTGCTGATTTATCTGAACAGATCTCCACTGCCGGTAAGGAAGCATCAGGTACCGGCAATATGAAGTTTATGATGAACGGTGCCGTCACGATTGGTACGCTGGATGGTGCCAATATTGAAATTCGTGATGAAGCGGGTGAAGACAACTTTTTCCTGTTCGGCCTGACTGAGTCTGAGGTGGATGAAGCCAGAAATGATTACAATCCCCGCTTTATTATCGATAACGATGCCGATCTGCGGCGGGTTGTGGACTTGCTGGAGTCAGGTCACTTCAACCAGTTTGAACCAGGCGGCTTTGATGAGGTCATTTCGGCCTTTACCAGCCCGCATGATCCGTGGATGACCGTGGCTGACTTCCGCAGTTATGTGGACGCACAACAACGAGCATCAGAGGCTTATGAAGACAAACAGCGCTGGTTGGCAATGAGCATTATCAATAGTGCCAACAGCGGTAAATTCTCCACTGACAGAACCATGGAAGAATACAACAACGAGATCTGGCGACTGGAGAAAATCAATCCCCAGTATTAACAACAGCTGCCGGGCGTCGCCCCGGCATAGCCCATCTTTTGATGCAGAACGGTGTCAAAATACGTATAATCTGCCGCTCTGATTGATGTTCATCAATATGCGCCCGTAGCTCAGCTGGATAGAGTATCGGTTTCCGAAGCCGAGGGTCACAGGTTCAAGTCCTGTCGGGCGCGCCATTTTTTTCCGCTCAAAAAAAACCGCCACGGGAAGACCCGCAGCGGTATAGAGGAAAACCAATAAAGCTATATCAGTTACCCCCAGCATAGTCTCGCGCGCTTTTTATCACTATAGGATAAATTCCTTTTTTGCCGTCAGCGCGGCTTAACTCTACACTTCGGCTATGAAATCATTAACCTTACTGCGACTGCCCTGCCTGCTGTTCCTGTCCGCACTGACAACGACAGCACTGACTGATAAACCTCACTGGCAAAAACCCGGCTATATCTCAAGCAGTTTTATTGATATCACGCTTAACCGCGAACATGGCGGTGACCGCGGCACGCTCAATAAGTGGTCGAGCCCGATCCGCTATCACATTGATGATCGCACTGCTGACAAGGCATTACATCAACGTATGGTTTCGCAACATTTGCAGCATTTATCGACTATCACGGGACTGAACATCGAGCTTGCAAAAACACAACAAATATCTAATCTGCAGATTATTTTCGGCTCGGAACAGGATTTGGATCAGGCTCTGTTGGAGGACCTTGGCCTCAGCAATAAAGAATTTCGTCAACAAATCATTCACGACAGTGTCTGTCTCGCCCGGGTCAAGGCATCACCCCGAGGCGAAATTCAAGCCGCCAGTGTGCTGATTCCGGTGGATCGGGCCCGTGCTCATGGCAAACTGATGAGCTGTGTTGTGGAAGAGTTGACTCAGGTGCTGGGCCTGGTGAATGACTCAAGCAGCGTTTACCCGTCAATATTCAATGATCGCTCATTCAATGACTTTTTGAGTGGACTGGACTATATCTTGCTGAAACTACTCTATGAGCCGGCTATAAAAGCTGGCATGGATCAGACTGAGCTCCAACAGCAGATCGAATTAATTCTGTCCCGCCCGGCTTTTCAATCACTCATTGGTTCAGCCGAACAAGCGGTACAACAGGGTAGCCTTGAAAACTGGCTTAACTGACAGATAAAAAAAGGGCCCCGCAAGCAGGGCCCTTCTCATAAGTGAACTTGCTGTTTACTTATTATTGATTAACATCAAACTCCACACGACGGTTGAGTGCACGACCGGCGTCGGTGCTGTTGTCAGCAATCGGAGCAACTTCACCCAGACCCACTGGTTTCAGGTAACGACCGTCGATACCACGTGAGGTCAGGTAGTCAACCACTGACTGCGCGCGACGTTGTGACAGGTCCTGGTTATAAGCTTCAGTACCGATGCTGTCAGTGTGACCTTCAACGCGTACTTCAACGATTTGGTCAGTTTCTTTCAGCAGGGTTACCGCTTCTTCCAGTGTGTCTTTTGCTGCAGGAGTCAGCGTCGCTTTATCAAACTCGAAGTGAACGTCTGTCAGGGTCAGCAGGTTTTCACCTGGCAGTGGACAGCCGTCCTGATCAACGATGACACCTTCAGGAGTACCAGGGCACAAATCGAGATAATCAGCGACTGCGTCGTTATCAGAGTCCAGCGGACAACCAACACGGTCAACAGTCACACCTTCAGGGGTGTTACGGCACAGGTCGATACCGTCATACACACCATCACCATCGGTGTCATAGGCACAGCCATTTTGATCCAGCAACGCACCCGGTGGTGGTTCAACGGCACAGACAGGCTCTTCAACCATTGGCTCTTTAGCCTCAGCCTCCTGAGGGCAGAGCAACAGCCCCAGCATACCGCCTACTGCGGCACCACCGGCGACACCTGAACCACCATCAACAGCAGCAGTTGCAGCACCACCGACAAGCGCACCACCAGCGGCACACATGAAGTTTTTGCCGGCATCTCGTTTGGCGGGGCCTGAACAACCAGCTAATAAAGCTGCCATGAACAGGGCAGCAAAAAATTTTCCTGATAGTCTCATTTTGCCTTCCTTATTATTTATTGATTGAAAAAATGAAATCGATATCGCCATACAGTTGTGCACGACTGATATCTTCTGTTGTAGTTTGACTACATAGTAGCCCCAATTTCAAGTAACGTCTAATTAATTTCTCGAATTTCGCTTTTTAATGTCGCAAAAAAGCGACAAGCTACATTCTGCCGATAATACCTGAATCTTCTGCCTCAAGAGACAATCCCTGAATCGATTCATCTTCCGGCAATTCGCCTGCTTCCGCGCCCAGTTTGATCATGAGCCGGACCTCATTGGCAGAGTCTGCATTCTTGAGGGCTTCCTCATATGAAATCTCGCCGGCTTTGTAGAGATCGTAAACAGCCTGATCAAAAGTCTGCATGCCCAACTCCCGCGACCGCTTCATGACGTCCTTGATTTCAGAGACTTTGCCTTTTTCGATCAGGTCACCGATTAGGGGAGTATTGAGCAACACTTCGACCGCGACTGTCCTGCCGCTGCCGTCTTTTTTAGGTATCAGGCGCTGCGCGACCACGGCTTTCAGGTTCAGTGACATATCCAGAAACAGCTGTCTGTGCCTTTCCTCGGGGAAGAAGTTGATAATCCGGTCCATCGCCTGGTTGGCATTGTTGGCGTGCAATGTCGACAGACACAGATGACCGGTCTCAGCAAAGGCGATACCGTAATCCATCGTGTCGCGTGCGCGGATTTCACCGATCATGATGACATCCGGCGCCTGTCTTAAAGAGTTTTTCAGTGCGATTTCATAAGAGTCGGTATCAATCCCAACTTCACGCTGAGTGACAACACATCCGGCATGCTTATGATCAAATTCGATCGGGTCCTCGATGCTGAGGATATGACCGGTACTATTCTGATTACGATAACCAATCATCGCTGCCAGGGTGGTCGACTTACCACTGCCGGTGGCACCGACAAAAATGACCAGCCCGCGCTTGGTCATAGCCAGTTCTTTAATAATTTCCGGCACATGCAGTTCTTCAATGCTCGGAATTTCGTCCTTGATGCGGCGCAGCACCATGGCTACCCGGTTACGCTGAAACAGCGCACTGACACGGAAACGGCCGGCTCCTTTGGTTTCCAGCGCGTAGTTACATTCCTTGTCACGTTCAAAGATTTTCTTCTGCTCGTCAGACATCGTGCTCAGCACCAGATCCCTGGCCTCATCATCCGATAATGTTTCCTGAGAGAGAGTGGCCATTCGACCACTGACCTTGAGTGTTACCGGCCGTCCGGCGGTAACAAAGATATCAGAGGCGTCGTGTTTGACGGCCGCTTTCAAAATAGTGACGATTTCCATCATCAAACTCCTAACGGAACAGGTCTTTGTTAACAGCGCGCGGCAGGGCTTCCTGCTTGGTTACCTGCTGTCGACGAACCAGATCCTGCAGACATTGATCCAGGGTCTGCATACCCAGTGCACCGCCGGTCTGAATGGCTGAATACATCTGCGGTACCTTATCTTCACGGATCAGATTACGGATAGCCGGTGTGCCAATCATGATTTCGTGCGCCGCAATACGACCGCCACCGACTTTTTTCATCAGCGTCTGGGAAATAACAGCCCTTAATGACTCTGACAACATAGAACGCACCATATCTTTTTCCGCTGCCGGAAAGACGTCAATAATCCGGTCGATGGTTTTGGCTGCAGACGAGGTATGGAGAGTACCGAACACCAGGTGACCGGTTTCCGCCGCAGTCAGAGCCAGCCGGATAGTTTCCAGATCCCGCAACTCACCCACAAGAATGATGTCAGGATCTTCACGCAGCGCACTGCGCAGGGCTTCACTAAAACCCAGTGTATCGCGGTGCACTTCACGCTGATTAACCAGACATTTCTTACTCTGATGCACAAACTCAATCGGATCTTCGATAGTGAGAATATGCTCGTTATCTTTTTCATTACGGTAATCAACCATGGCCGCCAGGGTGGTTGATTTACCGGAACCGGTCGGTCCGGTGACCAGCACGATACCACGGCGATTATCCGATATGGTTTTGAAGATTTCCGGTGCATTCAGATCTTCCAGCGTTAACACCTCGGAAGGGATGGTCCTGAATACGCCGGCCGCGCCCCGGTTCTGGTTAAAGGCATTAACCCGGAAGCGGGCCATATTGGGGACTTCAAAAGAAAAGTCTGCTTCCAGAAACTCTTCAAAATCCTTTCGCTGTTTATCATTCATGATGTCGTACATCATGGCGTGGACTTCTTTATGATCCATTGGCGGCAAATTGATTCGCTTCACATCGCCATCGACGCGGATCATTGGTGGTTCGCCAGCAGAGATATGTAAATCGGACGCTTTGTTCTTAACGCTGAAGGCGAGCAATTCGGTGATATCCATCCACGTTCCTTTGACTGATTGGTGTAATCTATGCGCTTTAATAACTAAGCAATTGAATATAAAGTAGCGCGCTGACTTCGGGCTTGCAAGATGACTGAGATAAAAAAGCGTTTCCACGCTATTGAACAAGATATCAGGCTGGCAGAACAACAATCCGGACGGACTCCCGGCTCGGTGAAATTACTGGCTGTGAGCAAAACCTGGCCAGCTGAAAAACTGAGACTGATGGCCGAAGAAGGTCAGCCGCGTTTCGGTGAAAATTACCTGCAGGAAGCGCTGGAAAAAATCGCTGCGCTCGACGATCTCGATTTGGAGTGGCACTTTATCGGCCCGATTCAATCCAATAAAACCCGAGATATCGCGGCTCATTTTGACTGGGCCCAGAGTGTTGATCGCCTCAAAATCGCGCGTCGGCTGAATGAGCAGCGGCCGGATAATCTCCCACCGCTAAATCTGTGTATCCAGGTCAATATTGATGAGGAAGAGACTAAATCGGGCGTGACTCCCGACCAGGTGATGCCACTTGCGGAGGCCATCTCTGAACTGGATAAACTCAAACTGCGCGGATTGATGGTCATCCCTGCCAAACATAGCGATGAATCGACACAGCGGGCAAGTTTCCGGCGAGCACAGCAGCTGTTCAGCCTACTCCAGGATCATTTCGAAGATATCGATACCCTGTCTATGGGCATGACCGGTGATTTAAATGCGGCCATAGCCGAAGGCAGCACCATGGTCAGAATCGGCACCGCCCTGTTTGGTCAACGTGATACCCGTCCGGCACAATAAGCTTTACACTGGTGACCAAGGCAAATTAAACAAGAAAGGGGTTTAAATGAAAGACTGTACGCTAGCATTTATCGGCGGCGGTAATATGGCCCGCAGCCTCATCGGCGGTCTGGTTAATAATGGCTTTGCGGCGCAATCAATTCATGTCGCCGACCCCAGCGCCGAGAGTCTGGATCAATTATCTGCACGTTTCCCGGTGCAGACTTTCACTGAAAATACGGCAGCTATCGCCAATGCAGACGTTGTCATCCTCGCGGTTAAGCCGCAGCAACTACAGCAGGTCTGCCGTGAACTCGCCCCAAACTGGCAGCACAATAAGCTGTTAATTTCCATCGCAGCCGGTATCCGGCTTGACGATATCAGTCGGTGGATCGGTCAGAGTGAAGCAGCTGTGGTTCGTGCCATGCCTAATACCCCGTCTCTGGTTCGTGCCGGTGCCACTGCACTATGTGCCAATGATCATGTCAGTAACGCCCAGCACGAGCTGGCAGAATCGATTCTGCGCGCTGTCGGTCTGGCTCTTTGGGTCAAAGACGAACAGCAGATGGACGCGGTCACCGCTTTATCCGGCAGTGGGCCAGCTTATTTTTTCCTGGTCATGGAAGCCATGCAGACAGCCGGCATGGATTTAGGCCTGCCTGAGGAAACCGCCCGCCTGCTGGCGTTGGAAACGGCGCTGGGCGCGGCTAAAATGGCACTGGAAAGTGATGAGTCTGCCTGTGTGCTGCGGCAGCGGGTGACCTCGCCAGGAGGCACCACCGAGCGCGCACTGAATGTGTTCGAAGAGGAAGATTTACGCGGTACCTTCAAGAAAGCACTGAGTGCGGCCGCATCACGTGCCGCAGAACTTGCTGATCAACTGGGACAGGACTATGACTAACGGTTACTTTGCCAATCCGCTGATTTTTATTGTTGAAACACTGTTTTATCTCTACATGGTCGTGGTGGCGCTGCGACTGGTGATGCAATGGGCCAACTGGGAATATCACAATCCGCTGGTACAGTTCATCATCAAAGCCACTCAGGCACCCGTGAAATTCCTGCGCCAGTTTCTGCCTGCCATGGGCAGCTGGGATACGGCCACCATTGTCCTGCTGATTGCCGTGACCTTACTCAAGCTGGTCATCGTTGGCCTGATTGCCGGTGCTTTGCCATCAGGTCTGCTATGGCTGAGCTTGATTGCTGCAGAGATTTTTTCTCTGTTTATCAGTATTTTTACAGTCAGTATCATTATTGAAGTGATCCTCAGCTGGGTTGCCCCGCCTGGCAGTTATAACCCGGTAGCACCACTGGTTCAGCGCATGAATGCCCCGTTACTGCGACCGGTACGAAGACTGCTTCCGCCACTGGGCGGCGTCGATTTATCCCCCTTGTTTGTGATACTGGGTCTGCAGGTACTGTCGATGCTGGTCATGCCCTTACTGACCGGTCGTATTTGATGGTCATTATTGCGCTCAGCGCCCAGTCTGATTAGACTTATCGCTTTTTTTACAGGAATCAACCATTTATGCCGGAATCGATACCAGCCGACTCCGTTGGTTTGGTAAGCCCCACCACACTGCATATCGACTCACCGTTGAAACTGGATTGTGGTCGTACCTTGCCCAGCTATGATCTGGTCTACGAAACCTATGGTGAGCTCAATGCTGATCACAGCAATGCTGTGCTCATTTGCCATGCCTTGTCCGGTGATCATCATGCTGCCGGCTATAACTCAATGGACGACCGTAAACCTGGCTGGTGGGACACAGCGATCGGCCCCGGCAAAGCGATTGATACCAACCGTTTTTTTGTGGTCTGCCCCAATAACCTCGGCGGCTGCAAAGGCTCAACAGGCCCTAATACCATCAATCCTGAAACCGGTGAATGCTACGGACCGGATTTCCCTATCGTGACCGTACCGGACTGGGTGCGCAGCCAGGCTGTACTGGCCGACAAGCTGGGTATCGGGCAGTGGGCGGCCGTCATCGGTGGCAGTCTCGGCGGCATGCAGGCGCTGCAATGGGCCATCAGCCTGCCGGAGCGAATTAAGCATACGGTGATCATTGCGGCAGCGCCCAAGTTGTCAGCACAGAATATCGCCTTTAATGAAGTAGCCCGGACCGCGATTAAGTCCGACCCGGATTTTCACGACGGCGATTACATGCGGTTTAATACGCTGCCGCGGCAGGGACTGGGACTGGCGCGCATGCTGGGGCATATTACCTATCTTTCCGATGAAGCCATGGGGCAGAAATTCGGTCGTGAACTGCGCAGTGGTGCCATTCAGTACGGCTACGATGTTGAATTCCAGATTGAGAGTTACCTGCGTTACCAGAGCACCAGCTTTGTCGAGCGCTTTGATGCCAATACCTATCTGCTGATGACAAAAGCGCTGGACTATTTTGACCCGGCCAAAGAGTTTGATGACGATTTGACCCGAACCGTGGCCAATATCGAAGCCAAATCCCTGGTCATATCGTTTACCAGCGACTGGCGCTTCTCACCGGTCCGCTCCAGAGAAATCGTCAATGCCCTGCTGGCAGCGGGCAAACCGGTCACCTATGCCGAAATTGAAGCACATCAGGGCCATGATGCTTTCCTGATGCCGATTCCACGCTATCTCGATATTTTCGGTACCTATATGCAGCAAATCGCAGCGGAGGTGGCAGCATGAGTTTGCGAGTCGATCAGCAGATTATCAGTGACTGGATACCGGACGGTGCCAAAATACTGGATCTGGGCTGTGGTAACGGTGCCCTGCTCAATCATCTGCAGCAACGCAATATTACCGGCTACGGTCTTGAAATCGATAACAGCAAGTTTGCAGACTGCATCCGCGCCGGTATCAACGTGCTGCAGGCCGACCTCGATGAAGGCTTGTCCCAGTTCGCCGATCAAAGCTTTGATTTTGTCATCCTGTCGCAGACACTACAGGCCATCAAAAGACCGGACTTCCTGCTCAGAGAGATTGTCCGGGTGGGTAAGAAAGGCATTATCGGTTTTCCTAACTTCGGTCACTGGCAGTGCCGCATGCAACTGGCACTGGGCGGCCGAATGCCGGTCTCCAAAGCACTGCCTAATGCCTGGTATGAAACCCCCAATATTCATCTGTGTACGATCCAGGATTTTGAACAGCTCTGCAGCATGAATAATCTGACTGTGCTCAATCACAGTATTGTCAATCACGAACATAAAGACAGCCTCGGTATCCGGCTCTTGCCCAACCTGTTCGGGCAGATTGCGGTTTATCTGGTGCAACAACAAAACGACTAATGAAAGACTATCAACGCGAATTTATTGAGTTTGCCCTGCAGACCGGGGTACTGAAGTTTGGCTCATTTACATTAAAATCGGGCCGTCAAAGCCCTTACTTCTTTAATAGTGGCCTGTTCAACAGCGGTGCCTGTCTGGCTCGTCTGGGTCGCTTCTATGCCAGAACCATTGCCGAGTCCGGACTCGAGTTTGATGTGTTGTTTGGTCCCGCCTACAAGGGTATCCCTCTCGCGTCGACCACTGTAGTGGCGCTGGCTGATCAGCATGATCGTGATATGCCCTATGTGTTTAACCGCAAGGAAGTGAAGGATCATGGCGAAGGCGGGCAACTTGTCGGTGCCGAACTCAAAGGCAAAGTGCTGATTATCGACGATGTGATTTCGGCCGGTACTTCAGTGCGCGAATCGGTCGATATTATTCGCGCTGCCGGTGCCGAGCCGGCCGGTGTCGTCATTGCACTGGATCGTCAGGAGCGTGGCCAGGGAGATTTGTCAGCAATACAGGAAGTGCAGGCCGAGCACAATATTCCGGTGCTCAATATTATCTCGCTTAATGATCTGCTGGGTTACCTGCAGGACAGTCCCGAGTTGGGTGAGCACCTGCCGGCCGTCAAAGCTTATCGTGACCAGTATGGGGTTTAACCCAGTATCAGTTTGACCGATACCAGTAGCGTAATCACCTCAAAAGCCCGCTTTATCCAGCGATTACCGTGCTTGATGGCTAAATGAGAGCCCAGGTAACCGCCCAGTAACGAGCCCAGCAACAGTGCAGGCAACCAGTCCCATCGGATATCGCCGAGGATGCCCAGCGTTACAGCACCGGCGCCATTCCAGAACAAGCCGACCAGAATCAACGTGTAGGCCACCGCGCGCTGATAGTCCATGCCAAACCACATCACCAACCAGATAGTGACAAACAGGCCCGTTCCCGAGGTTAAGGAGCCGTTCAGAAAACCGAGGAAAAATAACATCAGTCCGCCCAGTAACAGACCACTACGATCTCTGTGACCGGGAGCATAATTCTGGCCGAGATCGGTTTTCAGCATCGAATACAAGCCAAGCCCACCCGTCAGCAGACCCAACGCGATTTCAGCCCAGCGGTCCGGCACCTGCAGAATCAAACTACCGCCCAGCACTACGCCGGGCAGACCGCTGATGAGCATCAGCAAGACAAACTGCCGTTCCAGATGACTGGTACGCAGATATCGCAGCACAGCGCCGAGTCCCAATGCCACACTGGCGACCTTATGAGTCGCCAAAGCCACCCCAAAGCTCAGTCCCAGAAAAATCAGCACCGGAAATTGCAATAGTCCGGCCCCTCCGCCACTGAAGGCAGAAAAGGTATTGGCTACCAATGACACCAGAAACAGGATAAATTGCTCAATCAGGTTCAACTTTCAGCAGACTCGCTTTAGAATGAAGGCCATGATGATACGTAAATTCCTTTGTCTCAGCATCTCTGTCCTTGTGTTTTACGCTTTCAGCGTTCAGGCAGGTCAGCTCTATCGCTTTCCCGACGAAAACGGCGTCATGACGCTTAGCCGCAGCCTGCCACCGGAAGCGGCGCAGAAGGGCTATGACATCATTGATGACAAGACCATGCGTCTGATAGAACGGGTAGCGCCGGCACCAACAGAAGATGAGATAGAAGCATTAAAGGCAGAGCAGGCCCGTGAAGCGGAACGCCAGCACCAGCAAGCACTCGAAGCAAAGCAAGCGGAGAAAGCCCGACAGAAACAGTATCAGTATGATCGTACCCTGCTTCTGACTTATCCCACCGAAGCTGACCTGCTGGCAGCTCGTGACAGAGATATTGGTTATCGCCAGGAACAGATAGACTTGCTGTCAGAAAAACTGCCCAAATTACAGCAACGCCTGGAAACAGTTCAAAAAGAAGCGGCTGAGCGCGAACTGAGTGGCGGCAAGATTACCCCTAATATGCAAAAAAGACTGGATGCCGCGCAGGAAGAAATCCGTGTGCGCAAGCAGGCCGTGAAAAAGTATCAGGCGGAAATAGAGGAATTAACCGTCCAGTACCAGCAGGATCTGGAGCGCTTGAGACAACTTCGGCGCAGTCAGCCCCGGCAGGACTAAACCAGCGTATCAATCACTGACAGCAGGTGCTGGTTCTCGCTCGCTGTGCCGATGGTGATTCGCAAAAACTGGTCAATCCGGCGCTTGCTGAAGTGACGGACAATGATACCTTCTTTACGCAAGCCGGCAGCCAGATCAGCGGCATCATGCTCAGGGTGTCGGGCAAACACAAAATTGGCTGCTGAAGGCAGTACCTCGAAGCCCAGTTCCTGCAGTCCCAGAGTGACTTTGTCACGACTCTGGATTACCTTGTCACAGGTCTCTTTGAAGTAGGTGCGGTCACGGAATGCAGCGACGCCCGCGACTTCAGCCAGGCTGTCTACTGGGTAGGAGTTAAAGCTATCCTTAACCCGAACCAATGCTTCAATCAGATCGGCATGACCGACCGCAAAACCAAACCGCATACCGGCCAGTGGCCGTAATTTTGACAAAGTCTGAGTGACCAGCAGGTTAGGATATTGTTGCAACAGTGGAATCGCCGTCTCCCCACCAAAATCGATATAGGCTTCATCCACCACGACAACCGAGTCCTGATTGTTCTGTAGCAGCCGCTCAATCTCTGCCACACTTAACAGACAACCGGTGGGCGCGTTGGGATTGGGAAAAATAATACCGCCGTTATCACGCAGGTAATCATCGATGTGAATCTGAAAATCCGCGGTCAGTGGAATGGTCTGATAATCGATCTTATAAAGCTGGCAATAGACCGGATAAAAGCTATAAGTGATATCCGGAAACAGTAAGGGTGGTTCATGCTGAAACAAGGCATGAAAAATATGGCCCAGCACCTCATCAGAACCATTACCGATAAATACATTGGCCGTATTGACCTTGTAATAGTCAGCAATCGTTTGCTTCAGCTCACGCGAAGTCGGATCGGGATAGAGACGCAAACGATCACTGACGCTCAGTTGAATCGCCTCTAATACCTTTGGTGAGGGTCCATAGGGATTCTCATTGGTATTCAGCTTGACCAGATTGGCCATCTTCGGCTGTTCACCCGGGACATAGGGCTGCAGATTGTGAACAAAGGCGCTCCAGTAGCGACTCATGTTTAATCCTTCAGACGATATTCAGCACTGCGCGCATGTGCGGTCAGGCTCTCGCCACGAGCCAGTACCGAGGCGACTTTACCCAGACTCTGTGCGGCAGCTTCCGAAACCTGAATCAGGCTCGAACGCTTCTGAAAGTCATAAACACCCAGTGGCGAACTGAAACGCGCGGTCCGTGAGGTCGGCAACACATGGTTGGGGCCTGCGCAGTAGTCACCCAAAGCTTCAGGCGTATAGCGACCCAGGAAAATCGCACCGGCATGGCGGATTTTCTTGGCCATTTCCATCGGTTCGTCTACCGATAACTCCAGATGTTCGGGAGCAATGAAATTAGCCACTTCTATGGCTTTATCCATACCATCGACATGAATCAGCGCGGCTCGATTCTGCAGTGAAGTGGTAATAATATCTTTGCGTTCCATGGTGGGCAGCAGACGTTCAATCGCCTCTTTGACCTCCACCAGGAAATCAGCATCCGGCGAAATCAGAATCGATTGCGCATCTTCATCATGTTCAGCCTGGGAGAACAGGTCCATCGCGATCCAGTCGGGATCAGTCTTGCCATCACAAATCACCAGAATTTCTGATGGACCGGCAATCATATCGATACCGACCGTGCCAAACACCATGCCCTTGGCCGTGGCGACAAAAATATTGCCCGGGCCGACGATCTTGTCGACCTGAGGAATGGTCTCAGTGCCGTAAGCCAGGGCCGCTACCGCTTGCGCGCCACCAATGGCAAAAATGCGATCGACACCGGCGACAGCGGCGGCGGCCAGTACCAATTCATTCACTTCATCATCCGGTGTCGGTACCACCATAATGAGTTCGCTTACACCAGCTACTTTCGCCGGAATCGCGTTCATCAATACGGAAGACGGATAGGCAGCCTTACCGCCGGGAACATAAAGACCAGCGCGGTCCAATGGGGTAACCTGTTGTCCCAGTACGGTACCGTCAGCTTCGGTATAGCTCCACGATGCCTGCTTCTGGTGCTCATGATATTGTCTGACTCTATCCGCTGCAGCTTCCAACGCGTCGCGCTGCGCCTGAGGAATGTTTTCCAGCGCTGCCTTGGCACGGTCCAGAGAGATTTCCAGATCAGCCATAGCCTGAGCTTTCACCCTGTCAAAACGGCGGCTGTATTCAATCACTGCCGAATCACCATTTTGCTTAACCGCTGCCAGAATTTCCCTGACAATCGTTGTCACTTTGTCATCAGATACGCCTTCCCAGGCCAGCAGGGTTTCCAACTGTGGCCAGAAATCAGCCTGTGAAGCATCCAACTGTTTTATATCAACCATTATTCTGTTCTCTAACTGCATTGCGGATTTGTTCGATAAAAGTCTGTATCCGCTTGTGCTTCATTTTCATCGACGCTTTATTGACCACCAAACGCGAGCTGATATCCGCGATATGCTCCATCGGTACCAAACCATTGGCACGCAGGGTGTTACCGGTATCAACCACATCGACAATCCGGTCGGCAAGACCGACCAGTGGCGCCAGCTCCATCGATCCGTAAAGTTTGATAATCTCCACCTGCTCACCTTTTTCGGCATAGAAACGGCGGGTACTTTCGACAAACTTGGTGGCGACTTTCAGTCGGCCATTGGAAACCGGCACATCCGGTTTACCGGCGGTCATCAACTTGCAACAGGCGATTTTCAAATCCACCGGTTCGTAAAGCTCGGCATGCGGATGTTCCATCAACACATCTTTACCGGCGACACCGATGTCTGCCCCGCCATACTCGACATAGGTCGGCACATCAGAAGCGCGCACGATGATAAGGTTCACATCAGGCTGGTTGGTTGCCAGAATCAGTTTACGGCTGGTTTCCGGATCATCCAGCGGCTCGATACCGGCTGCCTTGAGCAGGGGGAGTGTTTCCTTAAAAATACGTCCCTTGGACAGCGCCAGCGTCAAAGTATCAGACACTAGACGGCCCTCCTGACGGCGCTGGGAATACGACGAATACGGGCGCCCAGCTGTTGCAGTTTCTCTTCAATACACTCATAACCACGATCGATATGATAAATGCGCTCAACCTCGGTATCGCCTTTTGCCACCAGCGCTGCCAGTACCAGACTGGCTGAGGCCCTGAGGTCAGTTGCCATCACCGGGGCTGCAGTCAGATAATCTCTGCCTTTGCAGACCACGGTATTACCTTCAATTTGCAGATCAGCCCCCATGCGCTGCATTTCCTGCACATGCATAAAACGATTCTCGAAGACGGTTTCAACGATGGTCGCCTGGCCTTCAGCAATACTGTTCAGCGCCGTGAACTGCGCCTGCATATCGGTCGGGAATGCCGGATAAGGTGCGGTACGGATATTAACGGCTTTGGGTCGATTGCCTTTCATGTCGAGTGAAATCCAATCATCACCGACATCGATATGGGCACCAGCCTCTTCCAGTTTAAGCAGTACGGCTTCCAATTGGTTGGCATCGGTATCTTTCAGCTTCACCCGACCGCGGGTTATCGCCGCAGCAACCAGATAAGTCCCGGTTTCAATCCTGTCGGGCAGGATTTTGTATTCGGCCCCATTGAGGGATTTAACCCCTTCGATGATGAGTGTGGCTGTGCCAATACCGCTTATTTTGGCACCCATCTTGTTTAGATAATGCGCCAAATCAACAACTTCTGGCTCACGCGCCGCATTTTCTATTGTGGTAGTGCCTTTGGCCAGTGTTGCTGCCATCATCAGATTCTCGGTGCCGGTCACGGTCACCTGATCCATGAAGATATGGGCACCTTTCAGCCCCTTGCCACTGGTTGCACGGATATAGCCGTTTTCCACCCGGATATCGGCGCCCATCTGTTCCAGTCCGCGAAGATGTAAATCTACAGGCCGTGAACCGATAGCACAGCCACCGGGCAGCGAAACGTCGGCTTTACCGTATCTGGCGAGTAATGGACCCAACACCAGAATCGAGGCCCGCATGGTTTTAACCAGATCGTAGGCAGCTTCGGTATCCGTCAGCGTACTGGGATCGATAACCACACCGGATCGTTCATCAACCGTCAGCGTCACCCCCATCCGGCCCAGCAGTTCCAGCGTCGTTGTAATATCGTGCAGATGCGGGACATTACCGATGCGCACCGGAGAGTCGGCCAGGAGTGCGCCCATCAGAATCGGCAAAGCGGCGTTTTTGGCACCGGAGATACGAATTTCGCCGTCAAGCGCGACGCCACCGTTGATGATCAATTTATCCATGTCTAGGTTTCAGGCTCGCGTTGGCTTAACGGGGGGCAGAGGTTTTGAGACCCAGCGCGTGCAATTCACCACTGGTGAAACGGTCTCCCAAAGTCGCTTTGACCATTTTGTGCTGTTCAATCAAACTTTTACCAACAAAGGAAGCACTCACAACCACGGCATCGAAATGCTGACCGTCGTCCCCTTTGACTTCAACATCGGCATCAGGCAGGCCTGCTTCAATCAGGGCTTTAATCTCGGAAGCTTTCATATCAAATTATCAACTAGATTGAGTTATTTAAGAGGTAAAATTTCGTCCAGACCACTGGCCTTGGCAATCGCCAGCATCTGCGCAGGTATGTGCTGAAACTGGATAGGCTTATTACCTTCTCTGGCCTGCCGCATCCAGGACATCAGCAAAGCCAGAGCCGCACTGTCAGCACGGGTCACGTTGGCAAGGTCGATGTCCAGCTTGGCAGCATTGCCAAACAGATCCGTCGACTCTGACAGCACGGCTTTTGCGGTTGCCAGTGTCAGTTCACCGCGGATGTTATAGGTCTGACTGTCAGCGTCAAATGTGATGCTGAATAAATCGCTCATGCTTTGACTTTCTGGTTACGCTCAGCCAGATCCTCTATCAGCTTGTCCATGCCACCACTACGGATTTCATTGGCAAAGCTGGAGCGATAGTTGGTGACCAGGCTGATGCCGTCAATCTTGACGTCATACACTTTCCAGTCATCTTGTTTGTTCTGGTACAGGGATAAAGACATACCAATAGACGGTCCGCCTTTCTGAACCACTTCCATCGGTACAGTCACCCGCTTACGACTCAGATCATCACGAAACGGCAACATGTTGATTACTTCATCGGTATATTCCAGCATCGCTGTTGAATAGGTTCTGATCAGCAGCAGACGGAATTCCTCAACAAAACGGTCTCGCTGCTCGGCATTAGCTGAGCGCCAGTTTTTACCCAATGCCAGTTTTGACATTTTTTCAAAGTCAAAATGCGGCATCAGAATCGCTTCCACCAGTTCGTAGATTTTCTCTGGGTTTTCCTGAAGCTCGGCTTCGTTATCTTTCAATGCTTTGAGCATGTCATCAGAGGCTTTTTTCACTAAAGCCTGAGGCTCGGACATGGCTTCTGCTGACGCTTTCAGAGGACTGAAAGCCAGCATCAGAGCCGACAGCATCAGCATCGAATGCATTAAAAATTTATTCAGCATGGTCATTATTCATCACCTTCCGCTTTACTGTAGAGGAATTGTCCGATTACCTGCTCAAGCACCAGCGCTGGCTGAGTCAGGTCTATGACATCCCCTTGTTGTAAAAATTCTTCTTCCGCACCGGCGACCAGACCGATGTATTGCTCTCCCAACAGGCCGGCGGTGTAGATGCTGGCTGAAGTGTCGAGCGGAATCGTATCGAACTGAGAGTACATATTGATAGTCACTTCGGCATTATAGGTTGTAGGATCAAGACTGATCGCTGCAACCCGACCGACTCGCACGCCAGCCATGGTCACCGGAGCACGAACTTTAAGGCCGCCTATATTTTCAAATTCCGCAGTCACCTGGTAACCGGCGTCATCGGTGAAGTCACCCAGATTGCTGACTTTCATGGCGAGCATGAACAGGGCAGCAATACCCACGGCAACAAACATCCCGACAATAATTTCGGTACTCTTATTCTGCATCATTTTTATTCATCTCCAAACATCAACGCAGTCAGCACAAAGTCCAGCCCCAGAATCGCAAACGCAGAGTGCACTACGGTGCGCGTTGTTGCTCTTCCGACCCCTTCCGAAGTCGGCGCGGCATCATGCCCTTCAAACAAAGCGATCCAGGTTACAACAAACCCGAACACCACACTTTTGATGACCCCGTTAAGAATGTCATCGTAAAAATCTGTTTTGGCCTGCATCTGAGACCAGAAAGCACCATCGTCGACCCCCAGCAGACCGTGGCCTACCAGAAAGGCACCGATAATGCCTACCGCACTGAATACCGCCGCCAATAAAGGCATGGAGAGAAGACCGGCCAGGAAACGCGGCGCAATGACACGACGGACTGGATCAACTGCCATCATTTCCATCCCTGACAATTGCTCGGTACTTTTCATCAGGCCGATTTCTGCTGTCAGCGCTGAGCCGGCACGACCGGCAAACAGCAGGGCACTGACCACGGGGCCCAGTTCTCGAACCAATGACAGCGACACCAGTACACCGAGAGACTCCTCGGCACCGAAGTCCACCAGCGTATTATACCCCTGAAGACCCAGCACCATACCGACAAACAGACCGGAAACAAGAATAATCATCAGCGACAATACGCCGACAGAGTACATTTGCTGGATGACCAGAGAAAAACGCAGAAACAGGCCCGGCACACCGGCCAGGATGTGCATCAGAAATAGATGTCCACGACCCAGACGCTCAAACGTGCCCAGCCCCCAGCGGCCGAGACTGCGAATCAGGTTAATCATGCATATTCCTCTGGCTTGAGTAAGTCTTCTTCAAGATCCGGACCGGCATAGTGGAACGGCACCGGACCGTCGGGATAGCCATGCATAAACTGCTGGACCCACTGGGAGCCGGAGCGCCGCAGTTCTATCGGAGAGCCGTGCTCGATAATCTTGCCGCCTGACAACAGATAGATGTAATCCGCAATTTCAGCTGTCTCCGCGACATCATGTGATACAACGATGCTGGTTAAGCCCATCGCATCATTAATACGGTGGATCAGATTGACCAGTGTGCCCATTGAAATCGGATCCTGGCCGGTAAACGGCTCGTCATACATGATCATCATTGGTTCAAGCGTCACGGCACGCGCCAGTGCGACACGCCGCGCCATACCGCCGGACAATTCTGCCGGGTGCAGATTACGCGCGTTGCGTAGCCCCACCGCCTGCAGTTTCATCAGGACCAGATCGCGAATCATTGATTCGGGCAGGTCGGTATGTTCCCTGAGCGGGAAAGCGACATTGTCGTAAACAGTGAGGTCGGTCAGCAAGGCACCACTTTGAAACAGCATGCCCATCCGTTTACGCAGTTCGTATAGATCGGAGCGTGAGAGTTTGTGAACATTCTGACCGTCAACTTCGATCGTGCCTTTGTCAGGGCGTAGCTGGCCACCTATTAATTTCAACAGGGTGGTTTTGCCGGTACCGCTCGGGCCCATGATAGCCGTGACTTTGCCGCGTTCAATGTCGATGTTGACGCCTTCAAAGATGGCACGGTCACCACGATAAAAGTGCAAGTCCCTGATCTTTACCAGTGGCACGCGTTTCTCCAGCATTATAAGTCAAGAATGAAAGGTCGTTAATTTTGGTGAATAAGCCACACTAAGTCAAATTGGCTTATGGAAAAATGCAGGCTTATCGGCTAGAGTGTGTGCACCAGTTTTTGGTCTTAAGGGAATAATTCACATTGGCATCTGTTCAGATTCCGTTCAGACTTCATGTGCTAACTTCCTTTACGCATTCATAATAAATCGGAGAGATATGATGAAGAAGTTTTTACAATTCTTTGCGACTGCCATGATGGTCGTTCCTATGCTGGCTGTGGCCCACGGTCCGACTCGTCAACAGGTCAAAGAAACCGTATTCATTAACGCTGCCCCGGAAAAAGTCTGGGAAGTCGTCAGTGATTTCGGTGGTCTGCATAACTGGCACCCTGCCGTCGCCAGCACCGAGATGAAAGAAGACAATATCCGTGTTCTGACCCTGAAAGCGGAAGGCAACCCGACTATCACTGAAGAACTGGACAAAATCGACAACGAAAAAATGATGATGATTTACACCATTGAAGATATGAGTGTTATCAAAACCATTACTTACAACAGCAAAGACACGCCTTATTACACTTTGCCGGTGAATAACTACAAAGCCTGGTTGAGTGTTAAACCCAAAGACGGTGGTTCTGAAGTCACTTGGAAAGCGAAATTCTATCGCTCTTTCATGGACAACCCACCAGTACCGGAAGGTCAAAGTGACGATGATGCTGTGAAAGCGATTGAAGGTGTTGCTACAGCAGGTCTGAACAACCTGAAAGCCATTCTGGAAAAATAATGCTGTTCACGCTGATTCAGCAAACCATCAAGGCGACCCGTTTCCGGGTCGCCTTTTTTGTGGCTTTCAGCCTGACACTGACGGCTTGCTTTGATGCTGACAAGCAATATGCGCTGATTAGCAATCAACTGGCAGACAATGTCAGTGTGATTGATGTCAACGCCGGTGAAGTCATCAAGGAAATCAGCGTCGGTGATGCGCCTGCCGGGGTCGCTGTCAGCCCAGAAGGCAGCAGAGCCTTTATCAGCAATCCGGACAGCCGCACTGTCTCTGTCATTGACTTAAAGACGCTTGAAGAGCTGCATCAGATCGAAATCGGTGCCGGTCCCGTCGGCATTGTGGCAGACAGTCGTGGCGAACAGGTTTACGTTGCTGACTGGTACGACAACCATATCAGCGTGCTGGACCCTGAGTCCGGTGAAATCAGCCAGACCATCGCGGTCGGCCAATCCCCTGCTGGCATGGTGCTGGATGAAAGACAGCAGCGGCTTTATGTCGCTAATCGTGATGACAATGCCGTGGCCTTTGTTGATCTTACCAGCGGTCAGGTCGTTCGCAGTGTCAGTGTCGGCAAATCACCGTTCGGTATGGCGATAACACCCGACGGTCGCTTTATTTACAGCGTTAATGTGCAAAGCAGTAATGTCAGTGTGATTGATACTGAAACTGCCGAAGTGGTGACCACAATTCCGGTTGGGGAATGGCCTTACTGTGCTGTGGTCAGCCCTGATGGCAAAAAACTCTATGTTACCAACCAGGATGACAGCACGATATCGATCATCGATGTCGAAACGAATCAGGTCACCAATACGGTAGATGTCGAAGATACGCCGGAAGGTATCGACACTTCAGCTGACGGCAGCCTGATTTATGTCGCTAACTGGGGTAACGGGACTGTCTCGGTGATCGATGCCATCACTGAAAAAACGCTGGATACGATTAAGACTGCAAAAGGCAGTCGCGCCTTCGGTGAGTTTATAACGACTCTTGACTGAGACACCGGCTTCTATTGTAGTTGTGGATGACCACTCGGTCAGCCGTGCCCAGGCACTGGCTGATCGCCTGGGTCTCGTCCTGTCAGATCTTCAGCCAGATAAGAATCAACTGTGGCTGTCTCAAGATGGGCTCGCCTTCAAAGCACCGGCATTCAATAAACCGTTCTCTATCGATTTCAACAGCGGTAAATATGATCATCGTCGCAAGTTTGGTGGCGGCCGGGGTCAGCCTATTGCGCGTGCAGTTGGCCTCAAGCAGGGTCAGACACCCAGCATCATAGATGCCACTGCCGGTTTTGCCCGCGATGCCTTTGTGCTTGCCAGCCTGGGCTGTCAGGTCACGCTATTGGAACAGAATCTGGTGCTGAGTCTGTTAATTGAGGACGCGCTGCAACGCGCGGCTGCTGAGCCTGCGATTGCAGAGATTGCCGGTCGAATGCAGCTTTACCAGGGTAATGCGATTGGCTTACTGGCTGAGCCTGCTCTCAAGGCTGATGTGATCTACCTGGATCCGATGTATCCCGGCCGTGATAAATCCGCTCTGGTCAAAAAAGAAATGCAGTTGCTGCATCAGTTGGTTGGTGCGGATATGGACAGTGCAGAACTGCTCTCTGTGGCTCGCAGCAAAGCCCGCAAAAGGGTCGTGGTTAAACGTCCAAAGGGGGCCGAATTTGTTGGTGACCAGCAACCCGCTGCCAGTGTTCAGAGTAAAAATACCCGCTTTGATATTTACCCGACAGCCTGAATTCACTCAGCCTTTGTATTGTTTATCTAACTCCCTCAGGCGAGCCAGCTTTTCAGCAATTTTAATTTCCAGACCACGGTTGACCGGCTCATAGTAGCTGCGATCACGCATGGAATCGGGAAAGTACTGCTCTCCGGCAGCATAAGCATCGGGCTCATCATGGGCATAGCGGTATTCCTTACCGTAACCCAGTTCCTTCATCAGCTTGGTCGGTGCATTGCGAAGATGCACCGGAACCTCAGCACTGCCGTGGGTTTTGGCATCGTTCATCGCCGCTTTGAAAGCGACATAAACCGCATTACTTTTGGGCGCGCAGGCAAGATAAACCACAGCCTGGGCAATTGCCAGTTCGCCTTCGGGGCTGCCCAGTTTGTCAAAGCTTTCCCAAGCATCCAGTGCGATACGTAAAGCCCGCGGGTCGGCATTACCGATATCTTCCACCGCCATACGAACAATGCGCCGCATCAGGTAGACCGGGTCACAACCGCCATCGATCATCCGGCACAGCCAGTATAAGGCTGCATCCGGTGCCGATCCGCGTACACACTTATGCAGCGCCGATATCTGATCATAAAAGGCTTCACCGCCTTTATCAAAACGGCGGATAGTGCCGGACAGGACTTCAGCCAGATCATTTTCATCGACTTCCGTCTGGCCTTTACTGTCGGCCAGATCGACCGCGATTTCGAGCAGATTCAATACCCGTCGACCGTCGCCGTCAGCGGTTTGCGCCAGTTGATCACGTAAAGCCTCTGAAATGCTGATGCCCCGATCTGCCAGCCCCAGTTCGCTGTCCGCCATGGCCCGATCAATGATTTGTCTCAGATCGGCGGCTTCCAGCGATTTAAGGACGTAGACCCGGGCTCGGGATAATAAAGCGTTATTGAGTTCAAATGACGGGTTTTCGGTGGTGGCACCGATAAAGGTAAAAGTACCGTCTTCTACATAAGGCAGAAAAGCATCCTGCTGGGATTTATTGAAACGATGCACCTCATCCACAAACAGCATCGTACGACGGCCCTGCTCCTGCTGCAGCTGCTGTGCCCGCGCCACCGCAGCACGAACCTCTTTGACCCCCGCCAGCACCGCAGAAATGGTCATAAACTCAGCGTCACAGTAACCGGCAATCAGCTTGGCCAGGGTGGTTTTACCAGTGCCGGGCGGCCCCCAGAAGATCATGGAGTGCGGATGACCCGAGGCAATGGCCTGTCTTAATGGTTTACTGGCGCCCAGTAAATGCGTCTGGCCGATATACTCATCCAGGGTTTTGGGGCGCATCCGATCCGCCAGCGGACGGCTGGCCGGATCGGCCTCGACTTGATCAAATAAACTCACGAGTCGGTGTTAACCTTTATTGGCTGTCGCCGACCACATCAACGCCGGCCGGCGGGGTAAAGCTGAAAATATTGCGTTCGAATGTAGGATTTTCCTGCACCTGACTGAAGATCAGTCGGGTGCGCTGATCAAAACTGTCACGCATGATCATCTGCTGCAGGGAATCACCGTCAAAGGCCAGGCTCACGGCCTGAAAGTTGGAGTCAGTCTCTTTGGGGGTCAGTTCAACCCAGAGCAGCCCGTCGTCGGATGGCAGGTTCTTGATATGGTATTTCTCTGCGGGGACCACTTCACCGGAAAGCAGGGTTGCAGGCGTATCAGCCAGGGCTTCCTGTTGTGATTTAACGGTGACCTGTTCCAGATCGACATCATAAAACCAGATCCGCTCACCATCAGCCACTATCTGCTGCGGATAAGGCTGCTGATAATCCCAGCGGAATTTGCCCGGGCGCTCAAGTTGAAATTCACCTTCGGCTTCTTCCAGCAGATTGCCTTCAGTATCGATAACCATCTGTTCGAAATGCGCAGAAAAGGTGTGCACATTGTTGACAAATTGTTGCAGCTTTTCGGTTGCATCGTCGGCTGCCATGGCAAGTGAGGAGAAAAATAAACTCAACAGCAGAGCTGAAGTTTTAATAAAGGTCATGCACTGACTCCATTGTCCTGTGTTAAATGAGCAGACTGCTGAATGATGACGGGGTTCCGCCATCTCAATCACGGGGTGGCGGCGCCAGGACTTCGCGACTACCATTGCCCTGCATCGCTGAGACCACGCCGGCAGCTTCCATTGCTTCAACAATCCGGGCCGCCCGGTTATAACCGATCTTAAGTCGGCGCTGAATACCGGAAACCGACGCGCGGCGACTTTCGGTGACAATCTGCACAGCCTGATCATAAAGCGGATCAGACTCGGCATCGCTGGGATCGCCCAGCCCCCCTTCACTATCATCTCCCGCCGGGTCCTGAGTGATTTCTTCCAGGTAATTCGGTGCTGCCATTTTTTTCAGGTGCTCGACCACCGCGTGAACTTCGTGATCATCGACAAATGCGCCGTGAACACGCTCCGGCAATCCACTGCCGGGTGGCAGATAGAGCATATCGCCCTGCCCCAGCAATTGCTCGGCCCCCATCTGATCCAGAATCGTCCGCGAATCGATACGTGATGAAACCTGAAAAGCTATCCGGGTCGGAATATTGGCCTTGATCAGGCCGGTAATGACATCGACTGACGGCCGCTGCGTTGCCAGAATGAGATGGATACCGGAGGCCCGTGCCTTCTGTGCCAGCCGCGCAATCAGTTCCTCAACCTGCTTGCCCACCACCATCATCATATCGGCCAGTTCGTCGATAACGACGACGATAAAAGGTAACGGCTCCAGTGTCGGTGCCACTTCACCCGGCTCTACATCCATGGTCGGATCTTTAATCGGTTCGCCACGCTCGATCGCATCACGGACTTTCTTGTTGTAGCCGGCAATATTTCTGACGCCCAGTGCGGCCATCAGCGGGTAACGGCGCTCCATTTCGGCGACACACCAGCGCAATGCATTGGCGGCCTCTTTCATATCGGTGACAACCGGCGCCAGCAAGTGCGGAATATCCTCATAGACCGACAACTCCAGCATTTTGGGATCGACCATGATCATGCGGACCTGCTCAGGCGTCGCTTTATAAAGGATGCTCAGGATCATCGCATTGACAGCGACGGACTTACCGGACCCGGTGGTGCCCGCCACCAGCAAGTGCGGCATTTTTTCCAGGTTAGCCACCGTCGGGCGGCCGGCGATATCTTTACCCAGTGCCAGTTCCAGCAATGATTTGCTGTTTTCGTAATCCTCACAGGCAAGAATCTCACGCAGTCGTACGATTTCGCGGGTTTCATTGGGAATTTCCAGCCCCACTACGGGTTTGCCGGGGATCACTTCCACAATCCGCACACTGCTGACAGACAGGGCGCGGGCCAGGTCTTTTGCCAGACCACTGATGCGGCTGACTTTAATACCGGGGGCCGGTTGCAGTTCGAACCGGGTAACCACCGGGCCTGGCTGCACTTCGACCACCTGCACTTCAACACCGAAATCTTTGAGTTTCAGTTCAACCTGACGCGACAGGGCCTGCAAAACTTCTTCACTGAAAGCGCTCTGGCTGGCCTTGGGCATATCCAGTAAAGCCAGCGCTGGCATACCGGGAGCATCAGCGGTTTCAAACAGCGGCACCTGTTTTTCTTTCTCTTCACGTTTGCTGGGTTCTTTTTTCTCCAGCACCGGCTCAATCCGCACCTTGGCTTTGTGCTGCATTTTTTCTTTCTGCTCGCGGAAGGTTTCCTCGCGTTGCTGACGGGTGCGGCGTGCCTGCAGATCATCCTTCATTTCACGCAGCCAACGGCTGACATGGACCACGGCCAGCATGGCCACGCTGCCCAGCTTATCAATCACCATCAGCCAGGATAAACCGGTAAACAGAGTGACACCGGTCAGCAGTACGGCCAGCAGTAACAAGCTGGTGCCAGAGGCGCCGAATACGGATTCAAACCCATGACCGACCACTTCACCCAGCACACCACCGGCTCCCATCGGCAACAGTTGCGCATACTGGGTCAGACTTAGCGAAGACAGACCACTGGCAGCCGCCAGTGCCATCAACAGGCCGACCATTTTTAAAATCCAGAAATGTAATGCATCGGCACTATCAGCCCGTTTGCCCCAGCTGAAGAGTAACCAGCCGGAAAAACCGACCATAAACGGGAACAGGTAGGCAGGAAAGCCAAAGCCGTATAACAATGCATCGGCGAGCCAGGCGCCGACGATGCCGCCGCTGTTGGCAATAAAATCATCAGCACCGGTCGTTGACCAGCCCGGATCGGTGGGCTCATAGCTCCATAATGACAGCAACAGATAGGCTGCCAGCGCGACAGCCAGGATCAGGGCCGCTTCACGCAGCCGGAATCCCACTGCGCCAGCCGGTTCATTCTGTTTCTGTTTGTCATTGACTCTTGTCGCTTGTGCCACTGTGATATTTCCAACTCAGCCAATAAATTAACGTCCGATTTTAACACAGCTTTTGAACTAACATGCTTGTCCAAAGTCACAGCAGTCGTTACTCTACCTGCTACTCAATCAACATCCTTTGGAGGCAACCCTCATGGCAGACGCCAAACACTGTCGTTTATTGATTCTGGGCTCCGGTCCCGCCGGTTATACCGCTGCAGTTTACGCAGCCCGTGCGGCACTGGAACCGGTTCTTATCACCGGTATCGAACAGGGTGGTCAACTGACAACCACTACTGATGTCGATAACTGGCCAGGGGATGATCAGGGGGTTCAGGGTCCGGAATTAATGCAACGGATGCAGCGTCATGCCGAGCGTTTTGGCACTGAGATTGTCTTCGACCACATTCACACTGCCGATCTGAGTCAACGGCCGTTCCGTCTGATTGGTGACGCGGGCGAATATACCTGCGATGCGCTGATTATCGCCACCGGCGCCTCGGCCAAGTATCTGGGCCTGGAATCGGAAGAAAACTTCAAAGGCCGTGGTGTTTCCGCTTGCGCCACCTGTGATGGTTTCTTCTATAAAGGGCAGCCGGTTGCCGTTATCGGCGGTGGTAACACGGCGGTGGAAGAAGCTTTGTATCTGTCCAATATCGCCTCCAAAGTGACCGTCATTCACCGACGTGATTCATTCCGCTCCGAGAAAATTCTCAGCAACAAACTGCTCAAGCGTGCTGAAGAGGGCAATGTCGAGATCCTCTGGGATCATGTACTGGATGAAGTGCTGGGTGATGATGCCGGTGTGACCGGAATCCGCGTTAAAAGCACCAAAGATAATAAGGACCAGGAGATTCAGGTTCAGGGTGTCTTCGTTGCCATTGGCCACCAGCCCAATACCGGCATGTTCAAAGGCCAGTTGGAAATGGAACATGATTACATCATTCTTAACAAAGGCACGGAGACCAGTATTCCGGGTGTGTTTGCCGCGGGTGATGTCTCAGATCCAATTTACCGTCAGGCAATTACTTCAGCCGGGGCCGGCTGTATGGCGGCACTGGATGCCGAACGGTTTCTGGACAACGACTAAAGTCATACAATGAAAGGGCGGGCTCACCGCCCTTTTTTGTTGGAGGAGCACAGATGGATTCCGATTATCAACATATTCTGATCGCCATAGATTTTTCCAGCCACACCGATGAGGTCTGCAACAAGGCACAGGCACTTGCCAATCGTAATCAGGCCAAACTCAGCATCTGCCATATCGTGGAAGATTTTCCGTTGACCGACTTCGCCTATGAGCCAATGATCAGCGTTGACATAGATATGCGTGAAGCCCTGCTCGAGTCAGCTAAGAAACAACTTACCAAGCTGGCCGCAGCACGCTCGATTCCTTCCAACCAGCAATGGGTGGAGTGTGGTAGCCCCGGTCATGATCTGGTCAGGATCGCGGATGAAAACCAGGTGGATTTAATCGTGGTCGGCTCCCATGGCCGCCATGGTATTAAGATGCTGCTGGGCTCCACCGCCAATGCCGTGCTGCATCACGCGCACTGCGATGTGCTCGCTGTCAGACTCAAAGACTGACTGTCAAAGCACCACTAGGCGTGAAAAAATCCAATTTGCTGGAAACGGCCGGCCTGCCCGGATTCATGAGCTTTCTGGCTGTCGCCTTTATCAATGCGATGGTCGATCTGGGCCATAAAATCCTGATACAGAACACGATTTTTAAGATTTATGATGATGCGACGCAAGTCGGCCTGACTGCCATTATAAACGCGCTGATTCTGCTGCCTTTCATCCTGTTGTTTACACCCGCCGGGTATCTGTCGGATCGTTTTGCCAAACCACAACTTATGCGGGCAACGGCCTTTGCTGCCATTGTGATTACCCTACTGATCACGCTGGCTTACTACCAGGGCTGGTTTCTGTTTGCCTTCGCCCTGACACTGCTACTCGCTGCCCAGAGCGCACTCTACTCCCCCGCCAAATATGGTTATATTCGCGAACTGGCCGGTAATGAACGGCTGGCACCGGCCAATGGTTTTATTCAGGCCACCACAATTGTCGCGATTTTAAGCGGCATTTTTATTTTTACTATCCTGTTTGAAACACAGTTGAGCGGACATCAATACAACAATGAGGCCGAGCTGATTCAGCATATCGCGCCGATAGGCTGGTTGTTGGTTCTGCTCAGTGTGGTGGAATTTATTCTGGCCTGCCGTCTGCCGTTAACAAAGTCGGCATTACCCGAACAACGCTTTGACTGGCAGCGCTACCGCAAAGGCCATATTCTGCGGGAGAACCTGCAACGTCTCTATCATCAGCCCATCATCTGGTACGCCATTCTGGGTCTGTCGATGTTCTGGGGTATCTCTCAGACTTTTCTGGCGACCTTTCCGGCGTTTGCCAAGATTGTGCTGATCGAGGACAACACCATCATTATTCAGGGCCTGCTGGCCTGTTCTGGCATCGGCATTATTATCGGTTCCCTGGTGGCCGGAACCGGCCGCAAGGGGCAGATTAAAACCAGCCTGATTCCTGTTGGCGCCATCGGTATGAGCGTGGTGTTGTTTATCGTGCCATGGCTGGCCTCGACAATGGCATTCGCTTTGACCATCCTCAGCTTCGGTTTTTTCGGTGGCCTGTTCATTATCCCGCTGAATGCGCTGATCCAGTTGCATGCACCGGCTAATCAGCTGGGCACCATTCTGGCGGGGAATAACTGGGTGCAGAATATCGTTATGATTAGTTTTTTGATGCTGACGCTGCTGGCAGCGCTGGTCGCAGTTTCCAGTCAAATCATGATGCAGGCCATTCCCGTTATCACAATAATTCTCGCCATATTACTGGCAACACGCGCACAAAAAGTAAAACAGGCTTGATATTCCTGCAGATTTAGGTAATTCTCCTAGCTCATGTAGGGTTAATTCATATTGAGAGCCACGCGTGAACAAAGTAACGTCGTTTCCCCCCGTCTACGACCACGAATTCCAGCAGGCATCAGAAAACCTAAGGCGTACCCTTCCCCTCGTCAACCAGCACAAAACGCCCGTCAACCCGGTCAACTATGCCGTCTGGTACGAATATGTCTCCGGCGATAATGCCGAACTGATCAGCGCCATCGACACCCGCCTGAGCAAAAATCAGCCGATTACCGCAGAAGTCACTCAATACCTGTATGAGAAATATGTGCTGATGGGCATGCCAGAACGTCTCAATCACACCAATAATGGCCTCAAGCTGGTGGTCGACAATACCCTGCAGAATATCAACCGGGTGGAAGCCGCAGCGACGCACTGCAGCTCGGGACTGAGCCAGAGCCAGTCTTTGCTGGAAAACTGCAATGATATTCAGGAACTCAAAGGCCTGGTAACCCAGATCCTCAGTAACACTCAACAGCTGAGCCAGAGCAGTCATGAACTCAAGAGTGAACTCACCCGTTCATCCCAGGAAATCATGAAATTGCGTGAGGAACTGGAAACGGTCAAACAGTCTGCACGCACTGACGGCCTGACCGGTCTGATTAACCGCGGCACTTTCAACCGGGAACTGTGGCAGTTATGTCAGGATCAGGATATGACCTTTTCTCTGGCTTTATTCGATATCGATAATTTCAAGCGTTTGAACGACACTTTCGGTCATTTGCTGGGCGACAAGGTGTTGCAGTACTTTGCCTCGATTCTCAATGCACATCGTGATGATATGCACATTGCTGCCCGTTTCGGCGGGGAAGAAATGGCAATGATTTTCCTGCACAGCAGCCTGGAAGAAACTTTTATGCTGGCAGAAAAAATCCGTGAGAAATTTGCTACCAGCCGCCTCAAAAAGAAAGGCAGTGAAGAGTCTATCGGCCAGGTCACCGTTTCCGTCGGAATCACTCATCTGCAACCCGGCGACACCCCCCGCGATCTGATCGAGCGGGCCGATCGGGCGCTGTACCAATCCAAGGACGATGGCCGCAACCGCGTCAATTTCGCCTAGAAGCGGTAAAAACGGCTGTTGAGATAATCGACTACCGCTTTCTGCTGATCACGGTCCCAGCTGACATCGGCTGCCCGCATACAGTGCTGCAGCCGAGACTCCAGATCCTGCAGTGAGCGAACCTTGCGATCATCACGTTGATACAACTGATATGGGTCGCCTCCCGCCAGCGAGGCATGGCACTCCATACAGGCCGAATCATGCAAGGCTTTACCACTCTGAGCCAGCGTGGCACCGCTGAATAAAATCATCAGCGAAGTCAGCAGCAGCCGCATCTTACGCTCTCCCCGACTGCAGATGCGCAATCCGCAAAGCCGCCGGTGGGTGAGAGTCATAAACGGCAGAAACCAGCGGATCCGGTGTCAGCGTGCTGGCATTTTCCTTATAAAGCGCCACCAACGCCGTGATCAAATCATCCGAATTGGAGACCGAGGCCGCGTAATCATCCGCTTCGTATTCATACTTGCGTGACAGTGCCGTCATTAGCGGATGCAGGAAGAACAGAAAAACCGGTATCACCAGCATAAACAGCGCCAGCGCCATCGCATTGGACTCGGTATTGGCACCCAGACCTGCGAAGAACCATGGCTGATTCGAGACCCAGCCCAACAATGCCAGCCCCAGCAGGCTCAGGCCCGCCATCACAAACATGTTTTTAACCACGTGCTTACGGCTGAAGTGGCCGAGTTCATGGGCGAGTACTGCCTCAATCTGATCTTCATTCAACGTGTTCAGCAAGGTGTCGAAAAATACGATGCGTTTGTTACTGCCCATGCCGGTAAAGTAAGCATTGCCATGACCGCTGCGACGTGAACCATCCATCACAAAAATGCCCTGACTCTTGAAACCACAGCGGCTCAGCAGATTCTCCACCCGTTTTTGCAGTTGCTCGTCTTCAAGCGGCGTGAATTTGTTAAACAACGGTGCGATAAAGGCCGGGTAAGCCCACATCATAAATACAGCAAAGCCCATCCAGGCAACCCACAGATAGAGCCACCAGAGTTCACCCGCACTCCCCATCATCCATAATGCGACCCAGATCAACAGACCACCGACAACCAGCATCAGAATGGTTTGCTTGATGAAATCCGACAGAAACAGACCTGGTGTCTGCCGGTTAAAACCGAATTTATCTTCGAGCACAAAGGTTTTGTAATAGGAAAAAGGCAGCTCCAGCAGCGAGCCGATTAACAGGAAACTGAGGAAAAAGATAACCCCGCCCAGCATCGGGCCCATCTCAAATGGTGTCCAGGCGCCATAGAGCAGCGCCAGGCCGCCGCCCAGGGTCCAGAGCAGGAGGATAACGGTACTGTACAGCGTTTCACTGCGTTTGAACTTGCCTTTGGCCACAGTATAGTCGGCCGCTTTCTGATGCGCGGCCAGGCTGATTTCTTCCTTGAACGCCGGCGGTACTTCATTGCGATGAGCAGCGACATAGCGACCCTGTCTGAATGACAACCAGACCTCCACAGCAGTCATCAACAACACCGCCGCCAAAAATATCCAACTGAATTCGTTCATACGCTAAGCCTAAGTTTTCCCATATAAAAATGTCATGAAGAGTAGCCTTTGATACAATCTCTGGCAAGTTAGTTCATCCCACCCCATCAATGAAAAAGACGGAGACCATGGCCAAAAGTAAAAACAACCTGATTTGGATTGACCTGGAGATGACCGGTCTCGACACCAACAATGATTATATTATCGAAATTGCCACCGTCGTCACTGACAGCGAACTCAACGTGCTGGGAGAGGGCCCTATCTTTGCCATACATCAACCTGATTCGGTACTGGATGGGATGGATGAATGGAATACCCGTCAACACGGCAAATCCGGTCTCACCGAGCGGGTGCGGGAAAGCGCCATCACGGAAGCCTTAGCCGAAGAAAAAACGCTCGAGTTTTTACGCAAGTATGTACCGGCCGGCGTGTCCCCCATGTGCGGCAACAGCATTTGTCAGGATCGGCGCTTTCTGGCGCGCTGTATGCCGGAGCTGGAAGCCTTTTTTCATTATCGCAACCTGGATGTCAGTAGCTTCAAGGAACTTGCACGCCGCTGGGCACCCAAAGTAGAAAAAGCGTTTAAGAAAAATGCCTCGCACCTGGCAATGGACGATATCAAGGATTCCATCCGCGAACTCCAGCATTACCGCGAGCATATGATTAAACTGCCAGAGACCGTCTAGATTCACAGCATTTTCACGGACTGAAAGCGAGATTATCGGCTCTGCTTTCAATACCGTGACATGGTCCATCAGAAACCACATCTGCCCAGCAAAATCTGTCCCGTCTGCCAGCGCCCTTTCAGCTGGCGCAGGAAATGGCAGAGAAACTGGGACCAGATTAAATACTGTTCCGAACGCTGCCGCAGGCAGTCGTAATAATTGTGATGGCTGATTTATCTGCATTCCCATCCCGCATGGTCCTGCTCGACTGCGAGACTACCGGCGGCCGTGCCAGTCGGGATCGTATGACCGAGCTGGCTTTGATTCAAATAGACGACGGCGTCGTTGTTGATCGCTGGCAGACCCTGATTAACCCCGGTATCGCTATTCCGCCCTGGATTACCCGCCTGACCGGCATCAGTAATCCGATGGTGGCAGAGGCCCCCAATTTCGAAGCGATTGCTGCCGGGCTGTTCGAGCGCCTGCAGGACCGGGTTATCGTTGCTCATAACGCCCGCTTTGACTACAGCTTTCTCAAGCAGTCTTTCCAGCGTTGCGGCTTCCAACTCAACAGCAAGACTTTGTGCTCGGTCAGACTGAGCCGCAAGTTGTTTCCCGAACACCGTTACCACGGTCTGGATCGCATTATCGAGCGGCTGGGTATCGACATCGATGGACGTCACCGTGCCATGGCCGATACCGAAGTGATTCTCGCCTTTTTGCAGCATATCTGCGACAGGTTTCCCATTGAGGAGATTGAGGCGGTCTGCAAACAGCTGTTGAAACGGCCCAGCCTGCCCAGTCATATCAGCCCGGAACAGATTGATGCCCTGCCCGACATGCCCGGTATTTACCGTTTCCTCGATGCCGAAGGCGTACCGCTTTATATCGGTAAATCAGTGAATATCCGCGAACGGGTACTGAGCCACTTTAGCCAGGATCATCAGAACGCCAAGGAACTCGATATCAGCAAAGCGCTCCATCATATCGAATTCGAACAAACGCCCTCCGATTTCGGTGCCCAGTTACTGGAAAACACCGAAATTAAGCAATATTCGCCACGTTTTAACCGCCGGCAGACCAAAAGCAAAACGCTGTATCAACTCTCACTGACAGCCAATGAAGATAGCCTGCTGCAAACCGAAGTGGTGGCGACAGATATGACCGCGATCGAAGATATCACCCGTCGCTATGGCCTGTTCCGCAGCCGTAAACAGGCTCAGAACACCTTGCTCGACTTGATTCAGTCTCATCAGCTGTGCCAGAAACTCTGCGGTCTGGAAAAACGCCAGCGTGGTGCCTGTTTCGGCTTTCAGCTCAAAAAATGCAAGGGGGCCTGTTGCGGCAAAGAAAGCGCAACAAGCTATAACCTGCGCCTGAAACTGGCGCTTGATAGCCTGAAAAATCAGCAATGGCCCTGGCCTGGTCCGATCATCGTTGAAGAGCACCCCGTCCATCAGGACTGGGAGTCAGTGCATTATCATCTGATTGATCAGTGGCGCTATCTGGGCCAGGTCAAAGACGATTCTGACTGTCAGCAGTTGCTGAATAAAAACCAGCGCAATCCCGCCTATTTCGACCGGGATAGCTACAAAATTCTGCTGCGTTTCCTGCTCAATCCGGACCAGCAAAAGCACCAGCGTCTGGTTATTAAACCCTTTTCCCTGGATCAATCGGAGTTTGCCTGATGAGCCCACAACATCGCTACCTTGGTTATGCTGGCCTGATTCCTTTTATCTTTTTAGCGACTGCCAGCCTGCTCGATAGTCGCCATGCCGCCATTTTTCTGATTGATTATGCCGCACTGATTTTCAGTTTCCTGGGCGGCATGTTGTGGAGTTTAAGTCTCAGGGAAAAAATGCCGGCGCATGTTGCTTTGGTTTCCGTGAGTGCGATGCTCTGGGCCTGGCTCTGGCTAATCATGCCGGCCTACAACTGGTTCTGGCTGGCAGCACTGTCCTTTGTTGCTTTGTGGTTGTATGAATGGTTTCTGCTACGACGCTTTATTGCGCATGATTTTCTGATGCTGCGCGGACAGCTCAGTCTGATTGCCGCCCTCTCACTGGTGCTGGCCTCCGTCTGATGGGGTTACGTCTTAACCTGATTCTGGGTGACCAACTCAACCGTGACAGCTTGCTCTGGAATAATGTGGAACGGGATAAGGATCTGTTCTGGATGGCGGAAGTCAGTGACGCCTCCAGCAAAACCCCTTCCAGCAAACAGCGCAGTGTGCTGTTTCTGTCAGCAATGCGGCATTTTGCCCAAGCCATTGAAATCGAGGGTTTTACTCTAGATTACGTCACGATCAGTGACGGCTATCAAAACTTTACCGAGGCTCTCTCTAGCACCCTCAAACGGCATGACATTGAGCAAGTTCGCAGCGTATTGCCCGGTGATGTTGCAGTAATGCATGAACTTTCTGCGTGCTGTCAGCAGCACCAGCTTGAGATTGAGTGGCTGACCGATAATCACTTTATCAGCCGTCGCGGAGAGTTCAAACGCTGGATGCAGGATCGGCGTCAGCCCAGAATGGAACACTGGTACCGGCATCTGCGTCAGGACAGGCACATCCTGATGGATGACAATAATGATCCTGAAGGCGGCCAGTGGAATTTTGATAAGGACAACCGTAAGTCATTCGGTAAAAATGGGCCGGAATCAGTGCCCAAACCGCTTGAGTTCAAACCCGATGCAATAACCCGGACGGTTATCCGTGACATTGAGCAGTTATTGCCGGACTTGCCGGGCGAAATGGATAAATTCAACTGGCCGGTCACCCGTGAACAGGCCCTGAAGCAACTGGATGATTTCATCGACAAGCGGCTGTCACAATTCGGTGATTATCAAGATGCGATGTGGACCGAACAGCCCTTTCTGTACCATGCCCGTCTGTCAGGCTGTCTTAACCTGAAACTACTGCATCCCATGGAAGTGATTGAAGCCGCCGAAAAAGCTTACCGGGAGAGCAAAGCGCCGCTTAATGCGGTGGAAGGGTTTATCCGTCAAATCCTGGGCTGGCGCGAATATGTTCGCGGGCTCTACTGGTATTACCGTGATAACTGGCTTGACTATAACGCGCTTGAGGCTGAACAGGATCTGCCCGGCTTTTACTGGAATGCCAGGACCGATATGCAATGTATGCATCAGTCTGTTAAGCAAGTACTGACTTACGGCTACGGTCATCATATACAAAGACTGATGGTGACCGGTCTGTTCTCATTATTATGGGGCATCAAACCGGAACAGATTCATCGCTGGTATCTGGGTATGTATATCGATGCCGTGGCCTGGGTGGAAATCCCCAACACCATTGGTATGAGTCAGTATGCCGATGGTGGTATTGTCGGCTCAAAGCCCTATATTGCCAGCGGCGCCTATATTAAGCGCATGTCCAACTACTGCGACCACTGCGAATTCAATCCCAAACAGGCCAGTGGCGAGGAGGCTTGCCCATTTACGACTTTGTACTGGTCTTTTATTGATCATCATCAGGAGTGGCTGGCGCGTAACCCGCGACTGGGCATGCAGGTAAGGAACTGGGATAACAAAAGCAATGATGAAAAAAAGGCCATCCGCGAACGGGCGGCCTGGTTATATCAACATCTGGATCAATCCACTTATAAGGAGCAGGGATGACAACAACGCAACTGGTCTGGCTGAGAAATGATTTGCGGCTGGATGATAATCCGGCTCTCTATCTGGCCCAGCAACAGGGCGGCATTGAGGTGGTGTTTGTGGCCTGTCCCGGCCAGTGGCAACAGCATGACGAATCACCTGCCAAGCAAGGGCTCAAAGCTGACAGTGTTAAAGACATTCAACAACAGTTGGCTGCCAAAGGTATTCCGCTGCATTTACTGGAAACACCGATGTTTGCAGATGTACCTGAACTGTTGCGTGACTTCTGTCAGCAGCATCAGTTCAGCGCCCTCTGGTTTCATCAGGAAACACCGCTGGATGAACGTCGCCGGGATGAGAAAACGGTTGAGCTGTTTGCCGAAGCCGGCATCGCCTGCCATGCACTGGAAACTGATTTACTGGTGGCGCTGCCGGTGTTAACCCAGCAGGATGAGCCTTATAAAGTTTTCACGCCCTACTACCGCCGGTGGCTGCAAATCCTGCAAAGCACCCAACGTGAACCATATCCCGAACCTGAAAAACAGGGCAATGCTATCAAAGCCCAATGGCAAAAGCCCGGCTGGGCTGGTGAATATCGCGACGATATCTGGCCTGTAGCGGAAGACGCCATACTGGAGAAACTGGATAAATTCTGCCAGAAGCGACTCAAAGCCTATTCTGAACGGCGGGACTTCCCTGCCGAGCCGGCCACCAGTTTGCTGTCCCCATACCTATCGATTGGTCGACTCGGCCCCCGTCGCCTGTTGGCCTCGATTCAGTATCACTGTGCTGCCCGGAAGCTGCACTGGCAGGATAATGTCTGGCTGCAGGAACTGGCCTGGCGTGATTTTTACCGGCAACTGTTGCTGCATTTCCCGCGGCTGAGCATGGAGAAGCCCTTCAAGCCGGAAACCGATCAGGTCATCTGGGCAGATAACGAGGACGGTTTCAAAGCCTGGTGTGAGGGTAAAACCGGTTTCCCGATTGTCGATGCCGCCATGCGCCAGCTGCTACAGACCGGCTGGATGCATAACCGTCTGCGGATGATTACTGCCAGCTTCCTCAGCAAGTTATTGCTGATTGACTGGCGCCGCGGCGAGCAGTTTTTTATGCAACATCTGATTGATGGTGAGTTTGCCGCCAATAACGGTGGCTGGCAATGGAGTGCTTCCACTGGCGTCGATGCCGCTCCCTACTTCCGGGTGTTCAATCCGACCCGACAGTCAGAGCGGTTTGATCCCGAGGGTGAGTTTATCCGTCGTTTTGTGCCGGAACTGGCTGAGCTCAGTGGCAAACAGATTCATAACCCGAGTGATGAACAACGTTCAAAACTGGGTTACCCAGTCCCGGTAATTGACTACAAACCAGCTCGTAAACAGGCGATTGATGCCTTTGCTGATCTGCCAAAAGACTGATTTTCTTTTCATCTAAGCCAATGTGGTATCTTCAGTACTTATTTTGCCTGATATACCGCTATGGCCCATCCACATTTACATGGTTACCTGGATCCTGCTTTACCCGCACTGGATACCGCCACTATCAGCGAGCTGAATCATCATGCGGCCAGAGATCTGGCCAGGCGCTCTATCCCCGGCGGCTTAATTGTCCTGCTGGCACTCTTGTTCTCAGCCACGGCTTCACCAATTATCGATGGTGCCCGCACACTCATCTGTACCCTGTTTACGCTAATGACTGTGGTTGTTTTGCTGCGTTTTTTCAGTATTCGCCTTTTACTCAAACAAAAAATGCGACTGGAAAACTGGCGACGACTCAGTTATGTCATGTTCTCGCTGTCTGCCGCGATCTGGGGCTTTTATGTAGCGGTCAGCTTTTATCTGTATCAGAACATCACCATCAATATGGTCATCATGATGTTCACTATCGGGATCGTTGCCGGGGCCGCAACCAGCCTGTTTATCTGGAAGCGCATAACCCAGATTTATTTGCTGTTGATCTTCCTGCCGATCATGACAGTGATCATTTTGCAGTGGAATATCCTCACCGCCAGCCTGACGTTTGGTTTGTCGGCCTACCTGGTCTTTTTACTGGTGCAGGCCAAGCGCGCCAACACTGAATACTGGCGTGCCCTGTGTGTGAATAAATTATTGCAGAAACAAACTGATGAGTTGATGACAGCCCGGGATCAGGCTGAAAAAGCCAGCCAGGCCAAAACAGCGTTTCTGTCCAGTATGAGTCATGAACTCAGGACCCCGCTCAATGCCATTCTCGGCTTTACCCAGTTACTGGCCTCCGATCCGGATTCTCCGCCAACAAAACAGCAGAAAGACAGCCTGAATCATATTCTCAAAGCAAGTAATCATTTACTGACCTTGATTAATCAGGTGCTGGATCTGGCGAAAGTGGAGTCCGGCAAGCTGGAACTGAATCTGACTGAACTGCATATCGGCAAACTGGTCGACGATTGTCTGCCGCTGATCAAAACGCTGGCCGATGAAAAAGCCGTATCACTTTATATCGCACCGGCGCCGGAGAGCCCGGTTGTCGCCGATGCAATGCGGCTCAAACAGGTCTTGCTCAATCTGCTCAACAATGGCGTTAAATACAATCGCAAGGGCGGCAAGCTGACACTGAGTTATGACCAGCTTGGCGACCATCTGCGGGTCAGAATCCGGGACACCGGTATCGGCATTTCCGAGAAGAATCAGGAGATGATGTTCCGCTCTTTCTCCAGACTGGGACAGGAAAACTCAACGACCGAAGGCAGTGGTGTCGGCCTGGTGATTACCAAAAATCTGCTGGAAGCGATGAACGGCAGGCTCGACTTTGACAGTGAGAAAAACCGGGGATCGACGTTCTGGTTTGATCTGCCGCTGGCCACTCAATAATAAGCGCTATTCAGCCTGCTTCAGTTGCCTGACCAGTTGTTCCAGCATGTGACTGATTCGGGTCAGCCCTTCTCCAGCCTGATTGATATCCCCGACATATTGATCCACTTGCAAAGAATCCAGTTTGATTTGCTCGGTGGTACGGGCAATTTCATCTACCGTCGTTGTCTGTTCCTGGGTGGCCGAGGCAATCGCCGCATTGATCTCGTTAATGGTTCTGATCGCCGACACCACGGGTTCCATCGCCGAGCGTGCCTGTGCGGTCTGTCTGGCACAATCCGCAGCAGCAAGGCTCTGACGACTGACAATCGCCGTCGCTTCCGAGCCCGAATCGGTTAATTGCTCGATAATACTGCGGATTTCTTCGGTGGACTGGGTGGTTCTGGATGCCAATTGCCGCACTTCGTCGGCTACGACCGCAAAGCCGCGGCCGTGCTCACCGGCACGGGCCGCTTCGATGGCCGCATTCAATGCCAGCAGGTTGGTCTGTTCGGCCACGCCATGAATCACTTCCAGCACGGCGCGGATATTATTGCCGTTCTGTTCCAGTTTAATCATGACTTTTTCCACATCCATCAGATCAGCGGCCAGTTTTTCGCTGGCTTCGGTCGCTTCACTCAGGGTCTGGCGTGCGGTTTGTGTCGACAGGTTAGCCTCATTGGCCGCTTTCGATGCCTGGCTGGCATTGTCAGCGACTTCCTTGAAGGAATACGACAGCTCGGTGACCGCTGTCGCCACCTGATCGGTCGCATTATGCTGCTGCCGGGTCAGTTCAGAAGTTGAGGCCGAGACGCTGAGCATCGACTGACTGGCAGTGGTCACGCTCTGGGCCTGCGCTTCCAGTTTAGCAATCAATTCTGCCAGGTAAGTCTGCAGGTGGCTGGCTGAATCGGCGACCGATCGGGTTTCCTCAAACCGGCTATTGAGCTGCAGTATCTGTCTGAAATCGCCTTGCTGCATGCCGCGGAAAAAGGCTTCCAGTTTCAGTAATGAAGCCAGAGTCAGCTTCTGCAGCCAGGCCTGCAGGCTGACAGCAATCACAATCAACACGACCGCCGCCAGCATCGCCCAGCGTACCTGATTGGTGATACTGGCCTTAATATCGGCAATCCGTTGCTGAAAGTTGTTGAGCGTAGATTGCAGGGCGAGGATCTGCTGATTCAGACTGGCGCGACTTTGGTCGACCTGTTGCATAAAGCTGAGAGTATTGCCGATTTCCTTGTCATAGCGGCGGGTCAGACTTTGCAATGAAGCAATGCTGACTTCCCCGATTTCATCCGGCTCCTGCGGGATCAGCGACATTTCATCCTGTTCGGTATAAATGCCAAAACGCGGCATGGACTCCAGCCTGGCAGCCAGCTCGGCGAATTTCTGATTCTCTGCCAGCAACGCCTGTTGCTGAGCTTCACTCTGTTGTTCGAAAAATGCCTGCCGCTGTTGCGAGATCTGATTCAGGCTGCGCCCCATTTCGGCCAGTGTAGAGAGAAAAACGATCTGTTCGGCATTGAACTGATAATCTGCCTGCTCGGCATAACTCACCAGCATGCCGATATCGCCGGCGCGTTCACGCTCGTTATTAATCAGTAATGTCTGCGGATTAGCCGCCAGTTTCCCCGCAGCCCGAACTGCCTGCACACTATTCTGCAGTTGATTGATAGCCTCATGGATCTGCTGGTTTTCAGCTTCACTCAGCCAGTCAAATGACTGCTCAGCGAGCACATTGAGCTTATCTTCCGCCTGCTGCAGCAAATCAGCCTGACCACTGGCCAGATATCGCTCAAGCAAAATGCGGACATCGATATCAAAGGTATTGCGGTATTGCTGGAACTCGTCAGCAATCTGGTAGGGTTTATCCAGCTGTCGCCAGCCCCAGACAGCGGTCAGTGCTGACACGATCAATAAGCCGACAATGGCAAAGGTAATAAAACGAGAGACAACAGACAGTTTCATAAAAGCCGATCACATTAAAAATGCAACCTGCGAGCTTAACGACAATCAATGACAAATTTATGACAAGTCGTGCTGAGCCAGCGCCCAGTCCACATGCTCTCTGACCAGTTCTGATGGATGCGTCTGTTTGTTCTGCAAGGCATTCACCACCGCAGGCGAACTGTCGGCATTCCCCAACGCCACAGCGATATTCCGCAGCCAGCACTCATAGCCGATACGACGAATCGGGCTGCCTTCCAGTCGCTGCAGAAATTCCTGCTCCGTCCAGTTGAATAAATCGACCAGTTGCGGAGCATCCAGGCCCTCACGGGGCAGGTAATCCGACTCCACTGTGGCATGCGCATACTTATTCCAGGGGCAGATCAGCTGACAATCATCACAGCCATAGATGCGATTACCCATCATGGGTCGGAACACCTCGGGAATCGAACCGCGCAGCTCAATCGTGAGATAGGAAATACAGCGGCGGGCATCCAGTTGATATGGCGCGACAATAGCCTGCGTCGGGCAGACATCAATACAGGCGGTGCAACTGCCGCAGTGTGCCGTGGTGGTATCAGTCAATGGCAATGGCAGATCGGTATAGATCTCACCCAGAAAAAAGTAGGATCCGGCATCACGACTCAGCACGTTCGTGTGCTTGCCAATCCAGCCCAGCCCGGCTTTCTCGGCAATCGCCTTTTCCATCACCGGCGCGCTATCGGTGAATACGCGGTAGCCCATCGGCCCGACTTCTTTTTCGATTTTTGCCGCCAGTTTCGCCAGCCGTTTGCGCATCAGCTTGTGATAATCGCGGCCCAGCGCATAACGGGATATAAAGGCGCTGTCACCATCATTAATCACCTGCCAGGGATCGGCGGCCTCGCCCGGCCAGTAATCCATACGCACGCTGATGACACGGACTGTGCCCTCCACCAGCAAATCTGGTCGGGTACGTTTCTCACCATGCTTGTGCATGAATGCCATCTCGCCGTGAAAGCCTTTGGCTAACCAGCTTTTCAGTTTTTCTTCGGCATCATGCAGATCGATATCACTGACTCCCAGCGCCTGGAAACCCAGCGAACGGGCCCAGCGCTGCATTCTGTCGAGTAATGCCTCTGATTCTGATGCTGTGAATTTTTCACTCATGCACGTTATTATAAATGTTTAAGCAACGGTAATTGGGGCCTGGCTTTATGCTTAACCTGCCATACGAACTGTATAGTGCCGAACAGACCCGCGAACTCGATCGACTGGTTATCGACAACTATGGCATCCCCGGCGCCAAACTAATGAGCCGGGCCGGTGGTTCTGCGCTCCAAGCGCTCAACTATTTCTGGCCGGAGGCTCAGCAGATCGTGGTGGTCTGTGGTAGTGGTAATAATGGTGGTGACGGCTATGAATTGGCGCGCCAGGCCCTAGTCGATGGTTACCATGTCAGCCTGTTTGAAGTCGGTAGCGTTGAGAAAATGAGCGCTGAAACCCATGCAGCGCGTGAAGCCTTAAAAGCTGTTGCAGATGTGATTCATCGTTTTGAAGACAAGCTGCCGACCGCCGATGTGATAGTGGATAGCTTATTCGGCACCGGCCTTGATCGTGAGGTCGAAGGCCGCTATGCCTCCGCCATTGCGGCCATTAACAATCATCACCCGACCCCGGTGTTATCGCTGGATATTGCTTCCGGTATTCATGCTGACAGCGGTAAAGCCCTGGGTGTGGCGGTCAGGGCATCGGTCACTCTCAGTTTTATCGGTCTCAATAAAGGCCTGTTCACCGGCGATGCGCCCGATTACTGTGGCCAAATCTGTTTTGATTCATTGCTGGTACCATCTGCGGTTTATCAGGCTGTCAAAGCTGACGCCTTGCGCATAGAACTACCACAGTTCAGCAACCTGTTATCACCGCGTCCGCGCACCGCTCACAAAGGTTTGTATGGTCACCTCGTTGTTATCGGGGGCGACAATGGCATGCCCGGTGCTGCTCGCGTTGCCGCTGAGGCCGCTGCACGTGTCGGCAGCGGTTTAGTCAGTATTGCTACTCATACAGCGCACAGCGCCATTTTGAATCAGGCACGGCCGGAGCTGATGTGTCATGGCATTGAACAGGCTGACGATCTGGCACCGCTGCTTGATAAAGCCAGCGTGCTGGCCATCGGCCCCGGTCTTGGACAGAGTCAGTGGAGTCAGTCACTGTTTGCGCGTGTTATTGATGCTGAGATACCGATGGTAGTCGATGCTGATGCACTCAATATGCTCAGCCATACACAGCAAAAGCGGGATAACTGGATTCTGACACCCCACCCCGGGGAGGCGGCACGCCTTCTGGGTTGTAGCAGTAGCGAAATTCAGGCTAACCGCTTTGATGCGGTGCAACAACTGCAACAACGTTATGGGGGCGTCATTGTGCTGAAAGGGGCTGGCACATTGATTTATGATGGCAAACTGCCGGTGCGGCTCTGCTCTGCGGGCAACCCGGGCATGGCCAGCGGCGGCATGGGCGATGCCCTGACGGGCGTGATTGCCGGGCTGCTGGCACAGCGTCTGAACCTGACTGACTCGGCCTGTCTCGGCGTTTTGCTGCATGCGATGGCGGCGGACAAAGTGGCTGAACATCTCGGTGAGCGAGGCATGCTGGCGATGGATTTGATGCCGCAACTGCGGCAACTGGTTAACCTGCGATAGTAAGAGAACTCGATTTTGCAAACATTTCTGGCTGATGAACAGGCGACACTGGCGCTGGGCGCGAAGCTGGCTGCTGCCTGCCCTGATGAACTCTGTGTCATCCATCTTGAAGGCGAGCTCGGTGCCGGTAAAACCACGCTGACGCGCGGTTTCCTCCAGGCGCTGGGACATCAGGGCAAGGTCAAAAGCCCGACCTACACGCTGGTAGAACATTATCAATTGAAGGACAGACCCGTTTATCACTTTGATCTATACCGGCTCAGTGATCCGGGCGAACTGGAATTTCTCGGGCTTGATGATTATTTCAGCCAGCAGGCCATCTGTCTGATTGAGTGGGCACAGCGTGGTAGTGAGTATTTACCTGAACCGGATTTACTGATTGATTTACAATACCGCGATGAGGGTCGGCAGGTGAGCATTTCAGCGCAATCGCAAGCCGGTGAAAAAATCTGTGCAAAACTTCACATTTAGTTCAGGTTTCAATTCTATCTTGCTTATTTAAAAAGAAAACTTGATTTTTCCAATGCCGCTCGACAAAATGTTATCCAAGTCGTTTATAGGATGATGAGATGTTCCGTCTCCTGCTGAGTTTTTGCTTATTATTTTCAAGTGTTGCCGTCTGGGCGGATTCAGTTCAGGGCATCCGTGTGTCTCACGATGACACCAGCGCACGCCTGGTTTTCGATCTCGATGCCAGCGCAGACTACAATACTTTTACACTGGAGAATCCCAATCGACTGGTCATCGATATCAAGGATTTCCGTCAGCGCGACAAACTCATTATTCCATCCCTGATTAATACTCCGGTGCAGTCTGTCCGCTACGCTGCCTATGATCGTGAAACCCTGAGAATCGTGCTCGATCTGGCGCATGAAGTACAGTATGAAACTCAGACACTCAGGCCCAATAAAGGCTATCCGCACCGGCTGGTGGTGGATCTGGACTACACTGCGAAGCAGGCCAGACAATCGCTGATTGCCGCCCGCGAAGAAGCCGAACAGGAACAGCAGCAGCCAGTTAACAGCCCCGAGCAACAGGCAGAAGCCAGAGCCAAAGTCATCAAAACCAGTAAGGTCTTACCGCGCCGCGATATCGTGATTGCGATCGATCCCGGTCACGGTGGTCAGGATCCGGGCGCTATCGGCCCCAGAGGCACCAAGGAAAAAGATATTGTGCTCTCTGTGTCTAAACGCCTGGCCAGACTGGTCGATCAGGAGCCGGGCATGCGCTCTTACCTGACCCGTGATAATGATGTCTTTATCAGCCTGCGTCAGCGCATTCGTCGCGCCCATGAAAATGGCGCGGATCTGTTTATTTCGGTTCATGCGGATGCCTTCCACAATCACCGTGCCCGCGGCTCATCGGTATATGTCCTGTCTCAACGCGGCGCCAGTAGTGAGGCGGCACAGATTCTGGCGGATCGTGAAAATGCGGCTGACCTTGCCGGGGGTATCAGCCTGGAAGATAAGGATGACTTGCTGGCTTCGGTCTTGCTGGATCTGTCTCAGACCGCCAGTCTGGAAGCCAGTCTGGAAGTTGCCAACACCGTATTGTCCGGACTCAAGCGGGTCGGTCATGTACACAAAAAACAGGTCGAGTCAGCGGCTTTTGTCGTATTGAAATCACCGGATATTCCCTCGGTGCTGGTCGAAACCGCGTTTATTTCCAATCCGGAAGAAGAGCGAAGACTGAATTCCAGCAGTCATCAGGCCAAGCTGGCACAAGCGATGATGGTCGGCATACGTAATTACTTCCAGCGTAACCCGCTGCCGGGGACCAGTCTGCCGCAACAGCATATTGTCAGTGCCGGTGACACCCTGAGCATGATTGCCCAGCGTTACCAGGTGAGTATGGCTGATATCCGCTCGGTCAATGATATGTCGTCTACCACGATTCAAATCGGTGATGTGCTCAAAATTCCCTAGCCTCTGGTTATGATGGAACCACAGAGGCACAGAGTTCACAGAGATAACGCCTAAGTACAGTCCTGGATGATTTATCTGTGCATTAGGCGCTAATGATGACTTTAGGGACAGTAAACAGCGAAACTTAGCTTAATGCATCCAGTGACGACTCATGCAGAGCTCAATGAGCTCAGGCTGCTAAAATAACTCACCATACCTCAAACACTCTGTGAACTCTGTGCCTCTGTGGTTAGCTTCAATATAGCTTGCTCCGAATGAACTGCTAAACTAGCGGAATGATCAATCGTATTCATGCGCTGCCCCTGCAGCTTGCCAACCAGATTGCTGCCGGTGAGGTGGTCGAGCGCCCCGCATCGGTGCTCAAGGAACTGGTCGAAAACAGCATCGATGCCGGTGCCACTCAGATTGATATTCAGATAGAAGGTGCCGGTCGGCAGTTAGTCAAAGTCACCGATAACGGTGGAGGTATTCATCCTGATGACCTGTCTCTCGCACTCAGTCGCCATGCCACCAGCAAAATAAACAGCAGTGAACAACTCAGTCACATCGCCAGTCTCGGCTTTCGCGGCGAGGCCCTGCCCAGTATCGCTTCGGTTTCCAGACTGACCCTCGCATCCAAACAAGCTGATCAGGAATGCGGCTGGCAACTGGACAGCGAGGCGGACAGCCCGGAACCCGTGGCTCATCCTGACGGCACCAGCGTCAGCGTTGCAGAACTGTTTTTCAACCTGCCGGCCAGACGCCGGTTTCTGCGCAGTGACAAAACAGAACTGCAGCATCTGTTCACCACCTTCAACCGGCTGGCTTTGAGCCGCTTTGATATCGGCTTCAGTGGCCGTTTCGGTGACAATCATCTGATCAAACTGCCAGCGGTCGCTGACAAAGCGCAGCATAAACAACGTATCGCTAAAATATGCGGTCAGAGCTTTGCCCGTGACGCCTGTTATCTTGAGCAGGAGTTTGAGGATATTCGGCTTCAGGGCTGGGTCGGCAAACACAGCGCCCATCGTGCTCAGACTGATGTGCAGTATTTCTTTATCAACGGCCGGGTCATCCGTGACCGCATTATCAACCATGCCGTGCGTCAGGCTTATGGTGAAGCCCTGCCACCGGGAAGACAGCCCGCTTACGTGCTCTACCTGACCCTGCCGCTGGATCGTGTCGATGTCAATGTCCATCCCACCAAACATGAGGTGCGCTTTCGTGATGCCCGCCTGATTCACGGCTTGATTACCCGGGCTGTCGAAGAAGCGCTGGAAAACGAGCCCGATGTGGCGAAAGTTCAGGACGAACTGCCGTTACCGGTAGTGACCTCACCGCAGGTCACGGAAAAAGCGAGCCCATATCACACTCAGCCTACTGCCAAATCTCTGAGCGCAGCACAAACACCGACAAGACCACGCCGACAGGATGACATCGTGGTTTTGCATCAGCGTTTCGGTCTGGTTCTTTCTGAAGCGCCGCTGCTGATTGATTTGCAGGCTGCAGACCTTGAGCTTCGGCAAACACAATTTCGCCAGGCTGTGTCCCGCGGTGAGGTGACCTCGCGGCCGATTCTGGTACCGGTTCGACTGACGCTCACCAGTGCCGCCCTTGCTTTACTCGACCAACACCAGGCACTGCTTCAGAGACTGGCAATCAGTATTGAAGTAAGCGCTGAAACGGCAGCGATTAAACGCATTCCCTACCTCCTGTCACAGGTCGATTTGCAGCAACTGGCGGAAGCCGTGGTCACCACACTGGAAAAGCATGGCGAAGACAGCGCAGCACTGATCGCTGCCCTGACCAGTTTGATCCCGCCGTCACCGGTGAGATCACAGGAACAGGCCCGACAAATTATCGATGAGTTGTCACAAGCCCCTGAACAGATGAAAAGCTGGCAACAGAAACTTGATCCGGTCACATTGAGTGGCTTATTCTCGAACTGACTCTTAAGCCACAAAGCAGGATGTTATGGCCAAATCAGCCCGCCCGTCACCATCGCTCATTCCAGCCATCCTGGCACTTGTTGTCCTGTTTGTACTGGGCTATATCCTGTTTGCAGATTTGCAACCGTCACGGACCGAACACACCGTTACCCCGCCGATTGAAATCGAGGAGCCGGAGCTAGAGGTCATCACAGAAGAAACGCTGCAACCGGCGATTGATCAGAGTCAGGTCGCGGCAGAGGAGGCAGAAGCCTTCGTCGATGAGTTGGCTCCCTCTCCGGCAGAGAATGAAGCCGTCATCATCACCGAACAACAGGGCGAATTTGTTCGACATGACGGCACCATCGCCATTCCCAAGCTGGAACACCGTGATACCACCGTGGGCGATTTGATGAAAGATGGCAGTTTGAGTGACGATACACCACTCACTCTGAATTATATCGAAACCGAAGAAACGCAGACGACTTTGCGTGAACTCGACCAGACTATTGAAGATAAAACCCAGCGCATTACGCTCGCCCAGCCTGACGGCAGCCGACGTGAAGCGCCCCTGGCTGATTTACTCAATGACAAAAGCCTGGCGCCTGATGCCGCAATCACCGTGATCACAGAGAAAAAGCAAACACGGCAAATCACTGCCGGTGAACTGGCAAACGCCGATCTGGCACCGTCACAGGAAGTCATTGCGACTATCAACCGCGGTGTGGAAGAGTTATCAGTCAAAGACATCGTGCAATCCGGTGAACTACCCGACAATGCCCTGTTCTACTTACACCGTGTGACCGAAGCAGATCGACAGGGGTTGTGGGGCATCATCCAGACTGGACTGATTCAGCGGTTTCGCCAGGGGCTGTCGCTGGAAGGCATTGCCGCTAATAAAGAGACCGTCAGCGTGACCATTCCGGCTGATGCCGACGAGCCACTGCCAACCGGCTTGAGTTCATTTCTGGGAAGAATTCTGAACCAGAAAGTCGAATCCAGCTATATCTACAACTTCAGCACGCACACTATGGGTCATGATCCGGATCTGATTCATCCCGGCCAGCAATTGATCCTGATTCATTTCAGCCCGGATGAGCTCAAACGTATTTACCTGTTCTTTGCAGAGCAGCGTAACGAACAGACACAAAGCTTCGCCATTCAACCCTGATGCTTGATTTACTGTTTCTGCTTATTGTGGTCGGCATTATTGCCATTGCCTTTCTGATCCCGCTGGATTGAGGCGCTGCAATGCTCCAGCTTATATCCGCAGATTACACAGATTACTTAAAGAAAACGTTTTTTATCTGTGAAAATCGGCGAAATCTGCGGATAAAACAGAACCAAGCGTCCCTGAGGTTTAGCTTTCCAGTCTGCTGAACTTGCCGTAACGCAGCATGACGCTCGGCAAGACCAGCAGATTCAGGATAGTCGACGAGATCAGCCCGCCGATAATGATTGCCGCCATCGGACCCATAATTTCACGGCCGGGATTATCTGAATTAACGGCAATCGGCAGCATTGCAAGCGCCGTAACCAGCGCCGTAATCAGAATCGACGGCAGCCGTTCCTGGGCACCGCGAATGGCGGTTTCCAGATTCCACTCCGCACCTTCTTCCACCACCAGATACTGATAATGCGATACCAGCATGATGGAGTTTCTTAAGGTAATCCCGAACAGGGTGACAAAGCCCACCATGGAACCAATCGATAGCACCCCATTCGTTAGCAATACTGCGATCACACCGCCCACCAGCGAGAATGGCAGATTGATTAAAACCAGCGACACATTCCTGACACTACGCAGCGCCAGGAAAAGCAATAGCAACACAGCAATACCGGCCAGGCTGGAATGCACAATCAGGTCTTCGCGGGACTGGGCCTGAGCAATCGCGGCACCGGTGAATTCCGGATAGATATCGGCACTGAAGTCGACCTCCTCATGCACCCGCTCGCGCAGCTCATCAAAGAACGAGGTCAGATCCCGGCCGCTGACATTACAAGTCACGGTCTGCAAGCGCTGGGCATCACGATGCAAAATCGCATGACGGCCTGACACCTGTTGAATCGTCGCCACATCCTGCAGACTCAGCATAAACCCATCGGCCGCGCGTATCGGTAATTCACGCACATGCCGCGGCTGCTGCCGAAGCGCTTCGGGCACAATCACCACTACATCAAACACCTGGTTGCCTTCATACACCTGACCAACAGCAACCCCGTCATAAGCCGTTTTCAGGGTATCCATGACCTCTTTCGGCGTCAGTCCCCAGAAAGCCAGGCTATCCAGATCAAGTCTGATCTCCAGTTGTGGCTCACTCGGTGGTGCTCGCAACTGCACATCCGCCGCGCCTTCAATATCCTGCATTACCGCAGCGACTTCTTTAGCCTTTCGATCCAGGGCTTCCAGATCCTGACCATAAATATTGACCACCACCGGTGAGGTATAACCGGAAATCGTCTCGTCAATCCGCTCGGTCAGGAAGGAGTTTACTTCGGAGTTAATGCCGGGAAAGGCTTCCAGAATATCCCGGATTTCATCCAGTACCCGCTGCTGACCGGCGCCATCCAAAGGTTCCAGATCAATCTCATACTCACTGTAGTAGGTACCGAAAGTATCCGCCCCCCGCTCGGCCCGGCCCGCCCATTGCGAGGTGGATCGAACCCCCGGAATTTCAGCAACACGTTTCTCAATCTCACCGCCTATCCGCAGCGACTCACCGATAGAGGTGCCGGGCAGACTGGCGGTATGAATAATATAGTGTCCTTCCCGTAATTCTGGCAGAAAACTGCCACCGAGGAGGGGCAGGATACCGATACCAGCTGCACAGAAAAGCATGACACCGGCAATCGTCATTCGCGGAGCCTGACTGACTGATCGTAACGCTCTTCCGTAGTGTGGTTTAAGCCAGTGAATGATCGGCGGTTCACGATCGCTGATATCCCCTTTACTTGCTAGCAATATATGACACAAGGCCGGCGTCACGGTCAGCGCCACCAGCAGTGAGGCAAAAATCGCCAGAATATAGGCTTCACCCAGCGGTTCGAACATCCTGCCGGCAACGCCGCTGAGTGTCAGCAGCGGCACAAACACCAGCATCACGATAAAGCTGGCATAAACCACTGAACTCCGGACTTCCATTGAGGCCTCATAAACCACATCCAGTGTCGACCGAGGCTGAGCCAGTGCGGCATTCTCACGCAGCCGACGGAAAATATTCTCAGTATCGATAATCGCATCATCGACCACTTCACCCAGCGCAATCGCCAGCCCGCCCAGCACCATGATATTGATGTTGATCCCCAGCTGTAGCAAGACAATCAGCGCCGCCATTATCGACAGCGGAATCGCAGTCAGTGAGATAAGTGCTGTACGCAGATTGAACAGAAACAGTACCAGTACCAGCATCACCAGGCCGCCACCGACATAGAGATGTTCCTGGATGTTGTGCAGGGAGCTTTGTATATAGTTGGCAGGTCGGAACAAATCGTCATGCAGGGTAATGCCCTCTGCCTCGAAGCCGTCCTCAAACTCGGCCAGCGCCGCCTCAACACCTTCGGTAATCGCCAGGGTTTCGGCATCATACTGACCGATCACCATCAGCACGACACCCGGTACCGTGCCCACGGCCGCCCCGCCAATGGTCGGCGCCGGCGCGGTTTTGACCGTCGCAACATCGCCTAGATGGAGAATATCGACACCGTTTTTCCGAATCACGACCTTGGCCAGTTGCTCCGCGGTCAAAGGCTGCCCAATCACCTGCAGCGCCATCCGCTGGTTCGGGTTTTCGATATAGCCAGCGCCCATAATGCCGGTGGCTTGCCGAGCCGCCTGGGTCACGTCTTCAACAGACAGGTCGAACTGAGCCAGCTTGTTCGGATCGATTTGAATTTGCAGTTGTCGCTCATGGCCGCCGAAGACATTAATATCAGCGACACCCTCGACACTCAGGAGCCTGGGGGACAATGTCCAGTCCACCAGTGACCGTAATTCCATCAGATTATGCGTTTCAGAGGTCAGGCCAATGGTCATCACGGTGCCGGAAGAGGATTCCAGCGGTACCATCACCGGCGTTTCGACACCGGCAGGTAATTTATCCTGCAGGCCCAGTAGTCGTTCTGACACTAATTGCCTGTCGAGATAAATATCCGTCCTGTCATAAAAAGTCAGAATCAAGACAGACAGACTGGGAATCGATTGTGAACGGATAGACTGCAAACCGACCAGGCCGCGCAAGGCATTCTCCAGCGGCTGTGTGACCAGGATCTCGACCTGTTCGGCGGTGAGGCCCTGCGCTTCGGTCTGAATAATGACCTGCTTGGGGGCAAATTCGGGAAAAATATCGAGGCTGGCATTGGACAGCTTATAAAAGCCGTAGATCAGCATCAGCGAAGCGAGCGCCACCACGACACCACGGAAACGAACTGAAAAGGCAACTAACTTAGACAGCATCAGACGTTCTCACAAAACCTGACTGTATGGAGACACCTGATAGCGTGTCCTGACTACCTGATAAACAGATTTTATCCACTTCAGCATAAAACCAATCAATCATCGTCTTCATCCAGGATCTGCCAGCGGAATTCTTCTGATAACAACATCTGAGAGCCGGCCACCACCAGTGACTCGCCCTCTTTAAATTGTGATTGAATGAAAATACCACCAGCGATAGCCTCACCTTCCGCCAGTGGTCGGCGGCGATAAGTTTGCTCATCCTGCTGAACATAAGTCCAGGGCTTGCCGGAATACCAGACAATGGCGCGTTCAGGAATAAAAAAGCCCTCAAGCCCTTCAGCGTTACGGGGAATCCAGGCATGGAGGCGCATGCCGAGACGAAGTTTGCCGGTCGCCATCCGGAAATAATAGGTTTCACCCTGTGCCGCGTAATTAGCAACAAAAGCCGGTGACACGTAATACGCTTTTCTGGCCGTGTCACGCTGGCCCTGACGTGATACCCGGATCACATTGACATCAGAGGGCAGACTCAGTGCGACCGGCAGGGTTATCTGGATTAAGGTGTCCTGGCGTGTTACCAGCCGCTCGAATTCTTTCGAATCTTCATCTGATACCCAGGAAGCAACTACTTCACCCCAACCTTGCGTCAACTCGGTTCTGGCGGCTTCCAAAGCCAATTCAGCGGCCCGGCGTTTTGCGCGTGCCTGTTGCCAGTTTGACTCGGCATAGTTGATATTCTTACTGGCAATACTGCCGGTGGCTTCAGCCAGCTTACGCAGACGATTCAGTTCCTGTAATTGCGCCCGCTCTTGCATTTGCGCCAAATCCAACGCCACTTCCAGTTGCTTGAGTCGAGTTCGCCACTGAATCAAATCACGGACATCAACAACACTGGCATAAGCCCGGGACTCTGGATAGTACAGATCCTGCTGCATAGTCATCAGTTCAATACCAGCGGCGTTTTTTACCTCATCATTAAGCTCAACCAGCATCGGCTCGGCGCCCTCGCGCTCATCGTCATCATCTTCTTCCTCACCGATTTTAGCTGCCCGCTCTGCTGCATCGGCATATCGCTCCAGGCCGGCATTTATCAATGAAGGCCATGATTTATCGGCGATCAGCGGTACCGCAAAGGCAACAATAAGCAGCAGGGCCAGCGTCAACCATAAGGAAAGTTTGTTGCGTGATGCCATCTTTTTCCCAACTTATTCAGGACAAAATCAGCAGCCATTAGAGCATGCTGCCATGCCCTCGACAAGTTTGGGCAAATGCCCAATTGCAGTTCAGCGTTTCCCTATATATAACAAAAGCGATTAACAACAGGCTGACAAAACAACCGTCGTCATTAAAAGTTCGGTCACTTACCTGTAGCGGTTCTAGCAGAGCGATGGAGCATTCCACAGCGATTAAAATCTAAGCTACCGGCCAGCCTTCATTCAGGAGTTTGAGCAACACTAGAGACCACCTCACCTGCAAACAAGCATCAAAAAGCCCAAACAATTATTCGGGCTTTACCCTTGACACAAGGCCCCGCACAAGGTTTAATACGCAGCCTTATCGGCTCGATAGCTCAGTTGGTAGAGCAAGGGATTGAAAATCCCTGTGTCCCTGGTTCGATTCCAGGTCGAGCCACCACGAATACGAAAGCCCCGTCAGTTTACTGGCGGGGCTTTTTTGTTTTTGCTGGTGTGGAATTAACCACAGAGGCACAGAGCAACAAACGAAATAGACATCTGACATTGCCGTGCTTCGCAGTAATTCCATGGCTCCAAACTCACTTACTGTGAACGTGGTCTAGAAAATTTCTGAATACCGTCTTTTTAGCGACTCTCCCTGGATAGGAAGTCGCTTAGCCCCACCATTGGGTACTGAGTGATATTCCCATGCCCTCAAGCTTCTGCATAAGCGCATTACTTTATTAGAGAAGAGCACTAACTTTTCTCTGTGCCCTCTGTGCCTCTGTGGTTAGCACCAATATGTGGTAAAAAAAACACAGATTAGTGATTTTTTTGTCTTTACAGAATTTTTTGTTGTAAAAGTGTTGCAATGAATTTTTTTCTGTGCAAAATAAGCTATCAACCGTGATTCAATCCGGTTGCGAGAGAAATTAAAGTAATCTGTTAACAATAGAAGGTGAAACAGAATGAAATCATTGAAAAAAACAACTCTGGCCTCTCTGGTCGGTGCAGCTGCCCTGGCAACAGCCGGTGCTGCTAACGCCACCATCGTGGTCGGCGGCGAAAATGGCTACGAATTCAGCGTAGACGGTAACATCAACCAATTCTTCGTAAGCACTGACAGCGATAATGCTGATGACAACGTCAACGAAGTTCGCAACGGCCTGCTGCCAACATTCTTTGGCTTTAACGTTTCAGCACCTGAAGTCAATGGTCTGAAAATCGGTGCCCGTGTATCTATCTCTCCATCAACCAATGGTACAAGCTACGTATCTGGCGGCGACAACAACGCCCTGGAACAACGTGAAGCTTTCGCAACTATCGATGGTTCTTTCGGTCAAATCCTGGCTGGTAAAGCACTGGGTCTGTATGGTTCACACAACATCCTGACTGAACAAACTCTGTATGGTGTTGGCTACGGCACAACCGGTAACGGCCAAACTACTCTGGGTGGCATCGGTTTCGGTTATGACTACGCTGACTGGCGTTCACAACTGCGCTGGACTTCACCAGACATGAACGGCTTTAAAGTAGCCTTCGCTGTTGTTGACCCAGCGGGTCCTGGTATCGCTAACCTCGCAGGCGCTGGCCCAACTGGCCCAATCGGTTCAAGTGCTGATTCAGAAGATCTGCGCTATGAAGCTGACCTGAGCTATGCTGGTGCATTTGATAATGGCAGCTACATGCTGTGGTTGTCTGGCATGATGCAAGATCAAGACGATTTGGCTGAAGACAAACAAGCCTGGACTGTAGGTAGTACTCTGAAAATCTCTGGTTTTGAGTTTATGGCTCAATACTCAGACTCTGAAGATGCCACTGGTGGTTCTGCAGCCTCTACATGTTTGGTTACAGGTGGTTGTAACGGTACTGCGTTTGGCGCAACAATTCCTGCTACTGCATCAACTGAGCTGGAATGGAACCAATACGTAGTTCAAGCAGGTTACCGTTTTGCAGGTACAACTCTGGTCTCAGCTAACTACTCTGAGTTAGAAAACGATTCACCAGGTGTTGGTTCTGATGATACTGCTGAGCGTATCACTCTGGGTGTTTACCACGATGTTAACGCTAACCTGAAACTGGTTGCTGAATACACCAAAGTTGAGCACGATAACGAAGATCAGCTTGAAGCAGACATCTTCGCTCTGGGTGGTTTCGTAACCTGGTAGTCAGCAGTTTCAGTATCAAGTCCCCGGATTTGATATAAAAAACTGAAAAAAGCCTCAACCTTCGGGTTGGGGCTTTTTTTTGCCTGTTGGAAATTGATTAACCACAGAGGCACAGAGGTTTTATAACTATCCGCAGATTACGTGGATTTTCGCAGATAGAAATGATTCTCAGTCTGTAAAGATGCATAAACAGCACATTTGCTGTTGACGAATAATCTGTGCCCATCTGCGTAATCTGTGGATAAAGCAATCTTACTTTTTATCTGTGCCTCTGTGGTTCATTTGATTGAAAACAACAAGCCTTTATAATCCTTACAACTGTTGAATAAGGATAAGCAATGAGCATCAGCACACAATCCATCCCGCTTTTTCTTGAGGCCATCAAAGCCGAAATTGCAGCCAACGCCGAAGAGGTTACAGCTTTGGACCAGGCTATTGGCGATGGTGATCATGTGACTAACCTGCTTCGTGGACTGGAAGCGCTGGAAAAGCAGACTGCAGAATTATCCGCAATGGACTGGTCAGGTGCTTTTATGAAAATCGGCATGACCTTGATGTCAACGATGGGCGGGGCGTCAGGATCGCTTTATGGCAGTTTGTTTGTGGCCATGGGGAAAGAAGCCCAAAAATCAGATATGGATACTACAGGTTTCGCTGATATTTTTGATGCCGGGGTGACTGCCGTTAAAACCCGAGGTAAAGCCGAACTGGGTGAAAAGACGATGCTGGATACATTGATCCCTGCCTCACGAGCTCTGAATATAAAAGCCAAGACCGACGCCCCCGATGTACTGGAGGCAGTCAAAAAAGCGGCTTATGAAGGGATGCTGTCAACCAGGGATATGCTGGCCACCAAAGGCCGGGCTTCATTTCTGGGAGAACGTGCCCGTGGTCATATCGATGCCGGCGCACGAACCAGTCAGTTAATGATTTGTGCCATTGCGGATGTAATTGAGAATTCTGATAAATAGATAACCACAGAGGCACAGAGGGCACAGAGATTTCTAATTTATTGGTTTAACATCCTGACAATCCCTTGCCGCATAGTGGGTACATTGAAATTGAGTAAAAGGCCAAACCTCAACCCGGTCACTTTCAGGTAAGTCAGTAATTGTGCTTTGTGAATTTCAGCAATCGTATCGACCGTTTTTAATTCAACGATGACTGTCTTCTGAACCAGTAGATCACAACGGTATACGCTATTCAGTTGCTTACCTTTGTATATGACCGGAATTGGATACTGGTTTACCGTCGCCAAGCCTCTCTGGGTTAACTCAGCCAATAGACACTCTTCGTAGATTGACTCCAGAAGTCCCGGTCCCAACTGTCGATGTACTTCAATCGCCGAGCCAATAATCTCATGTGTTAACTCATTACTCATTGGCCTCCTCCTTGAGGCTGTAATTTCTAAATATTCAAATTAATACTCTGTGCCCTCTGTGCCTCTGTGGTTAATTAATTTCTGCACCTATCAACAACCCCAGCGAAGTGCAGCTGTATGCACCGGTGCATCCCAGTACTGAATCATTTCATCATCCAGCACGGTGATGGTCACAGAACAACCGGCCATATCCAGTGATGTCGTGAAGTTACCGACCAAAGACCGGGAAACCTCTACGCCTCGATCCATAAAGAACTGCCCCGCGAGGTCATAAACGAGATAGAGCTCCATCAAGGGTGTAGCACCGAAACCATTCACATGCAGCAGGATTTTTTGACCTTTGGTCGGCATCAACTCTTTATCTATGGCGGTTGCCAGATGCTCAACGATCTCGCTGGCACTGCTCAGGTCCATCGGTTCACGACCGCGTTCACCGTGAATACCGACACCCATTTCGATTTCGTTGTCACCGATATCAAAAGTTGGCTTACCCAGTGCCGGTACGGTACAGCTACTCAGCGCTACACCCATTGAGGCGGTTGATGAGGCGACTTTGTCACCCAGTTTTTTGCAGGTCGCGAGGTCGGCACCGGCCTCGGCTGCCGCACCGACAATTTTTTCGACTATCAGCGTACCGGCGACGCCACGGCGACCCGTGCTGTGATCTTTAGGGAGAGAGACATCATCACTGACCAGCACGGTATTGTGCTCACATTCCAGCATTTCGGCAGCGATTTCGAAGTTCATCACGTCGCCGGCATAGTTTTTCACGATAAAAAGTACTCCGGCGCCATTCTCTACCTGCTGCGCCGCCATCATCATCTGATCCGGTGTGGGGGAGGTAAAAATCTGGCCGGGACAGGCGGCATCCAGCATGCCCTTGCCAACAAGACCGGTATGCAACGGTTCATGGCCGGAACCACCACCTGAAATCAGTGCCACTTTGGGGCTATCAACCGCTGCCTTACGGGTGACAATGTGCGGCTGGTGATTGAGGGTAATGATGTCTCGATGGGCCCTCGCAAAGCCGTTAAGACTCTCTTCCAAGACACTTTCCACACCATTAATCATTTTTTTCATCATTCTCTCCGGTTCTTATAAAGCTTGTTTGAGTGCCTCGGTGACGGCTTCCAGATCCTGCAAAACCCAGGTCGGCTGATAATCAAGGTGTTGTAAATCTTCTCTTGAGGACACGCCGGTCAGGACCATGATACTTCTGATACCGGCATTGACCGCCCCAAGAATATCGGTGTTCAGACGATCGCCAATGGCAACCGTATCACTGAGTTCCGTACCCAGTTTTTTCAGCGCCTGTTGATAAAGAATGGGTTCAGGTTTGCCAATGCAGATCGGCTCTACACCTGTCGCCGCCTGCAAAGCGGCTAATGTACCGCCGTTACCGATGACTTCACCCAGTTCTGTCGGCAAGGTAGTGTCCGCATTAGTCGCATAGAACAGGGCACCGGCACGGATATTGAGTGTCGCCGTGGCGAGTTTATCCCAGGTCAGCGTGCGATCAAGACCTGACACTACAATATCCGCCCCTTCGTCAGTGATGCCTTTTGTCGGTTGGTTAACCTGATATAAATCGGTCAGGACGAAGCCTTCTGCCTCCAGTGGTTTCCTCAGGCCATCTTCACCGATAACGAAAACACGTTTTTTGTCAGCCGGCAGTTTTTCGCGCAGATAGGTGGCGGTAGCCATACTCGAAGTCAGAATTTCATCGCTGTTGACCGACACCCCCATCCCGGCGAGTTTATCTATATATTGTTGTTGAGTCAGGCTGGCGTTATTGGTGGCGAGCACAAACGGTAGTTGTTTGTCTCTTAACAATGCGAAGAAATTTTCCAGTCCGGGTAAGGGCTTTTTGCCATGCCAGAGAACCCCGTCCATATCTATAATGAGTCCGCCGATGTTTTCCAGTACCGTGTTTTTTGCCGTCGTCAAAGCACGCCCTCTGATTGTCAAAATAGGGTTCAAAGCGTCGCATACATCAATTCGTCCTGTCTAGCAGCAAAAAAGTCGTAATTTGTCGGTTTTTTGGCAAAAATTGACATATTCGCTACAACTGCATTATAGTCTGCGAGCGTATTTCTTAACGTATACCCTATATTTCAAATCAACATTAGGAGCATGTCAGCATGGCAAAAGCACTTATTCAAATGGCACTGGACTCTCTGGATTTCGATCAAACAATGGCACTGGCTGAACAAGTCTCGCCATACGTTGACATCCTTGAAGTCGGTACGCCATGTATCAAATACAATGGTCTGGAAATTGTCACTGCACTGAAAAACAAATTCCCGAACAACCTGATCCTGGTTGACCTGAAAACAATGGACGCTGGTGAATATGAAGCCACGCCATTCTACGAAGCAGGTGCTGACATCTGTACTGTTCTGGGTGTTTCTGACAAAGCCACTATGGGCGGCGTTATCAAAGCAGCCAACGCAAACAATGCAGAAGCGCAAATCGACCTGATCAGCGTTAAAGACAAGAAAGCCGTTGCGACTGAAGCCGCTAAAAACGGTGCGCAAATCATCGGTGTTCACACTGGTCTGGACGCACAAGCAGCAGGTCAAACACCATTTGCTGACCTGAAAGACATTGCTGGTCTGAACCTGGGCGTTCGTATCTCTGTTGCTGGTGGTCTGAACAAAGACACCATCCAGGATACAGTCCGTGCCGGAGCCACCATCGTTGTTGTTGGTGCTGCTATCTACGGTGCTGACTCTCCAGCAGAATCTGCTAAAGAACTGCGTGCACTGGTTGACGCAGCCTAAGCGGAAACCAATTTGCACTGAGCAAAAAGAAGAACGAGTGGCCCCGGCCGCTCGTTTTTTTTCAGTGCTACATCAGGGACTGTTCGATTAATCTCTGCAGCCCCTAGTGTCAAAAGCTTTACAAGATGGGTTAAAGTGTTGATGCCAGTCAGAAAAAAACCTGCGTTTTGCGTAGGCGGACTGAATAACAATAAGCATGTGGCGGCACACCGGAATCGATTCATCCTGACTCAATCATGATAATGCTCTGGGTTGCCACATAATAACGAAAATAGTAATTTACCCGTTGCACCAACCTCGTTATGTTGGGCAGATGGGGTCTAAAAATGTAACAGGGGTACAATCATGAATGAAAATAAAGGTCTATTTGCTTCGATTTGTGGCTTCTTTAAAAGCTTGTTCTCTCCGAGCCCGGCAGCACAAAATAAGCCGGCTGCATCTGCCGATGGTCTGACAGGTGTCGAGCGTTACCTCAGAAACAAGTCGCAAGGTGGCTCCAATCTGACTGGTGTTGAACAATACATCAGAAATAAAACGACGAACGGCAAGCCACTGACTGCTGTCGAACAATATGTTCGTAGTCAGTCTCAAGCAAAACCGATGACGGGTGTAGAACGTTACATCCAAAACAAAGGCTAATCGGCCTTTAACCCCATCAAGGTGATACGTGGCTGTGTCTATGGCTCAGCCTGCCCAACGTGACGTATCCCGAACAATTTCAAACTCTCAGTCTGCTTTTAACCAAGCGGGATTGACGTTTTTAACTTTGAAAACTAAAGGTACATAACATGGCAAATTTACTTGATCAGCTTAAGGAAATGACCGTTGTTGTTGCTGATACGGGTGACCTTGAACAAATCAAGAAGTACACTCCGCGTGATGCAACAACCAACCCATCTCTGATTACTGCTGCCGCTCAAATGCCACAGTATCAAGACATTGTTGATGATACGCTGAAAGCCGCTCGTGAATCACTGGGTGATGACGCACCGGCTTCTGAAGTGGTCTCACTGGCATTTGACCGTCTGGCCGTTTCTTTCGGTCTGAAAATTCTGGACATTATTCCGGGTCGTGTTTCGACTGAAGTTGATGCGCGTCTGTCTTACGATACTGAAGCTACTATCGCTAAAGGTCGTGACCTGATCGCTCAATACGAAGCTGCCGGCGTTGATCGCAACCGTATCCTGATCAAAATCGCCTCTACCTGGGAAGGTATTCAGGCCGCTGCGGTTCTGGAAAAAGAAGGTATTCACTGTAACCTGACACTGCTGTTCGGCCTGCACCAGGCAATCGCTTGTGCTGAAAACGGTATTACTTTGATTTCACCGTTCGTTGGTCGTATTCTTGACTGGTACAAGAAAGACACGGGTCGTGACTCTTATGAATCACATGAAGACCCAGGTGTACTTTCTGTCACTTCAGTTTATGAATATTACAAAAAATTCGGTTACAAAACTGAAGTTATGGGCGCAAGCTTCCGTAACATGGGTGAAATCACTGAGTTGGCCGGTGTTGACCTGCTGACCATCTCGCCCAAGCTGCTGGAAGAATTGCAAAACTCTGAAGGTACGCTGGAACGTAAACTGTCTCCAGAAATCTCAGCCAAGTCTGACATTGAGAAAATCTCAATGGACAAAGATACCTTTGACAAAATGCACGCCGAAAACCCAATGGCTCGGGAAAAACTGACCGAAGGTATCGACGGCTTTGCCAAAGCGCTGGAAACATTGGAAGAATTGCTTGCTGATCGTCTGGCAAGCCTGGAAAGCGTCAAAGCGTAGTTTAATACTGCACTCGCTTTCTCAAGTATTCAGTCCGCTCAAGCCTGAGCGGACGGGAATGCAGTAGGAAACGGCTTCATTGACTTGATGCCGTTTTCTGCATATAGTCCCGCTTCACTTTATTGTTAAGCGTGAACAATCATTTTTACTACATTTTAGGAGTATGTAACATGGCTGAAATCCAAATGGCACTCGACTCTCTGGACTTCGACGCAACAATGGCACTGGCTGAACAAGTCGCGCCATACGTCGACATTCTGGAAATTGGTACACCATGCATCAAGTACAATGGTCTGAAACTGGTTAAAGCACTGAAAGCTGCTCACCCAGACAAGAAAATCCTGGTTGACCTGAAAACTATGGACGCTGGTGAATACGAAGCCTCTCCTTTCTTTGAAGCCGGTGGTGACATCACTACTGTACTGGGTGCTTCTGACATGGCGACCATCAAAGGCGTTATCAAAGCAGCAAACGCTAACAACGCTGAAGCTCAAGTTGACCTGATCGGTGTTGAAGACAAATCAGCAGTAGCTAAAGAAGCCGCTCAAAGCGGTGCGCACATCATCGGTGTTCACACCGGTCTGGACGCACAAGCAGCTGGCCAAACTCCTTTTGAAGACCTGAAAACCATTACTGGTCTGAACCTGGGCGTTAAAGTTTCAGTTGCCGGTGGTATCAACAAAGACACCATCCAAAGCTGTGTACAAGCTGGCGCTGCTATCGTTGTTGTTGGTGCTGCTATCTACGGTGCGCCTTCACCAGCTGAATCTGCTAAAGAACTGCGCGCTCTGGTTGACGCAGCATAAGGATTAGTAAAATGACAATGCATCGTGATCTAGTTGTAAACAAAATCACTGATATCCTGGGTGCTACTGACGATTCGCTTGAAGCTGAATTCGTTGCCATGTGTGACGATGCCAAGCGCATCTTCATCACTGGCGCGGGTCGTTCAAGACTGGTCGGTAACTTCCTCGGTATGAGGTTGATGCATAGTGGTTATACTGTCTATGTTCAGGGTGAAGTCAGCACACCAAGCATCCGTGAAGGCGATCTGCTGATCGTGATCTCGGGTTCCGGTGAAACAACCCAGCTGGTTTCATTCGCGAACAAAGCTAAGTCTGAAAACGCTAAAGTGGCTTTGATTTGCTCAAAATCAAGCTCCACCATTGGTGATATAGCGGATAAAACGATTCAAATTGGTAACGATAATAGCTTTGCCCCGACTAAGGGCATGCCTATGGGAACCATGTTTGAATTGTCTACATTGATTTTCCTGGAAGCCATCGTGTCTCATCTGATTCACGAAAAAGGCATTCCGGAAGAAGAGATGAAATACAGACACGCTAATATGGAATAACCACTTTTCCTTAGCAGAAAGTCAGAAAACGGGTAACCTTCGGGTTGCCCGTTTTTTTATGTCCGTCAGATGGATAGAGCTTGAGCGGGGAAAACGTTATAATAAGCTGTTATCCATTTAATTGATTTAGAATTCTATGTCCGCCAAAACGCTTTACGACAAACTCTGGGAACAACATGTGGTGCGCAGCGACGCAGACGGCACAGCGCTGCTCTATATCGACCGCCACCTGGTTCATGAAGTCACTTCCCCCCAGGCTTTTGAAGGACTGCGTCTCGCGCATCGCAAACCGTATCGTCTGAATACCATTCTGGCGACACCGGATCATAATGTGCCGACTTCCGACCGCGATAAAGGGATTGCCGACCCGGTATCACGTCTGCAGGTAGAAACCCTCGATCTCAACTGTAATGAATTCGGCATCACTGAATTTGGCCTCAATGATCTGCGTCAGGGTATTGTTCATGTGGTCGGCCCGGAACAGGGTGCGACCCTGCCCGGCATGACCGTGGTCTGTGGTGACTCTCATACTTCAACCCACGGTGCCTTCGGTGCGCTGGCCTTTGGTATCGGCACCTCCGAAGTCGAACATGTGATGGCCACTCAGTGCCTGATTCAGCGCAAATCGAAAAATATGCAGGTTCGCGTCGAAGGTCATGTGAATCCGGGCATCACGGCGAAGGATATTGTACTCGCGATTATTGGTGAAATCGGCACCGCCGGCGGCACCGGTTATGCCATTGAATTCGCCGGTGAAGCAATTCAGTCACTGAGCATGGAAGGCCGCATGACAGTCTGCAATATGACCATCGAAGCCGGTGCCCGCGCCGGAATGATCGCGGTCGATGACACCACCATTGATTATCTCGGGGAGCGGCCCTTTGCCCCCCGGGGCGAAAACTGGGACAAAGCCGTTGCGGCCTGGCAGGATCTGCACTCTGACGACGGTGCCCATTTCGACAAAGTGGTGGTGCTCAAGGCGCAGGATATTAAACCCCAGGTGACTTGGGGCACATCACCTGAAATGGTGGTACCTGTTACGGCTTCCATTCCCGACCCAACTGCCGAGTCTGATGCCGTGAAGCGTAACGGTATGGAGAAAGCCCTCAAATACATGGGCCTCAATGCCAATCAGGCCATTACCGATATTCATCTGGACCGGGTCTTTATTGGCTCCTGCACTAATTCACGTATCGAAGATCTGCGTGAAGCGGCCAGCGCCATCAAAGGCGGCAAGGTGTCCGCCAGCGTCAAGCAGGCGATGGTGGTGCCCGGTTCCGGTCTGGTTAAACAACAGGCAGAACAGGAAGGACTGGATAAAATCTTTATCGAAGCCGGTTTTGAATGGCGTGATCCGGGCTGTTCCATGTGTCTGGCTATGAATGCTGATCGGCTGGAATCCGGCGAACACTGCGCCTCAACGTCAAACCGTAACTTTGAAGGCCGCCAGGGCCAGGGTGGCAGAACCCATCTGGTCAGCCCTGCAATGGCTGCTGCAGCTGCGATAGCAGGTCACTTTGTGGACATTACCCAGCAAAGCACATGACCGATTACACGGCAGTACAGGCCGAATTACTGACTCTGCGCGACTTTCTGCGCTGGACCACGTCCCGCTTCCATGAAGCGGGATTGTTTTATGGGCATGGCAACGACGATGCCTTTAACGAAGCATCGCAATTAATATTGAGCAGTCTGAATTTACCGGTGCAGGAGTTACCCGAACTGTTTCTTGATGGGCGGCTCAGCAGCACCGAAAAAAGCGAGCTGCTGGACCTTGTACAAAAGCGGGTTGAACAACGCATTCCTCTGCCCTATCTGACCCATGAAGCCTGGTTTGCTGGTCTGCCCTTCTATGTTGATGAAAGAGTACTGATACCTCGGTCCCCGTTTGCCGAGCTTATCGATAAGCAATTCCAGCCCTGGCATGCAAACTCCGACAACGTGACTCGCATTCTGGATCTGTGTACCGGTAGCGGCTGTATCGCGATTGCGCTGGCACTGGCTTTTCCTGAGGCCCAGGTGGATGCCGTGGATATCAGTGCTGACGCTCTGGCTGTAGCCGAGATAAATATCAACAAACATGATGTGCAGGATCAGATTCAGACTATACAATCCGATTGCTGGCAATCACTGGCACCACAGCAGCAATACGATCTGATCATCAGTAATCCGCCTTATGTCGGTGCGGATGAAATGGCCTGCTTACCTGAAGAATACCGTCATGAACCGGCATCTGCGCTGGAAGCGGCCGATAATGGTCTGGCATTAGTCAGAGAAATCCTGCTCCATGCAGCGGATTATCTAAGCGACGAGGGCTTGCTGTTTGTTGAGGTCGGCAACAGTGATCTCGAGGTCGATACAGCCTGGCCGGAGATGGCATTCCTGTGGCTGGAATTTGATTTTGGCGGTCACGGAATATTTATGCTGGACAAGGCCCAGTGCCTTGAATTCAGGCGAAGGTACGGATAGAAAATAGGGCTTGTTGATTTTTCATATCCACCGCTGCTGGCGGCTATTTTTGTGTCCGGCAAGGCGGAAAGCGCGCAGTGTAGTTGTTCTACATAAGCGATTGACAACGCAGCCGGGCGCAAAAATAGCCCCAGCCCTGCGGGTTGAGGCTGAAAAAACGTCACCCCGCGTTGCAAAGCGCTCATGTAGGGAGGCTACACTTCACACTTTGCGCCTTGTTTGACGTTTTTTCAGTCACAACAGAGGCGGAGATGAAAGATCAACAAGCCCTAGGCCGTTTCGCTTTCTTCCTGATAGGTCACGACACAATCTCTACCTGCCATCTTGGCCTGGTACATGGCTTTATCCGCCCGCTCAAAAAGGCTGTTGAGGGTGTCGTTGTTATCCTTGGACAATTCAGCAATCCCGACACTCACCGTGACAGCTTTCTCCAGACCAGCAGGTTTAAATTTACGCAGGCGATCCAGCATACGATCCATCAAACCATTAGCCGAGGCCAGATCACAGCCGGGCAGAATAAAGACCATCTCATCGCCGGCCCAACGGGCAATCATATCGACATCACGGACATGTCGCTTGAGCCAGGCTCCCAGTTCGGACAACAGTTGGTCACCGTGCTGAAAACCGTGGTTTTCATTGATTTGCTTCATGTGATCGATATCCAACACCGCCATTGACAGCGTTCGATCAAAGCGATAGGCCTCACTGAAATATTTGCCTGCAAACTCACGCAATGCATGACGGTTGAACAGGCCTGAGGTCTCATCCAGCATCGCCAGACTGTACAGTGACTGTTGCTGGGTGCGCAGTTCTCTCAGTGTCTGGTAACTGGTGACATGATTGAACACACGCTGACGCAGTTCTTCACGCACAATCGGTTTAGAGACATAGTCATTGACACCAAGATGAAACAATTCGATCTTGCGTGACATATTGTCAAAACCGGAAGTCGCAATAATGGGGACATTGCCGTATTCGCTCTGCATCCGGCGGATTTTTCGGACCAGCGTAATACCGCTCATAATGCCTTCCAGCATAATATCGGTAATCACCAGGTCATAATCCCCGTTGCGAAACGCCTCCCATGCACTCTCAGCATAGTTATAAGCATCCACATCCAGGCCCATATCAGTGAGCAGATCGATAACGATGGTCTGCAAAACACGGGAATCCTCGATAAACAACACCCGCCCGGATAACTGGCGTGACTCACGCTGGCTCAGCCGGGTGAGATAGGTTTCCATTTCGGTGATGTCATGCTTACTGAAGATATCGGTGGCGCCAGCCAGCAGAGCCTGCTTGAGGATTTTGGCATTGTCCTGTTCCGTCAGTACCAGCAAGGTGGCAAATTCATAGCCACTGATAGCACGAAGCTGACTACAAAATTCACTGCTGGCGTAATCCTGCAGGTTATCGGCACAACAGACCAGGCGGTAGCGTCCTGCAGCAGCCTTATCAAGTCCATCGTATCCAGAATGGGCAGTCTCTACCTCAAAACCGGCAGACGACAATAAATCGCTCAACTGTTCACTGAAATAACTCGAACTATCTATCACCAGCGCATTTAACATGCTATTTGCCTTACTGCTATCGCTATCCATACTGTCCATGTATCGGGAACCAACTAAATTGGCAACATTATCATTATTTGAACTGTGTCGCGAGTAATTGCCGGGTAAAGCTGCTACGCAGATAAAACCCCTTGGGATTAACCTGGGTACTCTCGCCGGTTTCCGACCACGACTTAGCCAAAACCCGGCTGTGCGCCGCCTTTGGCCTGATTTGCAGAAACTCGCCCTCTCTGGCCGTGATATCAGCCTGTTCACCGAGCACGACCCGGTCCATTAACTCTTCCCAGTCACGCCGCAGTTGTTGCTCCTGCGCCGGGCTTGGTTGCCAGATCCATCCGTATCCGACATAACGCTCGCTCAGAGGAATCGCTGAATCCGCTTCCACCGGCAACCATAATACCTTCGCCAGCTTTCTCCTGACCCAGCTGTTTTGCCACTGTAGACGGCCCGACTCAGTCAGCGAGACGGTGCAGACATAAGTGGATTCTTTCGGCTGCCCCTGGGCGTTGAGCGGCAGGGTTTTCAGTTCAATGCCCAGCCCGGTGAAATCAGGCTCTGCCTGGTTACCAGCATCAGCCCCCAGATAGCATTCCAGTAGCTGCCCGACCCAGCCCTTATGCCGTTGCAGATTATCAGGCACGTTCAGTCCCAGCTCTGCAGCCACCTGCCCCAGTGTTTTACCGGCCAGCAACCGGCAGCGTTCCACCAATTCTGCTTCGGTTTCAGGGGCTTTTCTCACTTCCATCATCTATTCCAAATTCTCAACAGCAGCCTGGTCATGGTAACCTAGCCTCCTTTATTCTGTCCTTGTGAGGTGCTGTGAAAGCCTTATCCATCAACAAGCTGAGCAAAACCTACCGCAACGGTTTCCAGGCCCTGAAATCGGTCAGCCTGGATATCCAGCAAGGCGACTTCTTTGCCCTGCTGGGCCCCAATGGGGCCGGTAAAACCACCACCATCGGCATTGTGACATCGCTGGTGACGAAAACGGCCGGCAGTGTCAAAGTCTTTGATACTGATCTGGACGACGATCCTGAACAGGCTAAAAGCTATATCGGTCTGGTACCGCAGGAATTCAACTTTAACGGTTTCGAACAGGTCAAGCATATCCTGATTACCCAGGCCGGCTATTACGGCATGCCGGCACATGAAGCCGAACCTCGCGCTGATGAACTGCTCAAACAGCTGGGCCTGTGGGAAAAACGTCATTCGCCTTCCCGCTCTTTATCCGGTGGTATGAAGCGCCGACTGATGATTGCCCGGGCGCTGGTTCACAATCCCAGGCTGCTGATTCTCGACGAACCGACAGCGGGTGTCGATATTGAATTGCGGCGTTCTATGTGGACCTTTCTTCGCAAAATTAATGCCGCGGGCACGACCATTATCCTGACCACCCACTATCTGGAGGAGGCAGAAAGCCTTTGCCGTAATATCGCGATCATCGACAAGGGTAAGATTATCGAAAACACCGATATGAAAAGCCTGCTCAACCGGCTGGATAAGGAAGCTTTTATTCTCGACCTGAAGCACCCACTGCTTCATGAGACGCTGGATGGCCTCGATTATGAGCGACTGGATGACACCACCATCGAAGTCGAAATCAGCCGCGGCGAGTCATTGAATAGTGTGTTCGAAGTGTTGAGCCGACATGCAGTAGAAGTCGTCAGCATGAAAAACAAAGCCAACCGGCTGGAAGAATTGTTCCTCAATCTGGTTGAAACTTCGGAGCAAAGCGCATGAACCAAAGTCGTCATCAACGTCATTGGGTCGCCTTGTCGACACTGGTCACCCGCGAAATACGCCGTTTTTTCAGAATCTGGCCGCAAACTATTCTGCCGCCGGCCATCACAATGACGTTGTATTTCATCATTTTCGGCAACCTGATCGGCAGCCGCATCGGTGAAATGGGTGGCTTCACTTATATGGAATACATCGTACCCGGCATTATCATGATGGCGGTGATCAATAATGCCTATGCCAATGTCGCTTCCTCGTTTTTCAGTGCCAAGTTTCAGAATCATGTTGAGGAACTGATAGTTGCACCGGTGCCTAACTATCTGATTCTGGCCGGTTATGTGGCCGGCGGCACCGCCCGCGGACTTTGTGTCGGCATCATCGTGACCCTGGTGTCGCTGTTTTTTACGCGGCTGCCGATTGAGCATATTTTCATCACCATCAGCATGGTTATACTCAGCGCCATTTTGTTTGCCATCGGCGGCTTTATCAACGCGGTCTATGCCCGTAGTTTTGATGAAATTTCGATCATCCCGACCTTTATTCTGACACCGCTGACCTACCTGGGCGGTGTGTTTTATTCCATCAGTCTGCTACCGGAGTTCTGGCAAAACGTGTCTCTGCTGAACCCGATCCTCTACATGGTCAATGCTTTCCGCTTTGGCATGCTGGGGGTATCAGATATCCCGGTGGTGGCCGCGTTCAGCATTATTCTGCTGTTTATCGCCGGCCTGACAGCCTTTGCTCTCTACCTGCTTCACAAAGGTACCGGGCTCAGAAACTGAGATTTAAACCACAGAGGACACAGAGCAAATAATTTATTCGCTCTTTTCAGATCAGAGGTGATTTCTGTAAAAGATGGTTTCGCGCTAAGGTCTGTTACACAACAGTGGCAGTCTCATTGGGTTAATTTCTCTGTGCACTCTGTGCCTCTGTGGTTAATTACCACTAACCCACCAGCGCCAGCGCATCCTTGAGCGTCTGAATCCCCGCACCCGGCAAATGGGCATTTTCACTCAAATGCCGGCGCCAACGGCGAGCGCCGGGCTGGCCCTGGAACAGGCCTAATAAATGACGGGTGATCGATTTCAATGGTCGCCCCTCCCGCATACGCTGCTCGATATAGGGCAACATGACCTCAATCACTTCATGTCGTGACAATATCGGCTGCGCTTCCCCGAAGACAGTTTCATCGGCCTCAGCCAGCAGATAGGGGTTGTGATACACCGCGCGGCCCATCATCACACCATCGACATGCTGCAGATGCTGTCCGGCTTCATCCAGCGTCTGAATACCGCCATTGATATCAATATGCAGATGTGGGTAGTCCTGCTTAACCTGATAAACCCGCTCGTAGTTGAGCGGCGGCACATCACGGTTTTCCTTGGGACTCAGACCTTTCAGCCAGGCATTGCGAGCGTGCAGAATAAAAATTTCACAACCGGCGGCAGAGACCTTGTCGATAAAGTCAGTCAGAAACGCGTAACTGTCAAAATCATCAATACCCAGCCGGGTCTTCACGGTTACTGGAATATTGACCTTGGCCTGCATTGCGGCGACACCCTCGGCCACCAGTGCCGGTTCTGCCATCAAACAGGCACCGAAGCGACCCGACTGCACGCGGTCGCTGGGACAACCCACGTTCAGATTGATTTCGTCATAGCCGGCATCCTCACCCATTTGGGCGCAGACTGCGAGTTCTTGCGGTTCACTGCCGCCGAGTTGTAATGCCAGCGGATATTCACGCTGATCATGGGCCAGAAACCGGGCCCGATCACCGTGAATCAAAGCACCGGTAGTGACCATTTCCGTATACAGCAGCGTCTGCTTTGAAATCAGACGCAACAGATAACGACAGTCGCGATCGGTCCAATCCATCATGGGGGCGACGGACAGGCGTCGGGAAGGGTGGAAAGCGGTGGCTGCTGTCATGATCCGAGTGCGTAATTAAAACAGGCTATTTTCGCAAATAACTGGCGAAAAATCTTCCTGTTACGCACAATATTGCGATGAAAAGCATCCACTGCAACGGTATTGAGGTTGAGGTCATCCGCAGCAAACGGCGTAAGACGCTGTCGCTGGCGATTCGTGATGGCGAGGTCAAGCTTCGGATCCCATCGCGCTTACCCTTGCAGCAGGCCGAATATTTTGTGCGCCAGAAGAGTAGCTGGATTCAACAAAAGCTGGCTGTTCACCCACCGGTTACCCCCAAACAGTTCGTCAATGGTGAGCGCCTGTTCTATCTGGGAACCGCCTATCAACTGGCGTTCTATTCATCACAGTCTCGAAAAAAAGTGACACTCAGCGATGATAGATTGTGTGTCGAATATCGTGGCCAGCAAGCCAGCGAGGCAGCGCTGAAAAGACAAATCACGGACTGGTATAAACAGCAGGCACAACGCTGGCTGACTGAGCGATGTGAACAACTGGCACGGCAGACCGGTTTTAAACCCAGCATAATCGAAGTCAAAACCTACCGTGCCCGCTGGGGCAGTTGTACGTTGTCCGGTAAAATACAGCTCAACTGGAAATTGATCATGGCGCCTCCCACAATCATCGACTACGTCATCATTCACGAACTGTGTCACTTGCGCCAACACAATCACTCCCCCGCTTTCTGGCATTTAGTTGAACAGTTTGACCCGGACTTCACGCAGCATCGGGCATGGTTGAAACTAAACGGACAGCAGCTTCAGCTTTAAACCTCCGCGAAACTGGACAACTACACTTAGAAGCTTGAAAATTCTGCCGTTTCGATTAATATGTCGACTTTCGGATAAGGAACGCTGCAACAGGGCACACCCTGCTAGGCTTATCCAACAGGTTTCATCTAACTGCGTTCATTATTAACAGGTAACTGATAGTAATGAGCACTGTTCCCGACTCATGGCACCACTATCATTACCTCGAATTAATGTAATGAGGAAGCTGGCTATGAGTAGTAACTATCTTTTCACTTCTGAATCCGTGTCAGAAGGTCATCCGGATAAAGTCGCTGATCAGATTTCTGACGCTATCCTGGACGAGATTCTCCGTCAGGATCCCAAAGCCCGGGTCGCTTGTGAAACCCTGATTAAAACCGGTGCTGCGATTATCGCCGGTGAAATCACCACGTCAGCCTGGGTCGATCTGGAAGACGTGGTCCGTAAGACCATCACCGATATCGGCTACAACAGTTCCGACGTCGGTTTCGATGGCCAGACCTGTGCCGTGATGTCATTGATCGGTAAACAATCCTCCGATATCGCGATGGGTGTGGACCGGGATACCGAAGAAAATCAGGGGGCCGGTGATCAGGGTCTGATGTTCGGTTATGCGAGCAACGAAACCGATGTATTAATGCCGGCGCCCATTACCTATGCGCACCGTCTGGTTAAAAGACAGGCGCATATCCGCAAAAGCGGTGAATTGAGCTGGCTGCGCCCGGATGCCAAAAGTCAGGTGACCTTCGCCTATCAGGACGGCAAACCGGTCGGCATTGATGCGGTGGTGCTTTCCACCCAGCACAGCCCGGAAATCTCCCAGGCGGATCTGCGTGAAGCGGTGATGGAGCACATCATCAAACCGGTCCTGCCGCAAGAATGGCTGACTTCAAAAACCCAGATTCATATCAACCCGACCGGTCAGTTCATCATCGGCGGTCCGGTCGGTGATGCCGGCCTGACCGGTCGTAAGATCATCGTTGATACCTACGGCGGCATGGCGCGTCACGGTGGCGGTGCATTCTCCGGTAAGGATCCGTCCAAGGTCGATCGCAGTGCGGCATATGCTGGTCGTTATGTGGCCAAAAACATTGTCGCCGCAGGTCTGGCCGACCGCTGTGAAATTCAGGTCTCCTACGCCATCGGGGTTGCCGAGCCAACTTCAATCAGCGTCGATACCTTCGGCACCGGCAAAATTCCGCAGGAACGGCTGGAGCTGCTGGTCAGGGAACATTTTGATCTGCGCCCGGTCGGTCTCATCAAAATGCTCGACCTCATCAAACCCATATACCAGCAAACTGCGGCTTACGGCCATTTCGGCCGTGAAGATGCCGGCTTCAGCTGGGAAAACACCGATATGGCAGACGTATTACGCGACGCCGCCGGTCTGAAATAATTAAGGAATTATCATGGAATCTGCAATCGAAAACCTCAATCCTGACTACAAAGTCGCTGATATCTCTCTGGCCAAGTGGGGCCATCAGGAAATCAAAATCGCCGAAAGCGAAATGCCTGGCCTGATGGCTTTACGTGAAGAATATGCCGGTCAGGCGCCACTGAAAGGCGCCCGTATCGCCGGCTGTCTGCATATGACCATCCAGACCGCGGTACTGATAGAAACCCTGATCGAACTGGGCGCTGAAGTCCGCTGGTCATCGTGCAATATTTTCTCAACCCAGGATCATGCTGCGGCAGCCATTGCTGATCAGGGCATTCCGGTATTTGCCTGGAAAGGCGAAACCGAAGAAGAAGCGGTCTGGTGCATCGAACAAACGATTGTCGGGCCTAACGGCTGGCGTCCGAATATGATTCTGGACGATGGTGGCGATCTGACCCTCATCATGCACGAGAAATACCCGGAACTGCTGGACGAGGTTAAAGGCCTGTCGGAAGAAACCACCACCGGGGTTCACCGCCTTTACGAAATGATGAAACAGGGTACGCTGAAAGTGCCAGCCATTAACGTGAACGACTCGGTTACCAAGTCCAAGTTCGACAACCTCTACGGTTGCCGTGAATCGCTGCTGGACGGCATCAAACGTGCCACTGACGTCATGATTGCCGGTAAAATCTGTGTGGTACTGGGCTATGGCGATGTCGGTAAAGGCTGTGCCCAGGCCTTCCGCGGCATGGGGGCGACCGTGCTGGTGACTGAGATCGATCCTATCTGTGCCTTGCAGGCCAGCATGGAAGGCTACCGCATCGTCACCATGGATGAAGCGGCGGCAATGGGTGATATTTTTGTTACCGCCACCGGCAACATTGATGTCATCAATCATGATCATATGAAAGCGATGAAAAACGAAGCCATCGTCTGCAATATCGGTCACTTCGATTCTGAAATTGATGTTGCTTCCCTGCGTCAATACGAATGGGAAAACATCAAACCACAGGTTGACCATATTATTTTCCCTGACGGCAAACGCATTATTCTGCTGGCAGAGGGCCGCCTGGTGAACCTGGGTTGTGCGACTGGCCATCCGAGCTTTGTGATGTCAGCCTCCTTTACCAACCAGGTCATGGCACAAATCGAACTGTGGCAGCATAGTGACAACTATGAAAACCGCGTTTATGTACTGCCCAAGAAGCTGGATGAGAAAGTCGCCCAGCTGCATCTGGGCCGTATCGGTGCCAGCCTGACTCAGTTGACGCCGCAACAGGCGAAGTACCTGGGTCTGGAGCAGGCAGGACCGTATAAGCCGGAACATTACAGGTATTAATCTCTTATCAGTTAAAATGGGCTGATTTTTTCAGCCCATTTTTTTATTCAAGAATAAAATATGTCCAAAAATCTGACGCTCAGCTGTGAGTTTTTCCCGCCTAAAACTGAAAAAGGCGTCGCCAACATGCGCCGCGTTCGTGAGGCGCTGATCCCGCTCGCGCCCGAGTTTTACTCGGTGACCTTCGGTGCCGGTGGCTCAACCCAGGACAACACCATGGAGGCGGTGCTGGAAATTCAGCAACAGCAACCGATGACCGGTATTGATGCCGCGCCACATCTGTCCTGTGTCGGCTCCAACGCTGATCGTCTGCGGGAAATGCTCGACATTTACCGCGAGAACGACATCCACCGTATTGTCGCATTGCGTGGCGATCTGCCATCCGGTATGCGCGATCCGGGCGATTTCCGCTATGCCAGCGAACTGGTTGAATTTATCCGTAAGGAGACCGGTGATTATTTCGATATCGAAGTCGCCGCCTATCCGGAAGTGCATCCACAGGCGCAGACCGCCGAATTTGATCTCGACAATTTCAAGCGCAAGGTCGATGCCGGTGCCAATAGCGCCATTACTCAGTATTTCTATAATATCGATGCTTATCGCTTCTTCCTTGATCGCTGTGCCCGGAAGGGTATCGATATTCCGATTATCCCGGGCATTATGCCGATCAATAATTTTGCGCAACTGGCGCGTTTTTCTGCCAGTTGCGGTGCCGAAATTCCACGCTGGTTGCGTAAGCGGCTGGAAGAGTTTTACGACGACACCGAGTCAATGAAAGCCTTTAGTCTGGATTTTCTGACTGAGTTCACCCGTCAGCTGATTGAGCTCGATGTGCCGGGACTGCATTTCTATACCATGAACAAAACCGAGCCGACCCTGACCATCTGTCAGCGTCTCAATCTGATAAATCAATAATCGTTAGAGGCCGCTGAGCGATGGATTATTTTGCTGATTCTTTCGCCGCAGCCTTTGCTTTGATATTGCAGCTCGATCCGGAAATCATGCGGATCGTCTTCACCTCGGTATTTATTTCTCTGTCGGCGTCGGTCATTGCCGCCTTACTCGCAGTTCCGGCCGGAGTGGTGATGGCTTTAAACCGCTTCAAGGGAAAAGCGGTGATTCAGCATTTGCTCAATACTTTGATGGCGATGCCCACTGTGGTGATCGGCCTCTTACTTTATGGCCTGTTCAGCCGCGCCGGTCCTCTGGGGGAATGGGGCCTGCTTTATACGCCCACCGCCATTATTATCGCCCAGGCGATATTAATTTTTCCGATCATGATGAACCTGACAGTCACTGCGGTGAACGCCGCCGATCCGAGACTGATCCCGACCCTGAGAAGCCTTGGGGCACGAACTCTGCCAATGATGCTGCAGGTGATCCGCACTACCCGCTTTGCCATTCTGGCGGGGGTGATTACCGGTTTCGGCCGTGCTATCGGCGAGGTCGGCGCGGCGATGATGCTGGGGGGTAATATCGAAGGTTTCACCCGTACCATGACTACGGCAATCGCTCTGGAAACCAGCAAGGGCGAATTCGAACTGGGATTGGCACTGGGCATGCTGTTACTGTTAATTGCCTTTTTGCTCAACTTCCTGCTGTCGATCCTGAACAAGGCTAAATCATGACGCCGGCCTACCAACTCAGTGATATCCAGGTCCGTTTTGACAGCCGTGACGTGCTGAATATTCCGTCATTGAGCCTGAGTCTCAATCAAAGTACCGCACTATTGGGTGAAAATGGTGCCGGCAAATCCACGTTGATGAATTGTCTGGCTTTTGTTCAAGCCCCTGATCAGGGTCAAATTACCTTGCTACAGGAAACCATCGGCAGCAAACTGACAGCCGCACAGCGCCGGCGCATCGGCTATGTCACGCAGCAGCCTTATATGCTCAGTGGCACGGTCCGGGATAACCTGAAGCTCGCGCTCAGACTGCAGCAAATCCCGCGCACCAGGCATGACGAATTAATAGAAAAAACCCTGGCGCTGGTCAATCTGATGCCACAGGCTGATCAGGATGCAGCCACCTTGTCAGGCGGCGAACTCAAACGGGCGGCCATCGCTCGCGCTATTGTCTACGAACCAGATATTTTACTGTTGGATGAACCCTTTTCACATCTCGATCAGCGTCATATCCGCCAGTTGGAAACCAGCATTCGCGAGTTTGCTGCTCAAGACGGCAAGACCGTGATTTTTTCGACCCATGATCGGCTGCAGGCAATGGCGATTGCTGACAATTCCATTAATCTGGTCAATGGCCGTGTCACCAGTGCACCGCTGCTGAATCTCTATCACGGTCGATGCCAGCAACAATTATTTAATACCGGACATTTGCTGATTCATATCGGTGAAGTCAATGCCGACGCCCGTCATATCGCTATCGATCCGCGCCAGATAATTGTGTCTGATCAGCCGCTGCACCATACCAGTATGCTCAACAGTTTCGCCGGCCGGTTGACGCAGATTGCTGAAGAAAACGCGCAAGTGCGGCTGATGATAGATTGTGGCGAACCCTTTTATGCCGTCATCACACCGACCTCACTGCACAACCTGGCACTACAACTGGGCGATACGGTCTGGGTTAACTTTAAAGCCAGTGCTGTCAGTGTGTTTTAATCGTATTTCTGCGCTGTCACTGGCACACAAACAGGATTGTTTTTCAGTTCACAGAACATTTTGTTGTGATCCTGTAGGCAATGGCATAAGACTTGCGGTACCATAAACTCATGGTCGCAACATTAGTCCAAAAACACTTGTGAAACCCTCATTACAGCTACGTGTAGGCCAAAGTCTGTCGATGACTCCGCAGCTGCAGCAGGCGATCCGCTTACTGCAACTGTCATCGCTGGAACTGCAGACTGAAATCCAGGAAGCGCTGGAAACCAACCCGCTGCTGGAAGTCGAGGAAGATTATGACTACGACGAGAATGCAGCCAGTCGCAGTGACGATGATCAGGCCAGTCGCGATATCAGCCAGCTGGAAAATCAGGACATCCCTGAAGATCTGCCCGTCGATACCAAGTGGGAAGATATGTATGACCACCAGCCTGTCTCCAGTGTCGGCAGCAGCCCGATGGGTGACAGCGATATGGAGCGGGAAAACCAGGATGAGAGTACTGACACCCTGCAACAGCATTTGCTGTGGCAGATGCGACTGACCCCTTTTTCAGAAACTGAAGCCGCCATTGCCACCATGATCATCGATTCGGTGGAAGATGACGGTTACCTCAAAACCACACTGGAAGACATTCACGAAAGCCTCAGCGAAGAGTTTGAGGAACTGGAACTGGATGAAATTGAAACCGTGCTGCACCGGATTCAGCATTTTGACCCGGTCGGTGTTGCCGCCCGCGATCTGCGTGAATGCCTGCTGATCCAACTGCGTGTCTATGAGGCTTCAGGCATCCCGCATATCGATCTGCTGCGCGAATTGGTCGATAAACATCTCGATACCCTCGCTAAACGTGATTACGCCCAAATCAAGCGGGCGCTTAAAGTTTCTGATGACGAGTTGACCGAACTGGTGCGCTCGATTCAACTGCTTAACCCGCGGCCCGGTAGTCAAGTCCAGACTGATAAGACCGAATACATCGTACCCGATGTCTACGCCCGCAAGCACAACGCCAAATGGCAACTGTCGCTCAACCCCGACAACGCACCACGCCTGCAGATCGCCGAACACTATGCACAATTAGTCAACCGCGCCGATAACAGTGCAGAAAACACCTATCTCAAAAACAATCTGCAGGAAGCCCGCTGGTTTTTGAAAAGTCTGCAAAGCCGTAATGAAACCCTGCTCAAAGTCACAGAAGCGATAGTCGAGCGACAGAAAGAGTTTCTCGATCACGGTGAAGAAGCGATGAAACCGCTGGTGCTGGCCGATATTGCGGAGGCAGTGGAAATGCATGAATCGACTATTTCCCGGGTCACCACCCGCAAATACCTGCATACGCCGCGTGGCATTTTCGAGTTGAAGTATTTCTTTTCCAGCCATGTCAGCACCGAAGCCGGCGGTGAATGTTCAGCCACGGCAATCCGCGCTATCATCAAGAAACTGGTCGCGGCCGAAAATCCGCGCAAACCGTTGAGTGACAGTAAGATCGCCGCCATTCTGGGCGATCAGGGTATCAACGTCGCTCGCCGGACGATTGCAAAGTATCGCGAGACGCTGGCCATCGCGCCATCGAACGAGCGAAAACGGCTGGTCTAAGCAGCCACCACCACTCTAAAGGAGTCTTATTTATGCAATTAAATTTAAGCGGACAACACGTCGACATTACTGACAGCCTGCGTGATCACGTCAACAAAAAATTCGAAAAACTGACTCGTCATTTCGATAATATGACTAATGTTCACGTGATTCTTTCTGTGGAAAAACAGCGCCAGAAAGCAGAAGCCACAGTCCACGTGAGTGGCGCTGATTTGTTCGCCTCCGATGAAAACGAAAACATGTACAGCGCGATTGAAAACCTGGTCGCAAAGCTGGATCGTCAAATCATCAAGCACAAAGACAAAATCACTGATCACCACCAGGCGGTCGGTGCCGATATGAAGCACAGAAGCAATTAACTCTATTAACAGGACTTTCTATGCTCATTGCCGCCTTATTGGTTAACGCTGACAGCATCAGTTATCGCGACCCGGCTTCCAGCAAGAAAAAAGTGCTGGAAAACCTGAGTCAGAAACTGGCTGCCAATGCAACCGCGACAACGGCAGAGAAAATCTTCCAGGTCTTACTCGAGCGTGAACGGCTCGGCAGTACCGGACTGGGCAAGGGCGTGGCAATCCCCCACGCCCGTGTGCCCGGTCTGACCCATACCATCGCCGCCATGCTTACCCTGGAAAATCCGGTCGCCTTCGAATCTGCCGACAATCAACCCATTGATATTGCCTTCGGTCTGCTGGTACCGGAAGAAGATACCGACCACCACCTGCAGCATCTTTCCCGCCTGGTTGCCCTATTCCGCGATCCGGAAATCTGCGACAAAATCCGTCATGCCGACAGCGCTGAAGCGATTTTCGAGCTGTTACTGTCGATTGATGATGATTAAGCCATGATTCCACATCCCGATACGCAATCCTGTCATGGTGTTATGGTCTGTATTCATGGCCAGGGCGTGCTGGTTACAGGTGAGGCCGGGATCGGCAAAAGCAGTCTGGCGCTGGAACTGATCGCACAAGGCCATCAACTGGTTGCCGATGATGTCATTGAAGTCAGTTGCAGTGACAATCAGCTTTTCGGTCACTGCCCCAACATGCTCAAGGGCCTGCTCAACAGCCGCGAACTGGGCACGATTGATATCGAAAAGTTGTTCGGTATCAGCGCCACGGTAGAATCCGCGCCATTGCAATACATTGTCGAGCTCAACACAAACCCACTGCCCAGCAAACTCGAAGGTCAGCAACAGACCACCACCCTGATGCAGCAAACCGTACCCAGTATCAGGCTCAACCCGCACTCCGCCGCCAGTGCCGCTTCCCGTCTGCTGACCTGGCTCAAAATGCAGCACCAGGCCGATGCCAACCAGGAACTCCGGCGCCGTCAGGCTGCACAAATGCAATCATGAATCCCGCTCATGGATGGGCAGCACTATCAGACTCTGCAGGCTGTTAATATTTGCCTGTACAGAGGATATCCATTACATTCAAAGCCGTCATAAGGCTGCCGCTGTGTCAGGGTCGATAACCGCGGTAGCTGTTTTTACAGAGAGATGAGATGACCGTAGGCATTTTACTCGTATCACATAACAACATCGGCACCGAGTTGATCAACACGGCGCGTCAAATGCTGTCCTGTTGTCCTTTGCCCACCAAAGTACTGTCGATTGAATCCAGAGATCGTCCCGAAGCAATTCGCTTGGAACTGGATGAAGATCTGAAGGGCCTGGACCAGGGCAATGGTATTTTGATTCTCACCGATATGTTCGGCTCGACACCGAGTAATATCGCCTGTGCAGTCTCGGATCGCACTGATATCCGGGTGGTATCCGGACTCAATCTGCCAATGCTGATCCGGGTACTGAATTACCCGGCATTGAGCCTGGATGAACTGGAAGTAAAAGCACTGAGTGGCGGCCAGGAAGGTGTGGTCCGCTGTCATCACTCGGGATACTCAAGTAAATGATGGAACAGACATTTAAAATTATTAATAAACTTGGACTGCATGCCCGCGCTGCCGCCAAATTTGTGACCACGGCCTCGGCCTATCAGTCAGAAATTACCGTTTCGCGTGATGGTCGCAGCGTCAATGGCAAAAGCATTATGGGAGTCATGATGCTGGCTGCTGCCAAAGGCACTGAAATCCGGGTCAATGCGATTGGTGATGATGCAGAAGCTGCACTGGATGCGATAAGTAGTCTTATCAATGATTACTTTGGAGAAGGAGAATGACACTTGAGCTGCAGGGTATCGGCGTCTCTCGTGGCATTGCGATGGGTCGTGCCCATATCCTTTTTCACAATCAACCTGATGTCCGAGAATATCTGATTCCGGCTTTTGCCATTGAGCAGGAAGTCGATCGCTTTCAGGATGCCATCGAACAGGCCAGACAACAGCTCAAATCGATCCGTAACCATATTCCGGCCAATGCACCGGCAGACGTGACTTCATTCATCGATACTCACCTGCTGATGCTGGGTGATTCGTCGCTGAACAAGGTGCCGGTCGAGATGATCCGTCAGCGCCGCTGTAATGCTGAATGGGCGCTGCAGTTGCAACGTGATGCGCTGATCAACGTCTTCAATGAGATGGACGACCCCTACCTTCGCACCCGTCGCGACGATGTCGATCATGTGGTCAACCGGATTCACCGCATACTGACGGATCAGGAAGTGGCGGATCATGAAATCCCAGATGGCCGTCTCAAAGGCCATATCATCATCGCCGAGGATTTAACGCCGGCTGATACGGTACTGATGCAGCATCAGGGGATTGTCGCCTTTGTTACCGAACATGGTGGCGCGACCTCACATACCACCATTCTGGCACGCAGTCTCGGCATTCCTGCCATTGTCGGTGTTGAGTCGGTCAGACGTTATGTTCAGGATAACGAGCCGCTGATTGTCGACGGTGAAACCGGCATCATGCTGCTGGGCGCCGATGAAACTACGCAGGAAGAATACGAGCGGCGGCTGGTCGATTTCCGTGAACATATTTCTTCACTCAGCCGCTATAAATCCCAGCCGACCAAAACACGGGACGGTAAATCGATTACCTTGCTGGCTAATGCCGAGCTACCGGAAGATATTACAACTATCAGTGCCGCCGGCGCTCAGGGCATCGGCCTGTACCGGACTGAGTTTCTGTACATGAACCGGCTGGCACCGCCTGAAGAGGAGGAACAGCTCGCCGCCTACCGCGATGTGGTCGAGGGCATGAATGGCCAGCCGGTGACGATCCGGACCTTCGATCTCGGGGCTGATAAAACGGTTGATGGCGGCCGTCATCTGAATCAGACCGTGGTCACCAACCCGGCTCTGGGCTTGCGTGCTATCCGGCTGTGCCTCAGTCAGCCCACCATGTTCCGTACCCAGCTGCGGGCGATTCTGCGGGCTTCTGCCTACGGCAAGATCAAAGTCATGTTCCCGATGATATCGACCATGCATGAGCTATTGCAGGCCAGACATATCCTTGAGCAATGCAAGCACGAACTCGACATGGAACATCTGGAATACGATCACCACATCAAGATCGGTGCGATGATTGAAATCCCGGCCAGTGCCGTCTGCGCTGAAATGTTCGCGCGCCATGTCGACTTTCTGTCAATCGGTACCAATGACCTGATTCAGTACACGCTGGCTATCGACCGTATCGATGACCACGTCAACTATCTTTATGACCCCTTGCATCCTGCCGTGCTGCGGCTGATCCACATGACGCTGCGCGCCGGTAAGAAACATAATGTGGAAGTGTCGATGTGTGGTGAAATGGCCGGTGACCCCCGCTATACCCGCCTGCTGCTGGCGATGGGGCTGGAAAGCTTCAGTATGCACCCCAACGCGCTGCTGGAGGTCAAACAGGTCATCAATGAAACCGACCTGAGCCAGTTGCCGATTAATACTCTGGAAATCATGAACGCGACTGACCCGCTGGAAGTCGATATGCTGCTGGAACAAATCAACGGCCCCGACCACTAAAAACCGCTTCGCGACCTCTCTCCCGAAGCGGGCTTAACTTGTTCTGACATCGCTCTGCATTAAATCTAATCCGGGGCCGGCGCTATTCAGCCGCCAGCAAGCAGGCTAAAATAGCGGCCGAAGCACGGATCCGAATCACCGCCGCCGTTGAGACCTGGAAATGTCAGAGCTGGACCAACATCACACGCTGAATCATTCAATCGATACCCTTGCCGATGCGTTGCAGAGCGGCCGCTTTGTGCGCATGCGTCGATTGCTGGCCGGCCTGCATCCAGCGGAAACGGCGCATCTGCTGGAATCCCTGCCCCCCAACGAACGTAAAATCTGCTGGCCGCTGATCAACCCCGATCTGCGTGGTGATGTACTGTCCTACATGGGCGAGGAAGTCCGTACCGATCTGATGACGGAAATGGACACCGCCGACCTCATCAACGCGACCGAAGATCTGGATACGGACGATGTGGCGGACATTCTTCAGGATCTGCCCGATCACATCGTGCATGAAGTGCTGAGGGCAATGGACGGCCAGCACCGGCGTCGGGTTGAAGCCGTCCTTGGCTACGAAGAGGACACCGCCGGCGGTTTGATGAACACCGACGTCATCACCGTGCGTACTGATATTACGCTGGAAGTGGTATTGCGTTACCTGCGCATGTTGGGGGAACTGCCGGAAAATACCGACAGTTTGTATGTCGTCGATCACAATGATCATTATCTGGGCACCCTGAGGCTGTCACAGGTGGTCAGCCGCAGTCGCTCTTTACTGGTCAGTGAAGTGATGTCGCATCAGGTGGAGCCGATTCCGGCCAATATGTCGGATCGCGATGTGGCCCGCCGCTTCGAGAAACATGACCTGATTTCTGCCCCGGTTATTGATAAGGATAATCATCTGCTGGGTCGTATCACTATAGATGACGTGGTCGACGTTATCCGGGATGATGCCGAGCATTCGATGCTGAGCATGGCCGGTCTGGGCGAAGATGAAGACACCTTTGCGGGCGTCAAACGCAGTGTCAATCGCCGTTCGGTCTGGCTCGGCGTCAATTTGCTGACCGCCTTTCTGGCCTCCTGGGTCATTGGACTGTTCGATACCACTATCGAAAAAGTGGTGGCGCTGGCCGTATTGATGCCGATTGTTGCCAGCATGGGCGGTATCGCCGGCAGCCAGACGCTGACGCTGGTAATCCGCTCAATGGCGCTGGGTCAGCTTAATGACAAAAACCAGCGCTGGTTATTGCGCAAGGAAATCCTAGTCGGCATCAGTAACGGTGTGATTTGGGCGCTGGCCATCGCACTGGTCACCTATTTCTGGTTTCAGCAGGCATCCATCGCTATTCTGATTGGTCTTGCTATCATTATTAATTTGTTTGCCGCTGCCGTTGCCGGGGTGACTATCCCACTGGCCTTGAAACGGATCGGAATCGACCCGGCTTTGTCGGGCAGCGTTTTGCTCACCACCGTGACGGATGTGGTCGGTTTTATGGCCTTCCTCGGTTTTGCCACGCTGTTTATTATCTAGCTCGGAATTATTTATGTCTGGTAACACTTTTGGAAAACTGTTCACTGTCACTAGCTTCGGCGAGAGCCACGGTCCGGCAATCGGCTGTATCGTCGACGGCTGCCCGCCGGGACTGGAACTAAGCGAAGCCGATCTGCAGAATGATCTGGACCGTCGCAAACCGGGTAAGACCCGCTTTGTCACCCAGCGAAAAGAAGCCGATGAAGTCAAAATTCTGTCTGGTGTTTTCGAAGGCAAGACCACAGGCACCCCGATCGGCATGTTGATCGAAAACACGGACCAGCGCTCCAAAGACTACGGCAATATCATGAATCAGTTCCGCCCGGCTCATGCGGACTATAGCTATCAGCAGAAATACGGTGTTCGCGACTATCGTGGCGGCGGCCGTTCTTCTGCGCGCGAAACCGCGATGCGTGTGGCTGCCGGCGGTATTGCCAAAAAGTATCTGCGTGAACGGTATGGCATAGAAATTCAGGGTTACCTTGCCCAACTGGGTCCGGTAAAAATCGAAAAGGTCGACTGGAGCCACATCGACAAAAGCGCTTTCTTTTGCCCTGATCCGGATAAAGAACAGGCACTGGAAGACTATATGAAGTCCTTGAAAGGTGACTCCATTGGTGCCCGTATCAATGTCGTGGCACGTCACGTACCGCCAGGACTGGGGGAACCCATTTTTGATCGTATTGATGCCGATATTGCCCATGCAATGATGAGTATTAATGCCGTCAAGGGCGTTGAAATCGGTGCCGGCTTCGACGCTGTGACCCAGAAGGGTAGCGAGCACCGCGACGAAATCACGCCGGAAGGTTTCGTCACCAATAATGCCGGCGGTACCCTTGGAGGGATTACCAGTGGTCAGGACCTGCTGGTCTCCATGGCACTGAAAGCGACATCCAGCCTGAGCATTCCAGGCCGCAGTATCGACAAGGGAGGCAAGCCGATCGAGGTTGTCACCAAAGGCCGCCATGACCCGTGTGTCGGTATTCGTGCGACACCGATTGCTGAAGCAATGCTGGCACTGGTGCTGATGGATCATGTGCTGCGCCACCGCGCTCAGAACATGGATGTGAAGACAGATACCCCAATCATCCCGGCACAAAAACCCTAAGTGCCTTTATCCCAAGTTCCATACTGGCGCCTGTCGGGATTTTATTTCTTTTATTTTGCCTGCCTGGGCGTGCTGGTTCCCTACTGGAGCCTGTACCTGCACTGGGAGGGTTTTTCCGCCAGTCAGATTGGTGAGCTGACTGCTATCCTGCTGGCGTCGCGGATTGTGGCGCCCAACGTCTGGGGCTGGATTGCTGATCACCAAGGTCAGCGTATGCGCATTGTGCGCTCGGCCAGTTTCGCGGCCATGCTGGCCTTTGCCGGCATCTTTATTGACCAGTCCTATCTCTGGGTCGCCGGTACCCTGCTGTTATTCAGTTTTTTCTGGAATGCCTCACTGCCGCAGTTTGAAGTGACCACGCTGCAACACTTGGGCGAACACAGTGATCATTACAGCAAAATCAGGGTCTGGGGCTCTGTCGGATTTATTGTCATCGTAATGAGCCTGGGCTGGCTGCTGGAAGTCTTCGATCCGGGCATCGTGCCTGTCGCGCTGCTGCTGAGCACAGCCGGGATCTGGCTGGTGAGTCTGATGGTGCCTGAATCAGCCTCACGCCATATGAGCCTGGAACAGGTGTCGCTGGGCGAACTGCTTAAAAGACCGGCTGTTATCGCTTTCCTGGCTATGTGCTTTCTGGCCCAGGCCAGTCATGGCCCTTACTACACCTTCTATACTATTTACCTGGAGCAATATGGTTACGGCCGCGGGCTGATTGGTCAGCTCTGGGCGCTGGGCGTGTTTGCAGAAGTGGTGATTTTTTTATTTATGCATCGCTGGCTGCCGCGCTTCGGTTTGCGTTACGTACTTCTCGTCAGCCTGCTGCTGAGTGCACTGCGCTGGATGTTGATTGCCCTGTTTCCGCAAAATCTGCCGGTTCTTATTTTTGCCCAGTTGTTGCACGCCGCCAGTTACGGTACTTATCATGCTGCCGCGATTGCCTGGGTGCATCGTCACTTTATCGGTAAAACCCAGGGTCGCGGTCAGGCACTCTACAGCAGCGTCAGTTTTGGTGCCGGCGGTGCGCTGGGCAGCCTTATCAGCGGCTATTTATGGTTGACGCCCGGGCCGATGTGGACCTATTTTTTAGCCAGTGGTCTGACCGTATTCGCCTTCCTGATTGCTTTTATCTGGCTCAAGGAAGACGACCGCCATAAAAAAACAGTGCTGTAAATACCTCTTTTTCTCCGGCTTTTAAGCTTCCCTTCACTTCCCCCATTACTTATACTATTGGGCTGAAAAAATTAGCGATATTCAGACAGCAGACACGTCCGTTGTCTCAACCAGGTGAAATCATGCATTTCTCGATTAAGAAAGGGCTGGATTTGCCCATCTCGGGTCAACCCGAACAATCTATCTTTGACGGTAATCCTGTCAAATCGGTAGCGGTCTTGGGTAGTGAATATGTGGGCATGCGTCCCACCATGCTGGTCGAGGAAGGCCAGAAGGTGAAACTGGGCCAACCGCTGTTTGAAGACAAGAAAAACCCCGGTGTGATGTTTACGTCACCCGGTGCCGGTACCGTCCGCGCCATTAACCGCGGTGCCAAACGGGTTTTGCAATCCGTCGTGATTGATCTCGAAGGCGATGAAGAAGTCAGCTTCCAGCAATACGATGTGGCTGGGCTTGATAAGCTGGAACGGCAGGCGATTCAACAGAACCTGGTCGATTCCGGTCTCTGGCTTTCTTTCAGAACCCGCCCCTATAGCCGTTCTCCGGCCATTGATTCCACGCCGCATTCTATCTTTGTCACCGCGATTGATACCAATCCACTGGCTGCTGAGCCCAGCGTGATTATTAATGAATACGCTGAAGACTTTAAACATGGTCTGACGGTCATCAGTCAACTGACCGACGGCAAGCTGTTTCTCTGCCAGGCGCCGGATACCGCGCTACCGGTTAGTCAGCGTGACAATATTGAAATTCATACTTTCTCCGGCCCCCACCCTGCCGGGCTGGCAGGCACGCACATTCACAACCTGGACCCGGTGAGTGCCAGCAAAACTGTCTGGACCATCAACTATCAGGATGTGATTGCCATCGGCAAACTGTTCACCACCGGCCGCCTCTGGACCGAGCGCGTGATCGCATTCGCCGGCCCGCTGGTGAATAAACCGCGTCTGATTCGTACCCGTCTGGGTGCCAGCACCGAAGATATCGTCTTCGGTGAAATCCAGAATGTGCAGGCACGGATCATTTCCGGCTCGGTGCTGCAGGGTCACACCGCCAACAACTGGGCAGCCTATCTGGGACGTTTCCATAACCAGCTGTCGGTGATTGCCGAAGCCAGTGAACGTGAACTGCTGGGCTGGATTCGTCCCGGTGGCAAGAACAAGTTCTCAGCATTGAATGTATTTATTTCCAGCCTGTTCCCGAAAAAAGATCTGGCACTGACGACATCCCAGAACGGTAGTCCCAGAGCCATGGTGCCGGTGGGCGTGTTCGAACGCGTTATGCCACTGGATATTCTGCCGACGCAACTGTTGCGCGCATTACTGGTCAAGGATACTGACTCTGCCCAGGCGCTGGGTTGCCTGGAACTGGATGAAGAAGATTTGTCTCTGTGCTCCTTTGTCTGCTCCGGCAAATACGACTATGGCCCGGCACTTCGCACCAACCTGACACAAATTGAGAAAGAAGGATAATCATGGCGCGTTTAAGACGTTTCCTTGATCGTATTGAACCGCAGTTCCAGAAAGGCGGCCCTTACGAGAAGTATTACGCCCTGTATGAGATGGTCGACACCTTCATCTACTCGCCGGCGGATGTGACTCGCGGTTCGCCGCATGTACGTGATGCCATCGACCTCAAGCGGGTCATGAGTTATGTCGTTGTCGCCACCTTCCCGGTGCTGCTGTTAATGCTGTGGAATACCGGCTTCCAGGCCAACTCGGCAATGGCACAAATCGGTATGGGCGAGGCGGAAGGCTGGCGTCACTGGCTGATGAATACGCTGGGTATCGGTTACGATCCCAACAGTCTGTTCGCCAATATGTTCCATGGTCTGCTTTACTTCCTGCCGATGTATATCGTGACGCTGGCAGCCGGCGGCCTGTTTGAAGTCATCTTCGCCGCGGTCAGGAATCATGAAGTCAATGAGGGCTTCCTGGTCAGCTCAATGCTCTACACCCTGACCCTGCCTCCCTCCACGCCATTGTGGATGGTGGCGTTGGGCATTATCTTCGGCGTGGTGCTGGGTAAAGAGGTGTTCGGTGGTACGGGTAAAAACTTCCTCAACCCGGCGCTGACCGGTCGCGCATTCCTCTACTTTGCCTATCCGGCGGCAATGTCGGGCGATGCAGTCTGGACCGCCGTTGATGGCTATACCGGGGCTACACCACTGGCACTCGCAGCAGCAGGCGGTGTTGAAGCAATTAAAGAAGCCGGCTATACCTGGTCACAAACCTTCTTCGGTATGATTCCTGGCTCTTTGGGGGAAACCTCAACGCTGGCTATCCTGATAGGGGCCGCGTTCCTGATATACACCCGGGTGGCTAACTACCGGATTATTTTCGGTGTCTTTTTCGGCATGGTCGCCACCACCCTGCTGTTCAACCTGATAGGTAGCGATACCAACCCGATGTTCAGTGTGCCCTGGTACTGGCATATGTCGATTGGCGGTATCGCCTTCGGTATGGTGTTTATGGCCACCGATCCGGTCTCTGCTGCCATGACCGATAAAGGCCGCTGGATTTACGGCTTCCTGATTGGTTTCATGGCGGTCCTGATCCGTGTGGTCAACCCTGCCTTCCCGGAAGGCATCATGCTGGCGATCCTGTTCGGTAATATGTTTGCGCCGCTGATCGATCACTTTGTGATGCAGGCCAACATTAAACGCAGATTGAAACGAAGTGAAGTCAATGGCTGATTCAACTGAGAAAAAAGGATTATTAGGTAGCTTTTTAAGTCTGCCCAATGACAATCCCAAGAAAACCCTGTTTGTTGCAATCCTGTTGTGCCTGGTCTGTTCGATCCTGGTATCAACCGCGGCAGTTTCATTAAAGCCGTTACAGACCAGCAATAAAAAGGACGATATCAAACGCAATATTCTGGCTGTCACCGGTCTGAGCGATCAGGATGGGAGTCTGGATGAGCTGTTCAGCCGCTTTGACGTCAAGCTGGTTGATCTGGATACCGGCCTCTATGCACATACCGATATCGACCCTGTGGTCTATGACCAGCGTAAGGCCTCTGCTGATCCGATGATGAGCGTCGAGTTGCCTGGTGGACAGGATATTGCCGGCATTAGTCGCCGTGCCAATATGGCACCGGTTTATCTGCTCACCGAGGGCGATACCATCAAACAGGTGGTGCTGCCGGTTCATGGCTACGGTCTCTGGTCGACCCTGTATGGCTTTTTATCACTGGAAGGCGACTTCAACACCATCACCGGCCTGCGTTTCTACGAACATGCCGAAACCCCCGGTCTGGGCGGTGAAGTGGACAACCCGAAATGGCGTGCCAAGTGGGATGGCAAAAAAGTCTTTGATGAAGAAGGTAATGTCGAAATCCGTGTCGTCCGTGGTTACGTGGATGAGAAAACGGCCAATGCCGAACATAAAGTCGACGGCCTGTCTGGTGCCACATTGACCAGTAACGGCGTCACTAACCTGCTGCAATACTGGCTGGGTGATCACGGCTTCGGACCTTATCTTAAAAACATGCGTACCGAATTGGAGAAATAACAGATGGCAAGTCAAGCTAAAACCAATGTTATCGATCCGTTAATCGACAATAATCCCATCACCCTGCAGGTACTGGGCATTTGTTCGGCTTTGGCGGTGACTACCAACATGATGGCCTCGCTCATCATGTGTATCGCACTGACCACGGTAACCGCCTTCTCGGGCGCCTTTATCAGTGCCATCCGTAAACATATTCCGGGCAATATCCGCATCATCGTCCAGATGACCATCATTGCCTCGCTGGTCATTATCGTGGACCAGGTCCTCAAGGCCTATGCCTATGAAGCCAGTAAACAGTTATCGGTATTCGTCGGTCTGATTATCACCAACTGCATCGTACTGGGCCGTGCTGAAGCTTATGCGATGAAAAATCCACCGCTGATGAGTTTCCTCGATGGCCTGGGTAACGGTCTGGGTTACAGTCTGATCCTGATGTCCGTCGCATTTTTCCGCGAGCTGCTGGGTGCTGGCAAACTGTTTGGTGTCACGGTGATTCCGGTCGCCAGTGAAGGTGGTTGGTATATCCCCAACGGCCTGATGCTGCTGCCGCCCAGTGCCTTTTTTGTGATCGGTCTGATGATCTGGGCAATCCGCACCTGGAAGAAAGAGCAGGTGGAAAAACCGGACTATCAGATTCACCAGGTTCACCGGACGGAGGTGCTGTAAATGGAACATTATCTGAGCCTCTTTATCCGCTCGATTTTTGTCGAGAACCTGGCCCTGGCCTTCTT